>Ga0315312_1002356_pt1 | contig 13206 bp, 5 predicted proteins | sample TDP7_MG_FD_203629 | JGI IMG/M metagenome (GOLD analysis project Ga0315312, IMG submission 203629) | Freshwater sediment microbial communities from Lake Towuti, South Sulawesi, Indonesia - TDP7 | ecosystem: Environmental > Aquatic > Freshwater > Lake > Sediment | place: Indonesia: South Sulawesi... | reverse complement strand
GTAAACAAGGAGAAACAACGAGAAGACAACAGCAATAATAACATATACCAGCTTTCCGCCGAACGGAAACCCTCTTTTCCTACCTTTCTTATGCCCTGCTGGCCGCATCAGAATGATTCCCCAACAACTACAGAACCGCTACGATTCTTCTGCGATCTTGCTTTTTGTATCTAACTAAACTAACCAAGAAGACCGTTAAAAATATTGCAGTTATGAGAGCGGAATCAGAACTCATCCAAGGTTTCATCAACTGGGGCTTGTCTATTGGGGTGGCGTAACCCCCTACTGGCTTCGAAACCATTTTTGTGGCTAATGCAGAGGCTGTGGCTCCGTCGTCGTCCGTGACGACGAGAGTCACTGTAAAGGTTCCTGTATTTGCATACGCATGACTCGGCGTGACCCCTGTGGCAGTGCCTCCGTCACCAAAACTCCAGAAGTAGCTAACAATAGAGCCGTCAGGGTCAAAGCTGCCAGACGCGTCAAAGTTGATAACCTGACCTGGAACCACGTTCGTTGCAGACTCAGTGAACCTGGCGACTGGAGCTCTGTTCAAAACAGTCTTAGTAGCGGTTGTCCAATCAGTTGCGCCGTCATCATCAGTTACAGTCAGGTTGACAGTGTAGACCCCGTCATCAGCGTAAGAGTGGCTTACCGCTACACCCCAAGCGTTGTTACCGTCTCCAAAGTCCCAGAAGTAGCTGCTAATAGATCCGTCAGGGTCAAAGCTGGATGCTGCGTTGAACGTGATGGCCTGACCAGTATAGACGGTTGTTGCTGACTCAGTGAAAACAGCCACAGGAGGTCTGTTCAAAACAGTCTTGAGAGCTGTAGTCCATGCAGTCGCACCCTTATCGTCCGTGACCGTGAGATTAACCATGTAGATTCCATCATCAACGTACGAGTGATCTACAGCTACGCCCCAAGCGTTGTTACCGTCTCCGAAATCCCAGAAGTAACTAACAATCATGCCATCAGGATCATGACTGGCTGAAGCGTCAAAATGGATAGCCTCACCCGTTAACACAGTGGTGGCGTTCTCTGTAAATGAGGCAACAGGAGGCAAATTCGCCAAAACCGTCTTGGTGGAGTTGACTGAAGCAGTTGCACCATCATCATCCGTAACCGTCAATGTGACCGTGTAGGTTCCAGCCGTACCATAGGAGTGGCTGGTCGTAACACCCCCAGCATTGTTTCCGTCACCAAAACTCCAGAAGTAACTAACAACAGAGCCGTCAGGATCAGAACTCAACGAAGCGTTAAAGTAAATAACTTCGCCAACACCGACGCTGTGCGCCGACTCCGTGAAAACCGCAATTGGCGCCCTATTCAAAACAGTCTTAGTGGCGTTAACTGAACCAGTTGCGCCGTCGTCGTCAGTGACCGTGAGGGTCACTGTGTACGTTCCATCATCAGAATAGGAATGGTCCGCCGTTACGCCCCAAGCATTGTTTCCATCTCCAAACTCCCAATAGTAAGTTGCTATCGACCCATCTAGGTCATAGCTACTGGATGCGTTGAAATGAATAGTTTCGCGTGTGAGCACGGTAGTCGCATTCTCTGTGAAAGACGCGACTGGAGATCTGTTAAGCACCGTGACGTTTCTAGAGAATGTGTCCCACAGCCCGTCGTTGTCGGTTACGTTAAGTATTACTGTGTAGGTTCCGTCGTCAGCGTAGGAGTGAGTTGTAATATTGCCGCTGCCAGTATTGCTGTCGCCGAAATCCCAAGCATAACCAACGATCCATCCATCTGGATCATAACTAAGCGTAGCATTGAAAGTCACAGTTTCACCCGTGTACGGAGTTAAAGGCGAATACGTGAACTCGGCATGTGGACCCGTCGTAATAGTTATCGGTATCGTTACATTGCCAGACGGGTCGTAACTAGGATCCTCTGGGCTTGGAGGCGCATACACGGTTAGAGTAACGTAATATGTTCCCGGCGAAGCGTAAGCATGAGTTGTGATCGGGTCGGTCTCGTTAGCCCAGTAGCCATCTCCAAAGTTCCAGTAGTACCAAGCAATGGGACAAACGTTGAAGCCGTCGAAGCCAGGTTGCGAAGATGAAGCATCGAAAGTTATCAGTTCATTCACAGTTGGGTTTGGAGGCGACCACGTGAAACTCGCAACTGGTGACGTAGGTTGTGTCACAACCTTCACTATGTTCCACGCAGTATCGCTTAATCCCTCACTGTCCGTCACCGTTAAGGTTACGTTGTACTTCTTTATTGCTGCATAGACGTGGGTGACAGTTGGGTTGCTCACGGTTGTTATGTTGCCGTCGTCAAAGTTCCACGTGTAGCTGACAATGACCCCACCATTTGGGATTGAAGATGACGCATTGAAGGTCACAGTTTCACAAACCAGTGGAGGGGTTGGATTGTAGTCGAAGCTGGCTACGGGATGTTGGCGGACATGGATAGTTATACTTGTCTCGCCTGTCAGACCGTCATTGTCAGTGACCCTTAGCTTAGGATAGTAGTATCCATACATGTCATAGTGATGGTACGCGATTGAGTTGTTGCCAGCATCGAAATCGTAGATGCCGTCGCCCTCCCAGTCCCACTCATACTTGACAATGACACCATCAAGATCATAGCTACTTGAGGCGTCGAAAGTGACCGTCTCACACACGTATGGCTGATCATTAGAGACCGTGAAACGAGCCACAGGAGGAATTAGGACAGAAAGAGCGCCTCCGAAAGTTAAGTCGTGAGAGAATGGGTTGGTGTTACGTTCTCGCGGATCAGTTGACCCCCTAACTAATGTGCCTTGCGCGTCAAAGTGCACCTCGAAGCCGGCGCTCATCATAGCGCTCGTCGTTATAGTTACAGAGATGTGCGCTCTAAAGGCCCAGTATGGACCATACGGATTACCGGGAATCGTATGGTATCCATGATTAGAAGTTACGTTGCCAAATGGAGCCAACGCATACCAAGTTGGGTAAACGCCATGACGCGGGAGAATGCCGCCACCAGCTGCGGCTGGCCAGGTGACCTCTCCATAAGTGAATGTGGTTATGGCGGTTGGTCCTATACTTATGCTGGCTACTTGAGCTGTGTCATTGACTGCTGCAGCTAGGTAAACATCGTATGCAGGATCCTTCATGTCGGGATTGCTTATGGCGTCAATGTAGAGGTCAAAGCTGACAGAGCTGCCGGGAGGGACATTGCTACCTACAACCCAGCTTTCATGTATCCACGTGTCAGAGTGTGAACCAACATATGAACCAACATCCGCCCAGAGGCGCAGCAGACTTGGATTAATAACTGTTATTGTTTGTGAAGTGGAGCTTGCTAGACCTTCATTATCGGTAATTGTTAAGGTTACTGTGTAATTTCCACAGTCTATATAAGCATGTGTTATTGTGGATGTTGTCACCGTTTTGACGTTGCCATCTCCAAAATCCCATTTGTAGCTGACAATGCTACCGTCAGGATCATAGGAGGCTGACGCGTCGAAAGTTATAATTTCTTGTGCGTAGGGATCGGCTGGTGAGTATGTGAAAGAAGCTACAGGGGCTTGATTGGGATAAGTAAATATTATATTCTGTATTTTGGTTTGATCTGCCAAAGGTAACGTACCGTCATCAACCAACAAGCGAACAGATTTTGAGCTCTGCGAAGTCGTAACCTCAATGTAATATGCCACTTCCAAATAGTCTGTCTGGTCAACAACGGTATAACCAGGCCAATCGTATGTTCCCGTTAATGTTTCCCAAGCGTTGATTAGAGTTATGGAAGGCGAGTTTGCAACATTTGTTGTTATCGTTGTTCTGACTGTGTTATCGCTTTTCCTAATCAATATACTAATATCACAGTGTGCTACAACCGACGATGCCTGTGCGCTTCTCATAGCCCTATATGTAACCGTCCATGTCGAAGCTGGAATGGAAACAATTCCACTCAAGGGATAAACCCATCTGCCCATCAGCTTCCTGCCAGTGGATGCTGCTGACTGTGATAGCGTTGTTGCTGGTCCATCAGCAGACGATAATTTATGCAAGTAATAACTGGAGCCACCTATAGTTGTTGTTTCTGCGTGGGCGTATAATGTATTGGTTGAACTACCGCTCTCAACTTGTATCATGAAATAGGGGGAAGCGACTATTGAAACCACTATTAAAGCTAGTATGAAACGTCTGGCCAGACGTAAAGATTTCAGAATCGCTTCCCCTTTCTCTCTTTCGGCACCTATAAAATAGGCTTAAAACAGTTATAAGCCTTTCTGAAACTATTCTCTATGTGCGCAAGAGTCTCAAAAAATCCTACTTTCTGAAATTCGACGCTTTTTGTAACTCTGTTTTAGGAACAATAGCACAACTGAGAGTGTACAAAGCGCAGCTAGTATCGCGGTCCACATCTGGAACTCTGAGATGACCGTGTATACATAATATTGTCCTAACCCACCCTTTGTTGCGACATTGCCAGCGTTGTCGTACGCAACAATCCTGTACTGAACCCTTGTCCCGGTTGAGAGCCCAGGAATCTCTCCAACGTAGTTGTCTCCCACCGTTTTGGTCATTGAGATGTCCGTCCACATCGTCCATGTTCTCCCTTCGTCTACACTGTACCTGTATTGTAGTAACACTTCATGTACCCCTGACAGCCCATCAGTCACCTCAACTGAAATCGTCACTTTCTGATTAGGCTCAACAAGGCCCCCCGGAGGTCCCTGAGAAGGAATGCCAATGAACGGCGAAGTTTTGTCCAGTTTTATGCCAGTCAAAATGCGATGAGGAAACTCTCCATTTCCGGCATTGTCTACGCTCCAATATTCCAACTTATTGTCAGCGCTTTCGGTAGTTATGATGGGCTGTCCATCCGCACTCACGGTTTTAGTTGGAGGAGCGTCGTTAATTTTGTAGTATGTTTCTTTTACTCCGCTCTTGTCGTCGGTTGCGTTCAAGTTGACTATGATGTCTGAAGTGTGCCATTGTCCGTTGTAATCGTTGGTGGTGGTTGGGGGGGTTGTGTCTGGCCATTGATACGTGAGTGGATATCTGTCTTGATTGTCATCGTTAATGCGGTATGATGTATCTCCTATACAGTCGCTTCCAGTCTCGTTCTGATATGGACCGCTGTACAAGTCTTTACCGCTATAGTCGCTCCAGTAATTCCCACCAGAGGGATAACCGTCATCCCACGTGTTCACTGATTTGCACTTTGCTTGGCGCGTGTTGTTGGCGAAGCTGTTATGATAGATGATGTTATCGGGGTCACTATCACCAATGTGAATGCCGCAACTGAGGTAGTATAGATTGTTCAAAATAGCGTTACCATAAACTCTGTTGAAACGCGAGCCTCCGTATAGGTCAATGGCGTATGAGCGAGTTGAAGTTATGATGTTATCAGCAATGATGTTTCCGCTGGAAAAGAACACCCGTACACCATATTGATTACTCGTTATCAAATTGTTAATGATAATGTTGGATCCAGAATAATAGACATATATCCCAAGCTGATTGCCTTTCACCACGTTGCCTTTGATCACAGCGCCCTTCTTCATGTCTAAGTAAATGCCAAAACAAAACTGGGCATTCTGAATTGTGAACCCGCTAACATGCACGTTGTTTGCCTTTACATGGATTCCATGCGACACTCCATTAGCATCGATGATTGTTGTGCTTTTGTCCTCTCCGATCAATTTCAAAGACTTGCTTATTATCAAATTTTCATAGTATGTTCCCGCCTTAACGAACACTGTGTCTCCTTCAGTGGCATTGGCTATAGCCCACTGTATTTTCTTGTAGTCGTCTGGAACTACTATTTCGGCTGGCGGCGCTGCGATGGGTCCGATGAGACTCGAGAATGTTGCAAATGATAAGAGTGTGAGTATGAAAACTATGGAAACACTCTTGGAATTCATATCCATCTATCCTATCTTCTAGATTGAAGAATATTTAAACAATAATGGTAGAAATTTCTATATTCCAACCACAGAAATATGGCATGTACGTAATGCTGAGAAAGTGCAGAAGAGAATGCCTTAAACTGGAAAATACCTTCTCTTTATGAGAACCATCGTAATCAAAGTGGCAATTATGAACACTGGCAATAGTGATGGCGTTGGGAATTCTGGTACCACATGGGTTCCTTTGATTTCCACTGTTTTTGCGCTATGGCTGTAGGTGAAGTAGAGATATGTGTGGTTGTCGTCTTCTTTTACTGCATAATCTACCGAAGTATTGTCTACCAGAACTATCCATCGTTCTTCACTTTCAACCCAGAGGAGTTGTCTTGGAATCGTAACCCTGCAAAAGCCATCCGTCCACATTGGACCAGTCACATTGAACTTGATGCGTCCTTGATCTCGATCAAAATAGAAGTTGGAAATGCTAGAATTGCTTACTACATCAACATAGTATGTTTTTTCAGCCCAGGTGCAGGCATTAAAGATGCAGATTGGACCCATGAGTGGATATTTATCCCTTGCGCGCGCTCTGTCATCTATGCCGTCGCTTCCCGTCTCATTTTGAGAAGGCCCACTTTTTTCATCGACGCCCTTGTAGTCGCTCCAGTAATTTCCACCAGAGGGATAACTATCATCCCAAATAGTCCCGCTTCCAAAATCAGTTACTTGATCAATGTTGATGAGGTTGTTATGATAGAAGACGTTGTCTCTTGATTTCTCGTTGGTAAGGTAGATATCACGCTGATTGTTCGTAATGTTGTTTCCGATAAAACGGTTAGAACAGCTTCCAGAAAGCCGGATGCCGTCGTGGTAGTTTTCGGCTATTGTGTTGCGAATGATGTCGCAACTGTTGGACATAGACAAGAATACGCCGTAATAGCTTTTTCTTATAACATTGTCACTAATTGTCACGCTTACGTTATGCATTATTTGTATAGCACCATATGGATATTCTTCGCTTCCGCTTCCATTCTCTATTGTGAACCCCGTGACCTCCACGTTGGACGCAATAATACTGACAATTGTGTCGTTTTTGCCATCACCGTCAATGAATGTGGTATCGCTGCCAGCTCCCCTAAGCGTTAGAGACTTGTTTATAAGTAGATTATGTTCATGATATCTTCCTGAAGCCACTAGAATGGTGTCTCCTGGACTCGCTGCGTTTATAGCATCTTGTATACTCTCATCAGGGTCAACGTTTATTGTTCCCGGTGTCCCTGCAACAGGAACCGTGAACAGTGCCCCCAACATTGCGAGTAACAAGAACAGTAACAGAATAGCTGCTCGAATGATCTTTGAGCGCATGTTTACTCTACTATTTTCATCGCCTCAGAATATTTAAGGGATATAGTAACAATTTTCTATATGTCTTTTTTCGAAGTATTCCAACATCATAGAGGATGCGGCGCACATGAGTCAAACATATAATTGAGTAAGAGAATAGTTCCACAAGGCTTTTTTATGACATTGTCTTATAGTCTTGACTAGTCAAAGAATAGGAGAAGAGAGAGGAGACAAAATGGAAATTGACAAAAGTAAAGTGTTAACGCTGTTTGCTTTGACTTCGCTGATTGTGGCTTTGCTTTCGCTTAACATGAATGGACCAGTGAGTCCGGCTTCAGCGCAGCCTGCGCCTCAACCCATTAACCTTCATGGTCCGTCTCTTACGCCAGTGCATATGCATGGGCCGTCCCTTACGCCCGTACACATGCACCACAAAGGTGGGATATTGCAATGGGGTGACCCGCGCTTATATGAACCGAATTGCACCACGGATTGGAGGGAACTTTATCCAAACTATGGCGTTGACTATCATCTTTCCAGCTGGAAAGATAACGGAGACGGAATGCTTAGTCCCTGTGACCAAATCGACATGACCCCCTTGATTGGACCAGTGACTTGGTATCACGTGGACAGGATGACGGTCACCCTCCTCCTGTCGCCGCTACCAGGGCCGCCGCCACCACCACCAAATCCATGGCCAGAGCCAGCCGAGCCAACAATAGCTATTGAGTTGAAGTGGCCAACGTATTTCCCAGAGATTAAATACGAAAACAACTTGCCTCCCTACTTGATTACCAAGTGGCATGAAGTTTGGCCGAGCTATAGCAATATCTACGACCTTACCAGCTGGATGGAAAACCCGCTCAAGCCCACTTTTAAACTCGACCAATGCGATGTAGTTGACTTGACCGATACTACAGGAAAAGTGACTTGGTGGCACGTTGAAGATATTGCTACAGACCTTATCCTCAACAAAAAGATCATGGATCCTGTGTCTACCGACTGGCACGAGGTTTACCCAGAATATTGCACCAAATGGCATGTCACCAACTGGGAAGACACCGGTGTACCCATTGGTGAACTCAGTCCATGCGACCAAATCGACATGAATAAGATAGGAACTTTGCTGATAGAATCGTATCACGTGGACAGAGTGACCCTAACCCTAAACATAACAATAGTCGGCGTGCCTGGGAAGTTTTATCTCTTTGAGTATAAGGGCCCCTTTGAAGGCATGTATCGAGTCAAGACAGCCCCTGTCTGCACCTACTGGCATCTAGTTTGGCCGGAATATAGCGAGGTAGTACACCTTGAAGAATGGATAGACAACTGCAACGGCGTCCTCGACCACTGCGATAATATTACGTTAAGCGGCGTGAGGTGCCACGTTGAAGGGTTGTACATCGACATCATCCTCAACAAAAAGATCACGAATCCCGTGTGCACCGACTGGCAGGAGCTTTACCCACATTTTGACAACTGGTATCATGTAGACGGCTGGATAGACAACCAGGATGGCGTTCTCAGCCCCTGCGACTACGTCAACCTGACGCTGGCAGGAGGATCAACAGCAGAATACCATGTGGAAACCGTGACCCTCACCCTAAACGTAACACCAGTCGGCGTGCCTAGTGGGTTTCTCTTCTTTGAGTATATGGGTCCCTTTGAAACCATGTATCAAGTCAAGACAAACCCGCTCTACACCAATTGGATGGAGATTTGGCCCTTCTATGGCTACCCTGCATACATAGAAAATTGGGAAGACAACTGCAACGGCGTCCTCGACCACTGCGATAATCTTCAGTGGGAGGGAGTGTGGTTCCACGTTGAAGAATTAGCCATCGACATGGTAGTTAAGAGACTGATCCACGACGTAGCCGTAACTGCTGTTTCATCCCTGTATCCATGGGTGTATGAAGGTGCAATTGACCCTATCTCCGTAACCGTTACAAACCTAGGCGACTATAATGAGCCAACTGTTGATGTCTACGCCTTTTACGACGGGAACCTAGCTGCACCAGCACAAACAACCAGCCTAAACATAGGGGAAACAAAAACCTTAACGTTCAATTGGGACACAACAGGCGTGCCTCCAGGGTTCTACACGGTTAGCGCCAAGGCCTCAATTCCTATCGACGACGTCATGGCCAACAATTTTCTTTCAGATGGCGTACAAGAAGTCAGGGAGCGTCCTCCGCCATCGCCTATGCCAAAGATTGCGGACGTAGAGTTTTACCCAAGAATGGTGGTAGACCTCGAAGATCCAAGAGGCACCCAATGGCACGAGCTCCACCCAAACAAAACCAACTACTACAAAATAACAAGCTGGACACCTGGCAGGGTCCTCGGTCCCGAAGACTGGGTTCTAATGCAGCCGTTTATGGGACCTCCGGTTTGGTTCGTAGTGGATGAACTGACAATTGACATAAGGGTACTGGACTTAATCACACAGGCACGGTATTGGTTGGATTACGAGTGTGGCTATTGGACCTTCGACCCAGAAGAACCAGTTTGCACGAAGTGGCACGAAATCAAGAATCACGGCGGCGAACCTTTGGATATGCCGCGCTGTTGGCATCTAACCAGCTGGATTGATGAAAGCGGAGATGGCAAACTCAGTTTCTGCGACATCATTGACATGACGGCGATGTATCCATACCACTACATGAGTTGGTTCCATGTGGAGGAAGTGACAGTCACTCTTAAGCTAAGTGAACTAGAACCAAGAGAGCCAGTACAGTACTACTTAGAGTTCATGGGCACACTTGACGAGTTCAAGACCATGGGTCATATACGTCGCCCTGAGGGTACCCTTTGGCATGAGATTTTACCAATACAGGAACAACAATGGCTTCTAATGGGCTGGATAGACCAACCCTTCCTGAGCCCCTCCGACCTAGTTGTGCTGAATCTCAAAGACCCTGTGACTCATGAACCCATACCAGGCATGGAAGCTGAGTACCATGTGGACAAACTGACAGTCGCCATGAATCTAACAAGCATGTACGACGGAAGGGAGCACATCGTAAAGTTTGAGGGCTCCCTCATGCAGTTCAAGAAGTACCACTGGGAGGATCCAAATGGCACGCAATGGCACGAAGTTGACCCAGACTACTGCAGGCAATGGTACCTATGGTACTGGATTGACACTCAACCCAACTACATCCTCGACTACTGCGATCAGATTAAGATGATAGACAAAAATACCGGTTGGACAGAGTTGTTCCACGTAGAGTCACTAAGCACAGACATGTGGCTTACAATGGCAGTTTGCGACGTAGAAATAACCAGCATTGTACCTGAGACAAGGTACGCTTATCCACGATGGACAAACGATATTGACGTAACAGTGCACAACAACGGCACGGTAACTTTCGACTGCACCGTTACTCTATCCTACTACGATGGTTCTACCTGGATTGCGATAGCAACCCAGAGCGTGTCCTACTTAGACCCATGCAACACCGTGACACTGAGATTTGCTTGGAGCCTCCTAGGAGTTCCATACTGCAACCGCACCATAAAGGCTGACGCCACCTGCACCTGCGGAGACAGCGACACAGCCTACTCTTGGGTTAAGGTCAAGATGCCCGGCGACGTAGACAACGACGGTGACTGCGACGCAGACGACGTATTCACCTACGTATCGCCAGCCTACGGAAAGAAGATCGGACAACCAGGATTCAACAAGCAGTGCGACTTTGACGATGACAACGACTGTGACGCAGACGACGTATTCAGCTACCTATCACCGAACTACGGAAAAAAGTACATCTGTAAGTAGGACTTCCGCCAAGTGCGCGCTAAACGCGCGCCAACTCTCCCCTTTTTGTTTTCTTTAATAAGCTAAGTTTAGACATTAAACCAAGCAAGACATTGTAAGAAATATCTAAGGGGCTACCAGCCTTATCTGCATTAGGATATCACTACACTCTCTCTAGTCCATGGAAAGGAAAGCAATCTAATTGTCATGGTGAGGGGAGACGCCATCTTAAAGTGTCTCTGGGAGAAAATCTTATCTTCCGTCCTTAAAAAAGCCAGATCCTGACGATGTGTTCACATACCTTGCACCGAACTACGGAAAAGTGGTCTAGACAGCGTCATAGCGTAGTCAGAGGATAGTCCCATAAGGCTTTTTTGTAACTTTATCACATGTTTATGCACTGAAAGAAAGAGGAGAAGAGAGGGGAGACAAAATGAGAATTGACAAAAGTAAAGTGTTTACGCTGTTTGCTTTGACTTCCCTTACTGTGGCTTTGCTTTCGGTTAACATGAATGGACCAGTGAGTCCGGCTTCAGCGTATATACCTCCGCCTCTACCAAAGGTTGCAGACCTAGAGTTGTACCCAAGAATGGTGGTAGACCTCGAAGATCCAAGAGGCACCCAATGGCACGAGCTCCACCCGAGCAAAACCAACTACTACCACCTAACAAGCTGGACACCTGGCAACGTTCTCAGCCCCGAGGACTTGGTTTATATGCAGGAGTCGCCGATGGAACCTTGGATTGGTCCTTTCGAAGTGGATGATGTGACAATTGACCTGACGGTGCGGGACGAATACACAGGTATACAGTATTGGATGGATTATGAGTGTGGCTATTGGACCTTCGATCCAAAGAAACCCATCTGCACCAAGTGGAACGAGATTAAGAATAGCGATGGGCTGCCGCTGACGCCGCGTTGTTGGCATCTAATCAACTGGGAAGATACCGGAGATGGTAAACTCAGTGATTGCGATTTGATTGTAATGAAGCTGACGTATCCAAACCAACCATACATAGGGTGGTTCCATGTGGAACTAGTGACAGTCACCCTCAAGCTAACCCTAGACTTCACACCGGTCTACTTAGAGTTCATGGGCACGCTTGAAGAGTTCCAGGCCATGGACTACATATATCGCCCTGTGTGCACTATGTGGCATGAGATTTTGCCAGAACAGGGCCGACAATGGCATCTGGTTCACTGGTGGGACCGCCCCTTCTTGAGCCCCTCCGACCAGATTCTGTTGACGCTCGATCCCACCGAGGAGCAATTGTATATCTTCTGGAGCATGGGAGACGTTAACGAAGACGGCTACATTAACGAAACAGACTTGGATCTCATAATTGCTCACTATTGCACAGGCGACCCACAATATGACATAGACGAAGATGGCCACGTAACCCTTTCGGACTTTTATATTTGTGTTTTCAACATTGGCTTAGACATCTGGACATACTTCGGAGTTGAACAGGCTTGGTACCACGTGGACAAATTGACAGTTGCCATGAATCTGACAAGCGAACTAGGCGAAGAGCACATCGTGAAGTTTGAGGGCTCATTGCTGCAGTTCAAGAAGTACCACTGGAAGCATCCAAATGGCACTCAATGGCACGAGGTTAACCAACAATACTGCAGGCAATGGTATCTAAATTACTGGTGGGACACCAACACAAATGGCATCCTCGATTATTGCGATTGGATTGAGATGGTAGACAAAGAGACCGGTTGGACAGAGTGGCTCCACGTAGAAACTCTAAGCACAGACATGTGGCTTACAATGGCAGTCTGCGACGTAGAAGTAACCAGCATTGTACCTGAGACAAGGTACGCATATCCAAGATGGACAAACGACATTGACGTAACACTGCACAACAATGGCACAGTAACCTTCAACTGCACCGTCACCCTATCCTACCACGATGGTCTCGCCTGGATTCCAATAGCAACCCAAAGCGTGACCTACCTAGACCCATGCAACACCGTGACACTGAAATTTGCTTGGAGCCTCGCAGGAGTTCCCTATTGCAACCGCACCCTGAAAGCCGAAGCCACCTGCACTTGCGGAGACACCGACGAAGGCTATTCTTGGGTTAAGGTTAAGATGCCCGGCGATGTGGATGCTGACGGTGACTGCGACGCAGACGACGTATTCACCTACCTATCACCAAACTACGGAAAAAAGTACACCTGTAAGTAGGCGTTCGGCCAAGTGCGCGCTACAGACGCGCCAACCTCCTCTTATTTTTCT
>Ga0315312_1002355_pt1 | contig 13207 bp, 13 predicted proteins | sample TDP7_MG_FD_203629 | JGI IMG/M metagenome (GOLD analysis project Ga0315312, IMG submission 203629) | Freshwater sediment microbial communities from Lake Towuti, South Sulawesi, Indonesia - TDP7 | ecosystem: Environmental > Aquatic > Freshwater > Lake > Sediment | place: Indonesia: South Sulawesi... | reverse complement strand
TTATCCTCTTGAAGTTGTCCGCTTTAGCTTTGTAGCTTGAGGCGACTATGTGCTTTGCTCCTGCTCTCGCTACTTCTTCGATTAGCGTTTCAAGCTGCTTTAAGTCGTCATTTATCCTAGGGATGATTGGATCTATCCTGATAGAGCACGGAATATTCGCCTCTACTAGCATCTTGATCGCTTCCAACCGTTTGTCTGGCGACGGCGCTGAAGGCTCAAGGAGTTTCGTTATCTCGGGTTGAAGTGTTGTTATGGTCATGCTGACGCTGCATCTTGCTTGTTTAATGATGTCTATGTCTCTTGTCACCAAGTTTGATTTCGTCACTAAGAGAACCTTGAATCCGTTCTGGGTTAGCAGTCGCAACGTATCTCTGGTTAAGCTTGTTGAGATCTCCATAGGGACGTATGGGTCTGAGCTGCTAGCGATCGCTATTGGTATCTTTCTGTCCAGTCTTCGGATTTCTCGACCCAGTCTCTTGAGTAGATTGTCTTTTGGTCTACAATCGAAGGCGTTTGGAATGTATGATGTAATGTAGCAGTAGGCGCACCTGTGTGAGCAGCCTGTATATGGTGACAAGCTGTACTTAGGTGGGCAGTGGCATAAAGGGCTCTTCCATGGATCGAAAGGCGTGATTAGAGTCATTACGATTCTTCTCTGTCTGAATATCGGAGCGTCTTCCAAGTAGAAAAATGCGTCGAAGGTTTTCGAAAGCTTTTTGGAATCTTAGCTATTTGATTATTTGCTTGAGTTGTATTCGCGTGTCCAGGGTTACTCAGCGTGTTCGTAAATCTCGTTTCATAAGGCTTTTCGATAGGACTCCTAATGGAATCGTTTGCCCTCATTTCTGGTTGCTCGCATGGGCTGACGGCTGCCCGTACCGTTGTGCGTACTGCTATCTTTTGGGAACTTTTCGCGGCCACGTTGAGCCTGTTGTCTTCTCGAATCTTGATCGTTTGGATGATGAGATCGACCGATTTCTTGCTTCGAATTCCCGGTGTATTCTGAACGCTGGGGAGCTTACTGATAGTTTGGCGATTACAGATACCGTTCCAATTCGGTTGATTCGGCGTTTCGCTCGCCAAGATAGGAATAAGCTTCTCCTTTTGACTAAGAGCGCCAATGTGAGAAATCTGTTGAATCTCGATCATAATGGTCAGACGATCGTCAGTTTCAGCATTAATGCGATTGAGGTTTCGAAGCGTTTTGAGAACGGTGCTCCAAGCTTATCGGAACGTCTTGAAGCTGCTGCTATGTGTAGAGACGCGGGCTACCCCATTCGTATACGTTTGGACCCCATGATCCCAATTGAGGGTTGGCAGGTTACGTACGAGCATGTTGTCGATGAGATTAACACTCTTAACCCTGAGAGGGTTACGCTAGGCGCTTTAAGGTATTTCCCAGTCGCTAAAGTCTTCGCTAGAAAGCTTGGGAGGGATGTCTCCGTCTTCGATTACGCCGTTGAGCGCTGTGTTGATGGCAGGAGACGTGTTCCGAAGCTCTTGCGCATAGAGATGTATCAGGCAGCTTTGAAGAGGTTGAAAGTCCCTGCGGGCGTTTGCAAGGAGACCAAAGATGTTGTCGAGCTGCTCGGCTTGAATCAAAGATGCAACTGTACTCTGTAACTCGTTATCTCTGAGCGAGTTGTAATGAGTCAAGGTTATATGTAGCTGAAAGTGTCTTATGGTTTTACGTCTGCGAGAATTGAAGCATGAAACCGTCATCCAGGTGATGTTTGGTTGGTAAAAATCTCGCTGAGATACGGCAAAAGTGTTCTCACTTCAAGTGTTCCTGATGAGAGTCTTCTCGAGTTGATCGAGCCCAGAGATAAGCCGAGGGTCACGAACCCGAGTTCTGAGATTCTTCGCGCACTGCGTAATCCGTTGAAGAGTAAGAGGATTCCGGAGATAGCCAAGAAAGGCGACAAGGTAGTGATAGTGATCGATGATGCTACGAGGAGTACGCCGAGCCACTTGATGGTTCCTCCAATTCTCAATCAACTCAACTCTGTAGGCGTTCAAGATAGAGATATCACTGTTATCTTCGGTAGAGGTAGCCATAGGCTTGTTACTCCTGAAGAAATGAGGGACCTAGTCGGCGACGAGGCTATGCGTAGAGTTAAGGTTGTGAATCACGACTGTAGAGCGCCAGATCTTGTTCATGTTGGTGATACTAGTAGGGGGACTAAGGTTTACTTGAACAAGACCTTTGTCGATGCAGATGTGAGGATACTGACTGGCGACGTTGAGCTTCACTATTATGCGGGTTACGGTGGGGCTAGGAAGAGTGTTCTACCTGGAGTGGCTGGGATCGAAAGCATCATCCATAATCATCAGATGGCGATCGACCCAAAAGCGAAGCTTGGTAATATCGAGGGGAACCCTGTTCACTTAGACATGATGGAGGCGGCGAAGCTCGGTCGAGTTGACTTCATCATCAATGTTGTGATGAATACAAATAGTGAGATAGTCAGCGTCTTCGCAGGCGATTTGGAAAAGGTCTTTCTCGAAGGCGTTAAGGTTGTGGATGAAATCTACAAGATCCCTGCGAAGAGTGAAGCTGACATAGTTTTGACCGACGCTGGTGGAAGCCCTAGAGACATAAACTTCTATCAAGCCCACAAGGCCTTGGAGGCTGCTATGAATATAGTTCGACCCGGAGGGGTCATAGTTCTTGCTGCTGAATGTCCGGAGAGTAAAGGAAGCCAAGCTTTCTACGAGTGGATGAAGAGGTGCAAGAACTCAAAGGAAGTTGAAGATGAAATCAAGAAGAACTTCGGTCCCGGAGGGATAACCGCTTTCACGATGTACAAGGCTCTTGAGAAAAGCACGATAATCAGTATTACTGATCTCCCTGAATACGAGTCTAAGAACATCTTGAGGTTGAAGCCGGCCAAGACTTTAGATGAAGCTTTGAAGATGGCTTTCGATATTGTGGGTGAGGATGGCAAAGTTTCAGTTCTACCGATGGGTTCTTTAAGCCTCCCGGTCTTGTCGAAGGATTAGACCTTAGCTTCCATGGAGAGCAGATGGTTCAGTAGCATCAAGACTCCTACACTGTCCTCGATATTGTAGAGGAGGCAATCCAAGTCTCCACGGCTTCGGAACCTCTCGTATGCGTAATGGTAACCGCTACCGTTTACGCTAGTTACTGTCCTATTGATGCCGAGCTCTTTCTCTACAGTTTTTTGGCTGTAGCTTGAGAATGGAAAGCCTCTAGCGATATCGTAGGCATCTATGTGCGTTAGCCTCATTTCGACCTCGCGTAGATTAACTCCATGTACGTTTCCTCTGAACTTTAAATAGGGTAGGTCGAACCTCGATCCGTAGTATGTTATTAAGGTGCCTCCTTGCAGCGTTGAGAGTATATCTCTCGCTCTTACAAGTAGCTCTCTTTCTTTCTCCGGAGGATATAGGACAGATATAACCACTACTCCGTTCTGTATCCTGCCTGTTTCTGAGATTGCGAGGGTTAGTGATACTACCGGATCATCTTTCTTTTCTGGGAAACCGTCGGGGCTGTATGTTTCTATGTCTAAGCTTATCAATGGCAATCGTAGGATTCGCAATACATATCTGGTTCTTTTCCGCGTTCCTTTTCTAATAAATAACGGAGAGCGACAAAAGTAAAGCTAGCTTGCGAGCTCGTGGATCACTTCATCAATGGAGTTGTAGATCTTTTCGGGGACGGCTTGGAGCAGCTCCGATGCATGAACTCTTTTTTCAGGCGTTAGATCTATGATCTTCCATCCCTGATCCTGTATTAACTTCTTCTTCGTAGCTGGAAACTTTGCGTCCTCACTGAGCACTTCTCTCAATGATTCTGCTCCTGTGCTTCCGGTTGCCATTGGAAATTTTCCCGATAGTTTGTATGTTTTGAGTCTGGCTGCATCCTTGTACATCTTGACTCCGTGGAACGTGAGTACAGCCCTCCGGTATTCTCTCCTATTCGATTTCTCATCGATCTCCTCGAGTTCTTCATCCGTGAATTGGTAGATGTTGTGGCTCCCTTTCCCGAACAGTCTTGTGTAGAGTATATCCGACTTGACTTCCGGTTCTCCTTTGGATAGGTCAACGCAATGTATTATTTCGTGTTCTCGCATCAATTCGAGAAGCTCTGAGGGTACTCGCGCGTTCCCAGGTCTTCTTATCTCCCACGCTATCTCTATTCCCTCATGATCTGCACGTTTGAAGAAGCTGTCTATCGACTGTATCTTTGCTTGATCATATCTCAGATCGGCTGGTGTCTGCATGTGTAGGATTCTTGCCCTCAGGATTCTACAGGTCGTTATAGCCCTTTCGAATGTTCGGAAGGATTCATCTACCGGTTCGAGCTGGAACTTGTGAGTTAGATCTCTGTGGCATCTTACTGAGAATTCGAACTTTTCTGGCACGCGTTTCCTCCATGATTTGACCTGCTGTATCTCTGGGCGCTCGTAGAAGGTTGAGTTGACTTCAACGAAGTTGAATGCTTTAGCGTAGCCTTCTAGTCTGTGGAGGCCCGGGATTTGGAAGTATGCCCATCCTCCGGCGCCGATCAAGATTTCCGTCATTTCTTCGGCCCACTCTTTATATTGATTGGGAGTCAGCTATATCTTGTGTTTATCCAGGTGCAGTTACATGGGTAAGATTCTTCTCGGGACTTCGGGTTGGTCTTACGATGACTGGGTGGGGGTCTTCTATCGTGACCGCAAGGAGAGTAAGCTTAGTGCTTATGCTAGGGTGTTTCCGACGGCTGAGATCGATTCAACCTTCTATGCTTATCCTTCCAAGGGTACAGTGATGGGTTGGTCTAGGTATACTGGTTCTGAATTCGTTTTTACTGCGAAGCTTCCTCAATTGATCACTCATGAGAAGGTTCTTGACTTGAAGAGCGGGGTTAAAGATGACGTTAAGAGGTTCTGCGATTTGATGTCTCCTTTACAACTGAATGGCAAGCTTGGCTGCATTCTCATCCAGCTTCCTCCGGGTTTCAAATTTGATTTGGAGAGGCTCGGAGGCTTCTTCGATATTCTTCCCAGCGACTTCAGGTTTGCTGTTGAGTTTAGGCATCTATCTTGGTTGAAGCCTGAGACTTGGAAGCTTCTTGAGAAGTATAATATTGCGTACACGATCGTTGATGAACCTCTGCTCCCACCTGAAATCAAGGTTACTTGCGACTTCGCTTATTTCAGGTGGCACGGTCGAGGCCGTAGACCTTGGTACAACTACCGTTATGGTGAGGAAGAGTTGTCTCCTTGGGTTCCGAAGGTCGAGGAGACTGTGAAGAAGGTCAAAGTCGCGTACGGCTACTTCAACAATCATTATCATGGTTATGCTGTTGAGAATTGCTTGCAGATTCTCGAGATGCTTGGTGTTCTAACTCTGAATCAGGCTGAGACCAAGAAGCGCGTTGAAAAGTTTAGAGTTTCCGGACTTGGAGTTCCAAGTGAAGAAGGCGTTGCTAGGCTCACAACTTTTATGCCTGAAGCAAAGGTTGTTGAGATGGATTTCAGCGATCTTCTTGACGCGTTTATCGACACGCCTAGGTTGGAGAGGGCTAGCGCGATCGATGATGATGAGTTGAACGTCGAGGAGGTTTCTGACGAGCGTTTGGTTGCTTCTATCCGCGCCTACCATATCGTGATCGATTTCGGTGAGCGAGTTATTCGTCATGATTGTGCTGATTGGAGTCGATCTTTATCCCTGAAACAGTTTTGCAAGCATCTTGGAAAACTATTCTTATACCTTCCTAATGAGAACGCGCTCAAGATTCTCCGCAAGATATATTCTGAGCGCAGCGATTGGGAGTTTCAGCCTTACCTAAGCTAGTACCATAACAATTATTTTGAAAAAGATGAGGCTTGTCGTTTCAGTTTCCTGAGCGACCTAGGCAAACTCTCGAGCCTTCTTCATGGTCTTCAGAACTACAGACGAGGATCTCACAGGAGCCTCGGGGAGATACTGCGAACATTATTGGATTAAAGCCAGAAAGCTTCACGGATAGCGGAGAAACATGTAAATAAATAAGGCTTCCTCTCCTACAGTTCTCTCAGAATGAAACGCCTTTTCTAGAATTCTATTCCTTCTCTTGCTTGGACTCCGTGAGAAAACGGGTGTTTCACTTCTCTCATTTCTGTAACAAGATCAGCGACATTAATCAGCCTTGGATCTGCGGATCTACCGGTCAAAACTATCTCAACAATTGAAGGCTTATTTCGAATTAACTCTATGACTTGGTTGATGTCGATGAGACCTAGATTGACAGCGTGAGTTATCTCATCTAACACAACAATCTTGTACCTACCCTTCATAATCGCTTCCTTAGCATGTTTGAATGCTTTTGAGGCCTCTTGAAAATCTCTGCGGGAAGGCTTACCTATAACGAATTTGCCTGTTCCATAAGAGGCGTACTCAAAATCTCGAACGCGCTTCAAGATGAGAAAGGCTCCATCGCCAAGCTTCATACGACCTTTCAAGAACTGTATAAAGCAGACTTTGAAACCTCGACCGAGAGCTCTCAAACTCAATCCAAATGCGGCAGTAGTCTTCCCTTTCCCATTCCCAGTATAGATTTGGACGAGCCCTCTCTCCGACTTCTTCCTCAAGGTTTCCTCCTCGATCGACCTCTTTTTCTGATGTACTCTGAGACTAGACGATCCGCGGCTGAGTAAGGGTCCATCTTCCTCGCCGCAACTCTCTTAACCAGCCTAGCGAAATTCGAGTCTTTCCTCAATTCAGCCATCAGCCGGTCAGTCAACCTATACCTTAAAGCTTCAGCAATCTCAATCTCACTTCTATGAACAAGATTCTCCTTCGCGCTCGTTCTAGTCAGATACTGTTCATGCTCCTCAATCTTCTCGACAACGTTCTCTACTCCTCTGCCTGAGCTCGCTGTAGTCTTAACGACTGGAGGTCTCCAACGCCCTTCTTGAATTCCCAACTCTATCATCGCTTCGATCTCTTCGACAGCTTTGTCAGCATTATCTCTGTCGGCCTTGTTGACAATGAATATGTCACCTATCTCCATCATTCCGGCCTTGCTGGCTTGAATATCGTCGCCCAGCCCCGGCGCCATCACAACCAAAATCGTATGCGCAACTTTAATGACATCAACTTCAGACTGCCCTGCTCCTGAAGTCTCAACGAAGACCACATCCTTTCCTGAGGCATCAAGAACTCTAACAGCATCAGCTGTGGCTTTCGCCAAACCTCCAAGAGTTCCTCTAGTCGCCATACTCCTTATGTAAACTCCTTCATCGGTAGAGAGGTTCTGCATACGAATCCTGTCGCCGAGCAAAGCTCCTCCTGAGAATGGACTAGTAGGATCGATCGCGACGACACCAACAGTCTTGTCTTTCTTCCGCAACTCCGATGCCAGCCTGTAGATCAAGGTACTCTTGCCGCATCCTGCAGGCCCGGTCACACCGATCACATACGCCCTACCTGTATGCGGGTAGAGAAGCCTAACAGCACCCAACCCTTCAGGCGAATCGTTCTCGATAAGGCTTATGAGCCTAGCTATCGCTTTACGATCGTCCTTAAGTACGCCATCAACTAGTTGGTCTACCTTAATGACCAAAGCCTCCACGTGAAGAGGGGTCTGTCTCGAATAGCCCTATCTTCTTCGCGCATGTTGCACCACGTAGTCGACGACCACGCTGGTAGGGGTTCCTGGCCCGAAAACCTCTGAAAGGCCCATCTTCTTCAATTCAGAAACATCCTCATCAGGGATTATGCCACCGCCTATGACAAGAACATCACTAATGCCTTCCTTCCTCATCAACTCAAAAATCCTAGGAAACAAAGTCATATGCGCACCTGAAAGAATACTTAAAGCTATAGCATCAGCATCCTCTTGAACAGCCGTCTTCACAATCTGTTCAGGAGTCTGCCTCAAGCCCGTATAGATAACTTCCATCCCTGCATCTCTGAAAGCTCTAGCGATAACCTTCGCCCCCCTATCATGGTCGTCCAGTCCCGGTTTTGCAACGAGAACTCTCAGCTTAGCTCTAGAGTTCAAAACTTGGCAGCCTCCTAGAAAACAATCAACTCCTGATACTCACCGTAAACTTCCCTCAATACACCGCAGATCTCGCCAAGCGTCGCGTAAGCTTTCACAGCTTCAAGTATTGTTGGCATTAGATTCTCATTACTATCTGCTGAGCTTCGAAGCCGATCAAGTGCTTTTTGAACCCTCTTGGAGTCACGAATATTCTTCAACGCATTCAATCTCTCAAGTTGAGTTTTCTCAACATCGGATGAGATCCTCAATAGCGGAATCAGCTGCTTCTCTTCACTGGTATACTCATTGACGCCGACGATTATCCGCTCCTTACTGTCGATCTCCCTCTGATACTTGTAAGCGCTATTCGCGATCTCTCTTTGGATGTAGCCCTTCTCTATCGCTGGAATGACGCCGCCCATGTTCTCGATTCTATCAATATATCTCGATGCTTCCTCCTCCATCTCCGCTGTCAGCGCTTCTAAATAGTAGGACCCGCCGAGGGGATCGATAGTGTTCGCAATCCCGCTCTCATGAGCGATTATCTGCTGAGTCCTCAAAGCAATTCTAACAGCCTCTTCAGAAGGCAAAGCCAACGCCTCATCGAAAGAATTCGTATGCAAAGACTGCGTTCCGCCGAGAACAGCGCCTAGAGCCTGTAAGGTAACCCTGATAATATTGTTTATCGGCTGTTGTGCGGTTAGAGTGCAGCCTGAGGTTTGAACATGCATCCTCATCCACATAGACCTAGAATCTCTAGCTCGAAATCTTTCCTTCATAATTCTCGCCCAAATCTTGCGAGCTGCGCGAAACTTCGCAACCTCTTCGAAGAGATCATTGTGGCAAGCGAAGAAGAACGATAGTCTAGATGCAAATTCGTCGACTTTCAAACCTCGATCCAATGCCTCTTGAACGTAAGTAATCCCGTCTGCTAAAGTGAAAGCCAACTCCTGAACAGCATTGGATCCAGCTTCCCGAATGTGGTAGCCGCTTATGCTCACAGGATTCCATTTAGGCATAAACTTCGAGCAATACTCTATAGAGTCAACAACAAGCTTCACGGAAGGTCTGGGAGGAAACATCACGAGCTTCTGAGCGAAGAATTCTTTTAATATGTCATTCTGCGTTGTCCCGGACAGTTGGGATTGCGGCACATTTTGCTTCTCTCCAATGGCGATATACATTGAGAGAAGTACGTTTGCTGGACCATTGATAGTCATTGATGTGCTGACTCTATCAAGCGGGATTCCATCTAGGAGCACATCCATATCCTTTAGTGTCGATATCGCTACTCCGCACCTTCCAACCTCACCTTTAGCCATCGGGTGATCAGAATCGTAACCCCAGATTGTCGGCATATCAAAAGCTACACTCAGCCCGGTCTCACCCTCTTTCAAGAGGTACTTGAACCTAGCATTAGTCTCCTCAGCTGTGCCGAAGCCCGCGAACTGGCGCATAGTCCACAGACGGCCTCGATGCATAGTGGCATGGACGCCTCGAGTGAAAGGATATTCCCCTGGAAACCCAAGGTCCTCAAGATAACTGATCTCTCGCACATCGTCAGGTGTGTATAAACGTTTAACCAAGAATTCTGAGGAAGTAGTAAACTTCCTTCTTCTCTCCGGGGCCGCTCTAACCCATTTCGGGACAGTAGTCTTCTCCCAACTCCTCTTCTTCTTCTGAATCTCACTCAGCTTGCGCTTCTCAAACAACGCAACATCCTCCGCTAACCCATTTATCCATCCCTATCGTAGGCAACCTAAAAAGCATTTGAGGAAGCTGTCTTTCAACAAAAAGGAAATGAGGAGGAAATAAGAACCAGAAACTACTTCCGCCCGAATCTCTTCTTCACCCAGTTTTCTATGACTTCAAGTTGACCTGCCAGTCGTTTCCTCTGCTCCCCGGTCTTCCTCGACTTAGGCTTCTCAGCGGGCACGAAATAGAAGTCCAGAGGGCTTCCTTTCGGCTTCGCAACGAACTTGACCTTGACGTTTATGTCGCATTCGACTTCTTCCGGCTTTATCTCTCTCAGCCTTCCAGCTATCAACGTGTTCGCTCCGTCAATCCTCACGTAAGCTAGGATGAAAGGCAGATCTCTAAGGAAAGCTTCAGCTGCAAAGCCTAGAATTGTGTAGCTATGTAGAACTCCCGTCGGTGGGAGTTCAATTGACTCCGTCTCCTGTAGAGCGCATTCATTCCTCCAGCAATGGGCTCTCGGAGGGCAGAAGACGTCGCCGCACTTCAGACAACGAGTTCCGAAGATCTTCTTCTGAAGTAGACCTGCAAAGAATTTGGAGACAATCCCGTAGCTGTGTCGATACATAATGTCGTAAGGTCTGTAAGCGTACATGAACTCGCCAGTCTCTAAAGCATCAAGCCTAGGTCCTTCTAGAGATTCAACAATTTCATGACCTGCAACATCCATCGAACCTAGACTTCCCCAGCCTTTCCAAGATTTTCCCGGCTTCAACTCTTCCTTGACTTTAATCATATTCTCACCTCGAAAACATGTTGACAGTAATAGTCGTACCCGTGCCTGCGTGGCTATGAGCCAAACCGATCTCAGCGTTCGGAACCTGAACGCGGTTCGTCCTATGTTTCTTCGATATCTCCTGTCTCAACTGCCAGAATATCTCAACTATTTGAGCGATCCCTGTCGCGCCGACAGGATGGCCCATCCCCTCGAGCCCTCCACTAGGGTTAACAGCGACCTTTCCACCTATCTCGGTTTGCCCTTCGCGAATCAGAAGCTTCCCCTCACCGCGCTTGCAGAACAAAAGGTCCTCATAGGTCTGAAGTTCACTAGAATCGTATGCGTCATGTATCTCAGCAACATCGATGTCGGTGGGCTCTACGCCAGCCATCCTGTACGCCTGCTTCGCAGCCTCGATGCAAGCTCCGAAATTGGCTATCTCAGGGTAGGGCTGCCTAGGCTTCTTCGCGTAGTCTGGATAGACGCTCTCAAGCTTAGGATTTCTTCCACGCCAGCCGGGATTATCAGGTCGATCTCCAGGTCGCATAGCGTCGCTACCCAACCCCAGCCCGGTAACCCAGATTGGAGTATCAGTGAGTTGCCTAGCCTTCTCTTCAGAAGCTAGCACTACAGCAGCTCCACCGTCGGATATTAAGCAGCAGTCAAGGATCTTCAAAGGCCAAGCGATCAATCTGGAGTCAAGCACATCTTCCACAGTAATCTTCTTGCCATACTGGCTACGCCATTGTGAGTACGGGTTATCAAGCCCATTGTTCCTATTTTTAACAGCGATCATGGCGAGATCCTCCTCAGTCTCTCCGTACAGGTACATGTGGCGTACAGCCATAGCAGCATAGTAGCCAGTGTAATAGCCGCCTACCGGAAACTCGAAGTCAGTGTCCGATGCCAACGCTATAAACTCGTTGGCTTTCGCCGTGGCCACCTCGGACATCTTCTCCCAACCGCAGACGAGACAAATATCGGAGAGCCCAGAAGCAACAAGCGACCAAGCTCCTCTGAAAGCGGCTCCACCTGTTGCGCCGCCAGTCTCAATACGGAAGACAGGTTTCGGCGTCAAGCCGAGGTAATCGTGGACGATCCATTCTTGAGCGAGCTGTTGGTTAAAATGGTCGGAGAAATATGAAGCAACCATGGTATCGATATCCTTCATCGAAAGATTCGGGGTATCGTTCAGAACTTCTCTAACAGCCTCAGCGATCATCTCCTCTTGATTCTCGTAGCGAGGAAGGTCGAATCTGGAGATCCCTCCCGCCACGACAGCTACCCTTCTCATTCCTCCACCTCGCAAACGCTTGTATAGGTTCTCGAGACGATCATCTATAAGACTTAGGATTTCTCGGTGCATTCCGGGAAAGCCAGAAATAGTTGGCGAGTCTATCTAGCGAGCTGAGGAATAATCAGCTTGGACTGGGAGACAAGATTCGAGACGAACTTATTCAAGATCTACTGTAGGCCGGTCTTCATTTTCACATCGGATCTTGTTGAACTCGGCAGCTTCATAGATAGATTGGAAAGAGAAGGAGAGCATGTGATCTCAATAATTCCGAACATCGGCGCGACCGAAACAGGTTTGCTTCTCACAAGGGCTTCAGGCGTAAACGGCCTAGCAGTAGTTACCCGCAAGAGCTAACTTGATCCTTCAACATGATTAGGTGAAAGAACAATGTCTGGTAAACCACTAGCAGCAATAGTCTCAGCTGGGCTGTCGAAATTCGGAAATCTCGAGGGCCTCTATTCTAGAGAGATCTTCGCAGAAGCGGCGAGAGAAGCCTTCGAGAAATGCCCAAAACTCGACCCGAAGAAGGATATTAAAGCTCTATACGTCGGGATGATGAGCGAATCCTACGAGCATCAAGCGCATATAGCTCCGATGATGCTTGACTGGGTCGGCCTCCTGCCGATTCCCGCTGTAAGAACTGAAAACGCCTGCGCTTCATCAGGAGTAGCATTGAGAAGCGGAATCTTAGCGATCATGTCGGGTATGTACGACATCGTTATGGTCGGAGGCGCCGAGAAGATGAGCCACTTAACAACGACAGGTGTTACAGAAATCTTGGCGCAAGCATCGGATTTCCCTTTCGAGCAATGGCACGGGATATCATTTCCAGGAATCTTCGCGTTAATGGCGAACGCTCACATGCACAAGTACAAGACGACTCAAGAGCAGATGGCTATGGTCGCTGTCAAGAATCATAAACATGGAGCATTGAATCCGAAAGCCCACTTCCAAAAAGAGATAACGATGGAGGACGTCATGTCTTCGAGGCCAGTGGCATGGCCCCTCAAGCTGTACGACTGTTGTCCCAGAAGCGACGGCGCAAGCTGCCTCATCCTAACGAAGCCCGAGATCGCAAGGAAGTTCACGGACGCACCAGTATACATAACAGGCTCCGGTCAAGCACACGACACGATGGGCTTATTCGAAAGAAAAGACTTCACGAGCATGATGGCTGTTAAGCTTGCTGCTCAACAAGCCTACAAGATGGCTGGAGTAAAGCCGAAGCACATAGACCTCGCTGAAGTCCACGACTGCTTCACAATCGCTGAAATAATGGCTTACGAAGATCTTGGATTCTGCAAGCTAGGCGAAGGCGGCAAACTCGTGGAGATCGGAGTTACAACGCTTGACGGTAAGCTTCCAGTAAACACCAGTGGAGGGCTTAAAGCGAAAGGTCATCCAGTCGGCGCGACAGGAACAGCTCAAGCATACGAGATCTTCCTACAGTTGACTG
>Ga0315312_1002354_pt1 | contig 13208 bp, 13 predicted proteins | sample TDP7_MG_FD_203629 | JGI IMG/M metagenome (GOLD analysis project Ga0315312, IMG submission 203629) | Freshwater sediment microbial communities from Lake Towuti, South Sulawesi, Indonesia - TDP7 | ecosystem: Environmental > Aquatic > Freshwater > Lake > Sediment | place: Indonesia: South Sulawesi... | reverse complement strand
CTTCAGGAGATAGGCAATCAAAAAGTTTGGAACCCCCAGAAGATTGTCCTCGTCATAGACCATGTAGCTCCAAGCGCATCTGAGGTATCATCGACTCTCCAGAAGGGGATGAGGGAATTCGCTTCACGTCAAGGAATAAAAATCTATGATATTGGATCAGGGATTTGCCATCAACTTCTTCCAGAACTTGGATATGTCAAACCTGGCTCTCTTATCGTTGGAGCCGACTCGCACACTTGCACTTATGGCGCTCTCGGCGCTTTTTCCACAGGCATAGGATCCACTGATATGGCAGCTGTATTCAGCTCCGGAAAGCTTTGGTTCAAAATTCCTGAAACATTGTACTTCAATATAGAAGGCGACCTCCCAAAATTTGTGACGGCAAAAGACATTATCCTGAATATCATAGGCGAAGTTAAGGCCGATGGAGCTACTTACAAAGCCGCAAAATTCGGAGGGTCGGTTGTCAGGAAAATGAGCGTAAGCGCTCGGGTGACACTCTGTAACATGGCTGTAGAGATGGGCGCCAAAACAGGTTTTGTAGAGCCCGATGAAAAAACAGTCGCCTACCTTCAACCGAGAGTTCAAGGACCAATTGAACTTATAACAAGCGACCCTGACGCCGAATATGAAGAAGTTCGGGCTTTCAAGGTAAGTGATTTGGAACCGCAGGTGGCTTGTCCACATCAAGTCGACAACGTCAAGCCAGTGCGTGAAGTCGAAGGAACAGAGGTTGATCAAGTTTTCCTTGGCTCATGTACCAATGGAAGATTAGAAGACTTGGAGGCCGCCGCACAGATACTTAACGGAAGAAGGATTAAGCAAGGTGTCAGAATGATTGTAGTCCCAGCTTCTAGGGAAGTTTACGTACAAGCAATGAAGAGAGGATTGATTGAAGCCTTCACCGAAGCGGGCTGCGTGATCTGCAATCCTGGATGCGGACCATGTTTAGGAGCCCATCAGGGCGTTCTGGCCCCTGGAGAGGTTTGCATCTCAACATCAAATAGGAATTTTATCGGCCGTATGGGATGCACTGAAGCCAGCATATACTTGGCATCCCCTTATACTGCTGCAGCTTCAGCTGTAGCTGGAAAGATAACTGACCCATGCCGGTTGGAGGATCGACCTTGACCGAAAGCATAATTAGAGGAAAGGCTTGGGTCTTCGGGAATGACATAAACACAGATCAGATAATACCCGGCAAATACAAATTCAGAATAACAGACATATGGGAATTGGCAAAGCATGCAATGGAAGGCGTAGACAGAGATTTCTTCAAGAAGGCCTCAGAAAACGACATTATTGTGGCTGGAAAGAATTTCGGATGCGGTTCAAGCAGAGAGCATGCGCCGCTTGTTCTAAAGCAACTTGGCATTGGAGCTATAGTTGCAAATTCTTTCGCGCGCATCTTCTATAGGAATGCGATAAATATTGGGTTGCCAATTGTCGAATGCAAGGAGATGGCTGGTAAAGTTCGGGAAGGCACTCTTCTGGAGATCGATCTAGAGAATGGAGCCATAAAAGACTTGGATAGTTCTCAACAGTTCAAGACGAAACCTTTGCCCCGCTTTTTACTTCAAATACTGAAGGATGGAGGCCTCGTTGAACACTTCAAGAAGCATGGAGGCTTAACGTGGCAAAATGTATAGAATAGCTGTGATTCCAGGAGACGGGATAGGGCCGGAAGTCACAAAAGCCGCATTATCTGTCCTAAGGAATCTCAGCCTAGACTTGGAATTCGTAACGTTCAATCTTGGGTTAGAGTATTGGAAGAAGAGTGGCAAACAGATCTCAGATGAAGACATAGAGGCCATAGGAAAGACCGATGCTTGCCTAAAAGGTCCAACAACAACTCCACCAGGACCGGGAACCTTCAGAAGCATTGCGGTGACATTGAGGCAGAAGTTGGATCTCTACGCTAATCTTAGGCCAATAAAGTCAAGGACCAGCGTTAAGAGCCTCTACAGGAATATCGACCTAATCATCGTTCGTGAGAACACTGAAGGAATGTACAAAGGACTAGAATTCCGTGCAAATGACAGCGCTCTTGGCATTCGAGTCATAACGAAGCAGGGATCAAACAGGATCGCGCGCTTCGCCTTTGAACTAGCCCGTGCGCAGAAAAGGAGGAAGGTTACGATAGTTCACAAGGCAAATGTACTCAAGGAGACCTGTGGACTCTTCCGCGAGACATGTTTTAATGTAGCAGCCCAATATCCAGAAATAAAGGCTGACGAACTGATGATCGATGCAGTAGCGCTGAAACTTGTAATGGGACCTCAAGAGCTAGACGTGATTCTTACCACAAACCTCTTCGGCGATATATTATCGGATGAGGCTGCGGGTTTGGTAGGAGGGCTGGGTCTAGTTCCAAGCGCGAATATTGGAGATCATTTCGCCATCTTCGAGCCTGTCCATGGGTCTGCTCCCCAGATTTCTGGAAAGGGAATCGCAAACCCATCAGCTATGATACTCTCAGCTGCGCTGATGTTAAGGCACTTGAACTTGTCTGAATATGCTTCAAGGCTAGAAAAGGCGCTTGATAAAGTGCTTGAAGAAGGTACTGCGCTAACCTTTGATCTGGGCGGAGAGGCAAGCACTATGGATATGGCTGAAGCAATTGTCACTCAACTATCCAACTTGTGATCTTCACTATTCTGTCCTTAAATTTTTCCTTAATTTTATCAACAACATCTTTGCCTTCAGAGTCCTTCAGTTGAGTTAGTATAACCAAATCGACGTCTCCATACACTTCATCCGCTTGAACCACCTCTTTCCAACGTGTAACTTCGTCCACGATTCTTCGACCGTTGTATTGAGGCTTGTAGTTGATCACAACGTAAGCGTACTCTGAGCCTCGTATGGATTTGGATATGATCTCGATGGGCAAGGAAATCCCGGCCTTTGTCTCGATTATGTCCCTAACCTCTTGGCTAGTTAGCTTCCTTTGTTTCAATGCAGATCTACTTGCGATTGCCTCGGTAACCTCCAATTTCAACCTGTCACTCACGGCGTATTGCTTCAAGAGTTCTCCAACAACACGCTTACTGATGAATTGACTGGCTTCAAAGAAGACTGTGCCACTGAAATCAAGAGCCAGCTTTCTAGGCGGAATATATCCTTCCGGAGCCTCGACGATCTGGGCTTGATGAGTTCCCGCCTTCTCCAGGTTTGCTGAAAGCGACAGCGGATGTCTCCAAGGAATAGGTATCCCTGTGAGCTGCTCAAAACTCTTGTATAAAGCCATTAGCTGCTCTCTCTTTTCGCCAGTTGAAACTCTATATAGGTCCTCAAGGTTCGAGGCCAACTCGTAGTGGTCTACTATGCCATTCCTAGCGCCTAAGCCATATATGCTGACGTGAATTTCTTCAACTCCTGCCCGGAATGCTTCTATCGCATTTGCCAAAGCATTTCCATAATCATTGTGGAAGTGGGCGGCCAACGGTAAATCAGTAATTTCTTTCATTCTCTTAATGACATCTGAAACTCTAAGATGTGGTATTATGCCGCTTGTATCTGAGATGCTAACTATCGTAGCACCTGCCTTGCGAACCGAATGGAGAAGACGCGAAAGGTAAGCTGCTGTATCCTCGGAACTCTTTTCAGAAGTAAAGAATCTTGATACGTCCTCAAGTACCGCCCTTCGATACCTGAAGCCGAAGTCTTTCAGAAGCTCTATAGATTTAAACAGTTGTTCAATTGCTTTGTCTCTATCCAAACCACGGAGCTTGCCTCTTCTATGCTTCTGTGTCACGCCTAGGAATACAGCGCATCCATCAGCTCCATATTGACTTGCGTTCTTGACATCATCATCACATGCTCTACACTGAAGAATTGTCTGTAGGTCATTGGAAGACCTCTTGACCTCTTCTATGGCATTTCGAATATCCTCTATTCTCCCTCCTCTGGGAGAGTATGCTATAGGGAATTCAATCCTGCGCGTGCCGATTTCGGCTAAAGCTAGCCCGATTTCTTTTCTACTCTTACAATTGAAGTACACGCCTGGCTGTAGCTCCCCCTCCCTAAGCGTTGTATCGAGCACTATTACCATTTTCGGAATTTCCTGACGGTCTCTGAATGTTGTGGGTTTGAATTCGACGGTATTCGTCCCAGTTTTACTGACTGGCGAACTATATAAGCTTCACTCGTCACGAAATCCGCAAATGGGGCGCAATCCACGGGTATGTGTTTCTTAGAGCGAGATAAAGAAAGTGACCGGTTGGGGCAGTGAACGACCTATTCTATCCCTAAACGGTCGCTCAAGAATAGACTATTCTTGCTTTAGCAAGGACAGTTACGCGGAACAGGATTAGTAGCAGGGACCGAGCTTGTGAAAGATGGGAAGAAGACACCTGCAATCGAAGAAGCTGATTTAGTTAAAATAGAATGACTGAAGAGAGGGATAATACTGCTTCCAGACGGCGTCTCAATAATATGCATTACCCCGACGCTAAACATAACAATGGAGCCTGATAAGGCACCAGACCTATTCGAACAATCTGTCTCAAAGGTGGGAAAGAAAGCTTAGACTGCCGAGTCTCAATCGATGCCTGAGTAGCATGCCCTCCCCCCTTTTTTCTTTCAATGTAATGTGAGATCAAGACGGTGCTTTCAAAGAGAACTATGAAAGGAACAAGGAGAATCACGTCAGTTATCGGCGTCGGGTCAGCGGTCAAGACAACGGCTAGAATCAAGAAACCTGCGTAAACGCCCTTTCTGTTTGAAGAAAGATAATCAGACTTTAATATACCTAGCTGAACTAGTAAAATGAAAAATACGGGGAAAGTGAAGAACAGTCCGACGACGCCTATTAATACTATGACCTGAGTGAAGAAGTCTGCAATTGGTATGAACATAGCCGCGCCTGAACTATAGACAAACCACAGCATTACTCTGAGAGTTATCGGAATTATGATCTTATATGAGAAGAAGGCTCCAGCGATGAAGAGGCATACGAAGGATAATATGAACCGCCCCATGTATCTTCGTTCAGTCTCAAGCAAAGCTGGATTGATGAACTTGTATAACTCGTAGGCTATTATCGGAGTAGAAACTATCACCCCCATAAGGGCTGCACTCATCAAGTAGATCCCCGCTGTATCCATTACGTTTCCAGCAATAAGCACTACATCTTTCGGAAGCAAGTCTCTCTCTATTTGCCGCAATACTACGGAAATTATGGGAGTATACGTAATGGCGAGAGGATCGAGAAGAGTCGAAGGATTCACTGGAAGGAAGCCGACGATCGCTCCTGCGATGAACACGGTCAACAGAATTGTTCGCAGTCGGCTTAAGAGCTCTTCTGTATGCTCCCAGAAAGTCATCTCTGCGCGTTTCGGCTTACTTCCAGATTTCATTTCGCTCTCATCGCTGTCACTTAATTAAGGACAGGTAGGGTTCGCCGCTCATTTGTGTTGGCCGCTTGTATGTAGACTATTTCTGAGCTTTTCTACATTTCGGGCAAAAAAGTTCGTCTTCATCAATTTCAGCTCCGCAGAACTTGCAGCTGAACTGCCGAATCAACAGTTGCGTTGGATTGACTGATGGTTGCGGCGGTGCTTGGACATACCGCGTCTCCATTCGTTGAGGAGCAGCAACTCCACTAATCGCGATGATCAATCCAAGAATTGCGATAATGCCGCCGCCAAACTCCAGAAGAACAGCGAACAAAGCCACAGATTGTCCGGGAAAAAGCGCAGCCAAAACACTATTTGCTAATTCACTCAGATAGTTCCTAGGTAGCTCAATCATTGAGATACCGAACTGGTACATGATGAAGCCTAATATGAGTAGAACTGACCCCAACGCAACCTTAGCTCTCGTACGCTTCTCCTCCGAGTTACTTGCAGGTTCTATGTCTCACTTTTCTTCTTAGTAGTTTCTATTATCTCATTCGAGATCTGCTCTGGCGTCTTTCCTTCGGTCGATATACCCAGCTTCTTTGCAGTCTCAACTAGAAGTTGTTCATCACTTTTAGCGGTGGCAGACGTTGATTCAGTTCTCACAGGAGTTGCAATTGTTTTCTGTATTTGAGTTAAAGGTTCTTCTGTCGCCGTTCTATACTGTCTTATTGCATCGCCTATGGATTTGGCAAGTTCAGGAAGTTTCTTCGGTCCGAACAGGATCAGAACGACCACAAGTATAAGAGCTATCTCCCAAGGTCCGATAAACGGCATAGACTCTAACCTCCAAATACATGATAGCGCTTTCGACATTGATAAATACTACTGAATTAGATAGTACTACTCAAGAGAGGAGTAAGATGGCTAGGCGCGGGCCATTCCCAAAGACTGAGGAACAACACTACCAAGTGCTCAGTCACCTTCCCAGTGACAAAGGCGTAGGCTTTAATGAGCTGTGGCGGAAGCTAAAGTCAGAGAATGTTGGAGTAAGCTTCTCAACACTCACTAGGACTCTAAGATCTCTTGGCTCTGAGAAATATGTAGAGATGGAGATAATCAGGCGTGGATACAAGATTCCAAACCATCTCTATAGGAAGACCAGCGTAGGCGTCGAGTATGAGGAACTTCTTGAAGATAAACTAGGACTATTGAAGACTTCTACGAAACGCGTAATCAAAGCTCATAGAGGTAAAATTAGATATGACGAGATAATCTTCGGAGAGATCCCTTACACATGTGAAGTTGAGCTCTCCAGCAAGAACCTTACAGAGGAGAAAGAGAAACAAATATCTGTATTCGTCGGGTCCGTCGGTGAAACAGTGGTCTCAAGCATAGCAGAGATATTAGGCAGAGCATACTCAGGGTTCATCTCTCTATTAGGTGACGGGCGCACGAAAGAAGCTGTAGACTACCTCAAGAAAATGCTTTCATTCAACCTTCGATTGACTGTAGCATTCGATGGACACAGAGTAGCGTTTGACGAAAGCTGGGATTCCCTTCTTCAGGATGAAGTGGAACTTTTAAATGCGATTCGTGCAGTCAAAGCGCCATCCTACAGCGAGCTACTTGGGTGCTGGATACTCAGCCTGCTGAGCCCGCTAATGCCGGTTGAGAAGTTTCCGTACGATTTGACCAGTATTGAAGGTTGGGCAAAACTGATTACTGATAATGGAAACAAGTGGAGAGCAAGCAAAGGGATGCCTCTCCTATCGGAGCAGGAGGTTCAAGTCTTCTTGAAGGAACAGATGCAGAAAGGAGCGATATCCATCAGGCCCGTTCGCAGAGAGTTTGGTTTACTCGAATTCCATGAGAAGATGCCGGAACCGCAACCTGAAGAGTTCTACTCTTTTCTACTCGGGCTGTTCTCAGCAATGAAATCTCTTCTGGAAAATGAAACGCCAGAAACCGTGTAGGCTGTCGGAAAGCTTTCGGCTCTTTCAGATACCCGTCAAGATCCTCGAGTCAGGACGACCTCTATTGTTGAGACAGGTTTCAGAGTTCCATCCTCCATCTTGAGTTCATCTGTTCCAATCTTGATGCTCTTTACCTCGATGTCTTTCATGAATCTTCTCCGGAGAATCTCAACTGTATCTACGGCTGAAGAGATAGCCCTTCCTCTGGCCTTAACTATAACTTCGTCATGTATTGTGAAAGCTGTGATAATCGAGGTTATGTAAGTTATAGGGGGCTTCTTACCTACGAAGACGACGTTTTCGAGCTTGTCAGCCATACTAGGTCACATTTGATGATACTGCAAATCCTTCAGCTCTATAAACTTAGAGAATGTCGGGTTCTGTTACATTATCCGGGTTGTGTTGCCTTTTTTCTCTGTCTGCCTCAATCCCGCAAGCCCTCTCTCCGCCATCTGCGCGCTTCACTATTCAACCGTGAATTTGTACCTCTCGTACACCATGTCCAAGATCTTGGAGAGAGATGCGATTGTGACAAGGTAAATGAGCCCGACCACAAAATAGACCTCAAGCGGTTTCAGGTTTTGAGCAATCACGACCTTCGCTTTAGCCAGAAGCTCCGGTACAGTGACCAAGAATGCGACGGAACTGTACTTCGGTAGGTAAGCTGCCTCATTCGACCAGCTAGGCAACGCCAACCGAAGTGCCTGAGGAAGTATGATCCTGAATATGGCTTGAAGTCTACTCATTCCAACCGAAAGCGCGGCTTCCATCTGTCCGCCGCCTATAGATTCTATTGCGCCTCGAAAATATTCCGCTTGATATGCTCCGCTGTTGATTCCCAAGGCCACTATGGCTGAGAACGTCGGCGAGAAAAGAAGACCTAGTGAGGGAAGCCCAAAATAGATGATGAATAGCTGAACGGTTAATGGCGTTCCTCGGATAAGCTCGACGTACGCGTTTGCCAAGTATGACACCCGTTTGCGACCATATGTTCTACCGAGAGCAGCAGCAAGCCCCAAGATCATTCCAATCCCGAGCGCTATGAAGCTCAGCTCAAATGTAACGAGCAAACCCTCTAATAGATCGCCCAAGTAGTCTATCAGTTCTCGTCAGCAACTCCGTTTTTGCTTTCGTGGCGCCCATAAAGCTCAATCAATCGGCTGAGGAATCTCTTCGTCCTTTCATTCACAGGGTTCGTGAAGAAATGCTCTGGAGAACCTCTCTCCACCACTGTACCTTCATCCATGAAGATCATCTCAGAAGCCACTGCTCTCGCGAAGCCCATTTCATGAGTAACGCAGATCATCGTTTTCTTCTCTTGGGCCAGATCATGCATTGTCTGCAAGACCTCTCCTATCAGCTCGGGGTCAAGAGCGGATGTCGGCTCGTCGAAGAGAATAACCTCAGGATCCATCGCTAGCGCTCTAGCGATGCCTACCCTCTGTTTCTGGCCTCCAGAAAGTTGGCTGGGATAATGGTTGCACCAGTCTTTCATTCGAACTTTCTCAAGCGCTTCTAATGCGATTCTTTTGGCTTGATCTTGCGGAATCTTCTTCACAACTCTTGGGCCGATCACCACGTTGTCGAGAACATTCATGTGGTTGAAAAGGTTGAAATGTTGGAAAACCATTCCGAACTTTGACCGGTAGTAGTTGATCTTATTACCAGCCTTCATGAGGTCGATGTCCCTGAGGAAGACCGTTCCACGGTCTGGATGATGAAGCATGTTAATGCATCTTAGAAGTGTGCTTTTCCCGGCTCCGCTCGGACCGAAGATCACCGTCGTCGTCCCTTCCTCGACATCGAAGGAGACGCCTTTCACCACCTCAACCTTTCCATAGGACTTCCACACGTCTCTGACTATTACGACCTTTGTCAAACGCCTGCCACCAGTCGCTTCTTCTCCCGCCCCCAAGTTCCCGCTATCCGCGTTATTGGAAAAACTATGACAAAGTAGATGCCCGCTACCAATAGGAATGGAATTACGGGATCAAATGTCGCAGCTCGAACATAGTCAGCTCTCCTCATAAGCTCAGCAACTCCTACAACGAACGCGAGAGACGTATCTTTGATCATGGTTGCGAGCTCATTCGCCCAGCTAGGTAGGGCAAATCGCAAGGCCTGCGGCACCATTACCAATCTGATCGCCTGCAGCCTGCTCATCCCCAACGATCTGGCGGCATCCATTTGACCGCTACCAATGGATTCCAAGGCACCTCGAAAGATCTGAGATTGATACCCGGAGCTGCATAGTCCAAGCGCAAGCATCACCGCTAAGAATCCAGGTATCTCGAAGACCGTTGTTTGGATTCCAAAATAGAAGAGGAATATTAGAACAAGAGGAGGAACGCTACGCATCACTCTTTCATATGCGGCGACAAATAGTCTTCCGCGTCTTTCTCCATAAACTCTGAGAATTGCTAAAGGTAGACCTATGAGAAAGCCTAAACTCAACCCGTAGGCCGTAAGACTGAGAGTTACTGGCAACCCTTCGATTATGAAGGTAAACTGCGACGATAGCACATCAAGAAGAGATGGCAAAAGAGGGGCCTTCTGGTCATGGGTGAGCGCTCTGAACTACGCGAACCACTTGTTAATAAGCTGCTTTACGACTCCGGTCTTATGAAGCTTCAGGAGCGCTGTGTCTATTGCTTCTAGGAGTTCCTTTTCGCCCTTGGGGATCCACAGACACTTCGGAGGAGCCCACTCCGTGTATACGATCCTGATCGAATAGCGTGTGGCGAAACTGTCGGCGACCGGCTTATCTATCAATGCAGTATCAATTCGCCCTGCAACGAGATCGGTTATCATCAGATCAACTCTAACGTATGAGACCACGTTTTCCTTGTTAGCCTTTCCCTCCTTGACGAGACCATTAATGATGTCCTCTTGTATTGTTCCTGATTGGACCCCAATCTTCAGGTTCAGTTTTCCTGCTTCGGCTAGGTCAGCGAACGGTTTCACTGGTGAGTCTCCTTTTACCACGAGCACATTATCGCCTAGCAAGTACGCCATGCTGTAGTCCAGTTTCGGAATTCGCTCCGCCTTCAGTCCCATCGCCGCAGCTATCATGTCTATCTTGCCAGTCTCGGCTGCGGCTATAAGAGCGTCGAAGGGCATATCCTCCCATTTCACGCTGACACCAAGCTCTTTCGCAACAGCCTCCACTATGTCTACATCAAGTCCGACGATCTGCTTCGTGTTTGGGTCGACGGATTCGAATGGTGGATAGTCTGCGCTTGTTCCGACGACGATGTATCCTCTCTCTTTGATCTTCTCAAAAAGGCTTACCCTCTTCGGCGGAATCTGGGATTGAGTGTAGTAGTACCCGATAGCAACACCTACGATTAGCATAATTAAGGCAACAGCGATCAGCTGTAATGACTTACTGCTTCCTACGGTCTTACTCATCTTAACAACTCACCTCCATTCAGATGTTAACGAAGATTCCGTTCTCTTGGTAGTTTCGCCTCAGCCAGTTCTCAAATGCTACATGATCAACGACGCATTCGAGACATGATCCAAGGCGTCCTCGACAGACCTCTATGCAGAAACTAGATGTCTGCTTCCTCCCACCTTTCCCTACGTTCTCGATTTCTATCATTTGAGTGAATCCTCGTTGCGGCATACGTTTGCTTCACCAAGACCTTTATTTCTTATGGTCAAAAACAATCGAAAATGATCAATAGTAACCAAAATTGGTCAAATATGCCGTCTTGTTACAGCGCAAACTCTAATCGACAACAATAAGTCCGTGCAGAACGCCTTAAGCGAGGTATGGAATTACAGCGCGATGTCTGGAACTCTCCGACGACGAGTGGAGGAATTCTATTATTCCCAAGCATGTCCATGTGATCCCACAGTCTAAATTGAAAAAAGCCGATCCTAACCTTGAAGTAACGAGGGTTTTTCTGATGCAGTGGCCGTCTTATGGAGAAACTCTCACTCTAGACAATTTAGCTGATCTTCCAGAAACTATTTGGGACGGTAGAAACAGGTATCTGCATTTTTTCTCTAAACGCAACAAAATCTAAAACGAAAAAGCCTCAAAGGCAACGAAAACCCCGGTAATGCAACGGGGCTAGAATGTCCAGTTTTCTTCTTCTCGAATTCCTTTCCAGTAGCTTGATTCTCAGATCTTCATATAAGAGCTTGCTGTATGATTTCTCTTGATTTTACTTTCTATCGAAAATTTTGTGATATCTGCGTGCTAAATCTTATATTGTCATAGTGCTTTGTGATGTCTTGGATGACTTTGAGCGCTTTAGTGCTTGACATGTCCGTCGTAGACTGCGAAATCGCGGAACTTCGAAAGCGAACAAGGCATTCAAAGCTGGACAAGGTTCCATCTTGTACTTTTGTTCCTTGGTTCAAGAACGGCGATATATTCGAAGCTATGTATCTCCTTCTCCATTTGCCAGAAGAACATAGAATTCTATGTCAAAACATAGAGAACTCATTTATCTTTAGAGCGTTCAAGGAAGCTTACGACATCCCGTAAGCTATCTATTTCTTCGAATGGGCTTTCACATGTCTTAGGGCTGCCCCCAATGTGACAACAGAAACTATCGAAATTAGCGCACATAGAATATAGGGGTAGCGAGGGTTGAACCAGTCTGCGATTATTCCGCCGACAGCGGCTGCCGTTATCATGCCAATTCCACATGACATTTCGAAGAATCCCATGGCGACTCCTCTCTGTTGCCTATGAACATTGTCTGAAATGAAGGCAACAGTTACGGGAAAAATTGCTCCTATCGATATACCCATTATCATCATTGAAATGCTTAGAAGATCGATGCCCGTAGAGATCGCGGCAAGAAATGATGCGATCGCGCAACCGATTAGGGCTGGGATCAAAATAGATCTTCTTCCAACTCTATCAGATATTCGCCCGGCACTCATGGAGGAAACTATTCTTCCAATCCAGAATAACGTGAATAATGCTCCAATCCAAAAGACCTCTACACCCAAACCCTTTGCATAAACTGAGAAGAGAGTCAGGAGTGTTCCCAGTACAAATGTGTAAGATGCAGCGACGAAATTGGAAAGCAGGAAAGGACGAGATTTCCACAAGTTCACCTTAAGCTCATTGGGTTGAGGAGTTACACGTTGATCTCCCTCTGAGACCTTGACGATCCCAACATCTTTGGACCACATGGAGATGGTCAAGGCAGCTATAATGGAAGGCAGAAGGTAGAAGTAGAACGTATTTCGATAGCCTGTCGTTGCCGCGATAGACCCTCCGAGTAATGAGCCGAACGCGAAGCCAGCTCCATAAGAAGCGCTGCTCAAGCCCATCGCTCTTCCAGATGCTGAAGCACTTGCAATCTCAGTGCTCAAAGCTTCGACTGAAGGCCAGAAGGCTGCCCAAGCGAGTCCTTCAAGCGTCCTAATGAGAATGATCTCGTTCACACTTCCGGCAACAAGATAGAGTACAGCAGCAAGTGCATTTAGCACAGCACTTATGAGAATCAAGACCTTTCTTCCGAATCTATCTGAGAGTTTCCCTGATAGAGCGGCAAACACTATGAAGATTATCGAGTAGGATGTTCCAACAAGCCCCACTTCAGTATAAGAAGCCCCTAAGCTTTGAGCCAGTAATGGAATGATCGGAGTGGCTATTCCTACTCCTAATGAAAACATGAAAATTGTAATGAATAGAGGCAACAGTCGCCTTTCAGACATCAATCTAGCGGACGAGTTCATCTACTACACAACGTTTCTGGGTAGCTACGGACCTATGTGACCTTGCTCCGTCTGACAGATCACACACTTCAATCCTGTACCTTCTAACACATTCTTTACTTGAACCATCTCATCGAAGGTGGGTCGCGCAATATCTTGTCTACGGAATTCAGGTCGATAGTCCAACACACAAACTTGCACATTC
>Ga0315312_1002353_pt1 | contig 13213 bp, 11 predicted proteins | sample TDP7_MG_FD_203629 | JGI IMG/M metagenome (GOLD analysis project Ga0315312, IMG submission 203629) | Freshwater sediment microbial communities from Lake Towuti, South Sulawesi, Indonesia - TDP7 | ecosystem: Environmental > Aquatic > Freshwater > Lake > Sediment | place: Indonesia: South Sulawesi... | reverse complement strand
GAACATCGCCGACGCCCTCATCACCTACGGGATGTGGGACCTCGTGGTCCGCATCGAGGCCGAGAGCCTCGGAAAGCTCGACCAGGCCATCAGCGAGATCCGGAAGCTTCCCGAGATCGAGCAGACCAACACCCTCATCGGCGCGGGATAACCGGCAAGCGGGAACCGGGCCCTCCCTCCGCGCGCCCCAGGATGGGGTCAACGGCGTCCTCCCCCTTTAAGAAGACCTTCTTCGGCGGCCGCGCCTTCCACATCTCGGAGGGCGTCTACGAGCCGGCGGAGGACACCCTCCTGCTGGCGCGGAACATGCCGGTCCGGGATGGCGAGGCCGTGCTGGACATGGGCACCGGCTGCGGAATCCTGGCCGTCCTGGCCGCGGAGAGGGCTGGGGAGGTCGTCGCCGTGGACGTGAACCCCCACGCGGCTCGCTGCGCCCGGGTGAACGCCGGGCTCCACGGCGTGGCGGAGAGGGTGGAGGTGCTCCGGGGCGACCTCTTCGAGGCCCTCCGAGAGGGCGAGCAGTTCGACGTGATCGTCTTCAACGCGCCATACCTCCCCTCGGAGCCGGGGGAGGAAGAGGCCTGGATCGGGAGGGCGTGGGCGGGCGGCCCCACCGGGAGGGGGGTGATCGACCGCTTCCTCACCCGGGCGCCGAGGTACCTGCGTAAAGGCGGCAGAATATACCTGGCCCAGTCGACGCTCTCCAACGTAGAGGAGACGCTGAGAAAGCTGAGGGGGCTCGGGCTGCGCGCCGCGGTCGTCGCCGAGGAGAAGCTCGACTTCGAGAGCATCGTGGTGATCCGCGCCGACCACGGGCCTCGTGGATAGCGCCGTTTACCGATCGGCCTCTTCAGTCCACTCAACCCTAAATACCTGGAGGTCGTAGGTTCTCCGTCGAATCCCGTGAACAGGCGGGAAGGAATGGAGACATGTGTCCTAAGATCGTGTTGATCGGGGCGGGGAGCGCGGTCTTCTCGCAGAGGCTGCTCATGGACCTGGCTTCCATGCCGTGTCTGGCGGGGAGCACCGTGGCCCTGGTGGACATCGACCGGGGGCGGCTGGGCCTGATCACGAGGTGGGCCCGCCGGCTGGTGAGGGACTCGGGGGCCGACCTGAGGATCCTGAGCACGGCCGACAGGCGCCGGGTCCTCGAGGGCGCCGACTACGTGATCAGCTCGATCGACGTGGCGTTCCGCTCGCGGCTGAGGGACCTGGAGGTCTGCGCCAAGTACGGCATCGTCCAAGGCGTGGGTGACACCGTCGGGCCGGCCGGGATGTTCAAGGGCTTCCGGGTGGCCCCGGTGCTGGTGGAGATCGCCCGGGACATGGAGAGGCTCTGCCCCGACGCCTGGTTCCTGAACCACAGCAACCCGATGGCCATCTGTTGCCGGTGTGTCAACCTCGCCACCGGGATCAGGACCCTCGGCCTCTGCCACGGCGTCGAGGGGACCGTGCGCCTCATCGCCCGCACCATCGGCCTGGAGCCCGAGGACCTCGACTACGTGGCGGCCGGCGTCAACCACCTCACCTGGCTCCTCAGCGTCACCCACAAGGGGAGGGATGTCTACCCCGAGCTCCGCCGGAGGCTGGAGGACCCCGAGGTCTTCGCCCAGCAGCCCCTCCGCTTCGAGCTCCTCCAGACCTTCGGCTACCTTCCCACCGAGAGCGACATGCACGACGCAGAGTACATGCCCTACTTCCTCCACCCCGACCGGTGGGAGAGGTATGGCCTCCGCGCCCGGATCATGAACCACCTGGAGAGGCTGAGGAGCCGCCCCGACGACTACGCCGAGCGCGTAACCGGCCAGCTGGCCTCCAAGGAGCCCCTCAAGGCCCTTCGGCGGTCCCACGAGAGGACGGTCCGGATCATCGAGGCCATGGAGACCGGCGTCAGCCAGGTCATCCACGCGAACCTCCCCAACCGGGGCTACATCTCCAACCTGCCCAACGACATGGTCGTCGAGGTCCCCGCCCTGGTGGGCCCCCACGGCGTCAGGGGAATCCATGTGGGCGACCTCCCCCCCGGGCCATTGGCCCTCACCAGCGCCATCGTCCACCACCAGGAGATGGCCGTCCAGGCCACGCTCACCGGCGACCGCCAGATGGCCCTCCACGCCCTCCTCACCGACCCCCTCACTGCGAGCATACTGTCCATCGAGCAGGCCAAACAGCTCCTCGCTGAACTCTACGCCGCGGCGGAGGCCGACAAACAGGCAAGCAACTAGCACGCTAGCCGCGGGCTCTTTGATGCTCCTCGAAAATCTCCCCGAAGGCCCTGCAGAAGTACTCGCAGGCCCTCTTGACCCCCTCCCGCCCCTCCGCTGTCAGGTGATAGTTGGTCCTCCTGCCCACAGAATCTGACCTCACGAGGCCCCGCCGCTCCAGCTCCTTGAGGGCCGGGTAGAGGGTTCCCGGGCTCGGCTTCCCGCCCCTCTGCCTCCCTATCTCCTCGGCTATCTCCTGGCCGTACATGCTCCTCTTCGAGAGCTGCCACAGTATGCAGAAGGACAGCATGCCCCTCATGTCGCAGCATTCAGGGGGCTTCACGTCGCAGCATTCGCCCTTCATGGCCATGCATTATTGGGCGTCCGATACATTTAAATATGGTGGGGGAGGAAGTATTGGGCGTCCAATATTAACCGGTGGGAAAGCGGTGACCGAGAAAGGCGAGAAGAGGATCAAGGAGTTTGTGAAAAAGCACTATACGAAGGTGGCGACCTGCGGCTCATGCTGCGAAACCCCCCAGTGTTGCGGGCTCCCTTCCAATGACAGACCCGGGGGGAGGGCGGAGTGCCGGGCGTGCGCCGTCGGGTACTCTCAAGAGGAACTGGAGGGCCTGCCCGACTCGGTGGTTAACGCGCTGGGCGGGTGTGGAAACCCCACCTCGCTAGCAGAGCTGAGGGAGGGAGAGACCGTCCTTGACCTCGGCTCCGGGGGCGGCATCGATGTCTTCCTCGCCGCGAGGAGGGTGGGCTCCAGGGGCAGGGCCATAGGGGTGGACATGACCGAGAAGATGGTCCAGTTGGCAAACAAGAACGCGGAAAAGCTGGGCGTCAGGAACGTGGAGTTCCGGCCGGGGGAGATCGAAAACCTGCCCGTGGAGGACGAGACGGTCGACGTGGTCATCAGCAACTGCGTGATCAACCTCTCACCCGACAAGGACAGGGTGTTCAGAGAGGCCTTCAGGGTCCTAAAGCCCGGGGGACGCATGCTGATCTCTGACGTGGTCACCCAGGGCGAGTTGCCCAGGAAAATCCGCGAAAATCCGGAGATGTGGGCGAGGTGCGTTGCGGGGGCGCTCGATGAACAGGAATACCTCAGGAAAATCCGGAACGCGGGTTTTCAGAACGTGGAGGTCGTGAACCCAGCCCAAAGGGGTCCCGGCGGTAAAGTATACGGCATCCACGTCAGGGCCTACAAGCCCCGAGACTAGCCTCAGTTGGAGAAGCATCGAACCGAACTCTCCAGGCTTGTTTCCCCGGGAACGTAAGGGTTATCAGGGCTTTTCACCGATGGAGGTGCGGAGGAGTGTGTGTACAGTTTGCCTGGAGCCTGGAAGGTCAGGGTGCACCACGTGGCGCTGAGGGTTAGGAACCTCGGGGAGACCGTCGAGTTTTACAGCGGGGTCCTCGGGATGCCGGTGGTGCACGTGGCGGGGCCTGAGGGCGACCCTCGGAGTGTTTTCCTCGGCCCCGGCCTCGAGCTGGTGAGGGACGATTCCCTCCCGGAGGGGGGCTGTAGGCTCGTGCATGTGGGCCTGAAGGTGGATAACCCCGAGGCCGCCGTGGCTGATCTGAGGGCGAGGGGTGTGAGGTTTCGGGAGAAGCCCAGGCTGATGCCCGCCTTCTTCTCGGATCCCGAGGGCGTAACCGTGGAGCTCGTGTGACGGAGGCGGACCAGCCGAGAGGAGGCGGATGAGCCTTGGCCAGGAAGTATGCGGTGGTGGGCTGCGGGGGCATCGGCACGAGTTCTCACCTCCCCGCCGCGAAGAGGCTGGAGGAGGCCGGGAGGCTGGAGATCGTCGCCGTCTGCGACATCGTCGAGGACAGGGTCAGGCTCGCGGCCGAGAGGTTCGGGGAGAGGCCGTACACCGACACCGGGGAGATGCTGAGGCGGGAGTCCCCTGACATCGTGGATGTGTGCACTCCGGAGGAGGCGCACGCGGGGCTGGCCGTCCAGGCCCTGGAGGCCGGCGCGGACGTGATCTGTGAGAAGACCATGGCGGACACCATCGAGAACGCCCGGGGGATGCTGGAGGCCTCGCGGAGGACGGGCAGGCGCCTCGCCATCAACTACAACTACCGGTTCCTGTCGCCGTACCTGGCGCTGCGCCGGGTGATCGAGGCGGGGGAGCTGGGGGAGATCCGGAACGTCGCCGCGGCCTTCCACTGGAACCAGGGCACCCACTCCATCGACATGATGCGGAACCTGGGCGGCGAGGTCGCGGAGGTTTGCGGGGCCGAGATCGTCGAAGAGAGGGAGGGGGAATTTCGGGGACGGCGGAGGGCCTTCAGGATGAGAAGTAGCGGCGCGGCGCTGCTCCGATTCGAGAGCGGAGCCCTCGGGACGATGAGCTTTACTCACTACCCTCGGCCAGGTCGTTTTGGCTTCATGAACTTCATCGTGGTCGGCACCCAGAAGCAGGCCGTGGTCCCCGCCACCCAGGGAGACCTGACCATCTACGCGCCCGACCGGCCGCCCGTGAAGCCCGAGTTGCCCCAGCCCAACGAATGGGTGGCCAGCTTCCAGCGGTCGATAGGGGCGTTCCTCCGGAGCATAGAGGAGGGCACACCACACCCGGTCACCGGGGAGGACGGGCTCAAGGCCATGCAGATCGACGCCGCCATCACGGCCTCCCGCATAAGTGGAGGCTGGGTGAAGCCCTACGGGGAGGAGGCCTCCGCCGCCTACCACAAGTTCCCATAGAGGCAGGCCGAAATCCGGGAGATGCAGGTGGAAAAGGGGAGTTTGGTGTGATGCATCCGGGCTGGTATATAGCGGTTGGGGAGAAGGCCTCAAAGGCTGACGTGGTGGCCTCAGGCAGAGTTAAGGAGTTTTTTAAAGGTTTAGGGTTGGAGATGGAGGTTAGGAGGGTCTCTGAACCTCCGTATCCCGAAGGCAATGTGGCGATCGTGGGCACGGTTGAGACCAACCCTTGGCTGAAAGAGCTGGAGGGACAGAGAAGAGTTGACTTGACAACGTTGGGCAACGAGGGTTTTCAGATCAGGTATTTTGAAGGAGACCGGCGGAAGATCCTGGTGCTGGCCGGGAAGGATCGACTGGGCGTGCTCTACGCCACCGACGAGCTCTCTGAAAGGGTGAAAGACCTCGAAGACCTGAAGGGTTTGAACGTCTCGGATAGTCCCCGCTTTCAGCTGAGGGCTTACAACATGGTTCTCCCCCTAGAAGACGACTTCATAATTGAGCGGCGGATGAACGCCATCCACCTGCCAACCTGGCTGCCCGTGGGAACCGACTTCGCAGGACAGTACGCCGGATTACGAGTCATGGAGGAGATGGTGGGCGTCAAACCCGAGGATTGGGCCTCCATCGAGTGGTTCGAGCAGAGGGAACTGCGGGGCAGGTTCGACAACCTGACAGCGGACGACGTAGAAGAACAGATTGAAGCCTACAGAAACCGGATGCGAGAATTGAGAGAGTTAGGGGTCAAAGTCTTCCTAAGCCGGTATGAGTGGGCCTTCCCAGTGATGACCCTGGCGAGAAACTATTACCCGGAAGAGACTTTGCATCCCGAGGGAGGCGGCTCGGGGAAGGGGACTATCCTCTGTTTGTCTTCTCCCCGCACCCGGGAGATCATCCGGAAGACCTACCAAAAGACGCTGGAGCTCTTTCCAGACGTATCAGGTTTGGTGATATACACCTCTTCGGAGGGGGATTTTGGAAATCCCTGTGGATGCGCCGACTGTGAGGCTTCCTTCAAAGAGTTCGAGAGACAGTTACCGCCCCACTTTCTCGTGCCCGGTGCGCGGGATAGACCCGAAGCCTACCCCCGGTATGCCTACTTCCACAAGCTCGGCTTCGACCTGATATACGAAGCGGCCAAGGAGGCGCGGCCTGACATCGAGATCGTGAGGAACACCTGGGACTTCTCACCGAGGCGGCAACCCCAGGCAACGGAGTACGTGCATCGATACACGCCTGGGGACGTGATCTTCATGCCCTACAGCGTCTCAACCGACACCAACCTGAGGGAAGACCCCAACCCCCAGGTCAGCTGGTGGACGAGGCACGGGAGGAGGGTGGCCCCCAAGGCGGACCAGCTCCTAGAGCAGCATCCAAGGATGAATCCTTTCCCCAACGCGTTGGACGACCGCGTGCAGAGGTTTTACAAGGAGTGGGCGGAGATCGGAGTTTATGGCACCGTCCTTCTGGGCGGCTGGTGGACGGGTGAAACGCTCACCGGCCACAAGGAGATGGCCTACAACATCGGCTTCGGCGTCAACCTCTACCTACACTGGAAGCTACTCTGGAACCCGTACAGAGAAGACCTTGAGGCCCTGTGGAACAGGTGGACCCGACGGGTCTACGGCGCCAAGAGCGCGGAGGTGGCCAGACAGTGCCTAAAGAGGGCGGGCCGAATATGGCGCCTAGGGCCTAAGATAAGAGAGAAAGAAAACCCGTCTTACAGGGATTACTTATCATATTCTTATAAGGCCGGGAAGGGGCTGGCGTATCCATATCCCTTCCCGTTTGACGTTGTCCTGACGCTTTGGCCCCTTCGCGACTCCACTAGGAATCTAACGACGATGCTGCACGAGGCGTTCGTATACAACTATGAGGATTATCCCATGTTCGTGGACAACCTGAGAAAGGCGTACACCCTGCTGGATCAGAACATGAATGACCTGGAGCAAGCGTTAAGGAAAGACGCTGGCAACGGTAAGCTGGCTGCCCTGCTGGAATGGTTCAAAGTGGAGAAAAGATATCTTCAAGGCATAGAACAACTATACAAGGGCGAAGAAGAGTACCTAATAAAAGGGGACAGAGACAAGTCCGCAGAGAGCTACAGCAAAGCATACAAGATTCTGCGCGAAGCCCTCCCACGCTGGCGGGAGATCGCCCTGGAACAGAAGGTTTGGCCCTTTCTAGTAGGCGGAAAATTCCACCCGTTTGACGGCAAAACCCTGGATGAGGACGACTGGCTCGATTCCGGTCTGTTCGGCTTCTTCTTTAGGTGGCTACGCGCCCAGGCCGAAGACCCACACTACAAGACTGAAAGGGGTCACCTGGACTACAACATTCAGTCTTTCCACAAGGGTCTACGGGCGTTCCACTGGCCCATGAGGTAACGGCAAGCTTTGAAAGATTGAGAGGGTGATAGCCATCAAGAATGAGTATGTTGTGTCAACCGACGACGGGTTAAGCATAACGCTTCGATCCGATGGGTTCATCGAGAAGGTTAATGTCGATGGCGAGGAATACAAGCTCAAGGAAATCGAAAGACCACGAGAGGAAGTTTGGGGGGAGGGCTCGGGCTTCTTCGCTGAAGACGTGCGCAGAGGAGAGGCCTCCAGGGTTGCCGGGACGCTGCAAGCACGCGACAACGGGTTCCGCCTGCGGGCCTCTATCGATTCACTGGACTTGACGCTGGACGCAACCTTCGTTTCAAGGGGCGGCTACCTGGCGGTGGATGGAGAGCTGGCGTCCTCCGCCCCCGAACCCCGGGCGGTCAACCTCTACTTCAAGCTTCCAGTGAGCGCTGTCGACTGGATCTGGTGGGACGACATCGGAACCCCAAGGGAGATTAAGGACGGGGGAACCTACGACACAGAGAACTATCCCTTTGCCTGCATCAACAGCGAAAAAGCCGGGATCTCCATAGCCATACCCCCAGACCAACCGTGCATATTCGAACTCGGTTACAGCCCGGCGGCCCTCTTCCACGCCTGCTTCCGCTTCGGCCTCCACCCCGAGTCGAAGCTGGGAAGCAGGGCCCCATTCCACCTCATAATCTACCGAAACGATCCGAGGTGGGGGTTCAGGCACACGGCCAAAAGATACTACACCGTCTTCAGCCGGTTCTTTGCGAGACGGGCCCTCAAGAACGGCCTCATAGCCCATAAACTAGGCTCGTTCCTCGACGTGACACCGGAGCTCCCAGCCTACTTCGCCTACCACGTGGTTACTAACCCTGGGCATGAACAAGGAGACGAGAAGCTCAACATCGATACGTTTCGGTACATTAATCCCGGTCAAAGGAGTGATGGCCCTAGACTCGGCGAGGAGAGCAGAGAGGTGAAGGAGGAGATAATCAAAAACTCCGTTCTTTGCGATGATAAGGGGGGCTACGTGCGTGTGGTCCGCGACATCGAGCAGGATGGAAGGGTTTCCTTTGTGATGAACCCAGACCCAGACCTCTACTCCGATGAGGACAAACCCACGCAGGGGAGGGCCATGATCGATTTCTCCAAGGAATTTCTAGAGGAGAACCCGAGTTTCGAAGGGATCCATGTTGACTCTCTATGGAGGTGGGGAGAGTTCTACAATCAGCGCGTGGAGCACTTCAGGTACGCCGACATCCCACTGACGTACACGCCTAAGTACAAAGAACTGTCTTTGGGATACGTACACCAGAGCGTTAAGAACGAGGTTGCGATCAAGAACGAGTTCTCCCTCATAGAACTGCTCCGCCAACTTCGCACATTCCTCCATGAACAGGGCAGACTGCTTTCCGCGAACGGTGTGAGGCCGGGGAGGTTCTTTGACGGGGTTCTGCTCGACGTACTAGAGGTGGAGGCGTGCCCCGACCTCGCGCAATGCCGCTTCTACAGAACCTGCGCCTATCAGAAGCCCTTCCTAATCCTCTGTTACGACTACAGAAGAGAGACCATAGAGAACTGCGTCAAGAGGGCTGTCCTGTACGGTCTATTCCCAAGTATGGGGAAGAGGGACTATTGGCTGAACAAGGACTACTTCGAAAGGGACAGGGATCTACTAGATTTGTATCTGCCTCTCCTAAAGAAGTTGTCTGCGGCTGGCTGGGAGCCCGTTACACAGGCCTTTTCTTCGGACAGGGAAGTGATGGTGGAAAGGTTCGGCGCGGACAACGGGAGGGAGTTCTACTTCACGGCGTACAATCCCACAGGAACCGACAAGGAGACCACAATTGAAATACGGATCGAGGAACTGGGAATGAGGAGAGTTACAAGAGTGAAGGAGCTCGTGGAAGGAGAGGAGATGCAGCCCTCGCCCAAAATAAACATACAAATGCCAAAACTGTCCCTAAGGGTCATTCAAATCCAAGGAGACTAATCTTCGATAATACCTGAACTGATAAGCAGGCATAGATCATTACGCGCGCTCACATGTCACTCGGGGTATGAGGCCTTCGCCTAACCCTGGTCCACTCGAAGGCCAGCAGGCGGTAGGTGGAGACGATGTGCTCTAGGGCCCGGTATATGTCCGGCACGCTCTCGTGTTTCGTCACCCTCACCGTGAAGTGCACGGTGTGCTCCTCGGACCGCGGGCTCTTGGAGACCCTGAGCTCGTTCTCCGCCACGATCATGGGGGTCGAGCCCTCGTTGAAGATATACCTGAACCTGAGCCCCCGCGCCTCCCCCTCACCCACGGTTTCGGGTCCGAAAACCCGGACCTCCTCAGCCCTCTCCATGGAGCCATAGCGAAACCCCTCCAGCGTTCTGGCGTACTCATGGAAGAAGCTGATGAAAGAGTCCACATCGCCTTCCCGCAGCCTCACCGGGATCTCAACCGTCCAGGTCGGCGGCCAGCCCACAAAGGGGGGAGCCTCTCGCCACCACCTCCGGAGGAGGGACGGCGTGGCGAGCATCGAGGCCTTCGCGGAGGGCAGGATGGCGGCGGTCAGGGCGGCCGCCAGGGAGAGAAGTATGACGGTCACCATCCACCCGGTGGAGAGCCCCAGGGCCGTGAGTGGCAATGACGCCGAGAGCGAGAGGGTCAGCCCCAGGGCGTAGCCCACGCCTCCTCCGAGGAAGCCGAGGATGACCGCTTCCGCCATCGAGATGCCGCTGAGGTAGTCGGGGTTCAGGCCCACCGCGGCCAGGGCGAGCATCTCCCTCCTGCGCTGGAGGACGTTGCCGAAGATGGGTATGGCCAGCTCGCACACGACGATCCCGAAGGGAACCACCAGCGCGTAGAGGGGAAGGATGAGGGCGAGCGAGGTCACCCCGGCCGCGAACAGGGCCACCGAGAGCAGGGAGAGAAAGAAACGAAACCGTCTGACCATCATGAACCTCTTCGCCAACTGGAACAGCTTGACCAGGGTCGAGCCCAGGAGGAGGTCGTCCGCCAGGATGGCCGCGAACATCGTCGCCGTGATGAAGACCATCGCATACCCCTGCATGAGGGCCAGGTTCACCCGGGAGGTCAGCTGACTGTACGCCAAGAAGAAGGGAGCCACCAGGGGAACGTACAACGTGAAGCCGGCGATCAGCTTGGAAACGTCCGTGTCGAAGAGGGAAAAGCCCGCCACGGCCGCCACTAGGGACAGAAAGAAAAGCATGACATAGGCCGAGTATCTGTGGCAGACGTAGACCGCCGCCGCGGGGAGCACGGCGAGAAACACAGCCAGTCCTGCGAAAAACAGGGGGTTCCTGAGCAAACTGGATTTCGAGGGACGCGACAACCCCTAGTCCCCGCGGGCAGTGACTTTAACCGCGTTGGCCACTCGTCTCAGGCACTCCATGGCGCACTCGTAGGTGGGGAAGCTTTTCAGTCCGCACTCGGGGCCGGCGTATGGTATCCTCTCGGCGCCGAACAGGTCGATGGCCCTATCCAGCCTCGCCCTCATGGTCTCGACATCCTCGAGGAAGCCGGCGGGGTCCGTCTCTCCCCTGGTGACCTTCTTCCAGGTCTCGACGACCCTCTCGGTGACGGCCGCCTCGGTTCCCTTGGGCAGGCGGGCGGCCACCCGTTGGCGGATCAGCCTGTCGAAGTCTGAGACGGCGACGCTGGCCCTCAGGAACTTGTCCGTGGACTCTAGGGCCCTCCTCGTCGCCTCCGACCGGTAGAGGGGGTCGTCCACGTGGGACTCCACCACGTCCAGCGACTCCACGTCCCAGAAGAGGCCGTCCACGGTGCTGTGGAGGTGCATGCACGTCCGGACGCCCCTCGCCGCGGCCCGCCTGAGGATGGACTCCCAGGCCTCCCTGAGGCCCTCCCTCCCCGGTGAGCCGTGGTCCAGCATGGGGTCGTCCCTCAGCCCGAAGGTCGGCTCGTCCAGGGCGACCAGGCGGACCCCCCCGTCCCTTCCGTCGAAGATGCTGGCCTCCACGATCCGGGAGAGGGCCTCCCCCAGCCTCCGGAAGGTCCCGCCGTCCCGGTAGACGAAGAGGCTGGCCAGCGTGTAGGGGCCCGTGACGCAGACCTTGACCCCGAAGGGCCCGCCGGCCTCCTCGCGGATCTCCCCCGCGTGGTCCTCCAGGACGGCGACCTCCGGGATCTGGGCCCTCCCCGCCGGGACGGACAGGATTCCGGTCTCCATGTACCCGCCCTTCACCCGCTCCACGCCCTCCATCAGCTCCAGGAACATCTCGTTCATGTCCCTTAACTGGGGGTAGTTGGGGATGTCCACGCCCGCCCTCACCTTGTCTAGGAAGCCCTCCACCACCCGCCTCTCAAAATACTCGGCGGGTTCGCGCCCCGTAGGCGAAGGCCTGAGGCGCGCGGCGGCGCCCTCCTGAAATCTTCTGAAGTCCCCCGCGAGGGGGAGGCTTCCCACGTCGTAGACCTCCACCGTGAACGCCCCCTCTTCCAGTCGTAGATCAGTTTCCTCTTCTGGAACTCTTGAAGTGCTCCCACCCACGGGGCTCTATCGGCTCCACACTGTCCCCCTTTTTGAGGAGGACGGTAGGCTCTCCCGTGGCCCGACCGACCCTAGTCACGGGCGTCCCCAGGCGCCTCATGGCGTCCTCCACCCCCTCCCAGCCTCCGGGCCTCACGGTTATCACGAGCTCGTACTCCTCCCCCCCGTAGAGGGCCAGCTCCGCCGCGTCGAGGCCGTGGGCCTCCGCGAAGACCTCGGCCTCACGGGCGACGGGCAGGGTGTCCACCAGGAAGCCCACGCCGCTCGCCCGCGCCAGCTCGTGGAGGCTCCAGGCCAGCCCGTCGCTGGAGTCGATGGAGGCGGTCACCGCCCCAGTCTGGGAGAGGGCCAACCCCTCCCGGAGCCTCGCCCGGGGCGTAAGGACGGCGTCAACCAGGGGCCTCCTCGTGCCCCGGGGCGCCGGAAGGTTCTCCAGCAGGATCCTCAGGCCCGCCGCCGCCCCCCCGAAGGAGCCCGTGACCGCCAGGATGTCGCCGGGCCTCGCGCCGCTACGCCTCATGAAACGCCCCTCCTCGCAGGTCCCGAGGGCGGCGCAGCTGATCACCAGGTCCGAGGCCTCGTTGGTGTCCCCCCCGAGGACGTAGGCACCGTACTCGCGGGCGCCCTCATTCAGCCCAGTCGCGATCTCCTCCACGTCCCCCTCCGTCAGCCGTCCCGGGATCCCGAGGGAGGCGAGCACCGCCACCGGCCGGGCCCCCTTGGCGACCAGGTCGCTCACGTTCATCACCACGGCCTTGCGGGCCGCCTGCCGGACGGTCATGCCGGGCGGGACGTCGGTCTTTCCCACGAGCATGTCGGCCTTGATCACGGCCAGCCTGCCGCCACCGAGGTCCACGGCCGAGGCGTCGTCCCCCAGTGGAACCGGGGACCCGGGCATGATGTCCAGGCGGCGGAGGATAGCCTCGATCACCCGGCGCTCACCGAGCTCCTCCACCAGAGGCAAACGGAAGCCCCCTCGACCGCGCAACCCACGCGAGGATCCCTCGAACAACTAATGACACAGCACATATTTTAACCGCTCTGACCCCGCCCTTTGTCGGCTCAAATATTATCAAGCCCGTCGTCTCGTGAGGGCCCTAATCTTAGTTCTGGCTGTCTCCGAATCCCTTAAGAATATGCGCCCTCTAGGTACTCCAGGAGCCCCGGTGGCTCAGCGGCTAGAGCAACGGCCTCGTACCCCTGCGGAAGGAAAGCCGTCGATCGCGGGTTCGAATCCCGCCCGGGGCTCCACTCTTAGACTTAGTGAAAGTCTATGGGAAGGATGGATAAAATAAAAAAGTTACGGCATCTCAGACTAGATCCTAACACAGGGTTCTCCCTTTTTTGAATATTCGCTTCCATTTGTTCGTAGAATTGTTATGAACCCACAGATAATGCTGCGAATTCGCA
>Ga0315312_1002352_pt1 | contig 13217 bp, 13 predicted proteins | sample TDP7_MG_FD_203629 | JGI IMG/M metagenome (GOLD analysis project Ga0315312, IMG submission 203629) | Freshwater sediment microbial communities from Lake Towuti, South Sulawesi, Indonesia - TDP7 | ecosystem: Environmental > Aquatic > Freshwater > Lake > Sediment | place: Indonesia: South Sulawesi... | reverse complement strand
GCTTTCAGTCCGTCTCCCGCTGGTATAAGCGGGTAGAGTCTGCATGCCATAGGCCTCATTGAGTAGATTTCGCATCGAGGCACGTCCCCGGAGTGCGCCAGAAAACGACACGCACCCGAGTCTCTCTTCAGCCAGTACCTGCTTCCGCTCTTCTCCATCACGATCTCGCGCAAGCCCCGCTGCTTCGAGTACTCGAGGATTCTCTCAACATCGTCCTTCGAAAGATTTACTCTCAGATGACAACAAGAACCGCATGCGATGCATTCGTGGAAAATCTTCTCAGACCTGAAATCCTCGAACGTTCTGAAAGCGAGAAACCGCTCGAAGCAAAGGAACGTGACAGCACGGGTCAGCAGAACCGACATGGCTAGCACGCTCAATGAGGCAATCCATCCTGATCCGACCATGTACGTCCCTGCGGCTAGCCCCACGCCAGCGACGGATCCAGCAACTAGCAGTTTCTTGTCTCGTCTCATCTGAGCACTCAGACCCTTGTTCCAGTGACCCTCTCTGTGTCTGCTAGGTTTCAGCGCGATAGAGTGATGTCTTGCCTAAGGCTAGAAGAGCTCGCGCTCCTTGATCTTCTGTGCAAGCTTGGGCGGGGCACGAATCGGTTTCAGCTCGTGTTGAGGCCTGAGTTCAACCGTCTTCGGTTTGACCGTGAATGCGCAAGTACCGCTCGGGAGAAACTTGCCTTTAAGACACTGTGTGAACTTGCACGTTTCCGGGACGCACTTGTCATCGACGAGCCGGCACCATCCCACATTGCTTCGGACGCTGAAGTGATTCTGCGAGCATCTGAAGAAGGTACATCCGTTGTAGCACGGTTCTGGCGCGGGAGCGTCATGGTGTGGAGGACCACGCATCATAGAGACCGACTCCAAGAACAACAGGAGGCAAGAACTGTACGCGACGCTTCACGCAAGACGTGTCTCTAGGGTTTATTACTCTTTCCGTCGAAGGCGGCTCTGTTTCCTGCGAAAGGAAACTGTGGCACGCAAGACGTGGGTGAGCCTCTTCATGAGCCGATCACATCTCGCTTTCGCTGTCTCTGACAGCCCATAGGCTATATATCTCAAGTGAGAATGCAGGCGATGAGGCCGCGTTTCGTTGTCAAAGCATCAGAAAGAGACTGCGCCTGTAGTCGTCAAGCACAAACACTGCCCAATCTGCTCGACCCCCATCCCAATGAGCAAGGGTTTCTGTAGTACGGCATGCGAAGACGAGAACAAACGAATGGTCAGGAGGCGTAGGTACACCTTCATCGCCACGCTTGCGATGTTCCCTGTTCTCCTGATCTTGCTTACACTACTCTCAACACGGTAACCATCTTGTGCTCGTAAGTAACTCCTCAAGCGAACTTACGGCTCGGATTTGGTCGACGATTTCTCTAACATGCGCCGCGTGAAACGGGCGCTTCTTAAAGGGTTCGATGGTTGCGCACGGGGTCGTCATAAGTCTAATATAGACTACAAACGGCCATTGATGCTCTACTAGGGTCAACAGACCCTACAACGAATAGAGGATCTAAGAAAATTGTCTACCGAGAAGAAAGTCTTCGTTAGGAAGGCTACGGGGCTCGTCAGAGAAATCGGATTCTGGACCGCAGCAATTATCATTATCTGCAACGTCGTCGGCTTGGGCTGGCAGAAGAGAGTCTTCCAGTTCACGGGACCTGCCATTGTGCCCGAGAGCACCTACGTCGCAGGAATGCCTCCCGTTACGATGTCATTCTTGATCGTCGGAATCATTGTGCTATTGACAGTCTTCATGTTCGCAGTGCTCGGAGCAGCAATGCCGAGATCTGGAGGAGGGTACGTCTACATCTCAAGAATCATACACCCGTTTGTCGGGTTCCTCGCGTCTTGGATCGAGTACTTCAGCATCGCCGTGTCCTACGGACTAATCGGCACTGCCGTCCTTGAAGCCATACTCATATACGCGTGGGTTGCCGGCTTGGGAACCGCATGGGCAACCTCTGAGGTTCTACTCATCGGCGGCATGATTATCGTCGCATTCTTCGCGGGTATCGCGTACTTCGGCGCCTCGATGACCGGCAGGATCCTGAAGTTCATGTTCGCAGTCCCCGCGATAATAACGCTACTCCTCTACGGTGTCTTGCTTTCAGCCACGCCGGCATCTATGGAAGCAGGGGTCAAAGCGCTGACCGGCTTTTCTCCAACTCAGTTCACTCAGATGGCTCTCGACGCGGGCATGGCGACTTCATACGCTGGAGACTACTGGGGCGCCATGGCCGTGGCGACTCTAGGGACCTACTGGGCCTACATCGGCTTCGCAGCGGCCACGTTCGTGGGCGGAGAGGTAAAGGAGGCAGGCAAGGCACTTCCTCGCACTCTCTTCGTCGCAAACATACTGATCCTTCTGCTGTACGTCACCATATCCTATGTATCAGCGCACGCGGCGATGCTTGTTGGGCAGGTAGGAGACTACTCATTCTTCAGCGCCTACTCGTTCCTCTCCTATGGACCTCAGGGCAACATACTTCCAGAAGGCGTTGGCAGAGCGTGGATGCCTGTCATCGCAGGGTTCAACGCCGCGGGGATGGGGATGACGTGGTTCCTAACGCTCATTCCAATCTTCGCAGTATTTTGGGTCGCGAACGACATCCCACCCTTCATCATCACATCATCACGAATCATCTTCGCCATGTCATTCGACAGAGTGCTTCCCGAGAAACTCTCAGAAGTCAACGAGAGATGGCACTCTCCTACAATGGCGATTATCGCGACAATGTTCGTTGCCTTCATCGGCAACTTTGCAGAATCCGACATATTCGTCAAGTATCCTGTACCGGTTCTGACGCAATACATAAACTCGGGCGGGGGAGTTGTTGCAACGGACATCTGGGACGTCATCTTCTTCCTGCTGGCCTCGCTCGCGGGAATGCTCTTCATCTTCAGACGCAGGGACATCTATGAGAAGTCAGCGTACAAGCCTGGCACAGGAGTTGTCGCTGGAATCGGCTTGATCGCCACTCTCGCCAACATCTACTTGCTGTATCTGGTAGCAACGGGATGGTTGGTACCAGAGCCGTGGATCTTCACGATATTCCTCATCGTCGTCGGCGCCATCATATACTACTACTACAGAAGCAAGGGCAGCAGGGTCGGAGTCGACTACGCAACGATCTACGCAGAGATCCCGCCCGAATGAGCCCCCTTCCTCCCTTTTTTGTCCCTAGATCCTGACAGATTCGTCTCCGCTGACCCGATTCATTGGACTTATAACCATCTGTCCAAAGTGACACAAGTCAAGAAGTCAGCAGAGACGCATTCATCTTGAACGCCATACAAGACGCGCTTGCAAGACTGGAAAAGCAGATGATGACGGGGCGTGGCCGCTGGGTTGCAGACTTCAACGAATCGTTCAGGGATTATCGAGTCGGAGATGTCACGTTCGACGCATACATATCCGGAAATACGCGCATGAAAGGCTTCCTCATCTCGCGCTTCTTCTCATTCTTCCTCAATCCCAACTATGAGGTAGGATTCTTCGCGATCTCGACTGATCCCGACAATGAACCAAGTCCTCGAAAGATGAGGAAATGGATCTTGGCTGTCAAGTCTGTCATGAAGCAATCTGAGATGAAATGGGCTTGGCTGGCTCTCGTCGGTCAGTCTCTCAGCGAGTCAGCCAAGAAATGCGTTCAAGAGGCATCGGATCCCACAGTCGGTGTTGCGTACATTGATGTCGACTCCCGCCAAGTCATCTCAGCGGACACCTACCTTGGCAGGCAGCTAAAGAAGTATGCCAGAATCTGGGGGAGGGAAGGAAGATACAGCTGAAGCGTTCCCCGATTCAAGCGTACTACCTTTTCAAGTCGTTCGTCATCATGTTCATGATCCAGGCCGTCATTGTTTTGTTCACTCCCATGGCATTGACCGCACCGATCTGGTATCAGGTTCTGGCGGTGAACCTGGTAGTTGGCGTTGTGCTCGGTTGGTTCCTGTATAAACAGTGGTACCACATCGAGTTCTCATGCGACGACGACGGATTCACGCTACGGAAAGGAAAAGCACCTCCTGTCAGTCGCACGTGGAAGGAGTTCTCCCAGGTGTCGCTGGCTCGAAATGAATATGGCGAGTTCAGAGTCAGGCTTCATGGAACCGGAGAGCCGTTTGAGATCCCTGTGTCGAAAATGAAGTTAGATCCATTCCAGTTCAGACTTGATGTCATGAGCAGCATGGCGCTATCGCACGCCGCGTGACTAGCCTTCAACTCTTTGGAGTCTCTTTATCTTGGCGCCATCGAGCTCGACCAAGTACGCTCGCAGTATCCCTTCACCGTACTCGCTGCCAGGGTTGAGAGACTGGGTTCGTCCGATTCTCAGATAGCCAGAGCTCTCATGGATATGGCCATGCAGCGATATAAGTGGCTGATACTTCTCAATCACAGCTCTGACCGACCTGGACCCAACAGGAATCATCAAGGGCTTGCCGTGTGCGTAGACGGGTCTCAAGTCCTCTGTCAACTTGGGAGCAAGGTCGATCTGAGAATCATATGGAGGACAGTGAAAGCAGAAAACAGCTGTTTCGAAGTTCTTCACTTTCGCAACAGTTCTTTCAAGTTTCTGCAGGAGCTCTTCCTCAGAACATTCTCGGGGGGTGTGCCATGGGGTTGGGTTGCTCCATCCGCAACAAGCCACCTCATGCTCATTGTCGAGTGAAACTACCTCCTCTTCGCCGTAAGTTACGTTGGGGTCGGATCGTATCAGATCGTCGATCGCAAGTACGTCATCATTGCCTGGAGTAAGAATCACTCTGCATTTTGACGGCACTTTCTGAGGGACCAGACTCAGCCATTCTTTGATTACATTGATTTGGAGCTGCTCGAAGACTTTCTCCCTTAGGTCTTCGTCTTGTTCGATCTTGGTGGCCTCTTCACTGGTCGTACGGTACGGTAGATAGCTGAGTTTCCTGATTTTCTTCTCATACTCTGGTAGCTCGCTCTCCTTCAGAACGCTCTCCTCTCCAAACAGAGTTGACTTGTAGTTTCCGTCGGCCTGCTTGAAGATCGGGATTATCAGCTTCCCAGTCATGTCTCCGCTAATCACAAGCGCGTCTAGATCGAAGATCTTTGCTGAATTCAGGAACTTCCTCCAAACGACTTCTGACCCGTGCAGATCCGTTGAGAACAGGAATCTGACTCTTGCCGTGTCTCAACATCTCCTCTGGCGACTTCTTCAGTGCGGTGTTGCTATTGTCATCCCGAGAAGGTGTCCCTTTGGACTTCCTCAACAACGTTGTACCATTTTCTAGTTGTTCCAATCTTGGCCCGCATCTTCCATCTCAGGCTTTTCTCCTGCTTCTCAATCGCCTCTCTGATCGAGTTGACCCTGCTCTTGATGACGGTGCGATCGTCAACTGAGAGCCCAGGGCACTCGGTGACATATTCACCCAGTCTCCGCAGATTCGTCGTCACTGTATAGCAGAATCCCCAATCGTTCGCAAGTGTCTTCGCAACATAGCTCAAGTTGATTGCATCTTTGTCATTGTCGGTAACGTCATGCTCGCGTAGGAGTATGCAGAGGTCCTGCCAATCCTTCTCGTTCATCTCGATGATCTGAGCCTTCTGAAGAAACAGCTCAGCCAAGGGGATGGTTGGGTGATCGATCTCGAGTCTGCCCTCGAAGTCGATGACGTGACACATCGGAAGCATGTCTAGGAATACGTCAACCGCCTTGTTTCCCTCCGCATCATTGAAAATCTGTCTGTGCCTTCCCGCGCCACTGGTCATCGCCAATGTAATGTACGGCGTGTATCCCATATCTTTCATCAGCTGCCTGGTGAGCGGCCTGTACTTACTGTAGCTGACGAAGTCCATGTCATGCTTCGGTGCTCGCTTAAGCAACTCGTACATCTGTTCTGATGAGGGCGAGTGGATACGGATAGCTGCTCCTCCAAGGAGACGGAGAATGATCCCCCTCGCAGCTGCAGCCTCTATTATGCGCATTATCTCTGCACGGAAGTCAGCGAATGTCTTGAATTCACCCGTAGGGGGTACGCTCCTCGGCCATTATGAAGACGCTTGCCCATCTCTTCGCGGCATAGGGGTGCTTGTGGACGTATATAGATCAAGCGGACAATTGCCGATCTATGGGACCCAACTCCGCTGCTTCTGAGGCGGGAGTCGCCAGAACTGCTTCGGATGCTACAATCGGTTTTTTTGTCTGAAGAAGAAACTGGTCATCGCATTTTGGTATTCAACATGCTGATTTGTCTCAGCGCCTAAGGGCCGCTCATTGCAGAACGGTCGAGCAAGAATCTGTTTCAATATCTTCGCACGTTCTATCTTTCGATCGGGCGCGCGCTCGACGCGACTTCTTGAACGCTAGAAACTCCGCTCGCATCTTGTACATACCTCTGTAAATGCGTCTTCAGATTATTCTTGGCTAGTGAGTTCTTCACGGCGGAACAATGCGGTTTACATGGAAGACTTCGAACTCATTCCGCGGCACCTTGCATGTGTTTTCTTTTCGAAGCCTAATCTAACACGTCAGAATGGAGGTATGTAACTCGGTGACCGGCGCCGATGAGCGTAGCTTGTTCGAGTCGACTGTTGTCGGGCAAGGCTAGCGCTCATCGAAAAGTCTCTCCAGATAGGTACCTCTGGATCGCATCTCTCTTGTCCATTTTCCTAACATGGGAGATCACTGTCCGTGTGGGGTTCGTACCGGAAGGTAGGTTGCCGTCCTTCACATCAACGGTACTAGCCCTTGCATCATCCCTTCTTGATGCCGATTTCCTGGCCCTTGTCGCACAGAGTTTCCTGAATCTCACAGCCGGGATTCTTGCCGCCCTCGCATTCGCCATGCCTCTTGCGCTTTTCGCGGGCCTACGCAGCAAATTCGACACGGCCGTGACCCCGCTGATCATGTTGGCTGGGGCCTTGCCAGATATCGCGCTCCTGCCTATACTGGTTCTATGGATCGGCCCAGGAAACGTAGCGGCGGTCTCCATAGCTGCCTTCAGCGCGTTCTTTCCAATCTATTTCACAATACGAGAGGGGACCAAGGACATCCCAAGCGACTTGTTCCATGTCGCAGCGGTCTTCAACACCAGTCGAATTAACACATTCCTAAAGCTGATATTGCCAGCTGTGTCGCCGCAGCTCTTCACGGGTCTTCGTCTGGCGTACGACTTCGTGTGGGAGATCGTGCTTGCGATCGAGATCTTCTCCGGAGTCACCGGAGTCGGCTCATACATAGCCGGCGCGGTTGAGGCAGGCGGAGTCACCGATGCATTCGCGGCGATACTTGCGGTTGGCATGATGGCCATCGCTGTAGATCGATTGATCTTCGGCCGAGCTGAGAGATGGATCAGGCGGTGGATGGACTGATGTACCAGATGGAGCTCAAGAACGTCAGCAAAGAGTACAATCAGTCAGAGCAATCGATGCCTGCAATCCAAGATGTCAGCTTCGGCTTGGACCGAGGAGAATTCGCCTGTATCGTCGGCCCAAGCGGCTGCGGCAAGTCTACCCTATTGAAGATGGCGGCGGGACTCGACAAACCTACATCCGGAGAGATACGATTTTGTGGAGAACCCGTAAGGGGGCCCCACCCTAAGATCAGCATGGTCTTCCAATCGTTTGCACTCTTTCCTTGGAGGACGGTTGCGGGAAACGTGGAGTACGGACTTGAGGTTCAAGGCGTTCCAAAGTTCCAGCGAGTCGACTCGGTCCGGAAGTATCTTGAGATGGTGGGGTTGGCTGGGTACGGCCACCTGTACCCGAAGCAACTGTCCGGGGGAATGCGACAACGCGTAGGGATCGCCCGGGCACTGGCTGTGGAACCTGAAGTTATACTCATGGATGAGGCATTCAGCGCCATAGACGAATTCACCGCTGAAACACTGAGAGAGGAAGTGGCTGAGATTCATGCCGACACAGAGAAGACGTTTGTACTCGTAACCCACAACCTTATCGAAGCCGTAGAATTGGCCGACAAGATCATAGTCCTCAGCTCCAGACCGGCACGGGTCAAGCAAATACTGGGCATCAACTTAGAACGTCCCCGAGACAGAACTCATTCGGAGTTCATCCAGACCCACAAGAGCATCTTCGCGTTCCTGAAAGAAGAACTCGAGAATACGATCGTCCGGCGCAGAATAAGGAGGATACCTGAGTTCGAGAAGCTCAGCGACATCGAAGCGCAGAGCTAGCTATCAGGCCTACTCCGCGCGTACTGGAGAGCAACGCGCGGCTACTTGAGCTTGGTTCCGCATTTGGGGCAGAACCGTGCGGTGGGAATCACAGGCGCACCGCAGTTCGGGCAATTGCTGGGTGGAGGCGGAGCGGGTGACGGTGCTTGGGGGGCCTCGGGCGCCTTCGGGGTCTCGATCTCTTTGCGAAGGAGAACGACGTCTACGATTGATTGTATGTCATCCGAGGAAACCTGGAGCTCGGAGCCGGCCTTGGTCGTCACGATCAGGTTGATTCTCTTCTCCATTACGTTGACGCCAACATCTTTCACGCTTCCCACAGACGAGCCCTTGCTGTCGATGACCTGCATGCCCATGATTCTCTGAGCAGGGATGAACTCGCCCTTCTTTTCCGTCATGACAGTCAACTGATTGCTACATCAGGCGAGTGGCTATATATTCCTGATCACGCGACGCTCGCGGCTTGACCCTGGGTGAGTCCTGAATGAGCAGGATCATGACAAGAAGGGATTTACATCTCGTAGGGGCTGGGGCACGGACAGAAGAGGATTAGGCGCTCCATGAATGCAATGAACCTCGTCTGCGGAATCGTGATACTCATATCCGGATCCGCTCTCCTATTCGCCGGGCCCCAAGTGATCATGGTTCCCACGACCCAAACTCAGGTCACAGTGTTATTCAACAACGAAACTTTCGTGGTAGGCGACATCTGGGAACGTGCGGTGCAGCTTGACGAACGTGTCTTAGTCAACGGGACGGTGGCTGTCGGCTCTGCGTTGACAGGCGAAGCGTCTGACATAATGATTCTCATAGTTGACGATGCAAACTACCAGAAGTGGATATCTCATGGGAGTCCTACATACGTCCTCCAGAAAGATGTTGTCAACGGCGGTAGTTTCTCGTTCACTGTTCCTCGGAGCGGAGTTTATCATCTCGTTTTCGACAACACAAATTCAGCCGTGAAGAAGAAGATTGCTGTGACCGTGGATCTTGAAAGGCAGGTTGTGGTTAACCTGCCCGACGATCGGATCCGATATGTGGCCTATGGTGTGCTAGTCATCGGGGCCATAGTCGCCGTTGTCGGTATTCTAAGAAAGACCGAGGTTCCGTGGGCATAGATTCGGCACCCACATTGCCTGAACAGAGAAGCTCTAAATAGAATCCGCGCGTAAGGAAATCCTAGACAAGGGGCATGAGTGACTTTTGAGCGGTCTACTGAAGAAGAGGATTCAGGTTGACCGAAACCTCGGCACCGTAATCGGGATGCCCGAAGGCGCGACAGTGAGCTACGCCGAGATCCAGAAAGGACTTCACAAGTACATCAAAGACAACAACCTGAGAACGGACGTTGCAAAGGGGGTTGCGGCCGCTGCTCCTCAGGCCGCCGAGCCTGAGGCTCCAAAGGTTCAGCCTCGCAAAGTCTACTGCATATCGTGCGGTGAGGCAATCCCTAGCGGCGCGGTGTTCTGCGATCTGTGCGGAGCTATGCAGTGAACAGTCGCTGAACCTGCGGAGCGAGTGCACCTCGTTAGTAGCCCTGTTGTTCGATGTTGATTATCAGGTTCACATCAATGAAGCGTGTTTAAATGCTCTCCCGGGCTGTAGAGGGCTCCTAAGTTCTGTGTGAGGAATTCGATTCAGATTGAGTCCGGGCAATGTGGGTATCGTAGGGTACGGAGTATACGTCCCTGTCCAACGTATTAGGACGGAGGTGATCGTGAAGGCCAGGGAGGCAAAACGGAAGGATCTTCCGGACTTCCTCCAGAAAGTTAGGGACGGCCTACTCCTTCGGTACAAGGCAATCGCAGGCGCGGACGAGGACGCCATCACCATTGCATCAGAAGCTGCTCTGAATGCCCTGAGGATGGCGGACGTTGACCCCTGCAAGATTGGTACAGTGGCGGTCGGATCCGAATCGAAACCCTACGCGGTCGGCACCATAGCCAGGCACGTTGCCTCATTCGCCGGAGTAGGCAACAAGGTGTACGTTGCCGACTTGGAGGGCGCATGCAACAGTGGAATGCAGGCGGTCAACTTTGTGGAAGCTCAGATCGCAGAAGGGAAGATCGACTACGGACTTGCGATCGGGACGGATGTTGCGCAGGCGCCCCAAGGAGACCCTCTTGAGTACGCCTGCGGAGCCGGGGCCGGCGCGTTTGTGCTCGGCAAGGGCGGCCTCGTGGCAACGATCGAAGATTCCGGAGCCTACTCAAGCCTAACGATGGACTTCTGGCGGCGGGACGGCATGCCATACCCGAGCCACTTCGGAAGAACAACAGTCGAGGCCTACGTCCGTCAGGTGATAGGTGCCATCGAGCATCTGCTCTCGAAGCATCAGGACCTGAAGCTGAGGGACTTCGACTATCTGACATTCCACCAGCCTTCCGGCTACATGCCGCTCAAGGTCTGCAAAATGCTCTCTCAGGACGGGATAGAGAACGTTGAGGATCATGAGGTTGAGTCAAGGATGCGTCTGGCGCCGGATTTTGTTGAGGAGCGGGTCAAACCTTGGCTTAGAGTGCTAGACACCGGGAATACGTATGCGGCGTCCACGCCCATTGCCTTATGTGACATCCTAGACCACGCCGCGCCCGGAGAGAACATCCTCGCAGTCTCATACGGGTCAGGCGCTTACGCGATAGCAACTTGGCTGAAGGTTCAGGAAGACATATTGTCAAAGCGCGGGCGAACACCGACAGTTGAGCAATACCTGGCGCGAAAGCGTGAGATCAGGCTGGAAACCTATCAAGATCATCTCAGGCAGAAGCTGAGAAACGTCAAACGAAGGATCTCGCAGCCCCGAATCATAGGTGAAATCGAGACTGTCGGTGGTCGACATATGACTGCAACGTTGTGCTACGGTTGCCAGCGCGTGTACTATCCGGCTCGTGACAGATGCCTTGAGTGGGACTGTAAAGGCCCGCTTGAGCAGAGGCAGTTTCCTGTTTCAGCCAAGCTTCTCTCCTTCAAGAAGCTCCCGCTCCAGAGAAGGCTTACCTCGAACTTCGAGTTCATCTCCAAAGGAAAGGCGCTGATAGTCGACTCCGCTCCTAGTGAGCTCTCCAACGGTGCGACGCTCGAAGTTGTCATCCGCAAGCTCGACGATGAGGGCAAGAACGGCCTCATCATCTACGGGCCCGCATACCGACCAACCTTCAGGGGCGCGCCTGACACTGCCGACAACGAGAACGAAGACGCAGCATAGGTTCTGGCGTTCTTGGCCATACTGCCGCGCAGTCCGCAAGCGCAAACTGGTGGGGAAATCCGGACGATCCTCTTGGCAGGAGTGGACGGCGGCGCTACCAAGACGACCGCTGTTGTGGGGAGGCCTGACGGGACTCTCCTCGGCGCAGCTCGAGCCCCATCATCAAACTACCATAATGTGGGCGTCAAGGGCGCCGCAAGATCGATTCGCACCAGTATCCGCCTAGCCTGCCGGCGAGCCGCCCAGTCCAGTAGGGACCTTGAGACTGTCGTGATAGGGCTTGCCGCGATGGACTCGCCAAGCGACTTTGTGGTGGGCCGAAGACTAGCTCACTTGGCAGGTCTCGGTAGGCGGCGAATCATCAAGCATGACTCAGTCATCGCGCTCTACGCTGCAACTCTCGGTAGACCAGGCATCGTAGTCAACGCGGGAACTGGATCATTTGCCGCCGGAGTCAACGCTCGCGGCAGAATACTTCGCGCAGGCGGCTGGGGAAGCATCATCGACGACGAAGGAAGCGCATATGACGTTGGGAGGCTAGCAATCAGAGCAGCCCTGCGTGCCCTCGACGGAAGAGAAAGAGAAACGATAATCGGTCGACTTCTGGTTCGAAGATACAAGCTTCGAACGCTGGAGGACATCGTTCCCGCAGTTCACGAAAAACTCATGACTGTGGAAGAGATCTCCGCAATCTCCAAACTCGCTGCACAGGCCGCGCTGAAGGGGGACCGTGCGGCGCGTGACATTTTCGCATACGAGGGAAAGGCGTTGGCTGGACTCGTGTCTTCGATCGCCAGGCGTCTAGGCATGACCAGAACGAAGCCTAACATCTACTGCACAGGTGGTGTCTTCAAAGCCGGGCCGATTGTTCTCGCGCCCTTCGAACGGGAACTCCGCAAGAGTGTTCCACGCTTTGCAGTCAAGCGTCCGAGATTCGATCCGGTTGTAGGTGCGTTTGTGCTGGCGCTCAGACAGCGGAGAATCGAGACAAGCGGCAGCATTCTGGGAAACCTTCAGGCTTCGTATCCTCGACTTGCGAGCGAAATGTAGCGAACCTTGCGCAGGCCTAATTTGGTATATATCTCACTGGTTCTCAGTCCCTAGGACGTGAGATACGAGCGGAGAGAGGGCATCAAGTTGAACATACGTCGATTACTCTTCAGAGCCTGGTACTACCTGAGGATCGGCTACGCAACCTATTTGACGTTTCTTCTCGGATTCGCAACTACAGTGGTTACCGTATACTATCTGGCGATAAATAGCATTCCGGCACTGAAATCGGTCTTCTCAAGTTTCCTGCTGTTCAGCATATTCGCAGCCGCGGTTGGGGTTCCATTGGCGATTGCGGCTGGCTATTTTCACTTCAAAAGAAGTCAAGCCTACTCCTCTGAAGTCGATATCGCCGTTGAGGCAAACCCATACTACTTCAAGATCACCCCGGGAAAGGAAAGGGAACTTCAGGTTCCGCTTGCGGTGGCGAACATCGACCTCTCCTTGGCCATGGCGAGAAAGTTCGGAGTCCTGACGCCGGAACTCGAGTCCGAATTCCTCCAGCTTCGAGAGAAATACATGCGTTTGGCAAAGCATGGGGACTACAGGCTTTCTAACTTAGAGTCTGGCGCCAAGAACTGAACCAGCGTTTCGCGGCACTGATGCAAGCATTTCCAGCGCCCCCCTGGGTGGCGATCTATCACTCCTTCCACTCTTTCGCGAATGCATGCTTCCCCTCGATTGATCGGCCATCAGCCTTGCACATATCCAATGAGGTACGAGAGCCTGAGAAGCGGGTAGTAGATCACGTGGATCGGGTGCACCTGAGCACCGAGTTT
>Ga0315312_1002351_pt1 | contig 13219 bp, 11 predicted proteins | sample TDP7_MG_FD_203629 | JGI IMG/M metagenome (GOLD analysis project Ga0315312, IMG submission 203629) | Freshwater sediment microbial communities from Lake Towuti, South Sulawesi, Indonesia - TDP7 | ecosystem: Environmental > Aquatic > Freshwater > Lake > Sediment | place: Indonesia: South Sulawesi... | reverse complement strand
AGTTTCGTAGATTGCGAGTTCGTTATGAGCGGCGGGATGAAATTCATGAGGCTTTCCTTTCTATAGGCTGTATAATGATATGTTGGAATCGTCTGTCAAATTCATTTTGTTAGAGGCTCTAAGTCAAAAAGTGACAAAGGAATAAAGTGGCAAAGGAACAAGGTAGCTTTGTGCCGCTGTGCATTTGTGCTTTTGTTAATGGTTCACAGAGGTCAATCGAAGCCATTATGGGATTTGGCGAATGAAAAGGCGGAGCTTTTGAAGATTTCTACCCTGTTTACAGCCCAGAATGTGCGCGACTACTTGGCCAGCGAGGAAGGAATCAACAATGCAGTCGATTGGTGTAAAAAGACCGGTGTGACGCACGTTTTTATCGAAACTTACAGAGATGGATATACCGCTGATAAAAAGGCTTTGGAGCACGCTCGGGATAAATTCAAAATTGAGGCCTTTGAAGTCTCAGGTTGTGTCACGACCACAGGTATCGGTAAAAGGTCAACTGGCTGGCGTCCAATATCCTGCTATACTAACCAAGAAACCCAACAGCAGCTCCAGAAGATTTTTGAATACACTGCATCTATATTCGATGAAATTATGATTGACGATTTTCTTTTCACCGATTGCCAGTGTGACGAGTGTAAAAAAATGCGCGGGGACAAGACTTGGGCTGAATATCGCTGTGACCTGATGACCGAGATGGGTCGAGAGCGGATTTTAGGGCCGGCCAAAGCAGTCAATCCAAATGTAAAAATTATAATCAAATACCCGCAATGGTATGACGATTTTCACAATCGTGGTTACGAAGTCTTACGCCAGACAGCCGATTACGATAAAATCTGGGTCGGCACCGAGACACGCGATTATAACGATAAACGCTGGGGCGGCAAAGTTCAGTACGAAGCCTACTACATTATGCGCTGGCTTGGTGAGATAGGCGGCCCAAAGACAGGCGGCGGCTGGTTCGACCCCTTCGGCACCACAGAGAATACTTATGTAGAACAAGCGCGTCAAACTGTTTTGGCAGATGCTAAAGAGATGCTGCTTTTTTGTTACGGTTCGCTTTTGCGAGGCACTGGGCCTGCAAACATTGAAAAGTTGCGGGCTGAGATTCCGGGCCTATTCAAACTGGCTGGATTGGTGCGAAATAAACCGATTAAAGGTATTCTTGCCCCCAAGCCGCCGAACAGTGACGCCGATGGTGAGCAATACGTGTTTGATTTCGTGGGAATGCTGGGCCTACCACTTGTGCCAACCGCGAAAATTGACGCCGATGCAAAGGCTGCATTCTTTTGCGTGCATGCGCTGAAAGACTCGAAGTTCACAGATAAGCTCAAGAAGATGCTCGATGCTGACAAACCGGTGCTGATAACGGATGGTCTGATTAAACAACTGCGTGACATCAATCTCGATGATGGCAATTTGACGGTCTTGAAAGTCAATGGAAATCCAAAGAGTATACTTGCGTTGACACAGGAGCAGCTAAAACCTATCCGCGATAAATTGCTGGAGCCGTTTGGAATAAGATTTGATGCTCCTAACAAAGTAGCTTTGTACTTGGTCGGCGAAAATTACCTGATTGTTGAGAACTTTAACGATGAAACAATCAGCACGACTCTGGAATTTTCTAATCCTGTAAATGCGACAAAGGTGTTAGTTCTGCCGCCGGATGGAAATGTAGATTTCTCTTGTAAGAGCAGAAGGTTGGAACTGGGCAAGATAACACCACGAACTTTAGTAGTATTTACATATTATTAGCGGAGCTGATCAAATTAAAGGATACTACAATGCCCAAAAACACGCACGTATGGATAATGCTATTGGGGCTTATGTGCATCGTAACATCGGAGCCTGCTGGTGCGTTGGCAGCGGAGCAAGCCACGGTGCCGCGTAAAGTTCTGACGTTCTATTATCCGTGGTATGGTGTGCCTGACGGGCCAGGCGGGGCCGGCAAAACGGTACACTGGGGCCATATCGATGCAGCTAATAAAGACATCGAGGCGAGCACCCACTATCCAGCGCTTGGCGCGTATGACTCGCACGACCCTAAGGTGCTTGAACAGCATTGTCTCTGGGCTAAAGATGCCGGCATCGATACGTTTATCGTCAGTTGGTGGGGCCACAATCATTACACGGACCGGGCGATGGATAAGATTCTCGATAGCTGCCAACGTCATGGATTGACTGCTTGCATCTACTATGAAACCGTGCCGAAACCACAGACGTCAGAATCGGCGGCGGACGATATTATCAAGGTCTTAAACAAATACGGCAATCATCCCGCTGCCCTTAAAGTGTATGGTAAGCCAGTAGTATTCGTCTATGGACGTGCCCTAGGCCAACTTGGTTTGACAGGCTGGCTCAAAGCTATTGAACTAATCAATAAGGGATATAGAGGAGGCGTCACAGCCATCGGCGATCAGTTTAGCTATGGTGCAGCTCGTGTTTTTGACGGCGTTCATACTTATAACACTGCTGGTAAGCTCCGAGGATTGGCACCAGAGGCTGTGCGCAAGTGGGCTGTCGAAACCTATGGCTCCTGGATCCAGGTGGCTGATCAGGCTGGCAAGATCAGTACCTTGACGGTGATTCCAGGCTACGATGACACAAAGATTCGCAAACCTGGTCTTGCTGTCGAGCGCTATGGGGGCGAGCTTTATCGTGCGCAATGGGAAGAGGCTATCAAGGCCGACCCTCACTGGGTGCTGATTACCAGCTTCAACGAATGGCACGAGGGAAGCGAGATCGAGCCATCGTTAGAATACCAGCAGCAGTATCTTGAGCTCACGGCCAATTACGCCAAACAATTCAAAGCCAAAAATTCTGGTGTTCGCAGCCAGCCTACTTGCGGGAGGTTCTCTAACGAAGAGAAAGCTCAATTGTGCGAAAAACTTAAGGAACTACGAATCGGCGTTTTGCCGGACGCCGAATCGATGGCCTTTTGGTGGCTATTAGATTTAGGTGTCACCCCAGATAATCTGGCGTGGGAGAATGTAGCAGATGGTCTGAAGCTCCAACAGTACCCTATCCTGCTTTATTGTGAAGGAGAACATTATCATCGCAGCGTCCAGCGGGACGGCGACGTCGATGCCGGGCTGGTTAGCTATCTAAAAGCAGGTGGATGTATTGCGTTTTTGCCTTCGGGTCCCTGGCCTTGTTATTACGATGAAAACCATCAGAGGGTGAACCGCAGCAGGGACTTTGGCTTAACGTTGCGTATTGGATGGGAAAAGCCGCCGAGTGACACAGAACTGAATTTCGTACAGCCGCAACGTTTCCTGCCGCACGTGCCTGAGAAATTTCCATTTCCCACATCGGGAGACCTGCGTTGGAGACCTTTTTTTGTTGATGGTAGTCATGCCGGGCACATTTCCCTGCTGCAATTGCGCGACGGTGACGAAAATTATCTCGGCGATGGCGCTGCGTATGCTGATCTAAGAATGGGCGGCCGAGTTGTATATGCCTGGTTTCGCTTGCTGGATGGGCCTTACGCCGAAGAGCTGTTATACGACCTCTTTGACTTCGTGTCAGAACAGCTCCGCCAGTAAGAAAGCCCCGCGTTCCATATTCATGGAGCCTTTGTCCTTCAGACAAAGGCTCTTTTCAGAAGTTATTATGATGAGCAAATATAGATGAGCGAACAATGTTACAGCCGTCGCGACTTTATCAAGGCTATGGGCTTAGGAGCGCTGTCGTGGGCTTGGCCATCCCTTATGGGACTGGCACTGCCTGGGTGCATCCGCCACCGGCGGACTCTTCAGTCGGTTGTAAGTAAAGTCAAAAGGCCGAATATTGTCCTGATTATGTCGGACGATATGGGATATTCTGACATCGGCTGTTACGGCGGCGAAATTAACACCCCTAACCTCGATAAATTAGCCGCGGGCGGCTTACGCTTTACGCAGTTCTATAATGCTGCCCGCTGCTGTCCGACCAGAGCAGCTCTGTTGACCGGGCTCTATCAGCACCAGACCGGTGTCGGACACATGATGGATGATAAAGGTTATGATGGCTACCGCGGCGACCTCAACAATAACTGTGTCACCATCGCCGAGGTGCTCAAGCAGGTCGGCTACTCTGCATATATGGTGGGCAAATGGCACGTGACTCGGCATGACGGTAAGGATGGGCCAAAGCATAATTGGCCGCTCCAACGCGGCTTCGACAAATTCTATGGCACCATTACAGGGGGTGGCAGCTTCTACGACCCGACTACACTTTGCCGTGACAACACCTACATCACTCCTGAGAACGACTCTGAATATAAGCCGCAGCGGTTCTACTACACGGAAGCAATCAGTGACAACGCGGTAAAGTACATCAAGGAGCATTACCAGGAATCGCCGGACAGGCCATTCTTCATGTATGTGGCCTACACGGCGGCTCATTGGCCCATGCACGCATTGGAGAAGGATATCGCCAGGTATGAGGGCAAGTACGACAAGGGCTATGGGTATTACCGCCGCCAGCGGTTCGAGCGACTCAAAGAAATGGGCCTGATCAATAAGGATTGGCAACTCAGCGAGCAGGCCGGCGACTGGGAAAACTTCCAGCATAAGCAATGGGAGGCCCGCTGCATGGAGGTTTACGCTGCGATGGTCGACAATATGGACCAAGGCATTGGAAGGATTATGGCTGAACTGAAAAAGCAAGGCGTCTTCGAGAACTCGCTGGTTATGTTCCTTCAGGATAACGGCGGTTGCGCCGAAGGCATGGGCCGCGCAGCGGACGTCAATGAAAAGTGGGTCAGTGCAATCAAAGACCGCACGCCGATGGGCCCGGATGAGCTTCAGCCCAATATCTGGCCGCCCATGAAAACGCGTGATGGTCGGCCGGTACGCGGCGGACCGCAGGTCTTGCCAGGCCCGGAAGATACCTACATCAGCTATGGCAAAAATTGGGCAAATGTCTCGAACACGCCTTTCCGGGAGTATAAGCACTGGGTTCACGAAGGCGGTATTGCGACGCCTTTAATCATGCACTGGCCGACACGCATAAAGGCACACGGCGAGCTTCGTCACCAACCAGGGCATCTTATCGACATTATGGCCACCTGTGTAGAGGTGGCAGGCACAAAATATCCAACCGAATACGGGGGCTACAAAATCACGCCCTTAGAGGGCAAAAGCCTGGTCCCGGCCTTTGATAACAAACCAATCCAGCGCGAAGCACTCTACTGGGAGCACGAAGGCAACCGTGCTGTGCGAAAAGGCAAGTGGAAGCTCGTATCTAAATATCCTGGCGATTGGGAACTGTATGATCTCGAGGCCGACCGCACGGAACTGAACAATCTGGCAGAAGAGCATCCAGAGATGGTCGAGAAACTTGCTGCTATGTACGATGCCTGGGCAAAGCGCAGTCTTGTTGTGCCGTGGAGCGAACTGCAAAAGAAAAAAGGCAAATAAAGAGGAGAAAAATGAATAGACGAGATTTTTTAAAGGTGGTGGGCATCGTTCGGGGCCCGTTGCCCGTGTCCCGTAACCCGAGCGACGAGCTACGGATTCGTGCCTCGGATTAATCTAATCTCCTCGTCATTGCAACGGATGAAATAATCCTATGATGCACTGTCAGATTATTTTGTTGTATTAGAGGTCCTTAACGGAATACTTCTAATCGCCAATATGCGAGAGTTCCTTGCAGGATTGTATCGCTCTGCATAGGCCCCAGGTTACAGCAGAGATTTTGTTTAGCTCATCGGCGGTCAATTTGTTTTCCGATGAACGATAAATCAATATAAAGCCCAACGGCGGACCGAACTGGCTGAGCGGAATCGTAAAGGCAGAGATTTTATTAAGCTGCATTAGATTGCCTTGCAGGCCCATTGCGAACATGTCATCCAGAGTGCATAGCTTGTTCGACTTGCAGATATTGTCTATTAGCTCAGCAGTGAAATAATTCTCCAGCATTCCTTGCTCATCCCCGCTCTTCGGAAACCCATTACGCAAAAAGAACGTAACATTTGAACCGGCAAGTTCTTCTTTGATAAGTTTGCCCGCGGCGGATAAAAGCCTGCCCAAGTGGGTTTCCCCGATGATGGATTTGTAGAAATCCGCTGCGAAACTAATGGTACTTAGTCTTCTAATAAAGTCTCGCTGCGCAGCAATGAGATCGTTACAGAGCATATCTATTTTTTTCGCCTGCTTTTTGCGCTCTTTATTGAGCTTGCTGATAAGCAGGCGTACCCTTTTATGTCGCTGTTTATAGTCCATTAGTTTCCGTTTTTCCCGCTCCGGCTCGGCCTCCGCCGAGACGAGTCAATAATTAAGTTTGTAGACGTCTCCACATATTAGGTTCGGCTTACTCGACGGATTGGTTAAATTGTAATTGGTTAAATGGTTAAATAATTACCAGTTACTAAATCTGGCAGGTAGCTCTATAAACAATTGGTTATCAGTTTCTATGTTGTTTAGACCCATCTAAAGGAAAGGTTAATTGAAATGTGTCACTATTTGTGCGAATTGATTTGGCCGTGTTTTCGGACTTAGTTGGTGTAAATTTGGTGCGCGATGCCGAATATTATCGATATTTCTGTTTTTAAAGGAAGAAATCGTGATTTGAATAGTTTAGCCCCCAAATTTATTTGGGGGTCGTACAGCCGTCGCCGTACCGGCGACGGCTAAACTTTTGGTTTTTTGTAAATGACGACTTTGCTCAGTGAATTTCTGAAGTCTTTTAGCGGCTTCTCCATTATCGCAAGAGGCGGGTCGGTGAATTCCAATCCGTCGCAAGTTGCCTTCCACAAATCAAGCAGTGTCACCACACTAGCTCTTATCCTAACTCCGCCGATTCTTCCACGCTTACATTCTACTATGCCGTGCCTGCTAAGCGTTTGCACAACTTTTTGCAGATACCCGACGGAGAAATTCAAAGCCTTTGCTATTTCCTTAGCCTGAACAAAGTTGTTAGTTTTCCTTTCCTTAAGGTAAAGGATTGTTTCAACCGACATTCTGAAATCTTGATTAAGTTTCACGGTTGCCTCCAATAACCCGCGGTAAAACCGTATTGAGAACCCCGCAATAAATTGCGGGGCTAAATATTTAGCCCCACGTTTCACGTGGGGTTATTCATCGGCACTTTGCAGACGCGGCCAGCGAAGTCATCGATCTCTTCGATTTTCTCAAAGCCGACTACCATTGTATCCACGCAACCCAGGCCGAGCACGTATTGTATCGATTTATCGCGTTTCTCATCGCTGTCGCGAAAATCACCTTCGCCGACAATTTTCATTCCTACCACGGCCTTTCCTTGTTTGTGCAAGGCGTTCAGGATTGCTTCCACCTGGGGTACTTCTTCGATTGTCTTGACATCCATTTTCACTGCGTAAGGGTTGATGCGTGCGTGCACCGAATCGACCCATGGCTCATTCACACATGCCGCCAGTGCCTGCAGCGAATGGCATGACACACCATGTGCACGGATAATGCCTTTCTGCTTGAGCTTCTCCAGGACATCCATTTGTTTGCGCAGTTCCTCCGGCCAGTTCGCAGAGTCAACGCAGTGCAGCAGGATCAAGTCAATGTAGTCGGTGTTAAGCTCCTTTCGGAAGCGCTCGACAACCACATCAGCATCGGGCCTTTCCTGTTCGGGTATGCCGCCACGTCGCCACCAGATTTTCGAGGAAAGTACGTAATTCTCACGGGGTATCTTCGACAGAGCATCGGCTAAAAATGAATGTGTCCCGTACAAATCGGCTGCATCAAACAGCCTGATACCCCGCTCATAGCATGCCTTGACCAGCGCTTCGAATCTTTCTTTTCCCATGCGCTTGTGGTTCGATGACCGCATACCGCCGCGCATACCTGTGCCTAATCCGACACGTGTAACCCTAATCTTGGTCTTCCCCAGCGGTACGCGTTCGTATGGATCGAACGTTGGTTTTTTTTGTTCCTGGGCGACAGTGAACTTTGCCCCAAGTAGTATGCCGCCCACACCTGCGATCGACCTAATTAAGAACTCACGACGTCTCATTTTCATCGCAGAAAACTCCTTATTTGTGATGGTATCATTATACTGCGTCTTATCTAAGATGCTGAACCTGTCTCTTGCCAGCATAATGGAAAGCTCCTGTTAATGCAAGCGCTTTGAGCAGATTTTGCTCAATTGTGGTAAGTTTAACACAACAAGCAATTTATCTGCAGGGCAAGGAAATGGACACCGTCGTTCCGCGGCCGGGCTGGCTGGTTATCTGCAATGTGCCTTTGTTTAATCGGATAAGCCTTGCCGCGTGGGCAAGCCCCATCCCACGTTTTCGGCCTGCCGGCCTTACTGAGAAAAACGGCTGCGTTGCTTTCCGCAGGGTCTGTGCATCCATCCCACAGCCAACATCGCTTATCTGAAATTTCACAAGGCTGCTGTTCTCATCGGCGTCAGCGGTAATTCTTATTGGCCCCACTTCGTCTGTATAGGATTCAAGAGAGTTGCAGATAACATTCGCCATCGCTGATACAATCTGGCCTGAATCGATAAAAACGTTTTTTAAATCCTCAGCAACTTGAACCTCGACGTTGATGTTTTCTACACTTGCCTTCTGGCTGGCCAGTTGAACAGCTTCATCAAGCATCTGTTTAATATCTGTCTGGGTTGGCCTGGGCTGCGGCGGCTCAGCGAAGCTCATCAGTTCCTCAACAATTGAAGATGCCTCGCTGGCGTTTTCGTGAATCTGCTTTAAGGATTGTTTCTTTTTTTGGTTGGTCTCGGCCTCAGCGAGTAATTGTGCTCGCCCGGATATGACCGAGAGTGGATTATTTAGCTCATGGGCTATACCTGCTGCCATCTCAGCCAGAGCATCCAGGGAGGCATCTGCAGCAATATGTGGCTGGGTGTCCTTGGGTCGCCAAATAAGCTGGGCAAAACGCTCGGCAAAATGCTCTTGCTTCTGCCGAGCAAGAGCTACATCTAAAATAGCTCCGGCCATCGATGTCACCGTCCTGAACTTATCCTCAAACAGCTTTGCATCTGTCGGCCAGTGCAGCTCAAAAACAATTGCTCCGACCGCCTTGCTGGCTGAAAGCAGCGGCACCAACTTTGTTTGGCGCAGGTCAAAGTCCACGTCTAATTGCTCAAACAGCCAATTAACATGCTGTCGAGCATCTAAAACTGCAAATTTGTTTGCAATAGTTTCTGGTATCGGCTTCAAATCCTCAGAGACATTCAGCGACATTTTTTTGCTTTGTCCAAGGCTTTCCACAACGACCGCTTCGAGAGATTGCCCCACCGATGGCAGGTCCGGCGGAACTAAATACAGACAGACCATACCCGTTTGGTAAAATCTTTGCCAGCGAGTAGCGAATTTCTCTGCTATATCAATGGCTGAAGCGCCCGAATCGATACTGAGTAAAAAATCGGCTGTAAAATTCAGGTGACTCGAAGCACTCTGCAACTGGAGATTTTCTAGAGACAATTCCGCTTGCTTGCGAGCAAATTGCACAGTGGCTGTGTGAACAGTATCGCAATATTGTGCCGTAGCGTTCGGTAAATCCAGGCCTAAGATTTTCGATTTTTCTGCGACTGTTTCCGGCAGCTTCTGGCAGATTTGCTGCAGTTGCTCAAGTCTAATTCCCAGCGATTGGGCTATTTGAGCCATAGGTTCTGGCGAATCAAAGCTGCCGGACTGGCCTATGCCGGATTGCCTGGCTATGGAATCGGCTGACTGAATCAGTTGTGCAATCCTCGCTTGCGGCATGTGCCAAGAAATGGTCGCGGTGTCGCTGTGATGCAGCCAGATGGCAAGGACAATTTGATTCGGCAGGTGCCACCGCTCAGCTAAATGTTTGCCAAAAATCGTATGGTCGGCGCCAAGGTGTTGTTGCTCGATAGCGCAGGAGCATTGCTGTGCGGCCTGTGCCTCTTCAACAATGCGGGCAAAGCTTTTCGGCATCGCCTCAGCAAGCGCAAGTTTTCCCAAATCGTGCAGCAGGCCCGCACAGTAAGCTATGTCTGGGTCTAGTTGAGGCAAGGTAATCTCGGCGATGTCCCTTGCACAACAGGCTACCGCAAGGCAGTGAAGTAAAAGCTCGGCCCGGCGCGGGATTATTTGCCTTTCTGGGTCGCCAGCATCCAAAACCGGCAGAATTTTAACGGATAAAATAGCATTGCGAACTTCATCAGCAGATAGTCTGTCAAGTGCATGGCGAAGCGAAAACCTCTCGCCAGGTAAGATAATGCCACGCTCACTGCTAAGTGAAAGAATCTTGGCGGTAAGGGCAGGGTCAGATTCAATAATATCAGCTAAGCCTGCTGGCGAAAATCGCCCTTGCCAAAGCTTGGGGAAAAACCGTACTGCAACGCAAGGTAGGGTCGAAAGCGAATCAAGCCGACCAACAGCAAGCTCTATTTGATCAGTCTGCTTCGGCGGATTTGTACCAGCATTTTTTTTCGGCATATAGTCGTCCTTGCCTTTTAGTATTGGCACGACGCGTTAGACTTATGCTATGGGGATGATACCCTCCGTTATTTCTACTGGCTATTGAGGCTTGAAATGGCCCGAGTAGTTGTGCCATTTTCTTATTTTATCTGTAAGGCAGCAGTAACCTTGTCAGTAAGCTCATCGACGTCGAACGGTTTTTTTATGAAACCCTCGGCACCCGATTTCAACAACTGGCCAATCTCATCCTGTTTTACTACACCGCTTACAATAATAATCTTGATGTTTTCGAATTCGGGATTTTTTCTTACCGTCTGGCAAACTACGTTGCCATTGACATCGGGCAGCATATAATCGAGTAATATCAGGTCGGGTCGGAACTGCTGGGTCGATATTCCTGCCTCGTAGCCGCTGGATGCGGTTTTGATTTCGAATCTGCCGTCCCGGGTCAAGACCTCGGCTATAAGCTCAACGATTTCAGCATCGTCATCGACAATAAGGACCTTCTTTTTGCCAGACTCGAGCTGATCCAGAGGAATATTGTTTTCCTTCATAAATTTGATCAAGCTCTGGCGTGGAATCCTACGGAATTTTGAGCCGGGAACTCGGAATCCTTCCAGCCGACCGGAATCAAAACAGCGGATAATAGTTTGTTGGCTCACCCTGCAGATCTCGGCGGCCTCGCCGGTCGTAAATAAATCCTTCATTATCATCCCTTCCTTTTTAGCCAAATCCTTTTGACACAAGGCCTCTCCAAATTGCCTTCTTGGCCCAATTTAACTATAAGAATTTTAGATTGTCAAGAATAAAAAGATTAAAAAACAAAATTTTAATAGCAAAATTAAATATGAGCAATTTTTTGTTTTGATGAAAAGACGTCCAATAAAGACTTCGGCAGGTTCAATTATTATATTAAAGCAAGTACCGAATTGAGTTAAATTCATCCGTTCTTCTCGAGAGAAATCTTAGCTATTAACATGTGTAGACGTGGAAAAACGATGGACTTTTGTTCTTAGAGCCTTAGGGAAATTTTTTCTAAGTTTAATTTTGAAAGGTAGTTATGTTAATTTGGGAATAATCAAGAAACTTGACGAAAATTTATAAATCTCAGTAAAAATACCCTTTGGGAGCAAGAATTAATAGACATTTTAGGTTGTTAATACCCTTTTTTACTTTTCCAGTGATTTTTTGTCTATCGATGCTATTTACGTCAATGAGAGAGCCACGTGTTAATGGATAACTGGCAGAGAGAATTCGTAGGCAGCATAAATTTGAAATTTGTACTGCTAATTAATCGGGTGTGTTAGGGTATGTTAAGGTGTTGACTAATGTATCGTGGCAGAGCATTTAACACTTTCCGCTGAATATGTGAAGCGGTGTTTTGTTAATCTGAATTTTCTCGGAGATAAATTTTTTTGCTTTTTACTCATCATTTTTGTAAGTTTAATTGGATTTACGTTGACTTCTATAAAAGTTAGTATTAGAATTCGAACATTCGATTAAGAGAGGCTGGCTAATAAGACCGGCGTTATTGAAAAGACATCTGTAGCTGAAACTGGGAGAGAAAAATGGCTAAATATCTAAATAAGTCCACCGAACAAGTGGATGTCTCAAATGATGATGGACTGCATGCTCTTATTATGTTATTCTCCCGGGAGTCGTTCCAAGCAAGAAACCTGTTGCGCTGCGTTGATGTCTTGCCGGGGCAGTGCTCAATAACTTCTCCGGGAAGTTGTTAAGAAAAAAACGAAATTTTTGTTGGAAAGGAGATTTATTGGAGGAACTAAAAATTGAGTAAAGGAAGCCACATTATTTTGGACTGTTCCGATGTCGAGCGTGATATCTGTCTTGACGACAAGCGGCTGCTCGAGATAGTCGTGCAGGCCGCTAAGTCGCACAATGCCACAATTATCAACACATCTCGTTACCACTTTGGCCACAATTCTCCCCCCGGCTGCACCGTCTTTGTCATGCTGGATGAAAGCCACATATCGGTTCACACCTATGCAGATCAGGGAAAAATGGCTATCGATGTATTCACATGTGGTAACACTGATGCCCAAGCTATCGCCGAACGGTTGAAAGCGCAACTGGGATTGAGCAATTACACCGAAAAATCGGTCGAAAGGTTTTAACTGTGCTGGAACCAGTCGAGCTTCTTGCAGCCAGAGCAGCACTTCGAGATGCCGTTCTGCGAAGATACAAGACTGACCAACGGCAAGGCATTGTTACAGGACAACATAGTAGGAAATAAAATTAGGAACTCACTTGAAGAGCGTTGGTGAAAACTAAAGCAATTCAAGAAGTGAGAGGGAGAAATTATCGGCTCATCCAGCAAAGAATTTAGGTTAGTATGATTTCTGATAAAACCCGCACCGATGTAAATAAATATCCATTTAACTTCGGCGTGATCCCTAAGGCTTACTCGGGCTCAGAAGCCGCTGTTTGCTTAATTCCTTTTGGTTATGATTCTACCAGTAATCCCGCAGCAGTGACAAAAAGAGGCCCGCAAGCGATCCTAAGGGCGTCGCGAAATCTTGAATTATTCGACTGCGAACTCGGCGTGGAAACGTATAAGGTCGGCCTTGCGACCTTAGATGAAGTTGAGCCGAACGTCAATTCTCCTCTTGAAAACTCAAAAGTTGTCGAGGCAGTTGTCACAGAGGTCCTAAACTCTGGCAAATTGCCCGTGATTATCGGAGGTGACCATTCATTAACGCTTGGAGCTGTACGGGCGGCAAGAGCCAATTTCCCAGATGTAGGCGTTTTGATACTGGATGCGCACCCGGACCTCTTCGATAAATTCGAGGGCACTAAGTACGGACATGCAAGCGTTGCACGGAGAATCCACGAACTCGG
>Ga0315312_1002349_pt1 | contig 13225 bp, 12 predicted proteins | sample TDP7_MG_FD_203629 | JGI IMG/M metagenome (GOLD analysis project Ga0315312, IMG submission 203629) | Freshwater sediment microbial communities from Lake Towuti, South Sulawesi, Indonesia - TDP7 | ecosystem: Environmental > Aquatic > Freshwater > Lake > Sediment | place: Indonesia: South Sulawesi... | reverse complement strand
TTAGCCTTTTTTGCTTTCCACTGGCTCAAAAAGGGTTTTTGGTTGTCAAAAACAGCCTGAATGAGTATTCTTATCTATTACCCGAATTCATCTGTCGAAAATTCACCTATTTTGCAGAAGTCTTATATATTACGTTAGCATAGGACTCACATGAGCCCTATATTGAGAATCAATACATGTGATTTCTCCGAAATCAACCCTCGTTATTCTGTCACCGACACAATGGCAATGGCATCAAGAAAGGCACCATCTTCACGGCGACCGATTTCAAGGGTATGCTGCCCGGCTGTCAAGGTATACTCAACCACTTGGTTACCATCGTTATAGTCGGTAACCGGAATCCATCGCAGAGCATCTGGCGCTACAAAGTTACACACTACCCAACCGGGATTAGCGGCGTTCCCATTGGTATTAATGACAGACCCTGGGATTCTGAACCAGAAGGAATTCCCGCCAAAATCGCCTCCCCGCATCATCACTCTATACACACCCGCCTTATTAACGGAAAAGCTGTACGTGGCAATACCGTCCATTTGTACGACACTGGTATTCTCACCAGAACCATCTTCGGTGCCAATAAATTGCCCACCAGAAGCGCCAAGGACACCACCTTTATCCATAAAACGCATCATGGTTGGACCGAGGGTACCGGATTCGGCCTCGAACCAAGACACCACCTGCTCAGATGCCGGTGCTTTCTTATAGAACACGATATCGTCCACATAGAGAACACCTTTGGCATTGGCACCTTTCACGCCGACCATAATCTTCGTCACATTGGTGAGATCCGTACCGACCGCACTCAAGTCGATGATCCATTGGATCCACTGGTCAGTCTGCCAGCCAGGAGGCACATCGGTGGGATCTTGATAGACCACTTGCTTATCGTTGATCTTGACATAGACCTGACCGCCACCGGTATTGTTTGCCCCTTTGCGGAAATAGAGTGACAAACTTTCAATACCATGTCGGGTCCAATCCTCATTATCAACGAACCGCGTGGCTTCAGAATATAAGACTGTGGTGTTATCAAACCAGATTGGGAGAGACTGACCGCGACCGAGACCCGTCGCAGCCCTGTAATCGCTCAGCAAGGGATTGGCTCCCACAATCGATCCGTTGGTTGGGTCGTTGGTTCCGAATTCCGATCCATCCAGCCAGGTAGCCCAGATCTCAAAGCCTTCCTTGTCCCGGTAGCTTTCCATGTCGTCAAACACCAGAGGTTCCACGGTGGTGAATGTCCAAACATCACCTTCCCATACGGACGGCGTGGAGGCTTCGTTAACCTCGGTTACAACCCAAGAATAGGTTTGACCCAGTTGTAAATCCAGTGCCGTTGTATCATAAGCATGTTCAGTCGTTTTAACGACTGCTTCTGGATCTGTACTCAAGGTGAGGGTATGAGAAGCAGCCTTCCGACCGGGACGCCATCCCAAGAGTATATCGGGATCGACAGCGGTCGCACCATCGTTAGGTTTTGGTTCACGGGCTTTGACTGGAAGATAGGAGAATTCCACTTCGCTGACACTGAACTGCGGTATGATCCCCCCCCAGTTGCTGTGGATAAGCAGCTTGACATGCTGGGCCTCAACATCACCAAGATCAATGGGCTCATTACCCGAATAGTTTGGTTGGCCAGGCCCCTGTGGGACTTCAAAATCACCCAGCGGAGTCCAGACTTCACCATCCAACGATATCCCAATGGAAATGTCCTTGATTCCCACGCCCTGAAATTCTTCACCGTACTCATTGGCATTCCAAATTAGCAATTCGTGTAGGGTATAGGCGGCGTCGAAGCTGTACTTGAGCCAGGCCGAGGCCGGTGGTGTAAGAAAACCGCTCTTCCACATATCCGTGCTCGCAGCGGAGTGCACATCGTTGCCGTTGGCGTCAACGGTGATACCGGAGCGATCGATGGTGCGATTGACGCTGTGGAGACCGGCCAAGGTACTTGAGGCACTGGCCTGCACTACCATGAGGGGATAAGCGTACGGCTCCACTTCAAAGCTCCACACCTGGCCCTTCCAGACATCAATCCCATTGACTTCGTCAACACGCCAAAAATAGGTCTGACCGAAGTTGAGCAGGCCATCCGGATCGTAGGAATTAGCATCCTGGCCCAGGGCCACCAGGACACCCTTCGGGGTCATGCGCGTGGCCTCGTTGACGTCCTGGAAGCTGGTGCCGAGATACACATCGTGGGTCTTGGCAATGGATGCGGGGGCCCAACGGAGTACTATATCGCGGACCACGTCCGTTGCCCCATCCGCAGGATTGGGGCTCGTCGCTGTCACCGGGGGTGGCACGACACAACAGATGGTCATGGGATCCATGCCATTGCGTGTCACGAAGATACCCTCAATGACGCTGCTGTTGGTCAGGGGAGCCCCACTGGCATCCCGGAGGTCGGTGATGGCCAAGGCAAACCCAACGATCGGTTGGCCCTGCATGGCCTCTCCGTCGACCGAGACCGCAGGCCGGTTGTAGCCCGTCCGGCCCCACTGCCCGATCACCCTAACTGCTTGGCCGCGCACACCACCGGGCAATATGACTTGAAGGGCGGGCTGGTCGCCAGAATCTCCGCCAGACTCAAAGTAAAAGAAGTCCGGGTTGTCGCCGTTACTGTCCTTCCACAGCGTCTTACCGCCGAATCGCACGGTCTTGAAACTGCTGCCGGCACTGGTCGAATACCCGTCACTGAGGTCCAGGTTATCAAGTCTGGACAGGGACGTACCGCCCGGATCAATCGTTGATGTACCCACACCGAGGCGCTCCGCGGTCACCGTATAGGAGCCTACGGTGATGCTCAGTAGGTTGTAGGGCGCGGTCCCGTTAGGGTGATCGCATGTTACGCTGGTGATAGGTCCTATCGCAGCCGAACAGAGCGAAACAGCCATCAGCCAAATTAAAAATACTGCACTACGGTACTTCAGATACATAATTTCACCTCCTTTAAAAAGACTCGTTTCAATACAGGTAATGAGGCCTCGAACCTCACACAAACTCATGTATAAGGTTGCCTTCTGCTGTCCGCTGATCAGTTCCCCTGAACCTGGTTCCAACGACTGTTATCTCCACGTTTAGAGTGAAACTTCCAGCGGTATCTTTCTTCATTTTCCTCCTCTTTTGTTATCTTATCTTGATATAACTGCTACCTTTCCAGTGAACCTGCCAGCGATATCTTTCTTCGTCTTTTTGTTCCTGCGTCACCTCATTCATTTTGTCGGGTACTGCGTCCGGTACTGTAACATTGGACACGTGCCAATCCCAGAGGAGTGTATTGTATCCTTGCTTATGACGTTTATGAGCTACACGGCGGCCTCCATCAGGGCCTATCGCTGTGGCCTCTAACCAGGCGACATCGAAGTTCGCAAACCCACTCCCGTCTTTATTCGTTATGATCGGACGCCAAGGCCCATCTTCATTATCGGCAAGATACACGCGACTGCTGCGATCCTTAACATCGTCGCGCGGTGTCATGTACAGTACGTCCAGATCCGGATTTTCACGCGTCCCCCACGAGTTTACAACGTACCCAATGGCCTGTTCTTTGTCCGGATAGGCTGGACACCGATACATCTTGACATTGCGAAAATCGCCATCCGCCGAGGTTCTTTCACTCAAGTACTTCATAAAACCCATATACCAGCGGACTGATTTATGGTTGTTGACTAACCGTGGCTCCAGATCTTCTGAAAAACCGCCGCCACGCGGCAAGTAGTTATCGTTGTCTTGGGCAAATAATTCCCCAGCCAAACCGATTTGGCGTAGATTACTCTGACAGGTCGCTGCCCAGGCCTGTTTGCGAGCCTTGCCTAAGACCGGCATCAAAATCCCCATCAAGATCGCGATGATGGCGATAACAACGAGTAGCTCAATCAAGGTAAAACCGTTGTTTTTTCTCTTTAACATCGTTATTCTCTTTTCTCCATTGTTAACTGTTCACGGGTACTTTGAATGTATTGGGCAACAATTCCAATGTCAAATACCCGGACTTGTAAGCGTTCACGCGAAAAAACCCGATTTCAACTTTATATTAAAGCAGTTTCTGTCATAAATTCAATACTTTTTTTTCTCAAAGTTAGGGGTTTTTTGAAAGATTTTTAGAGAGGGGGTTGTCAACTCAAGGCGCACCCTTTGTGCATGACGATATAAGGGTAGTCGTTAATTGTGAATATTTGCTTATCCTGTGTCCATTGCCGCCTCTTTTTGGTCATGGTGACATCATGCTTTTGGAGGCTATAGGGATATATGACTCTGGTTGTGGTATGAGTCATCGAGTTGGCGAGTCATCTTGTGCGTAAATACGTCAGAGGTGTCAATGACTCACCTGCACAGTTGCTCTTTGAAGTCTTTAACAAGTGGATAAAGTAGGATATATTTCTTGGGTAATTTGCCCTGCTTGGATTTTTCCAACTTGCCGCGTCCTTGGGTAATGCCGACTTGTGTCCAGTTGGCTGCTCTATAACAGGTACCCGCAAATCGATCTACCTCAACAAATGTCTCTAACAACACTGGGCTGTAGTTGTACCTGGCCTGCCAATCATCTCTTATCTGCTTGCATGCCAATGACAGTATCTTTGAAGCCAGATTCCGCGACTTAATCCAGGGAAGGATTAAGAAGCGGGCATTGTTGACGATCAGATGTAGGTTCTGTTTACGCTGCTTAGCGGTCCAGCCGATATAGCAATCCCGGCCTGCCACACTCCAGGCCGAGGCTCCAAAGCCCAGAGTGGCCAGAAGACGAGAACCACCAAAGACAAAGTAACGCAGCTGGGAACCGGACAACGGCTTATGCCCCAGATAATGATAACGCTCTATCAGCTCATTCCACAATTGGGAGCTGGTGCCTTTGACCACCATCTCAAGCCGCAAGGGCCCCAAGGCGCCGGCCCCCACACACAGCTCAGATTCCGGATCCGAGGCACTGCTGATACGAACCCTGGCAGTACGATTGCCGTTGCCTTTCTGAGGTGGCGGCAGGCGGATCAGACCGTCACGCTCCATGCGTAATAACGTTACGCGGCAACTCATCTCCTTCAAGCCCCCATCAGGTTTGTACCACCCAAATGCCTCACACACACGCCGGGAGATCTTCACACGGTTCAGCCGTTCGTCTGAGGCGATAATTTCTCGTATTTTCTCCAGTTCTGCTCCAGAGAAGTCCCGGCCACAATAGCGATACGTTTGATTCTGCTGTTTCATGAGCTATCCTCATAGCCGGCTGCATACTGCAATTTGGCCAATTGCTCTGCCGACATCATCCAGGGCAAAAAACACCTTAAGTCATCCGGGGCTTGGCCCCGATGGTCCGCACAGGCCTGCAAGTACTGGGTCAACCATTTACGAGGATTGACATTCCAAAGCTTGAGCGTTTGAAAGATACTAAACAGACATGCTGCAAAATGGCCACTGGCGACCGAACCGGAACCATAGTAGTTCTTTCGCCCCAAGGCCGCTATACGCATTCGTCTTTCGGCCTCACTATTATCCATGGGAATCCACGGATGATCCACAAAGACCATCAAACCCGCCCAGTGTTCTCGGAGGCTATTTAGACGTTTGGTCATTTCAGGATGCAAATAGGCTTGAGTCAATTCCGATTCGAATCGTTGTTTCATGGCATCAAGGGCTTCTCGTAATGATTGATCGGCCTTTGCAAACTCTGCCGAATCAATCTCATGCTCAACGCGCTGATTATTCAGATGAAAGATTTCACCGATTAAATCAACCCACCCCATAGCCCAAGCTTCCAGTTCACTAAAGTCATTGGCTGTATCCAGAAAGTCCCTTCGCACGTGAGTCCAGCAGAACGCCAGGATGACATCCTTGCGGTCTTTAGCAAAAGATTTGTAGGAGACAAAACGATCTACACTCAGAATCAGTACACTTACCACCTTCAAGTGGTTTTCAAGGACGGACGCAGCACGGCTGGGGTCCAGAATATAGACTACGGTACTGTCCGAAACAAAAACCCACATATGCCAACGGTAGCTCTTCTTACCCTCAATGAACTCAAAAACTTCCCAACGGGTCTCATCGGAATGCAGGTGTCTTTCTGTTTGATTCTTTTGGATGATCTGCTGCAAAACCGGTTCAAACAGCGGGGCTAACTTTCTCAGACCATCTCCGATCGTTCCTGCCGCCATGTCGAATTCGATATCCTTGAACGACTCCAAAAGTCTATTGATCGGACGCTGATAGAGATACTTCTCCAGCAAGACTGTCACCCATACGGAGATTCCCAGTTTGCCCTTGTCAATTAGTTTACTCGGCCCGAGGGCGGTGATAATGCCCGGTATCTGCCGGCACTGACAGGTTTTCTTGTACTTCTTTCGCCGAATATTACGGCGGTACGCATGCACCTCGACTTCAATAAGCTCCGAATCATCGGTGCCAAGAAATGTATCCTCCTGGTAGGGACAGCCGCAGTGGGGACAGACTGCTTCATCTATCCCAAAGACCTCTTCTTTCACCGGAAGGTGGCTGTAATCCCGGCGTCCATGGCCAGGACTACCAGGCTGGTGACCTCTGCTTCTTTTTGGTTCGTCATCACAGGACGAGGCTGTGGATGAATTGCTTTTGGCCTTGGGTCTGTTTTTCTCTGAGTTACGGCCATAAAGTCTTTTCTCCAGATAGCGAATTCTGCCGTTGAGTTGTTCAATCTCTTGTTTTAGTAATTGCTCTCTGGCTCTGGCTCTTTCAAGGAGGCTTTTATAGCCGTTCCTCTCACATCGCAACATCTGGTTTTCCTGCAGCAGATGCTGGAGATCGAGTGCTTCGCTCACCGGGATTGCCTGCTGGTGAACACTGCTGTTTTCTTGTGTAACGGCTATCATGCTGGTGAATATAGCATGGTGCCAGGTGTGTGTCCCGTTAAATCTTTAGAGATTACAAAAAAAATTAAAAGGCACTAACGGGTTAGACGAATATTCACTGGTAAAACGTGAAGCCTTAATGGAATCCTTATCGTCTAACCTAAATGATTTTCTCAAAAAAATCGCTAACAATTTATCAGTGCCGGACAAAAAGTTTCTGCGTGACATCAAATTCCTTAACCTTGTAAGTCTGTTGATTACCTGGGTAACCGTTTCTCTGGTGTACTTTTCAATTTGCGGTGAGGTATAACCATCGGCCCATAATCCAGTATTGCCTTCTCCGTAATTTTCGCGAAAGCTTTTGGATACAATAATATTCCAGTTAATGATGCAAGTATCAATCCCCCTCTCTTTGGCCATTCTAAAGAGTGAAGTCCAGAAAACCTTCCATTCTGCTAATTCAGTGTCAGAAAAAGGCGTCGCTTTGGGGAAGTTTGTGGCTTTAATAAGATATGGAAAGGGGTGCAGACTCTATAAGGTCAGTGTATTAAGCCTGTTTTCTGCCATCATGTCAAGAAAGGCCTGCCACATGTTGAGGTCTTTACTCAGTTCGTAATTGACCTGGAGGGATTCGTTCTCCCTGTAAGAAACCCAGGGTAAGTTATATTTAATTGCACGGAACAAAAAACGTGGATTTACAACTTTTTCTCCTACACCGCTTAGCCCATTTTGCATTTCGATTTGTTCTGCCAGATCCATGAGACCATACATAGCTCCGGAATTGTCTATGGCTGTCACCACATATGCACCGCCTGATTTACTGATACGAAATCCCTCTTTCTTAATTTCCGCATCTTCATTTTGGCTGACAATAGTTAACCGGATTTGCTCCTGACCGGTTGCGGTGGATTTATCTACAACCAGAGCTGTTAGATTCAATCTTTGAAGAGCCGCTTCAATTTTAGAGGCACCAAAAACCTCCATGGGTGAACTTTTGTCAATGGCCATGGAAACTTATGAATTTTCTGAAGAGGTTCCCGCCTGACACGCACCCATTATCATATTGTTCTGACTGAAAGCCAGGCAACCCAGAAAAAACATACTTGCGGTAATTTTTAAAAAGGACATTTAATCCTCCTATCTGTTGTTTATGTATGGCCGCTTTCAACGCTCCCCAGATTTGGAACAGGGTAGGAAAATTACGATTGTAAGCCCTGCAGATAATATTAAACATGGGTACTCGAGCCGGATTTTCATTTTACTTACATGGCTGTACGTAATTAAAATCAGCACTAATATGCGTTTCGGGCTATGTTGATATCATTTTCCACATCAGATGTAAGTGCGTCCCAATCAAATACATGATGTCCGGCAAAACGAACCTTTTCATAAGACGCATCAAGTTGAGCAGCGTATTGTTTCCATTCTTTAAGCGCTTTTTCAAAGTGAGCGATAGCATTTTCTTTGTGCTCATTATTTTTATTATTTCTAAAACGCTCCAGTTCCACCCCTCCGCGGATCTTATGGGCCCAATAAAGGCCGAAATGGGCCTGGCTTCTGATATCTCCAAGGGTTTCCTTGAGTTCAATGTTGCCTCCGTCACGCATTCCGGCAACACCACTAAGGGCTGCATTGGCATTGGCTTCAAGACTATCCGCGACCACCAGGGGTGAAATGCCAGAACGATCACCACTTACAAAATCTTTGATGTTGGTATAGCCACTTACATTTTGAGTTTCATTAACAATAACATGATTTATGTTGTGGTAGCCGTTGATATCAGACCAGTCGTTGCCGGTGCCTTTTTCAACCCACCACATATAATCCCAGGGCCACCAATGAAACCTGTTCACCATGGGAATAATCTTGGATGCCGCCTGCCAAGCATCGTAAACCTGCCGGCCATCAACTGTTGGGAAGCGGTATTTTATAAGCCCGGTTAACAAGTCTTTGGAGGTATGCGGGTCATATCCGAGTCTTCCCCACAGCAGGAAACTGTACCAGTGTTTTTCGTTCTCAAGCTGCCGAGGGGTTTGGGGGTTCTTGCTCATGCTTTCGCGCCCCCAGAAATAACGGTCAGAGCCCATCACATAGCCCGCGGTGAGGCATGGGGATTGACTACACGGCTTTCTTTCATGAGGAAAGTTAAGAATGTAATCTCTGACATAATCTGGATCGCCCCAGCGCTGGATAAAAATATCGTCATTCCTCAGGTTCCACCATGTTGCCATGTCCCTAGGTATTCTTTTGAGCTGCCTGAATGAATAGGACGGATTCGTGGCAGAATAAAGCCGGGCTTGTGCATACTTACTTTCCATCTCAAATCCATCTGGGAGCTGACTGAAACGAGTTCCAATTTCATCCCACTTGGTAAGCCAATCTCGGTGGACAAAACGAATCTGTCGGTGGGGCTGCAACTTCTTAAGGTCCATAACACCTTCCCCATAGCAATCCCACACCCATTGTTCCTTTTCACTATCAGTGTAATTATTCATCCGCTCTCCGGCGGTTACTCCTATGCCGGCCAGGCGAGGATACGTGAGGAAAAGCTGTGTTACTGACTTGCGTATGTAATCTATAGTAGTTTTGTTGCCCTTTCGTTCATTAATGCCGTACTTATTACCCTCGGTACCCTCCAATTGAACATTCCAGACGACTGGCCATACCTCAATGCCTCTGTCGTTGGCAAGTTCCAGTACTTCATTCCAAAATTGAATCTTGCGTTCGATGGACCAGTTGTTGATGAAGTCACTGTTTTCGTCCATCACACCTTGCAGGGCGATATCCTCATAGCCAGGCACTTTGACGAGTGAAGGGAAGGGGTGTCTGTTCCATAAAGAAAGCACGTTGTACCTTTGCCGAGCAAGCACATCAAAATATTCCTTCCAGAAATTGATGTCCCATACATTTTTTCTGTTGGTATTTGCTGAGGCCCCTCCATCATCAAAGCTGGGGGTACGTTTATCAAGTGGGATATTAAATTTGAGTCCCCGTTTGTGAATATAAGGGGTTTTATCTTCGTCTTGAAAGTTTGCAAGTAACCCACCAGCAACGATTTCGCCGATGTGAATTCCCCCGTACATGGCGCCTATGCGGTCTCCTCCTAAAGCCCAATACCCCATGCTGTTTTCGTTTTTGGTCACCCTGAGAGCGTAATCTTGTTCTCCCAATGTCCCAACCGCTTTACCGCCTACAGCCGCAAGTTGGGTTTGGAGATCGGTATTGTTTTTGGCGATGACGAAGTAGGTACCCACCGGTTCGTCTGAAAAGCTACTGAGGGGTTTCAGCGTTGCTGTTGTCCCCATTTTGTCGAGAATATTGACTAGATCCTCAGCTGCAAATGCGATGGCCTTTTCTTCGCTGTCGTAATAAATCTCGGTGCCGACAACTACGCTTCCATGTGCCGACGACAACGTATGCGTGTTCTTGCCCGGCTGGCAGCCAGCAGATAACCACCCTACTGCCATGAGAAGGAGGGTTATGATACTATACACGGAGCCGGTAGTTAGTTTCTTCATATGAATCCTTATCCTATTGATTGATCTATCTGCTGCGCTGCGACCCACTGTCCGGTGCTTGCGACGCACGGCACGGAGAGCTCTTTGATTTCCACAGAGAAGTCCCTTGCTTCCAAGACGGTCCGAATGTCGCCGGCTGCGGATGCGTGCTGGGGGATGGCGGAGTTGTAGAACACACCAATCGTCTCCCCGACCGCCACAGCCCCCAAGCCGCCCAGCATGAGGATCGTTGACAGCACCCTGACGAACACCTTGGTTCTAGCCTTACATTTCATTCGTTTTTACTTTTGCCACCTGGACTGCTGCGATCTTGTAGTAATCCTCCTCATCTAAAAGATCGGGATCCAAGGCCAACAACACGTCTTTGTTTTCATCGTTAGAATAGAGTTTAAGTTTCAAATCGTATTGACCCGGTGGTGTTCCATCGGGAATGGTCACGATGTATTTTTCTCGATGAACCCCATCCGTAGAAACAGGCATCCACTTGCGATTTCCGGATTCTAACTCAAAATCCACCGTTTTGGAGCCGACAAGGCGAAGCTTCAAAACATACGGATGATAAGCAGGAGCAATACCCCTGTTCTCCCAAACCATCTTCAGGGTATTTTTCCTTCCAATTCGCAGGGGATCAGGTATATCAACTTGATGCAGAAAAAACCAGTAACCACAACGGTTCAATAATTCAACAGTCAGTTTCGGGTTGTCCGTCAGCCAATCATGAGCGTCCCCGTGATAACCTATATAGGTGGCATGTAACAAATCCATTGCCCCCCGGAAAAAATCCGGCCCGGTTTTTCCAGGAGCATATTTAGAGATTGCCGATCCCTCTTTTACTTTCCAGTTACCGTCCATTTTTACCTTATGATAGTGTTGCAGTTCAAAAACAGTGGGTGCTTTACGATAAGTGTCGTCGAAAAATTCTGGACTGCGAACCGTATACGTATCGGCGTATCCTTGTACATACCCATTTACCAAGATGCTGTCATCACGATACGATATCCTCTGCTGCATTACGTATTGGTGTAGTGGACTTCTATTTTTCGGATTCTTTATGCTATAGACAAAATCATCAGTGACAATTAGCTGGGTTTTTTGAAAATACTTGCTGTATAAATCAATGTGGATTTTCTTCTGATCCATCGTATAATCAATTTTACTGCCTGCCCAAGTGTGCCCTTCTCCCCAATCCCCGATACTTCCGATATCGACATATCGAAGCCACGATTTGCCATCATAGCGTGCAGCAAAAACTCGTATGAAATTCTCGAGTTTCTCTAAAAAAATAGGATCATCAAATACAGGCTCCCAGGGGCCATCCGGTCCCACTATTTCTCCCTGACGATAATAATTCCCTTTTGCTCCAGCCTCCATCACCCATTTAGGTGTTGCAAATTGTTGCTCAATCCGATCCGTGCTTGTCTCTTTGCAACTGATTCGGAAAGATATTTTCAGTCCTTTTTCAGTCCATTTATTAATGATGTTGTCAATAATATCCCAATTAAATTTGCCCTCTTCCGGTTCCAGATAGGCCCATGACAAGCGAATATAAAGATGATCCATGCCAGGAAAATCAAGTAAATGTGAATCCTCCCGAATGATGTATTTATTGATATGGTTATCTGGATAATGATGGTACCATCCTTTGTGCGGATTCGCTAAAGGAATTTGATCATTCCAATGCATTTTCATGTCAATTTCTCGGCAGAAAACCGAGTTGTTAACGAATGCAATCAGTAATAATAAAAATACGGTCAATACTCTGTATGGTTTTAGTAAAATAACATGATTCATGTTTAGCACCTTTATTGCATTTGAAACTTGAGGAATACAACGCCCTCTGCCGGGAGGGTGAATGTATGTTTATCTTCGATTGTGATGGTTTTGTCGGACCAGATATCTTTTAATTGAAAACGTTGGCGTGCAACCGTCAGATTGTAGCTTGCTTCAAAGGCGACAAATCCTAAATCCTGTTTGGTCAAGGTGACTTTCCGATGGGACTTGCTACGATTAAAGATGCCGATCCACCCCATCCGTGGATCCATCTTGTGAGGTGTCAGCCAGACATCGATGTTACCGGCGCGATACACGTTTACACCCATCACGCCATTCTGGTTGCAGGCTAGCATCTCTCGGTTGGTAAGCAGTTGGTAGGAAAAATCGTCCATGGTCAGCAAATCCCCTCCGATTATCAATGGCGAAGCGGCCAGGGCACGCTGCGTAATAAAGGTCTTCATTTGGTCTTGATTGAATCGGCTCTGACGGGCCCTTCGATCTGCGGGAACATCGGGAATATCGTCGGTGGCGACCACGTCCAGGCGACCGAAGGGGATCATGTCCAGGTCTGGCCAGAAGCCGGGTCTTTCGGTGCCCTGAAACTTTTCCCAGGCAAAGAAACCCTTTTCAATGCTTAAGGGATTGTCCCATATGTCACGGGTAATACGCAGCATATTCGCCCGCCTGTAATACGTTAAGTGCGTCGGATGATGCACGTCGCCAGGTGATAAGCTGTAAATTATAGTGTGTCCACCATTTTCGATGGCCTTGGCCACAGCGATGATCTCTTGAGGGTTGGGGACTATATCATCAACTTTAATGAAGCCGATGCCCCAGCCGGCCAGTTTGTCAATCAGGGCGTTGTAGTAGGCCTGCGCTCCCGGCTAAATTCAACCATTCCTGTCCAGTCAAACATCCTTCATTTAATACTGGAAAATGCTATGGCTGTACAAAGTATCTGGATGTAACTGATGACGCACGTTCAAGAGTTCCTAGGAGTCTGTCTGAGTAAAGCATTGAAAAAGAATTTTTCCCTTCTATTGTAGCTGCTATTCTCAACTGGCGGGGTAAAGTGTTTCATTGCTCTCATCGGTCCATATCCTGTGGACAGATTCG
>Ga0315312_1002348_pt1 | contig 13226 bp, 11 predicted proteins | sample TDP7_MG_FD_203629 | JGI IMG/M metagenome (GOLD analysis project Ga0315312, IMG submission 203629) | Freshwater sediment microbial communities from Lake Towuti, South Sulawesi, Indonesia - TDP7 | ecosystem: Environmental > Aquatic > Freshwater > Lake > Sediment | place: Indonesia: South Sulawesi... | reverse complement strand
CTCTCGTTCTGCGAAAGGCCAGGCGCTATGCTGGCATCTGGGAGTGGGGTGGTCATGAGATTAAGGGACTGATACCACCACGCATAAGTCTGGAGAAAGCCGAGAGAATCTTGAGCAAGCTCAAGCGCAACCAGGAGAGGAGCTACGGCTTTGGCAAGCGCAAATGGCTGACCGGTCGCGTTATCTGTGGTCTATGCGGCAGGCGATATCGTCTTCGCGTCAACGCAGGGTGCTGCTGCAAAGGGGCAGACCCTCTGGAAACACAACCGCCGTGTCCGGCTCCCAGGGTCACTTGGAATAAACTGAGTGACCGCACCTGGATGCTACTCGTGCTTAACCTTATGCATGTTGAGAACCTATTCCCTCAATGGGAGAAGCGGCGGCTGGAATGGCAGAAGCAGAGGGCTGACATTGATAAGCAAATTGAAGATATAAAGAACCAGGTCTCAAAATTGCATGAGAAGCGGCGTCTGCTTAGCTGGCAGCACAGTGAACGAGTGATCAACGATGAGGAACTTCTGGACGCCATGAAAGGCATCCGGTGTCAGGCTGAGTTGCTCGGCAAGCGACTGGCCGATCTTGAGCGCTTCTTACAGGAACCAGCGCCACCGGACCCAGCCATGTTCGGACCTAAACTCAAGGAACTCATGTCCTCTCTCATCGCCATGCAGTGTGAGGCTGCCACCGATGAGACCAAAGACAAGCTTGCCGAGCTCTATGACTTGAAAGTCACCGTTTTCCCCGGAGACTCACCAGAGTCCTACCGACTGCAACTCACCGCGAGTATCCCCCTGGATGCAGTGGGCGTTATTGAGAGCCCACAGAGTGCGCAAATGGTGTTCGCATCATCGAGAGGGGGATTAAGGGGGAAGCCCCTTCAAACTACCCCTATTTCGCATACTCCCCAGCCCCACCCCCAACACCTTTATTGTTGGTTTCATTATTTATTTAAGGTAACCTTTAGATTCTAGCCACTCTATCCAGGGTAAGTTGCTTCCAGAGCGTCTCCATTCCTCTGCTATCTTTGCTACTATTTCTGGGCCCCTACCTAAACCTACTGTCCAAAATGACCAGCTTGCATATTGACCATCTGGGGTAATGACAACACTAACAACCGACTCCTTGATTGGGGCATATAACAACCAGGCTTTGTGCAGGGCGCTTGACATCCATGAACTAACAATAACCTTTGCAAGTTCCTCATACTTGTAATGGTAGTAACCTTTTCCACCCCATACATTCTCTCCATGTGTTGCTCCCATCGGTGTATGGAAGAGCATTTTCTTGTTAGCCATGTCTTGAGTATGAGCCTTGGACAGTTTGTATAACTCATCATTCCACTTGGTAGGTGGAACACCAGCTTCTCCACGAACTTTGTTTATCAGTTCAAAGGCTTCACGTTCTACCTCTTCCACTTTTAGGGCTTCGGTAGTAGTAAGGGCACTTTTAGATTCGGTTTTGGGTGGGGCTTCTTTTATTAGTATGGGAGTCATTGCGATTGCTTCTGCTAGTTTCTTTGCTTCCTCTGCCTTTGCTACTGCGGCTCTTTCTGCTGCCTTTGCTTTCCACTCCGTTCGGTAAGAATTCCACTTACTGAAAAGGTTGTCTTTGTATATGGACATTGGTTGAACACCAGCAAAGGTAAAGATTAGTAAAATGGTAATAACCACAAAGGTTGTTAACTTGAAACTTGGTGTTGTACCTTTGTATCTTAGCCAATAGTGTCTTGACCTACTCTTTGATAACTTTATTATGATTAACCATAAAGTGAAACCTAGAATTAAGAATATGGAGCTTTTGAGTGGTTCTTCTTGGTGAGCGGTAAATAGCTGGTAGCTATACTTAATAAGCAGGACTAGACCTACAAGTATCAGTAAGTTAAGGGTTAACTTGGTTAGACGCTTGAGGATAAAGAGAGTCTTGCCTACTAGGTCTATTTTCCTTAAAAAAACCTTAACTTTTGCCTTAACCAAGCCCATTTCTACTCCCACTCTATAGTTGACATAACTCTAAAAACAAATCAAAGCTAAACAGCCACTAATCAGCTACGAATCTTTTCCCCAAATTTTGAGTTTTGACTTTTGAGCTTTCAACTCTCCTCTCCACCTTCTACTCCCACTCAATCGTTGACGGGGGTTTGGAGGTGATGTCATAGACCACGCGGTTCACGCCCGGGACTTCATTCACAATGCGACTGGAAATCCTTGCCAGCAGGTCGTAGGGCAGGCGTGCCCAGTCGGCGGTCATGGCGTCTTCACTGGTCACAGCGCGAATAGCCACCAGGTAGCCGTAAGTGCGGTAATCACCCATCACCCCCACACTCTTGACATCGGTCAGGATGGCGAAGCTCTGCCACAGCTGGCGGTAAAGCTTGGCTTTCTTGATTTCGTTCATTACGATGAAGTCGGCACTGCGCAGGATTTCCAGCTTCTCCTTGGTCACCTCGCCGATACAGCGGATAGCCAGTCCCGGTCCAGGGAAGGGCTGGCGCCACACCATTTCCTCCGGAAGACCGAGTTCCAATCCAACCTGCCGCACCTCGTCCTTGAACAAATAGCGGAGCGGCTCAATCAGTTTCAGCGTCATCTTTGCCGGCAGACCACCGACGTTATGGTGGGTCTTGATTTTAGCCGAGGCTTTACTCACCGAAGAGGTGCTCTCAATAACATCGGGGTAGAGAGTGCCCTGGGCTAAAAAGTCCACCTTGCCGATTTTCTGCGCTTCTTCCTCAAAGACCTTGATAAACTCATCGCCGATGACCTTCCGCTTCATTTCGGGGTCAATAACACCTTTGAGGCGACGGAGAAACCGCTCGCTGGCGTCAACAAAAACGATGTTCATACCGAGGTGGAGTCGGAAGACGTTCAGTGTCCGCTCCACTTCCTCGCGGCGCAATAGCCCGTTGTTGACGAAGATACAGGTAAGCTGGTCGCCGATGGCACGATGGATGAGCGTTGCCACCACCGCCGAGTCAACGCCTCCCGAAAGGGCACAGATGACTTTGCCACCTCCCACCTGTTCCTTGATGCGAGATGTGCTCTCATTGATGAAGTTGCCCATTGTCCAGTTGCCGCGACAGCCGCATACGTTATAGATGAAGTTCCGCAAGATTGTCTTGCCCTCGGGAGTGTGGACGACCTCTGGATGAAATTGGAGTCCAAAAATCTTCCGCTCCAGGTGACCCATAACGGCAAAGGGCGAATTTTCAGTGTAAGCGAGAGTAGTAAAGCCCGGCGGTATCACTTCAACCTTATCGCCGTGGCTCATCCAGACCGGAGTTGACTCCGGCAGACCAGCAAACAAGGGAATATCCGAATCGCTCAAGTACAGGATGGCGTGACCGTATTCTCTTTTAGTGCCGGGAGCGACCAGACCACCCATCTGCTTGGTAATTGCCTGCATGCCATAGCAGATGCCCAGCACTGGTAGATTGCTGTCATAAACGTAGGACGGGGCCAGGGGAGCGTTAGGTTCGTAAACGCCGGCGGGACCACCCGATAAGATGAAGCCTTTCGGGTTAAGAGACGCAATCTTTTCCCACGGGGTATCGTGAGCAACGAGTTCACAATAAACCTGAGCTTCACGGACGCGGCGAGCAATCAGCATACTGTACTGCGAACCGAAGTCAATGACGATGATTGCCTCGCGCTCTACCGGAGTTACTACTTCTTTGGTCGGCGTTGGCTGTGCACCACTAATTTCCTTGGCGATTTCCAGATAGGTGGAGACCTCAATATCACTGGTGGTCGCTACTCGGAGGGTCTCGTCTGAAACTGGTTTGGTCTTATCGGTCGTCATCTTAATAGAACGGAGGATACTATTATGATATACTACCGGCAAGAGGATAGCAAGACAGGAAATGCCCGAAAAAACGATCCCCAGCGTTAAATACCGCTATATTTTCTTAAGCCATAGTCCCACTGCCACCTTCAGTTTCGGTAAACGGGTAGGGCAGAGGCTGGAGGCGGGCAGTACTATTGCTTTAATCGGGGAGCTGGGGTGTGGCAAAACGCTCTTCACGCGGGGAATTTGCGTCGGGCTAGGCGTGTCGGAAAGGCTGGTCAACAGCCCAACTTTTGCCTTCGTCAATGAATATCAGGGGCGACTCCCCATTTTTCATATTGATTTGTACCGGCTCACTGATTTGGCTGACGGCTTTGGTATTGGCATACTGGACTACCTCGCTCGAGCCGGGTCAGGGGTGATTGTGGTGGAGTGGGCGGAAAAAATTGTCTCCCTCCTCCCCAAAAGCTACTTAGAAGTACAATTTGAAGTGCTTTCACCTCGGAAACGCCGACTAATGCTCACCGGCTTTGGCGAATTTTCTCGCTGGCTCAAGGAGTTGCGCCAATGAAGGTGCTGGGCTTGGATACCTCCGGCTACGCCAACGCCATCGGGGTGGTTGATGGCGACTGTGTCCTGGCTGACTTTACCTTTGAAGCCCGCACCGATACCCTGGAGAAAATTGTGACACACATTGATTTCATGCTAAAAAAGGCAAATCTTCAGCTTGAGGATATTGACGGGTTCGGAGTGGGACTGGGACCTGGGTCGTGGACCGGGATAAGGGTGGGGGTGACGGTGGGCAAAATCCTGGCTTTCAGCACCGGCAAGCCCATCTGTGGGGTAGCAACGTTGGAAATCCTTGCCTCTCAGGTAACAAAGCCATCAAAGCTCTTTTGCCCAATTATCTCCGCTGGCACCAGAGACACCATTTATGCCGCTTTTTATCGCCGGCAGAACGACTTGGTGGAGAGGGTGGATGATTATTATGTCGGCGACCCCGCCGGGCTGGCACGAAGGATAAAGGAGCCAACCATACTCGTTGGCACAGGCATTAATGCCTACTTGAAAGCAATTCGCCAAGAAATCAACTCAAATATAAACATTGAACTCATTGAAGACTCACCCCGTGGTGCTTCGGTGGCGCTACTCGCGCTTGACCGACTCCAACGCGGTGGAGATAACGCTTTGGCTCTGGCGCCACTCTATCTGAAAGAGTCCACCGCCCGAGCGTTCATCAGCCAATATACTGTGGCTCAGACCAGAGGTTAGGATGTTAGTCTTAGGCATTGAAACTTCCTGCGATGAGAGCGCTGCGGCTCTTGTTATTGATGGCAGGACAATTTTATCCAATATTATTGCCACGCAACTTGATATTCTGCAGAAGTATGGAGGCGTTGTCCCCGAAATTGCTGCCCGAAGACATACCGAACTCATCGGCTACATCATTAAAGAAGCGATGGACTTCGCCCATAAGACTCTTAAGGATATTGAAGCTATTGCCGTGACAGCAAGGCAGGGGCTGATTGGCTGTCTGCTGGTGGGTGTAGCTGCCGCCAAATCGCTCAGCTATGCTTTGAAAGTGCCGCTAGTCGGTGTTCACCATATTGAGGGGCACATTTTTGCCAGCCTGCTTAGCAACCCCGACCTTCCGATACCGCACGTCTGCCTCACCGTCTCCGGCGGACACACCATGCTCGTCTTTGTGCGTGACTACTGCCAGTATGAGCTGCTGGGGAGCACTCTTGATGATGCCGCAGGCGAAGCCTTTGACAAGATTGCCAAGTTCTTTAATCTTGGTTTCCCGGGCGGACCCGTGATTGATGGACTCGCCAGCAAGGGTAATCGGAAAGCGTTCAATTTCCCACGACCATTATTACGTGCCGGCACTTACGACTTCAGCTTCAGCGGACTGAAGACTGCCATCATTAACACTTTCAAAGAAAAGGTTGCTCAGAATGAGCCGCTACCTATTGAGGATATTGCTGCCAGCTTCCAGGAGGCGGTGGTTGACATCCTGGTGGCTAAAACCCTGCGCGCAGCGTCAGAAAGTAATGTATCAGCAATCAGTGTCACTGGTGGCGTCTCGGCAAACCGGCGACTGAGAGAAGTCTTCAATGAGAAATGCCAGAAGGCGAAAATAGACGTGTTCTTCCCTGAGCTACGACTGTGCACGGATAACGCCGCCATGGTTGCTGCCGCCGGATACCACCGATTACGATTGGGTCTCGCTGACAATTTAAATTTGAACGTACTACCCAATGCTCCTCTTGAGGTGCAATGTGCCCGCTAGGATAGAAAAAGTTGACCCCGCTAACCCCTCGTCCCAGCTTCTGAGGAAAGCTGCCAGCCTGATAGCCAGAGGCAAAGTCATCGTTTGCCCAACGGACACCGGCTATGCCTTGGCTGCCAACGCCCTTAATGTCAGGGCAGTGGTCAGAGTCTTCACCCTCAAGGGTCGTGCCTACTCCAACCCGATACATGTGGCAGTACATTCACTAGAGACGGCGGGGAAATATGCTCAGGTGACGCCTTCTGCCGAATTTCTCGCCCGGCGCTATCTTCCCGGTGCCCTCACCTTGGTGCTGCGCAAAAAGGAGATTATTCCCTCAATCCTCGTTGCCGGGGGAGATACAGTTGGTGTCAGAATCCCGAATAACAGGGTAATCTTAAGCCTCGCTGAGATGACCGACTTACCAATCACTGCCACCAGCGCTAATCCCAGCGGTAAGCCCACTCCTTACTCAGCTCAGGAAGTGATTGAACTGATGGGAGAAGCCATTGAGGATGTGCCACTAATCCTGGATCAAGGGGTTTTGCCGATGCGTGGTCTCTCTACTATCGTTGATTTGACCACCGACCCTCCCCAGCTTATTCGGCAGGGTGTAATCAGCTGGCTGGAAATCCGCCAGGTACTGCAGTCAATGACCGAGCCCGACTAGTCCCCTCTCCCACATTTATTTACTAGCTAAATTTATTTGACAATTAACTCAAGCTTGTGCTATCTTTTGATATTATTCGCCTTTGATGCAGGTTTAATCGTAATTTCAGCTCAAGCCTGTTTCAAGTGGGGTAGCTTTTTTTATTTACTGAGTGGGGAAGACCGTGAAAAGTGATGTTGTTAAGAAAGGTATAGAGCGAGCACCACATCGTTCACTACTCTACGCTTTGGGCTGCACACCGGTGGAGATGAATAAACCGTTCATCGGCGTTATCAATAGCTTCAGCGAGATTATCCCGGGCCATAAGCATTTGAGAGGAGTGGCTGATGCCGTTAAAGACGGAGTCCTGGCGGGCGGCGGTGTTCCCTTTGAAGTTAATACGATTGCCGTGTGTGATGGCATTGTGATGAACCACGCTGGAATGAAATACAGCCTGCCCAGTCGGGAACTCATTGCCGACTCAATTGAAACGGTGGCAGAAGCCCACGCCTTTGATGCTCTGGTTTTTATCCCCAACTGCGATAAGATAGTGCCCGGGATGCTGATGGCAGCCATGCGCCTTAACCTCCCCTCCATCTTCATCAGCGGCGGTCCGATGATGGCAGGCAGGCTGGGTGGCAAAAAAGTGGACCTCATCTCGGTCTTTGAGGGGGTGGGGCAGGTGGTCAGTGGCAAAATGAGTGAGGAAGAGCTGGGGCAACTGGAGATGAACGCTTGTCCGGGTTGCGGTAGCTGTGCCGGGATGTTTACTGCCAATACCATGAACTGTCTGACGGAAGTTATGGGGCTGGGATTACCCGGGAATGGCACTATCGCGGCAATAGCCGGCAGGCGACTTGGTCTGGCAAAGCAGGCTGGCGAGCAAATTGTCAAGGTCCTAGCCAGCAATCTTCGCCCGAGAGACATTGTAACTTATGATGCTCTGTGTAATGCCTTTACGGTAGATATGGCACTGGGCGGGAGCACCAATACCGTTCTCCATCTCATGGCAATCGCCCACGAAGCTGGGATTAAATTCCCTCTGACTGCCATTAATGAAATTAGCCAGCGTACCCCCTATCTGTGCAAACTGCGCCCGGGGGGTCAGTACTTCATCGAGGACTTAGACCGCGCAGGAGGCATCCCAGCGGTGATAAAAGAGTTGCGCGGACTTTTGAAACTTAACTTAAAAACAGTTACCGGAAAGACCTTGGGAGAGAATATCACTAATGCCCGCATTCTGGATAAAGAAGTAATTCGCCCCCTCTCTAACGCTCATTCGGCAACCGGTGGTCTGGCAGTACTCTTCGGGAATCTGGCACCTGAGGGCGCTGTGGTCAAAAGCGCGGCAGTTGCCCCTGAGATGATGACTCACCGCGGACCAGCCAGAGTCTTTGATTCCGAAGAGGAAGCCAATAAGGCGATTATGGGTGGTGCTATCAACCGGGGCGATGTCATTGTTATCCGCTATGAAGGCCCCCGGGGTGGTCCCGGGATGAGGGAGATGCTCACCGCTACTGGTTTACTGGGCGGTATGGGAATGGACAAAGAGGTAGCCCTCGTCACCGACGGGCGTTTTTCCGGAGGTAGCAAAGGTGCTGCCATCGGACACGTCTCCCCAGAAGCCGCCAGTCGCGGACCAATTGCGGCACTTGAAGACGGCGATATGATTAATATTGATATTCCTAACTGCAAATTAGAGGTGGCGCTTACTGAGGACGCCATCGCAGGTCGTCTGGCGAGTTTGGGCGAGTTTGAGCCAAAAATCAAGACAGGGTATCTCAAACACTATGCAGAAAGGGTAAGTTCAGCCAGTACCGGGGCGGTATTTAGCGACTGAAGGAGGAGCATTACTATGAAAATGACGGGTGCCCAGATACTTTGTGAGAGTTTGGTGCGGGAGGGGGTTGAGGTTATCTTTGGCTTCCCCGGTGGTGCTGTTATTCCGCTGTATGATACCCTGCCCCAGTATTCCCAGCTTCGCCACATTTTGGTACGGCACGAGCAGGGTGCCGCCCACGCCGCTGACGGCTATGCCCGGGCAACCGGAAAAGTAGGCGTCTGTCTGGCGACATCTGGACCGGGAGCGACCAACCTAGTAACCGGCATCGCTAACGCTTTTCTTGACTCTGTACCAGTAATAGCTATCACCGGGCAGGTTGCCAGCTCCTATATTGGGCGGGATGCCTTTCAGGAAACTGATATTACTGGCATCACTTTGCCCATCACCAAACACAACTATCTCTGCCTGGATGTCAATAATCTGGCAAGTGTGCTCAAACAGGCTTTCTATCTGGCGCAGACGGGACGCCCCGGACCGGTGCTCATTGATATTCCAAGGGATGTTTTTCTGCAGCAGACGGAATTCTATTACCCTGACTCAGTGAACTTGCCGGGCTATAAACCAACCCTTCACGGTCACCCCACCCAGATTAAGAAAGCCGCCAAAGCGATAAATGAAGCCAAACGACCCCTCATTATTGCTGGCAGGGGTGTTGCCATCTCAGGCGCTTTTGCCGAACTGAAATGGCTGGCGGAGGCAGCCCAGATACCCATCGTTACCACTTTACTTGGTATCGGTAGTTTTCCAGAAAGCCATCCCTTGAGTTACGGTATGCTCGGGATGCATGGTATGGCCTACGCCAACATGGCAGTCAATGATGCCGACTTAATTATTGCTATTGGAATGCGGTTTGATGACCGGGCGACGGGTAAAGTCAGTGCCTTCGCTCCCCATGCCCATATCATCCACATTGATATTGACCCGGCGGAAATCGGAAAGAATATCCGCGTTGATGTCCCGATCGTCGGCGATGCCAAGACAGTCTTACAGGAACTGAACCAGCAGGTTACCCCCACCAAGCACATTGATTGGGTCATCCAGCTTGATAACTGGCGCCGTGACCATCCCGCTGTTGAAATCAGGGACAGTTCTAGTCTCCTCCCTCAGTACGTCATCCGTAAGATATATGAAATAACCAAAGGGGGGGCAGTAATTGTCACCGGGGTGGGGCAAAACCAGATGTGGGCTGCCCAGCATTACTGGTATGATAGACCTAATACTTTGATTACTTCGGGTGGGCTGGGGGCGATGGGGTTTGAGCTTCCCGGCGCCATTGGCGCCAAGATAGGACGTCCTGACGATACCGTGTGGTGCATCGCCGGCGATGGTGGCTTTCAGATGACGCTTCATGAGCTGGCGACAGCGGTGCAGGAGAAAGTGGCACTCAAGATAGCCATTATCAATAACGGCTATTTGGGGATGGTGCGGCAGTGGCAGGAACTCTTCTATAAGCGGCAATACGTAGCCACCGAGCTCAGCGGTCCGGACTTCGTTAAGCTGGCGGAAGCATACTGCGTTCCCGGAGTGAGGGTAAAGCAGAAGGAAGAAGTTGTCCCTGCCATTGAACAGGCGATGAACACCAAGGATGGGCCTTTCCTCATTGATTTCATCGTTGAGCCGGAGGAAAACGTCTACCCCATGGTGCCGCCCGGCGCAGCGCTCTCCGAGTGCATTGAAGAGCCCTGTCGCCCGGTGAAGGCGGTTTCCGATTCTACTAAGCTTAAGGTGAGCAATATTTAGTCCGGAAGAGGATTACAGTTATGGCGATAACAAAACACATTCTGCTCGCTCTGGTGGTGGACAAACCCGGCGTCCTGAACCGCATGTCAAGCGTCTTCCGCAGGCGCGGCTTTAACATCCACAGCGTTAACGTGCTGGAAGTGATGGACGTTGATAGTGAGAATAAGCGCCCCGGCTTGACCCGCGTGGCTATCGTTGTCTCTGGTCAGTCCAACATTCTGGGGCATGTCAGAAAGCAGTTAGAGAAAATCATTGATGTGGTGGAGGTGGCGGACATAACTGCCACTGATGTGAAAGAGAAAAGCCTTGACTAGGTTGCGTAGTGTTAGGGAGAGGGTCAGCACCACCCCAGCCGCGCAGCACACGCTGGTTGCCCTGGTAGTGGACCGCCCCGGGGTGCTGACACGAATGGCGAGCCTTTTCCGGCGGCGCGGCTATAATATTGAAAGCATTGCCGTCGGGCACAGTGAGCAGCCCAATATGTCGCGGATGACGATTGTCGCCAGCGGTTCCGCTTATATCATTGAACAGGTCAGAAAACAACTGGACAAACTGGTGGATGTGGTCAAAGTAATGGACATCACTGGCGGTAATATCACGGCACGGGAACTTGCCTTGGTAAAAGTAAAGGCGACTTCGGCGACCCGCAGTGAAATTATTGAGATTGCCGATATTTTCCGAGCCAGCATAATTGATGTGGCACCGGACTCGCTGACTATTGAGATTACCGGTGATGAGGAGAAAATAGAGTCTCTGCTGAGCCTGCTACGGGGTTTTGGCATCCGGGAAGTGGCGCGGACAGGGCGTATTGCCATGCTGAGGGGTAGCGCCGGACAGGCACCGAACGATGAAAGATCTTCCCGGGCGGGTAAAAAGAGACAGAACATAGCCTAAGACTGATGGATAAGGAGAATGTGCTATGGCTGGGGTTATATGAATTAAAGAGGCTAGCCAGACTCTAGCCTCGCTTCAAACAAGTCCTTGGCAAATGAAAGAAAACTAAAGTAAAGGAGACGAATTGACATGGCAAAAGTATATTACGATAAAGATGCTGATATAAGTCTGGTTAAGAGCAAGGTAATCGCAGTGGTCGGTTATGGGAATCAGGGGCGGGGACAGGCACTGAATCTGAAAGACAGCGGCTGTGACGTGGTTGTCGGGTTGCCAGAGGGGAGCAAGAGCCGACGCAAGGCTCAGGCAGACGGCGTCAAGGTAGCGACCGTGGCAGAAGCGACCAAAGCCGCTGATATCGTCGTTATGCTGGCTCCCGATAACGTCCAGCAGGCGATTTATTGTCAGGACATTGAGCCCAATATTGATAAGAATGATATGCTCATGTTTTCCCACGGCTTCAATATCCACTATAATCAGGTTGTTCCCACACCAACGATCGATGTGGCGATGATTGCCCCCAAGTCACCGGGTAATATGCTGAGGACCTTATATACCAAGGGCATCGGCGTGCCCGCCCTGCTTGCGGTCTATCAAGATGCTTCCGGTAAGGCGAAGGAGGTAGCTCTAGCCTACGCCAAGGGCATCGGCTGCACCCGCGCCGGAGTCCTGGAGACGACTTTCGCTGAGGAGACTGAGACCGACCTCTTTGGTGAGCAGGCAATCCTCTGCGGTGGCATCGTGCAATTACTCAAGACCTGCTTTGAAGTACTGATTGAAGCCGGTTATCAACCAGAACTAGCCTACTTTGAGTGTCTGCATGAGCTTAAATTGATTGTGGATCTCATTTACCAGGGCGGCATCAATCATATGCGCGACTCGGTCAGCTATACTGCCCAGTATGGCGATATAACCCGCGGTCCCCGCGTTATTGATGACTATGTCAGAGAAAATTTGCGGGGAATCTTGGCAGAGATTCAGGACGGCACCTTTGCTAGAGAGTGGGTACTGGAAAATCAGGCCGGTCGCCCGGTTTACAATGCTCTGAGACGCCTGGACAGGACTCACCCCATTGAGATTGTTGGTGCTGAGCTACGCAAGATGATGCCGTGGCTGAAGGGCTAAGAAAAATTGGTATGGTGAGTAGCCTCACTCTGTTTTCCCCTTCAATAAGAGGCCAAAAAATGGATAAAGTAATTATCTTTGACACCACATTGCGGGACGGTGAGCAGGCGGCGGGGGGCAGCCTGAACATCCGCGAGAAACTGGAAATCGCCCGACATCTGGACAAACTCGGTGTAGACGTTATTGAAGCCGGCTTTCCCATTAGCTCGCCCGGCGATTTTGAGGCGGTAAGGCTGATTGCCAAAGAAATCCGTCGCTGCGTTATCTGCGGACTTGCCCGGGCTAATCCCAAAGACATTGACCGTGCCTGGGAGGCATTGCAAGATGCCAGTCACCCCCGAATTCATGTCTTTGTCTCGTCATCAGACATTCATTTGATGCACGGCATGAAAAAGACACGTGAGGAAATTCTCCAGCTGGCGCGGGATACGGTGGCAAGGGCGAAAAGCTACACTGAGGATATTGAGTTTTCCCCGATGGACGCCAGCCGCACTGAACCTGCCTATCTCTACCAGATTCTAGAAGTAGCCATTGACGCCGGAGCAACTACCGTCAACATCCCTGATACCGTGGGCTATGCTATTCCGGAGGAATTTGGCAAACTGATTGAAGGTATTTTCAAGAATGTGCCCAACATTGGTCAGGCGGTGGTCAGTGTCCACTGTCATAATGACCTGGGTCTGGCAGTAGCTAACAGCCTGGAAGCGGTCAGACGGGGGGTGAGACAGGTAGAGTGCACCATCAACGGCATTGGCGAAAGGGCAGGGAATGCGTCGCTGGAAGAAATCGTGATGGCTATCAAGACCCGCAGCGACCTGTTTGAATTAGCAACTGGCATTGATACCACGCAGATTTACAAGACCAGTCGTCTGGTCAGTGAACTCACCGGTTTCCCCGTGCAGCCGAATAAAGCCATCGTTGGC
>Ga0315312_1002347_pt1 | contig 13230 bp, 12 predicted proteins | sample TDP7_MG_FD_203629 | JGI IMG/M metagenome (GOLD analysis project Ga0315312, IMG submission 203629) | Freshwater sediment microbial communities from Lake Towuti, South Sulawesi, Indonesia - TDP7 | ecosystem: Environmental > Aquatic > Freshwater > Lake > Sediment | place: Indonesia: South Sulawesi... | reverse complement strand
CATAAACAACGCAGTAAGAGATAGTTTGCTTAAAATTTAAATACTCAAAATCAGTAATGAATTAAGTTAATTGGTGATTAAAAATCATAATTCCAGTTCGCTGTTTTACATGCGGTAAGCCTGTTGGGCACTTGTGGGAAGAATTTGTTAAAAGAACAGAATCTGGAGAAGATAGTGGAAAAGTTCTAGACAGCTTGGGGTTGAAGAGATACTGCTGCAGGCAGTTGTTTATGGGGCATATTGACCTGCTAAAAGAAATAAGCCAGTTTAAACCGTAAACAATTTTAACATGATTATTAATAATTTAACATACTGCCCTACAAAAAATAATTGGTGAAAGTTTGATTTGGCCAAGAGATAGGTTAACAAGGTTTGAAGTTGCTCGTTTGATAGGTGCAAGAGCCTTACAGGTTTCCTTAGGAGCCCCTATTCTAATAAAAACAGAGGAGTTTGACCCTCTAAAAATTGCCAGATTTGAGTTTAAAGAAAAGGCTGTTCCCATAACCATAAAGAGAAAGCTGCCAAGTGGAGAAGAAGTTGTAGTTGAAATTAAAAGTGCGATAGAAAACTGGTTGGTTGAACATAAAGGAGAGATTTAGATTTTGTTAAAATTATAAGTTTAAATCTGGATCATCCTTCATCAGAGGTCTGATAGGCATAATAGAATCAGGGGTTAGAGCAATAGAATATCCAGCATCAACAACAAGAACTGCTCCAGTGATATAGCTAGCATAATCTGAACACAAGAAAAGAATTGGGTAAGTAACTTCTTCTGGTTTACCTCTCCTACCCCAAGGAATTCTTCTTCTATAAGCATCAATAATCTTTGATTGGCCAGCCCTCATAGCTCCCATACCCTCTGTTGCAATTGCTCCTGGTGCTACTGCATTTACATTGATACCATAAGGTGCTAACTCAATAGCAAGAGATATAGTTAATCCAAGAATTCCTGCTTTAGAAACCTGATAACTTGTCCCCGGCAAGTGTGCAGCAAAACCTTGAAGAGAACTTACATTAACAACCTTTCCACCTTGACCTCTTTTAATCATTTTTGGAATAACACTTCTTGCACAGTTAATATAACCATACAAATTTACTTGTAATATTCTGTCTAATTTATCATAAGGCATTTCTAATATGTTCCCTATATCGTTAAACTCGATTCCAGCATTATTAACAAGAATATCAACTTTTCCAAATTCCTTTATTGCTTTGTCTATCATGTCATTTGTAAGACTAGGTTTAGAGGTATCGACATCAACAAAGATAGATCTGTAACCATTTTCGTTAATTTTTCTTGATACTTCACTACCTTTTTCTGTATTTATATCAGCTACGACTACCGAAGCCCCATGCTTAGAAAGAGCATAGGCTGTTGCCTTTCCTATACCAGAGGCAGCACCCGTTACAATTGCAACCTTATCTTTGAAATTCATAGACATCAATTATCATTCAGAAAGTTAATTTTATAAAGACATACTCAATTATTCTAAAAATTCTACATCATCTATTCTTCCGTCAGCATCTCTGTCTATACCTTGAACAATTCTCGCAATTCCAGAATCAAACTTATTTCCAACTTCAAGCTTTCTAAGATGTTTGATTAAAGCAAGTATGGCTGCTCTAGTTCCATCAAATCTTCTTCCGGATAAAACTAAAATTTCTTTGTTTTTAGCAAACGGGTTTTTCATCCTAACTATAATTCCGATGCTATCGTCACTGTATACAGACTTGGAAAAAGTTGAGATGATGTTAAACTCATGTTTTGTATCAAAATATATTGGAAGTTTTTCGTTGATCTTATCTATCAAAATATTTGCCTTCGGTCCTCCGACGATGATTATATTATCTTTTAAGTCTGCCTCCTTAACTTCTGTATCCAATCTATAGTTTGGAATAGTATGAGTTAGAAAACTTCCCAGAAATAGACCTAAATCTATAGCAGCACTACCGTCAAACCCTCTAGCACCGTATTTTCCATGCGGGTCAGGAGAACCGACTATTATGGTAGCATCTAGCTTTCCTCTATGTATAAAAGGTTTTAAAAATTCTATTTCTCTTGGCTTAGTTTTTACGTCAACTAAATGTTCGCCATCGAATAGCTTAACAGAAACAAATGTGGAGGAAACAGAAAAAATCTTTGCTGATGCTCCTGCCCTCTCCTCTGTTCTCAGTATTTTAATAATTCCAGCTTTTTCCAATCTCCTCAAGTGGTAGTATATTTTCTGCTCATGTTCTTTCAATTTTCTTGCAACATCCATTGCACAGCTTGGTTTCTTAGCTAATTCCTGCAGAATTCTAATAGACAAATCTGCGTTAAGAACATTCAAGCTGCTTGGCTTAACAATCAAAGTTTTATATATCTTCTGACCTTCCTCTGCATCCTCTATTACATAACCCATTTTTTTTCACAATTAAAATAATTTTTTTACCGTTATAAATATTTTTTTAATACTTAAGCTATTTAAAGCTTTCTTTTAATCCTTTTTTTCAAGTCATCAAAAAAATTTTTTAGATTCATTTTATTAACCTTATTCCATAAATATCAAGAAGTATGTGCGGAATTTTCGGTTATGTTGGAAATAACAAAGCAGCACCAATTTTGTTGAACGGACTTAGAAAATTGGAATATCGTGGCTATGATTCAGCTGGTATAGCAACTATAAACAACAGTAAAATAGAAATCAAGAAAGATGTTGGAAAGGTAGATGAGATTCATACTAGGCTTAATCTGGAAGATTTACAGGGCAACATAGGAGTTGCACATACTCGTTGGGCAACTCATGGTAAAGTTACAAGAGAAAACGCTCATCCCCACATTTCAAACAATGGAAAGATAGCTGTAGTACATAATGGTATCATAGAAAATTTTCAGGAGCAACACAATTTTCTAACTGGTCAAGGATTTAATTTTTATTCTGAAACTGATACAGAAACTATTCCCAACACAATAGAATATCACATGAAAAAAGGCTATGATTTTGTCGAAGCTGTGAAGCGTTCATTTAAACATCTAGAAGGACAGTATGCGATTGTTGCGATGCATCAAGATGAAAACAGGCTTGTTGCTATCAGAAAGGAGGCGCCACTTGTAGTTGGTGTTGGTGACAAGGAGTTTTTCATCGCTTCAGACATTCCTGCCTTTTTAGATTATACGAGAAAGGTTGTATTTTTAGAAGAAAAAGATATGGTAGTAATTGACAATGGGCTGAAAATTTTTAACTTGGTGAAAAATTCATTCGTAGATAGGCCAATAGTAACTGTTGACTGGGATGCTGAACAAGCTAAGAAAGGCGAGTTCGACCATTTTTTCATGAAAGAAATTGCTGAACAAGCCGATATCATTTCAAGAGTAGCTGCATTAAATGATAATATAATAAAAGATTTGGCAGAAGAAATAAGAAAAGCAAGAGGAGTGTATATCGTTGCTTGTGGAACAGCTGCACATGCATGTATGCATGGTGTTTATCTCTTTTCTAAGGTAGCTAAACGACATATAAATTTCTGTATCGCTTCTGAGTTTCCACATTTCCAACATTTTCTAACATCAGATAGTTTAGTTATAGCTGTTTCACAGAGCGGAGAGACTGCTGATACACTGGCTGCCATAAGAGCTGCTAAAGCTGTAGGAACAAAAATAATTTCGATAACAAATGTTATGGGTTCTACTCTTATGCGTGAATCTGATAAAGCGATATTACAAAGAGCTGGACCTGAGATTTGTGTTGTATCTACCAAAGCATACACCTCTCAGTTAGCAATACTTTCGCTATTAGCTTATGAACTGGCTGGAAGGTTTGAGGAAGGAAAGGAAGAACTGAAAGAACTTACTAGACACATCTATTATCTGACATCTGTTAACATGAGAAATTATGTAAAACAATTAGCTGAAAAATTAAAGGATGTTAACCATATCTATCTAATTGGGCGTGGTTTACAGTATCCTACTGCCCTAGAAGCTGCACTAAAAATAAAAGAAGTTTCATACATTCATGCAGAAGCTTATGCTGGTGGGGAATTGAAACATGGGACTATAGCTTTGATTGAAAATGGAACTCCTTGCATAGTTTTTACTTCGGAAGAAAATGAAAAAGAAATCATAAGCAATGCAATGGAACTAAAAGCACGTGGAGCTTATGTTATCGGTATTGGACCGAAGAATAACGAAGTATTTGATTTTTTCATAAAAGTCAGAGAATCTGGTGAACTAAATTCAATTTGCCAGATAATTCCAATGCAAATTCTGGCTTATCAATTAGCAGTTCTAAGAGGGTGCGATCCAGATAAACCTAGAAATCTTGCGAAAAGCGTGACAGTGAAATAACAATGACAGTTAGAGGATTTATTTCAGATATGGACGGTGTTATAGTAGATACAGAGAGGTTTTGGTATAAAAGTGCATTAGAAATTGGTAGAAGATATGGAGGAGAAATATCAAGAAGGGAATATGAAAAACTTATAGGTAGTAATCATAAAGATGATGCAAGATTTTTCAAAGAAAAATTTAGAATCCCAAACACCATAGAAGAAATTATTGATTTGAGAGAGTCTACTTTTCTTGAATCAATAGATAAAGGTAAAAGTGTTTTCCTAAATGATGGTTATTTGGAACTTCTAGAAATATTGAAGAAAAACGATATAAGAATTTCTTTAGCGTCAACCTCTTCCATGGGCATAATAAATAAGATAATGGAAAGAACCAGCATTAGAAAATATTTTAGTTACTTAGTCTCAGCAGAAGATGTTGAAAGCAAGATTAACGCGTACATAGAAGCAATTAAATCCATGAATCTTAAACCATCAGAATGTTTTGCACTTGAAGATTCTGTAAATGGTGGTCTTGCCGCAAAGGAAGCCGAACTTTACTGTGTTGTTGTCCCTAACCCATTTACGAATAATGCTGATTTTTCATTTGCAGATGAAGTTCATAAAACAATAAAAGATTTTTTACAAAATGGGAATATAATTAAAGCCTTAGAAGTGAAGTAGAATGATACCAGAAAATATTTTCCGTGCAAATGATATAAGAGGGATTTTTGGAAAGGACCTAAACCAAGAAATAGTTGAATTGATGGGTAAAGCTTTTGGTACCTTTCTAAGTGAAAATAAAACTGTAGTGATAGGAAGAGATGGAAGATCAAGTGGTAAGATATTAAGAGACGCGTTAGTAACTGGCCTGGTCTCCACAGGGTGTAATGCAATTGATATAGGAATTGTAACTACCTCAACCCTCTATTTCTCTGTACCTACTTTGAAAGCTGATGCTGGAATAATGATAACCGCAAGCCATAACCCAAAGGAATGGAACGGTTTCAAACTATGTGATAATAATGGTTTAATTTATCATGGTAATACCATCCAAAAGCTGAAGGAGATAATAGAAAAAAATGAGTTTAGAAAATCTCAGACTTCTGGGGAAATAAAAAATTATGAGAAAATTTTTGAAGATTATAGTAATTACGTATTGCAGAAAATTGCCACGAATAGAAAATTAAAAATAGTTGTAGATGCTGGTAACGGGACAGCAACATTGGTTGCACCTTCTTTATTTGAAAAGCTTGGGTATGAAGTGATAAAAATAAATGAAGAATTAAGTGGAGAGTTTCCTGGAAGGGGACCAGACCCTACAAAAGAAAATGTGCTCGGGGAATTGAAAGAAACTGTTAAAAGAGAAAGAGCTGACTTGGGAGTTGCGTATGATGGTGATGGGGATAGAGTAGTTTTTGTTGATGATTTAGGAAGGGAAATAAACTCTGGCAGCATAATCATAATGATTTTTGCAAAAGACATCCTGCAGAAAGAAAAAAATAGAAAAATTGTTTTTGATTGTTGTTCTTCGCTCGTCGTAGAAGATTTCATACGAGCAAATGGTGGTATACCAGTTGTAGAAAGAGTTGGTCATTCTTTTATAATTCAGAGGATGCAAAAAGAAAATGCTGTGTTTGCTGGTGAATATAGCAATCATTTTTATTTTCCAGAGATACCAGGATTTGATGATGCTATTTTTGGGAGTTTGAGGTTAGCCGAAATATTATCGAAAGGAAATGAAAAATTTTCCCAAATAGTAGATTCTGTTCCAAAATATTTTTATAAAGCTGATTGGGTATTTGAATGCCCTGATGAAAGAAAATTTGGAATTATAGAAAAATTAAAAGAAAAGATGAAATTGGATGGGTATAATATTTCAGAATTGGATGGTGTAAAAGTTTTCTTTGATGATGGCTGGGTGATATGGAGGGCGTCTAATACTAGACCTATGATACTTGCTTTTCTTGAAGCTAAGACAGAAGAAAGATTTAATGAATTGCAAAAATTTGCTGAAAAAGAGTTGCTTTCGGTGATGAACTGATGCGGACAGTTATTCTTTGTGGTGGAATAGGAAAAAGAATGCATCCAATTACTGAAGATAAATTTTTATTAAAATTTCTTGGAAAAACTTTACTCGAACATCAACTTGAAACTATGACGAGAGCTGGATTAAAAGATTTTATCATAGTCTGTAATACTTTTAATGAAGAAAAAATTAAAAACTATCTTAAACCCTTAAAATTAAAAATTGATTTTGCTGTACAAAAAGAACCAAAGGGAATGGCTGATGCACTAATAACTGCCAAGCATCTTCTTGATGGAGAAATTCTTGTCATAAATGCAAACGATTATTGCGATAGCAGCGCATATGAAAAAATCTTAAATGAAGATAAGAAAAATATTGATTCAGCGATACCTGGTTATAAAGTAAGTTCTTATTTTCCTGGAGGATACTTGAGAATGAACGACAACAACGAGCTAATTGAAATAATCGAAAAGCCTGGAGAGGGAAAAGAACCAAGCGACATGATAAATATTGTCATACATTATCACAAAGATGCAAAAAAATTTATCGAATATCTTGAAAAAACAAAAAGTGGGAAAGATGATGTTTATGAAAAAGCTATGAGCAAAATGGTGGAAGATGGTAAAAAAATAAAGGTAATACCATTTTCAGGAACTTGGATTCCTTTCAAATATCCATGGCATGCTTTTGATTTGTTAAAACATTTTTTAGATAATGTAGAAGCAAAAATTTCTGATACTGCTAAAATTTCGCCAAAAGCAGTCATAGAAGGTAAGGTGATAATAGAAGATGGTGTTAGAGTTTTCGAAGGAGCAGCAATTAAAGGTCCATGCTATATAGGGAAAAATTCTGTTATTGGAACCAATGCTCTAATTTGGAATTACTCTCACATAGGAGAATATTGCGTGGTTGGTTATTCAACTGAAATAAAACATTCTTGGATTGGAGATAATTGTTGGTTTCATTCAAACTATGTAGGTGATTCAATTATAGCAAATAGCTGCTTTTTTGGTGCAGGAACTGTTACAGCAAACTTCCGTTTTGATGAGAAAACAGTTAAAGTAAATGTAGGGGATAAAAGAATCAATACCGAAACTGATAAGTTTGGAGCAATAGTGGGAAATAATTGCAAAACTGGAATAAATGTCTCTATAATGCCTGGTGTGAAAATTGGTCCGAATAGTGTTGTTGGACCTGGAGTGATATTAACTGAGGATTTAGAGTCAAATAAAATTGTTTTTGTTAAACAAAAATGCAATGTCAAAGAAAATAAAATAGAATACGGAAACAAGAAAGAAGAATTGATGAGAAGACTTGTGAAATAATATGTTAAAAAGAAATAAAGTTGGTATTTTCGTTGCTCATGAAGACGATGTCATTTTGGGTGTTGGTGGTATTATTATACAACATTTAGAGAAGCAGGATGATGTTTATATAACTGTTTGCACAGACGGAAGAAATTCTCACAAAGCTGTTTTGGATATAAAGGAAAATCCTACACCAGCAGAAGTTGCAGAAACTAGAAGAAAAGAATTTAATAGGGCGACAAAAATTCTAGGTTGTAAAAGGGAAAATATATTTTACTTAAACACCGAAGACGGAACGGTAAGAAATAATGCAGATATCGTTCGTAAACAAATTAAAGAAATAATTACAAAAATCAATCCTGATATAATTTATTTTCATTATTCAGATGCCCACCCTGATCATAGGGCAGTTAGTGAAATAATCAAGAATATATTGAATTATATGGAACCTTTCCCTCAAGCTTATCAGTTCTTTATATGGACAAAAAAATTATCTAAAGATAGGCCTGAGGTTGATGAAAAAAACATACCAGAAATACCAAAAGATGCCATTGAAGTTAATATCAGAAGTGAATTAGAGACAAAAAGGAAAGCTTTGTATGAAATGAGAAGTCAAATCTTAACACATCCCTACAAAAATTGGCAGATTCAAAGTAAACCTATTTTGGATAAAAATTTTGTTGATTATTTTCTAAGAGGCGAAGAAATAATTCTAAGATTAAAATAGATTACATTTTTTCTACAGCTTCTATTCCAATAAGATTTAATGCATTTCTCAAAACAGTTTGTGTAGTTTTAACTAAGGTTAACCTAAAATTCTTTAATTCTTTTTTAGCTTTAATCACAGGACATTTTTCATAAAATTCGTTAAAAGCTGTTGCTAGATCATACACATAGTTACAGATGTAATTAGGTCTCAAATCATTTGCAGCTTGTTCAACTGCTTGTGAAAAATTGGATAAAAGTTTGATAAGTCTTTTTTCATAATCTGTTAAGTTTATTACAGTATAAGCAGGTTTAAAACTTTTAGATCTCCTAAGTATCCCACTGCATCTTGTATGCGCATACTGCAAATAAGGTGCTGTATCCCCTTCTAGACTAAGAACTTCATCCCACTTAAACGTAACTTGCTTATCTGGGTCGATTTTAAGAATAGCATAAATTACAGCAGCAGTACCAACTGCATTAGCTATCTTTTTATCTTTAGTATAGCTCTTCACCCTTTTTGCTGCTTCATCAAACACATCGTCTATTAGAACTACTCTACCTAACCTAGAGCTAATCTTACCTTCTGGCAAATTAACATATCCATAACTAAGATGGAAACTATTCTTTGCAAATTCTTTGTACCCAAGTAACTCAAGAGTCTTGAATTGCTGTTGAAAATGTAGCTTCTGATCTTCTGCAACAACATAAACATTTAAAACTGGTTTGAATTTTTCAAATTTGTAAATGCTTGCTGCTGTATCTCTTGTTAGATACAATCCAGTACCATCGTATCTCAGTAAAACTGTGCTCGGCAAACCATACTTCTCCAAATCAATAACTACAGCTCCGTCATTTGTTTTAAACGCAAATTTTCCATTAAGCAGCTTATCTACATACTTTTTAGAAGTTTCAACAAATTTGCTTTCCCAGATATATTCATCAAATTTAATTCCAAGTTTTTCATAAGTTTCTCTGAAACCATCTAAACACAAACTAACAAGTTTTTTTGAAACAGGAAACAGTCTCTTATTCTTTTTCTCGCATTTTCTCAATATCCCCTCTATCTCTTCCTCGAGCTTTGGATTTTTTGCTATAGCTTCATTACCTTTAACGTAAACATCCAATAGCCAGTGATCTGGTTTTTTATTTGGTTTCTTCCCCTTTGCAAATTTTTGATAGCCGAAAACAAGAATTGCAACCTGTTTACCTAAATCATTAACATAACAAACCCTTTTTGTCCTGTATCCAGAAAATTCTAGTATTCTGCTCAAGGCTTCTCCAATAAATGTACTCCTAGCAGATCCAACATGTATAGGATGAGCAGGATTTGGTGAAGAAAAATCTACAACTGCAACCTTATTTTTAATTTTTCCTGCTCCATATTTTTCTTTTTTTTTCAATATTTCGCTCAAAATTATTTTTGACAGCATTGGGTAATTGAAGAAAAAGTTTACATATCCGGCTTTAGCCTCAGCTCTAGAAATCAGAGAAGTCTTAGGGAGCTTTGTTTTTCTAGCTGTCTCTTCAGCTATGAGTTGAGGGTTTCTCCTTTGCTCTTTCGCTAATTCAAAACAGGGAAATGCTATATCTCCAAATTCCTCTGGTGGAATTTCTAAAAAACTTTCCCTTGTCTTAATGCCAACAGATTTCAAAATTTTTACTACTTCTCTCTTGAACATATAATCAAGATTTATTTTTTCCTATGATAATCTTTACGTCTATGGTTCTCTGCTATCCTCAGTTGATGGGAACGCCAGCTTCTACTTGCAATAAACTTTTTTTCAACTGTCTCAGCAATTTTATGTGATTCCTTATCAACATTTAACCCATATCTCTCTGCCACATATTTCTCTACTGTCTCGTGAACTAAAATTGGTACAACATCCTCCTTTTTCAAATCAGCCTCACAAAAAACTATGTTATGATTTCTAGACCAATTTCCAACCAAGCTCGTATGCCTTTTAACCACTTTATTCTTTAAATGGCGCCCATCAAAAACTAGAGATATCCAATTATTCTTGAAAATAACGCTACTGACACTCAACTTAGACAGTTTTTCTACCAATTTCTTTCTTTCCATAATTTAGTTTAACTTTACAAAAAATTAAGTTATAAGACCAATACTTTTAAGCCCTTGTAAAATTTTTTCAACCATAATTTCTGGTGGTATATCAACACTATCACATTCTATATCAACAAAAGGTACTTTATTTCTATAGAAATCTATCAGAGGTTCAGTTTGTTTTTGATAAACTTTGAATCTTTCTCTAATCACCTCTGGTTTATCGTCTTCCCTTTGGTAAAGTTCACCGCCACAGTTATCACACACACCTTCTATCTTTGGCTTAAGATATTTCACATTATAGATAGTTCCACATTGTCTGCAAACTATTCTAGTACTTAACCTCTCAGCAATCACCCATTCAGGAACTATTAAATTTATAACAGCATCAATTTTTACCATATTTTCTAAAGCTTCTGATTGAGGAATTGTTCTTGGGTATCCATCAAAAATAATTCCATTTTTAAACTCAGCTCTATTAATCATTTCTTTTACAACTTCTATTGTAATATCATCTGGTACTAAAATTCCTTTAGTTAAATATTCGTTAACTTTTTTACCTAGATCTGAATTTTCTTTAGCAATTTCTCTAAAAATATCTCCTGTATTTAATTTTTTGATTTTTAAAATAGGCTCTAGTCTGGAAGCATATGTTCCTTTACCAGAACCAGGTGGTCCAAATATTATCAGATTCATATCATACAGCCCTTCTGTTAACGAATTCATGTTTGCTTTTTTTTGTTTTGTTTTTAAATTATTTAATGTTTTACAATATTTATTTAACGCCGAAGTAGTTTAGTGCTCAGAACACTGCGCTCATAGTAGAATGAGCTTTGATAAAAAAATGATATAGGAAACGCAGAGGTCGTGGGTTGAAATCCCACCTTCGGCATTTTTAAAAGTTATCAAAAAGATTGGAGAATTTAAATACGCTTAAATGCAAAAAATATTGAGGTGAAATTTTGGTAGAATTGACAGAAGATGAAAAGAAAGTTGCAGAGGTGATGAAGTCTCTTGGAGCTACACGGGAGGATAAGTTAAAAGATGCTGATGCTGTTGCAAGGGCTGCTATGATGCCGAAGGGGAAAGTTTCAAACATTCTTCTACTACTTGTCAATAAAAAAGTTGCTAAAAGAGTTGCAAGAGAAAAAGCAGCTGGCTACTATCTTGTAGAATCTATGCTATAAGTTAAATTTAAATATTGATAATTATTTTTTGTAATAATGGCCCGAATAGCTTAGCTTGGTAGAGTAGGGGCCTGTGGATTATAAGCAGGTAGCCCTTGACGCGGGAAGCTTTAATAGCTCGCGAATTCAAATCCCGCTTCGGGCCCTCTTTTTCTAAAATCTTTAAATAGCACTAAGATAATATTTTATTTTACTCACGTGAACTTGGCGTTGAGACTTGACCACGGCACGAATGCCAAGTATGAAAAGTCTTATTCTAGTTCACGTTACAAGCTCAATCCTGTAGTAGCGATACGGGTTAGGTTGATTGGTGAAACCTAAGAGGCAGAACCAAATTCTGGCTGATCCCGCCAGAGACCATCGCTATCCGGATTCCACTTAGCCATGCGAACCGTGAGGGGTAAGCCCTCGGTGAACTGCTCCGTAATGTACAGTCAACCTACCCTTAGGGGGAGAATAATCTCTGCGAAAGTGAGGCTAATGCTCCATAGTTATCGATTTCTGGAATGTATCGATAACAAAATGGTGCTCGTAGCCACCTAAGGATGGGACTGTATAGTATCAGGCTGTTGTTGGTGTAAAGAACCAACAAACCGATAACACTTACGGGCTATGGAAGTAGGAGCCTGGAGAGAGGTAGTTGACTTTAAATACAAGAAAAATGTTGACTACCTCCCAGAAATGGACTCTGAGACATGAGTCCAGGTTCTACGGAACGCAGCAGGTAGGAAAACTTTTCAATGCTTTAACGAGCGAAAAGGGAATCTGGAGTGCTCTTGCAATGCAAGAGCTTTTACTCTCTGAAAACAGGAGAGAGAATAAGGGCTGGGTAACACGGGTGCCAGCCACCGCGGTAATACCCGGGGCCCGAGTGATGGTCACGATTATTTGGCCTAAAGCATCCGTAGGCGGTTTGATAAGTCTCTTGTGAAATCCTCTAGCAAACTAGAGGGCTTGCAAGAGATACTACCAGACTTGAGACTGGGAGAGGACAGCGATACCTCTTGTGTAGGGGTTAAATCCGTTAATCCAAGAGGGATCACCTGTGGCGAAAGCGGCTGTCTGGAACAGGTCTGACGCTGAGGGATGAAAGCTACGGGAGCGATCGGGATTAGATACCCCGGTAGTCGTAGCTGTAAACGATGCCCACTTGGTGTTGCAAGCTTCTTGGGAGCTTGCGGTGCCGGAGCGCAGGTGTTAAGTGGGCCACCTGGGGAGTATACTCGCAAGGGTGAAACTTAAGGGAATTGGCGGGGGAGCACACAAGGGGTGGAGGCTGCGGTTCAATTGGATTCAACCCCGGAAATCTTACCAGGAACGACAGCAGAATGAGGGTCAGTCTGAAGGGCTTACCAGACAAGCTGAGAGGTGCTGCATTGCCATCGCCAGCTCGTACCGTGAGGCGTGCCGTTAAGTCGGTTAACGAGCGAGACCCACATTGCATGTTGCTAACCTTGTATAAAGGTGCACTCATGCGAGACCGCTGGTGATAAACCAGAGGAAGGTGTGGGCGACGGTAGGTCAGGATGGCCCAAATTTCCTGGGCTACACGCGGCCTACAATGCGTGCCACAATGGGATGCAATCGCGAAAGCGAAAGCGAATCCCCTAAAAGCACGCCCAGTTCAGATTG
>Ga0315312_1002346_pt1 | contig 13233 bp, 17 predicted proteins | sample TDP7_MG_FD_203629 | JGI IMG/M metagenome (GOLD analysis project Ga0315312, IMG submission 203629) | Freshwater sediment microbial communities from Lake Towuti, South Sulawesi, Indonesia - TDP7 | ecosystem: Environmental > Aquatic > Freshwater > Lake > Sediment | place: Indonesia: South Sulawesi... | reverse complement strand
GCCGTTAAGAACAATTCCGTAATTGTAGTTGGAAAACTCAAAGGAATAAGGCGAAATGGAAAAGGTAGAAAATTCAACCGTAAGCTGAACAGCTTCCCATACTATAGGCTTGTTTCCTTCATAGAATATAAGGCAAACTGGCAGGGCATACCTATTCTAAAAGTTAATGAAGCCTACACAAGCCAAACATGTAGCCGATGTGGAGGCATGGGCTTGCGAGTCGCAGGTCTGTTTCAATGTCCACACTGTGGATTAAATCTCAACGCCGATTGGAACGGAGCGAAAAACATTCTAAAACGAGCACTCGGTAAGCTCCATAAAGGGCCTCTATCGAGTGTAGGGGCTGGTTTGACACAGCCCATAACTCTCCCTATGGTTGGCAGGTGAACCGATGATGAGGAGAGAATCTCCCGGCTTTAGCCGTGGAGAGTGTCAATTGTAGTTCCTTTGTGAATTTTTCGAATTCCTCGACTGTGGTTTTGGCGAATTTTGGCATTTTTTCTGCTTCTTCGATTGTAGGCAAGAGTTTAACTGTTAGTTTGCCCCCTTCCAGCCTGTAGATCACCTTCTGGCCCCTCTTCAGGTCTAAAGCCTCCCTGATCTCCTTTGGGGGGTGCAAGTCGTACTTTTGTCCCACCTTCCCTGTTTTAACTATGACCTTAGCCATGTTTAATGCCGAGAAAAATATTTATTTGCTCGGTTATATAAATATTTCCGAGTGAGTGACATTTGTCCATGTTGGAAGGGAAAAGGATCCTTGTGGACAGCACGTATTTGCTTCCGATCGTCGGCGTTGAGGTGGAGGGGATTCCGGAGAATCCGCTATCGGTCTTACTCTTGATGGGGTATAAGCCAGCAGTATCTTTGTGCTGCTGGTAAGTGACATCTTATTGATGCGAGGCCATCCGCACCCTAAGATATGGTCCAGGAAGGTCAGGGTTTTGCTCTTCAAGTCTTACCAAACTTTATAAGAAAGGGGCTCGATTTTAAGTTATAGAGAAATTTATGAAAAGCTTGAGGGAACCCAAAAAATGGAAGTAAAAGAGGCTTTGGAAATGGTAAAGGGGTACGATTTGAGGGAAAAGTACGGTGTCAAGCGTTTAGGATTTTTCGGTTCCCTCGTTAGGAATGAGTGGAAGGAAAGTAGTGATGTGGACGTTTTGGTGGAGTTTGAAAAGGGTGCAAAAACCTTCGATAATTACATGAATTTGAAGTTCTTTTTGGAGGATCTCTTCGGAGGGAAGGTGGATTTGGTCATTGCAGATACGTTAAAGCCTCAAATAAAGGAGAGAGTGCTTGAGGAAGTGAAATATGCTGAGGGATTATAAGGTCTATCTCAATGACATTTTAACCTCCATTTCCAAGATTGAAAGGTACATGGACAACCTCTCTTTTCAGGAGTTCACCCAAGACGGTATGAGGGTTGACGCAGTGGTTAGAAACCTTGAAGTCATAGGGGAGGCTGCAAAACACGTACCGAAAGAAATTAGAAGAAAGTATCCATTTGTAGAGTGGAGGAAGGTTTCAGGTCTCCGTGACATCCTTATCCATGAATATTTTGGTGTCGATCTGGACATCCTTTGGGACATCGTAAAAAATAAAATTCCCACCTTAAAGAAGGACATAAAGAAGATTCTTGAATTAGAAAAGCCATCTGCACCATAAGGTATGGTTTAGGAACCTTAAGGCCAGACGCCGTAGCCAGAATCGTAAACTGCTGAACAGTTCGCTCGCGCGCTAATCTGCCTCTTCGTTTTTTTGGCTGTGATTAGGTTTAGGTTTCATTCCTTGGCTGTTTTGCCCCTGAATTGGTGGGTTTCTGGGAACTTGTAGCCTGTGTCGATGTGGATCACGGGGAAGGGAATCTTGCCAAGGAGGGCCTTTTTGCAGGGCCATGGGGTTGTGGCGCGCGCTAACCAAAAGTGAGGAAACTCCATTTTAAGTAGAGTATTCACATCTTTCCTTTAGTTCGTACGTTTACAGCTAGACTTCAGTTTCACACAAGCCCAGAGCGGGGAAGGAGAAGCCCGGTTCAGAAGGGTTTATTAGAGCGGAGCGTCAAACATATTTTGCCTCGAGGAATCCAATCATGCGAGCTGAGGAAGCGCATAGGTTGATCGATGGAACCTCTTCGAAGCTCCTTCTAGCCCTTAAGCTTAGATTTCAGGAAAAACTCTTATCCGTCCTCCTATTCGGCTCCTACGCAAAGGGCTTGGCGAAACCCAGCTCGGACATGGATTTCCTCGTAGTCTGTGAATCTCTGCCTGAGGACCCAGCGGTGAGGACCGGAATAGTAGCCGACCTCGTGACTGAGATCCTCCTTGAGTCAGGCGTGAGGATATCCCTAACCCTCCTAAGCAGGGATGAAGCCCTCCAGGAAGGAGCTTTAGGCTCGCCGTTACTCGCATCGATGCTTACGGGTTACAAGGTCATCTACGACCCTAAGCGCTTCGCCTCCAAACTCCTCGAGAGGCTTAGCTCGTCCGTTGACATGATCCTCGTCGAGAGGGGTAGAAGTTGGGATCTGAAGAGAACCGTTTAACTCTTTCAAGGCTACTCTTCAAGAAGCCCGTCATTTTAGCAACGCCGTCTTCCTAGCCCAGCAATGCGGGGAGAAGACTGCAAAAGCTGTTGTGGCCCTTCTGGGGCTCCAAGTCAGGGAGCACACCGCGTCCGGATACCTATCTACGGAAGTCTTGAGCTTCGCCCCAAGTGAGTGGGAGGAGCGGTTAAGGAACGTGATCCACAACCTTGTTTACCTCGAGGAGCATACGATCAAACCTCGTTATCCCTTCGTCACGCCGGCCCGTGTGTGGGACCCCGAGAAAGGCTACGATAAAACGGCTGGTCTAGACGCCATTCAAAAAGCTGAGGCGATATTGCAACAGCTCAAGGCATACGCGGCCGAGAACCTAGGGTACAAAGAATAAGCCGGATGTATATCCTGAAAAACCTAGCCTACTACACCTATCTGGAAAGATGAGCATGAAACCCATGCAGACCACCAAAGAATCTCCCGCCTTCAGGCGGAGAGATTGTCAACTGACGATGTCCCTAAAGCTTAGGACCTTTATACCGTGCTTCTTTCTTATTGCTTCCGTATTGGCTAAGATTAGCGAGTCTTCTGTAGCCAAATCTTCCTTTGATACAACGGCTGTGGCTACTATCACGCAATCTACGTAGTCTGGGATTAATTTCCTCAGCTCATAGCTGACTTCAATTATCTCGGGTTTGTGGAAAGGCTCAACTCTAAAGGCAGTAAGTATGGCTTCAACAGCTTTGACCGTAGATTTGGCCGGTATCATGAGCTTCGCAGCTTTTGCTTGAAGTTCGAAGATGGAAATTAGGCTTATAGTTACTTCCTCAAACTTTAGATCTGCTTTCCCTTTAGCTACAGCTCCCAATAAATCAGCGTCTACAGCAATCTGTGCAAGTGGCAAAAGATATGTGGTATCTAAAATCAAGACTCGAGCCTTCTAGACAGCTCCCTGCGAAAGTCTTCAAACTCTTTAGCGCCTATCTTCGCAACCTTCTCGGAGAATATGAGGTTTAGGATGTTTGCTTCACCCTTAAAAGCCCTTTTAAGCAGCTCATTTATGACTCTGGATGTTGCTTTAGCGGTCCCATATCTTCTCAAACTCTCCTCAACTAGTCTTCTATACACATCTTCATCAAGCAGCACGGTTGTACGTCTAGACACATAGTCACCTAAACATAAAATGCTTAAGCTTAAATATAAAGCTTCTCATACGTAGCGCGCCCATGTGGAGGTGATTAATACTGACAAAAATTTAGCGCGCGCGGGCGATAGAGCATCAGGTTGAAAGACTTGATGTTTTGGGGTCCCAAAAGAAAAAATCTTTGGGGTTCAAAATTGGAGAGGCTGAAATAGTTGATCTTGAAGTGGTTGTTAAGCGTTTCGTGGATGCTTTTAACAAAATCTGCAACTTGACGGAATGTTCGAAGGAGGATTTGGAGCGTTTCCGTATAATTTTCTCGGCTGCGCGGTCCTATTTCGACCTTTATTTCAGGCTTGAGGAGTTTAGCGAGGTGGAGGGCCGTGTTGAGAGGCTTGAGGCATTGGTGGCTCATCGGCACAATTCTGGGCATCGTCTTGGGCACAAAAAAGTAGGGGGGTATCGATTTTGTGGCCTAAAATCTCCCACAAAATGATGATTTCCAGGCCCCCTATATATAGGGGGTATCATCCAATGGCGCGCGCGCTACTATTATTTATACTTTCTTACGATTTAGTTAGTCTTAATCACCGTCCCGTCAGCCCAGTTGAGGGTGTCCCTCTTAGCCTTCACATCCGTAGTTGTGAAGTGGCTCAAGAGAGGCGAGAGTTCGAGGGTGAGGCCTTAAGGCCAAGGGATGCAATGCTAAAAAGTCTAGGAAACTTAACAACACCAACTCAAACATCTAAAGTTACGTAAAAGCTTATATGAATAATTTCGGTATAATCTGTACAGGAGGTATTGGCGGTGGCTAAAGTGAAAACCAGCGTATATGTAGACAGAGATTTATGGAATAGCTTTAAGGAATACGCTTCCAAGAACGGTCTTGAAGTTAGTAAGATGCTTGAAGAACTAATCCAGGACACCATCATTGAAATGGAACTTGATAAAGCCTTTACCAAAATAGGAGACAGCCATGAAATAGACTTTGACCCCATAGAGCCTAAAGGAGAACCCATAAGCAGCCTCGTAAGGGTTGTGAGGGATGAAAGGGCAAATAGTCTACTTAGACAGTAGCGCAATCGTGAAAAGGTACATAAAAGAGCCGGGTAGCGACCTCGTGAGAAGCTTCTACCTTAAGGCATATTCGGGAGACATAAAACTATCCTACAGTCTATGGAACATCGGCGAAGTGCTTGGAGTAATTGACAAAGCCAGATGTATGGATAGGTTGGATGAAAACTCATTTAAAATTGTAAAAGAAAGATTTCTACTTGAAACCAGAAGGGCAACAAAACTGGGGCTAGCAGTCATAGTTCCCGTGAAGACAAGAATCCTAGTGGAAGCATGGAACCTCATAGAAAACCACCACATATATGAAGCAGACGCCCTCCAAATAGCAACAGCAAAACGCTTGAATGCAAAAAAGTTCCTCACAGCAGATAGCAACCTCCATGAAATAGCTGAAAAAGAAAATCTCCACAGCATCTACCTTGGGTAGCATTCAGGTGAATCCTCACCTCCTAATTGACCAATCGAAAAACTTGAGAAATAACACTTAAATATATCTTAAACGAGTTTATTAGGGGGCTAGAAGTGGTTAAGAGGGTCGGAAGAATCGTTAAGTTAAAGTTTAAAAGGGTTGGCAGGATTATACCCTTGAGGCTACTTCATGGTCGTAAGGGTAAGATTAAGGCTGGTAAGAGAGCCTGGTAGGGAGCTGACAGTTTCCGCAATTGCCAATGCCGGTTTTGAGAGCGACGAACATGAGATATAGCTGAGGTGGCGTTTTCTCCTAAAAATAACAGTTAAATATTCGATGCCCCATACATACAGTTAGGTGTGAATCTTGGCCAGGATTGGCAGCGTAAGGTTGGTTAGTTACAAGCGTGTCGGACGTGTCTGCAGCCTTGAAGTTCTACGTAAAACGGTTGAGGAGACGGAAAGTGCCCGTAAGAGTGAGGACAAAAATTAAGTGCTTAAAAGGCGCCAAGGCTGGAAAGACCATTGAAACCCACGCGCTTTTAAACACTGGATATACAGGCTCGTCAGCCGAGATAATTGTGCCAACAAAGCTGGCTGAAAACTTGAACCTTTGGCCTCCCACAGCCGAGGCAACAGAATCCACCTACGACACAGCAGGTGGACCAGCAAGATTTCATGTGGTTAGGGGCGCAGCTTCACTACAAGTGGTGGATGAGGATGCCGTGTCAAGGGAGTTGACGGTCGATTTGGTTCTATCACCCATCGAGAGAGAAGCCCTACTAAGCGACTTCGCCATAGGAGAAGCAGAGATAATAATACTAAATGCATACGTTGGATACTGGAGGTTCAGCTTCGACAAACCTGATAAAGTCAGACAAAGCGTCATTGCACGGCTATGGTGATCCAAGCCCCAACAGTTCCATGTATAAACATATCCTCCTAATAAACAATAAAAAGGCAAGCACTGTCAAGAAAAAAGTTTAAAATAAAATAATGTAGCCATCTTAGGGATACCTGTGCTTTGTTGATTCCGTTGGAGGGCCTACGCTCTTCTTTTTCTTTTACTTAAGAAGTATGCGGCTCCGATGATCGCTGTTACTCCAATTGTCAAGTATAGTGCAAGGTTTACCGTGTGAATTATAGACTTAGACGTGAAATTGTACACAAGCTCCTATATGAATATATACAATTATAATAGCTCAAAAATGATTTGTCCGAGTTTCACGCGCTATCTTTCAGGCATATTTTAAACTTTAGCCCGGCAAATTGTTAAGCTCATCCGTTAATCTTAAGAAATGGCGAATTAAATTATTTCAAACTCTATGGGTACCTTTCTTGGTTTAGGCCCTTCAGGTGTGAATATGATATCCCATGAATCTATCTCCGGTCTACCTATTATCAGCTGTATGTCTTCCCTAAGGTTTTCCGCGGCTTCAAAAACAACCCTACCTGGAACTTCAACGCCTTCAAGGGTAACTTCAGCCATACACTGCCCCGTAATCCTTAGCCTTCCCTCCGTGTCCGCCGTCCTAAGCTCATAAGGCCTTCTTAAAGGTATGAGTGAGCCGAGTTTCTCCGCCAAACCCATAGAAACTACGCTTCTACTGGCACCAGCATCCATGAGGGCTTTAACCCTAACACTCTTATCCCCAAATTTAAGCTCTACACCAGCAAACACTTGTTCCGGCTTCATATGCTTTTAACAATCATGTAAACTGAGCGGGATATTTAAACCTTACATCACAATAAATCTGTGAGCTAATCATTACCGATTTCGTTGGAAGGTCCTACCTCATCTTTTTTCCCTCTTCCCTTTTTTCTTAATGCGTATCCGACTCCAATTATCACCACAGCACCGATCACCAAGTTCAGCGCAAGGTTTGCGGCGTGAATCATCGACCGGGATGTGGAGAGGGGCGTGAAGCCTGTAACCTCTATTCGTAAGCTTAAAGCCAGCACTGGGCTCCATGTGCTCACCTTCGCCGCATAGGTTCCGGGCTCGACCTCCACACACTTCGTCTCACCCATGGTCACCGTAGCTCCCGTCACGGGTGCTCCTGTATAGTTGTAAGTCGCCCTAACCCTAACTTTCACCTCTCCCGGCGTATCCGTGCCGAAGGACATTTCCGATACCTCCAGCCTATCCCATAAGATGCGCTGTTCTCCAACGAGGTCCTTTATAGCCGTCAGCTGATAGACATCGTCGACGACAGCGCTTACCTTAAACCTCCGCTCTCCAAGGGCATCCGACGATACGGGGCGATCCCACCTGGCGCCTTCAGCTGACCATGCCATAGGCGAGCCGTTAAGGTATAACATTCCCTTAGAGCCATCGAAGCTTGCCAAATCGTACGCATACTGGGCCCTCAGCCAAACAATCTGTGTTGAGCCGACCTCGCAGTGGGGTTTGCTTACACCGCCCTCGTACATCCTTATTTCATCGAAGACCGCGAACACGACGTTGCTCTTAAAGGCTGTCAGGCCATAGTTGGCGTCCGTCATCTTTGAAACCGTATACGCGTAACGACCGACCTCATCCTTTACTACGGTGTCGTTAAGCTTGAATGTCCCAGACCACGGCGTCCTGTCGTAGTCGTAAATGCCCAAGGCGGTTATTGAGGCCGCGCCGCCCACATTGATCCGATCGTCCGAGACGGTTAAGGTTATTGAAACTTTATCAAAGATCACGTACGCGTCCGGAGCTGTCTGTCGAAAAGCTGTCAGCCCGTATTTGCTGTCGGTTATTGAAGCAACCCTGTAGCCATACCTACCCACCACTTTCTTAGTTGTGGTGTCGTTGAGCGTATAAGAGCCAACCCAAGGAGCCCCGTCGTATTCGGAGACGCCGCCTGCTGTAAATGAGACGGTGGAGCCGACGTTAATTCTTTTATCGATAGCGGAAAATACGTTAATGTTTACCCTATCCCAAATGATCGTGGTTGAATATCCGTTCATCGTTCCGAATGTAATTCCGTAATTAGCCTCATTACCGCCTGTGAAAGTGTTATAGGTTACCGCTTGAACCGTGTTTTTAGTTTCAGTCCCCTCAAACCTATTATTTGCCGAGGACCAGGTCATCAATATTCCGTTTATCGTTAGGCTGTCGCCTGAGCCCAAGGGGTGATTGTCGTATTCGAGAACGGCGGTAGCCCAGAAAGTGCCCGTCGTTCCGATGTCTATCCTTCCATCAACGCTGCCCATTCCCGTAATCTTTATCCTGTCCCATATGATGGACGTGTAGTTCATCGCCACGCCTAGGTTCAAAGCCGTTATGTTGTAGGCGCCCCAGCTCACGGAATCTACCACAAAGCTCCTCTTTCCAACCTCGCTTAGCGTATAGGTTATTTTCCACCACGAATTGGTGGCATCCCATGCGGCTATCGAACCGTTTATGGTAACGGAGCCTGACCGCACTTCAGCGCCGTCGTACTCGCTCCTCAGCCTGAACCTTACCTCCCCAGCCGTGCCTATGTCTCTCCTTCCGTTATCAACGCCCTTAAAGCTTACAACCAGCCTGTCGAATATGCAGAACACTTCGTTTGAACTGAAGGCTGTAAGCCCATATGTTGGGTCGGAGATGCTCGAAACCCTGTAGCCGTACTTGCCTACGATGTTCTTGGTTTCGGTGTCGTTTAGATTGATCGCTCCTATAAAGGTTGTACCATCATATTCGTATACGCCTGACTTAATTATGTTTGCTCTAGAACCGACATTTATTCTATCATCAGAAAGGGAAAGCCTCACAATAACTTTATCAAAAATAACGTATAGATCCGGAGAGGTTTGCCGAAATACTTTAAGTCCATATTTAAAGTCCGTTACTGAGGCTATCTTGTAGCCGTATTTGCCCACGGCATTTTTTGTTGCCGTATCGTTTAAGGTATATGTACCTGACCACGTTCCATTGTCATATTCGTATACGCCCGCTACATTAAAACTGGCTATATCGCCAACATCTATTCTGTTGTCCGCTACTGAAAAGGAATTTATCTTTATCCTGTCAAAAATGATGGAAGGATTCGGAGCCTCCTGAACGTATTCCTTCACACCGTTTGCGTACACAGACGTAATGATCCAGACCTTCCTTGCAACGGCATTGGAAGCCGCCTCGGAGGCGATCCACCCCGTGGAGTTCGTGACGTACTCAGTGCCGTTCACGTAGATAAGCCCGTTCTCCACGGGACTCCCAAGCCCTTCCCACGCAGCGTGGAAGTAGACCCTCTGCGTTGAGCCCACGTCAACCCTGGCCTCTAAGGGCGAAGCCCGGTCTATAATGACCCTTACAACCGTGAAGATAGCCGAGCCTTCATTGCCAGAGACATCGGTCGCCGTTATGTTGTGGGCGCCGGAGGGGCTTACGGGCACCGTGAAATTCGCCTTGAAGCTTCCCCTCAAATCCTGGGTTGCGCGGGCGACCAAATTGCCGCCGTAGGCGATGTTGATCACCGTCTTCCCGTCGAATCCGGAGCCGTAGACGGTCACATTCGTGCCAAGGGGATAGCCAAGCTTGGGGCTTATGGTAATGCTCGGGACGACGTTGAACGCAGCTACGGCGCTTTTGCCGGAGGCGTCCTTGGCGTTAACCACATGGGCGCCAGAGATGCTTGGGGGGACCTCAAACGTCACCTGGAAGCTTCCGTTTGCATCCGTGGTCGCCGTTGCCGCAACCTCGCCTGAGTTGAAGCTGACCCTTACCGTTGAGTTGGGCGCAAAGCCCGCTCCCGAGGCCGTCACCTCGGTGCCCACAGGACCGACGGCAGGGCTTAAGGCAAGCGTCGGGACCCAGAACGCCAAACTCATCTCATTGTTTGCCTCGTTCGATTCGGCGATAAGGCCCGTCGCATCGGCCACCCACCTCACGATGTGGGAACCCCCCGTGGCCTTCCACAGGACGCCTAGGGTTGTGGAGGCCCCCGCCGCTAGGGAGGCCTGGAAGGAGGCGTAAAGCTTGCCGTCCAAGTAGCAGTATACGAAGAAGTTGTTTGCGTCCCCGTTCCCCTGGTTCTCGATGTCCGCATAGAGGGTGACGTTCTCACTGACCTTTGGGTGCTCGGGTCTCAGGTAAACGGCTGTCACGGTAAGGTCTGGAGCGATGTAGTAGACAGCCTGGAGGCCGAGGATGTCGCCGAGCCCCAGCGTCCGCTTGTACATCTCTCCGGTGCTCGCGTAACCGTACATCGTCAACCAGTAGTCCCTATCAACGTACAAGTCGTCCAGTCCAGCCCAGTGGCCGAACTCATGGGTCATGATGTTCTGAACATCCATTTTCCCCGCTTCCCCTGAGAGGCTCCAGTTAAAGGCTACGTTCATCAAGGTATCGGTCTCAATCATCCTTCGACCTATGCTCCAGATGTATGTAACGGCTATCGAGCTGGGCTTGGTGTACGTGTCCCAGGCAACCACATTGTATCCGTCTTCCACACCCGCGGCCTTTGTCGTTGTCCCTTGATATGAGAATACAGCCGCGCTAGTTTCCTTGTCCCACGTATCTGCTGAGGCTGTGACAGCTGATACGACGGCAGAGGGCGAGAAACCATACGTGTTTGACGGGTTTATCCAGTACTTGGCTGTTTCGTACCAGTGAAAGAATTGCAACTCGTAGTCCGGGTTGGTCATCGAGTCGTCTGAAGGAGGAATCGCGTTCACGATGACGGTTCCGTTCGCACGCAGTTCGAGGATTGTAAGCTCTATCAGCGGCTGTCCTACTGGGCTCTCGCCCTCGTTAGGGGCTTTGCCCCTTAAGCCAAAGGACGCACCAAGGAAGGGTGTCGAAAACGTCGGCAGCATTAGAAATATGATTAGGGCTGCAACAAGGACGTTCCAAGCCCTGGCTCCCTTGGTCCTCAAGGGCATCCTCCCAAACTTCTAGCGCTTATGGCCCGTAGCTTTATAAGGTTTAATCTGGTTCCGAATTCGCTCTCCTCTCGCAATTTTAGTCGGAGGCCCTTTATGTGCTTGGTAGGCTCTCCTTTAGCGTTCAAATACGTGGCATAAACATCTCCGTCTCCTCTTTCCTTCTTCCCCGCGCTTTACTAGGAGAAAAACTTTAACAAGGTTTTTAAGCCCAAGTGATGGAATTACTCCATCAAGGTGGATACGATGTACGGTGCCGACTCTCTGGGCGAAAAAGAGTTCATCGAGGCGTTGCATAAGAAGATCACGCTTGAGATCAACGACCTACTCGGCTTTAGAGGGTTAAGGGTTTACGAGGCCAGCCTACATTTAATTAAGGCAGGGGGCAAGCTTCTGAGACCGACACTTGTCCTTTTGGGTTTAAAAACCGTAGGTGGAGAGATTGAGCAAGCGCTCCCCACGGCGACCGGGATTGAGCTTGCCCACATAGCGAGCCTGATGCACGATGACATAATCGACAATGTTAAAAAGAGGAGGGGAGTGGATGCCGTCCACGTAAAGTACGGGGAGCCAACGGCCATTGTGGCTGGCGACCTCCTCCTCGTCAAGCTCTTCCAAGCCATATCCAAGAACTCGAAGGTTGAGGGCGTTACCCAAGGGCAGATAGTAAAGGCTCTTGAAGTCGCCTCGGAGGCCTGCATCTCAGTTTGTGAGGGCCAGGGCATGGACCTAGACTTCATGGAAAGGTGGGATGTGACTGAGGAGGAGTGCCTTGAGATGTACAAGAAAAAGACGGCGGCGGCCTTCTCAGGGTCCCTTGCCATAGGCGCCATCCTCGGCGGAGGAAACGAGAAGGAGATAAGAGCCCTTTCAGAGTTTGGTACACTCCTAGGCATAGCCTTCCAGATCCAGGATGACCACCTCGGGTATTTCGGCGCCGAGGAAAAACTGGGAAAACCTTTAACGAGCGACCTAAGGAATGGGAAGAACACCCTCCTGATCGTGCACGCCCTCCAAAACCTCAAAGGATACGAAAGGGAAATCCTTATGTCAACGCTGGGAAACAACGACGCATCTGAGGAGCAGATAGCAGAAGTCATTAAAATCCTGAAGAACTCCGAGTCCATCGAATACGTGAGGAAGAAGACGCTCAGCCTCATTCAAGAGGCCAAGTCCAAACTAGCGGCGCTGAGGGACACTGATGCGAAGAGAATTCTTTTGGGCATAGCGGAATTCGCCCTACAGAGGGAGCGTTGAAGGTCCAGATTAGCCTAGTCAGAGAGATGCCTGCACAGAGTTTGCCATGGGGATCACCAGAAAATCTCCTTTTCCTCCACCCAATCCATCCATTTTTGAGCGCTCTCCGGTTGGCTTGGGGCAGACGCGGAAATCAACCTGAGAAGGCGCCGTATGAGGAAGCGCCTAAGCAAGCCCCTTAGTCCCCCGTAGCCGTGGAAGAGATAGATTTCACCATCGTAGAGTTCCGTCCTAACCAAACCTGCCCTCATTAAAATCGAAAGATTCCGATCAAACCTTTCCGAGTCCATTTGAAGCCCCTCCATTACCTCCCTTTTTGTGGGCACTCTGTAATGCAATATCGTTCTGGGCCAAAGCGAGTCCAGAATCCTCAATCGATCCAGAGATAATAGGGCCCTAAGGGAATAGATCCCGCTCCCAACCTTGGCAATCGCCGACTTGCGCTCCTCAGGAGGAAGGAGGCCCACAGGGCATGGCAGATGATTGGCATCAGGGATCTTGTGGACGTACCTCTCCCGAAAATCCATACACTGCATTCTACAGCGCATACTCTTATGGCGATACGCGGGATGCTTCCTAATCCTTTTCCAAATGCCCTCAACCGGTTCCTCACGAACGTTTCCAAAGGATATGGGAGTGAAGTCGCATGGCGTCACGTCGCCGTAGGCAGTTATGTAAATCTGATTGGTTCCCGCAAAGCATCCGAAAGGAACGTATGCCAGCGGGCAGGTCTGAAAGGCCTGGGTTGAAACCCTAAATCCCCCCTCTGCCCCCCTGTTATATCTGAACTGCATCCCGATGATGGCCCTCTTGTCCTCATCGGTCAACATCACGTCCTCGGCGTTGAGGAGCTTCCCCGTGGGCACCGTGTCGAAGACGCTGACCTCGTGGACCCCAAGTTTTTTTCCAAGCTTAAAAAGCTCCTCTAACTTGCCATTCCTTACGGACTCCCTCGTGGCGT
>Ga0315312_1002343_pt1 | contig 13250 bp, 5 predicted proteins | sample TDP7_MG_FD_203629 | JGI IMG/M metagenome (GOLD analysis project Ga0315312, IMG submission 203629) | Freshwater sediment microbial communities from Lake Towuti, South Sulawesi, Indonesia - TDP7 | ecosystem: Environmental > Aquatic > Freshwater > Lake > Sediment | place: Indonesia: South Sulawesi... | reverse complement strand
GTCTGATTCGTGGATCTATCCATGCGTACATTATGTCGACAATGAGGTTTGCTATTACGAAGACAATGGCGGAGAGGAGGGCGTAACCTAACACAGTTGCTACGTCGAGACGAAATGCTGCTTGGGCAGCGAATTTTCCGATTCCTGGGAAGTTGAAGACTGTTTCGGTTATGATTAGGCCGGTTAGCATGCCTGCGACTAGTAGTCCTGATATTGTGACTACGGGAATTAGGGCGTTTCTTCTGGCGTGTTTATTTACGACTTCTTTTTGTGTCAAGCCCTTTGCCATTGCTGCTGTGATGTATCCTTTACCTAGTGATTCTAGCATGCTTGATCGCATTACTCTTACGATGAGTGCGGTCTGAATCAAGGTCAATACTATGACTGGGAGGACGAGATGTCTTAGCGCGTCAACAAATATCCATGGTTGCCCGTTTAGTAAGGAGTCGATTGTCACAAAGCCTGTATACCATCGCCATGGACTGTATGGGGCTGTGATGTACGAGTCTACGGCGTTTCCATATCTAAATGGTGCGAACCAACCTAGACCATAATAGAAGATTGAAAGTAGCACTAAACCAATCCAAAATGATGGAAGTGAGGTGCCCATTATTGATAGGCTCCTTGATATATGATCGATGGGTTTGTCTCGATGCACTGCGGAGAGAGTGCCGAGGAAGATGCCTACCAATATTATTATGGGAGTGCAGAATATTACTATCTCTGCGGTGGCTGGTAGTCTCTTTAGGATGGCGGGCAGAACCGGTTCATAAGCGATTTCTGACCAACCTAGATTGCCTTGCAGGACTTGGCCCATCCACGTAGCGAATTGCACATATACGGGTTGGTCTAAGCCGTATTCCTTGATTATTTCTGGGATGGCTTTTAATTCTCTTACGTCCTGTATGAATAGCATAGCTCTTTTGTTGATTGGGAGTAATTGTACAACTGCGAAGATGAGTAGGCAAACGCCTAGTATGGTGGGTAGCATTAGTAGCATTCTTCTAATGATGTATGTTACTAAACCCATGTGAATCAACCGTGTTTATAGTGAGAAACCTTGAATTTATAACCTTGTCGGATGTGCGTAGATAGGACTTTATAAGGAGTTGGCGAACAAAAGACGGGTGGACACTTTTCTTTATAGCTGGACTGTATTCAAAGTTGCAGAGTTATGGTGTTACAAACCCATGTGAAATGGAAAAATCTTCCATAAGGATTAAATATTACTCGGTACATAAGCTTTTCTGCTGAAATCGAATAGAAAAAATTTGAAAAAAAAGGAGAAAGGAGAAAATATGCATAGCAAAGCTTTAGTTGCTACTTTGATATCTGCTATATTGCTATTATCAGCAATGCCAATGGTTGCTTTTGCTCCTCAACCGCCGATTAACCCAGACGAATTGATTCTTGGGTCGATTGGTTTGCCTTATCGAGCTGATCCTGCCACTGCCTACGACACTGGTAGCGGCTCATTGATTATGAACATATATGAGCCTTTGATTGACTTTGCCAGAGACAAGTCAGAGCCTCCGCAAACACAGGGTAAGATTGACCAGTTTGTTCCTCGGCTCGCAGTAGCCTTGCCAACAAAGCAAGTGTTCCTAATGCATTTGATTAGTCTAACGCCTATTAATCAGTCAAATCCAGAGTGTACCTATTGGGAAGACATTGTCACTGGAGAAGTGTATCATATCAATGGCTGGAGGGACAACAACCCTGAAAAACCGTATCCTGAGCTTGGTCCCTGCGACGTTGTCTACATGGAAGAAGTTGACCCGGGAACCCATATGCCGATACCTTGCACAAAGTTCATGTGGCATGTACAAGAGAAATGGCATGATGGTCCACTAGTTCACATAATAGTCAAAAGAACATGGTACATATTCAAGCTGAGAACAGGCGTACCTATTCACCCATGGAAATACTACAACGGCATGGATGCTCCATGCGCAAACCTCACCTGCGAGGATGTAGAATACTACTTTGAAAGGGCTTTGGTTCAAGACAGGTTGTATGGGCCAACATGGATGTTCTATAAGCCAATTCTTGACGCCATGAACGTCGACGACCTAATGACTGGAACCGGTCTTGACTCGTTCGAGGTGGGTCGCCTAATTGACTGCGCATTCCAGCAGAACTGCACCCACTTCTTCATAAACGTGGGCATCGACTTCCCAGAAACTGCTTGGTATCAGATTCTAGCTCAAACATGGGGTGCTATCGTACCAAAAGCGTTCTCAATTAACCACGGCTGCTGGCCACAAATATGGGCGAACGCCACACATGCAATCTGGAAGTTGTGGCGTAGATGGCCAACTTTAACCAGAAGCCCACTAGACAGGGCTCCAACAACCCTAACACCTCCAGGAGTCGCTGCAGGCACAGTTACACCTCCACCAGGCTGGACGGGTAGCTGGGCTGGCCACGCAGAACCCGCGCCAGTGTTGCGTGGAACAGGACCATACTACCAGACCGGAATAGGCTGGGATACTGTTCTGAACCAGTGGCGTATCGACTGGTTTAAGGACACTCGCTGCGGCTCATACTGGGGAGGCTGGGCACCATACGATTGCCACCCATACTTCGTTAAGACTTACAAAATGCGAAACATTGAAGACTGGTCCGTAAGATACGACGCATTCATGGTTGGAGACATCGACGTGATTGCTGTGCCGAGAGCGTACATGACACAGCTCTTGACAGACCCAGAAGACCCAACTAGCCCTCCATTGCCAGGAATAAAATGCTACAAAGACATACTGACACTGGTAAGTGACTCACTACACTTCCAGTTTGTGGTGACAGACGGAAGCGCCTACATGCCCACAATTGGAGGTGCCCCCACGCCAGCCTTCTTCAGCAACGAACACGCTAGGAAAGCCTTTGCATACGCTTTGAACTTCACCAAACTAATCAAAGATGCATGGTGGGGTGAGGCAGAGCAGCCTGCAACTCCACTTATAAACAATCTAAGTCCAGACTTTAGAAAACCAGAAATAAAGAAATACGACATAGACTTGGCCATGGTTAGATATCACTTGAAGAACGCCAACTTCAGTGGCGTACCACTGTGGGAATCAGGCTTCAAGACAACCCTAGTATACAACTTGGGTAACGACCAGAGAAAAATCGCATGCGACATGATCGCCCTCGCCATCGAAGGCCTCAACGCAGAAAGAGGTGTGCTACCTCCATTCGACGTTGACGTAGTAGGTTTGCCATGGTCCCCAGACTATCTGGAAGAAATGGAGATGGGTTATCTACCAGTCTTCCAGATCGGTTGGCTAGCAGACTTTGCTGACGCCGACAACTGGATTAGACCATACATGCACACCTACGGAGACTTTAGCCACATCCAAGGCTACAGCAACCCAGCAGCAGACCTCCTAATCGACTTGGCAGTAAAAACACCAGACGTTGACCCAACAATCACCAAGACAATAGAAAACACAACAGCAGTCCCAGCGACTGGTACTCCAAACTGCACATACTGGCATGAAACTGCACCGACTCCAAGCCTAATATGGCACATCTGCAACTGGATAGACGGATGGAAAGGCAAGAAAGATGGCAAACTCAGCATATGCGACGCCATAAAGCTGAACTGCACCGAATGGTGGCACGTGAAAAACATGACGCAAGACCCTGTCACTAAGAAGATCACATTGGAACTTGAGCGCTCTAAGAGAACCGACATGTACGTACAATTGCAATACATGTGGATTGCTGACTGCCCAACCCTCATGATCGTCCAACCAATGGGACGTGCTTGGATGAGAACATGGGTTCAAGGATGGTACGACAACGCACTCTTCCCAGGCGCACCAATCCGCGACCGATGGAAGGGATACGTAGGAGACCTCAACAGAGACCTATGCGTCGACATCTTCGACTTGGTCATCGTAGCCGCTGAATTCGGCAAACCACCGCCACCAATAACAGACCCAAGAGCAGACATCAACAAAGACGGCGTCGTCGACATCTTCGACATCGTCATAGTAGCAGCAGAATTCGGATCAGGTTGCCTCTAGGCAACTAACCCAAACAATCCCACTTTCCCTTTTTTTTGTATCCAACTCAAATAAGAGCCAGCTATCTTTTTCACGCAGCTGAAGTCACTAACAAGTTTACCAAAGCCATCAAAAATATGTTTCCACACATGCCACAGACCGCATATAGAAAATAATTCCAGAAACCTTTAAATTGACATCTACAAGCAATATATAGTGCTGAAAAGAGAAGGGAGAAACATAAGAATGAATTTAAAGAAATCAGTATCCATCGTCTTCATTGCAATACTTGCATTGAGCATTGTCGCGGTATTTCCAAAAGCAGAAGCTCAAGCTGACTACGTTGCTGTAATGCCCCCATACTACGAATCCACAGGCATCGATGACGTGTTCCAGATGAGAATCAACATCAGCTGCTTCACCACACCATTTGTTGGTTACGAATTCAAAGTCTACTGGAAGAGACAATACATAAACGCAACAGGCTATAGCGTAACACCACCAGCAGCATGGACAGCTCCATCATTCACACCTGCACACGCAGTTGCATTCGCACCACTATATAACTCAACTCACGGTAGGTGGTTCCAAGCCGTCACAAACCTACCAACAGTGCAGGTGACTGGCGTTTTCACAGTGCTAACATTAACTTTCAAGACTATAGATGCGCCAGTCTTTCCTAGCCCAGACGTCATAGTCCTAATAGACTTGGTGGACACCAAACTCGCAGCTCAGCCTCCAGCAGGAGCAATTCCTCACAGCACTCATGACGGTGAGGTTTTAATCAAATCCGCCGTACCTCCAATACCAATCCTTAGACTGAAGGATCCAACAGATGGCGACGACAAATTCAACGAAGATAACAACATCCCACCAGGAGGCACATTCAACTGCGACGTCACCATCGAAAAACTATCTGCTGGCTATGATCTCTGGGGTTGGCAAGTCAGACTAAGATACAACACAACCCAACTAGACGTAATAAATGTGATAGAAGGGCCATTCTTAAAGGTCTTCCAAGGGGCAATGGGCACATACTTCATAGCAAAGTTCGGTGGTATGCCTCATCCAGACTACATCAATAAGACCTACGAAGATGTGGGTGAAGTGCTGGCCGCTTGCATCTTCCTAGATGGTCATACAGCCCCATCTGGAGGTGGAGTCCTATGCACCATCACATTCCAATCTAACCCCTTGCTATTCACGATATATCCAAATATTGAATCTAGCACCTTAAGCCTTGGCAAGCCACGAAAAGATACAAAACTCGCTGATAGCGCTGCATTCCCGCCACCAGATGGTATTCCTCACGAATCCCGCAACGGCACATACTATGTACCCTATAGGAAACTTGGCAGAGCAATCGACTCATTCACCGACCCATACAGAAAATACGGCGAGAAACACTACACTCAATACACAGGTTTAGGACCATACATGAACGCTGACGCCTACGAGCCACAAGACACAGTCATCCTATACGCCTTAGTCACATATGCAGAAGACCCAGTACAAAACAAACCTGTCCAATTTGAAGTTCATGCTCCAAACGAAACACTCGAAGGATTCCCACTCTACAGAACCGCTCTCACTAACGCCAGCGGCATCGCCACAATCAGCTTCGCAATCCCATGGCCATGCGTCGATCCACAGAGAGTACTAGGCAAATGGTTCGTCTACCAATCAGTTGAAATTGTCTGTGAAAAAGTCGAAGACACAGAATGGTTCGAAGTCGGCTGGACAATCTGGCTATGGAACGTCACAGTTGGAGAAGCCAAGAAATGCACCTTAGCAGACGTCACATTCTGGTACAAGAACATCGCTATAGGACCATTCTATGATTTGGCCGTTCCATGGTACAAGCGTGGAGGCTGTGGCGAAATGATATTCTTAGGATTCAACTACACTCAAATAGGTCAAGACCCACATGACGCGAAGCGCGTGTTCTTCACCGTAGTCATATACGACGATCTTGGTGTCCCAATTGGCATGAACAAGATATGGCTCTGGGTTCCAACAGGCATATGGTGTCATCCATTCTGGAACAGCACAACACTGCCAATACACATTCCGAAGTGGGCGTTCCTTGGAGAAGGAACAGCATACATAAACGCTTACACTGACATTTGCAGCGAATGCGGAAACCCATACTGCCCAGAAATATCAACAAAGTTCCCGATTACTAAGCAAGACCCGTAGCAAAACCTAAGTGCGCAAACGTGCGCACATACCCTCTTTTTTTTTATAAAAAAAGCGACTAGTAACGTTTATCTCAAGTTTGCGGAACAGACTATAATTCCATAAACTTCATATTGGTGACTAGTCTCTTATTAAGTAAGTGAGGAATCCTTTTTGAAAGCCAGCAAACTCGGAAAAAAAGTTGTCACCTATTATCTCTGTATCATTGTGATGTCTCTTACTTTTATAAGTGCATTAATCTTGTCTTCAACAACCTATCCTGTGACTATTGAGTTCACTGTGAAAACAGGCAAGCCATCATATTATATGAGAGAAAGCGTCGATATCTATTCAAACTTCATGGTGAATGGCTCTCCTACGGCAAATTTGTTGATTGGACTAGAAATAGTTAACCCTACAGGTTTGAACACTATTTATCGAACCTTACAAACAAATAGTTCCCCAGAAGGTCCAATAATTGCCAATATAACTCTTGGCAAAATTAAATCAACATTTCCTCTTGTGTTTGAGCCAAAAACCAGCTTCAAGAAAGGTGATATCATGGACCTTAATATTACACTGCAAAATACAAGCAGTGAAGGCTTTAATATCGAGTTAACAGTAAGCGTTTACGACAGCACCAACACGTTCTTGGGTTTGTCCGCAGTGTTAGCCAAGACTTTTATCAGCGGGCATCACTCTCTGTCTTCCTTCGCTACGTTGGGGAGCGAAGGTATTCCTTCATGGGCTAGCATTGGGGAGGCAACTGTTTATGTAAATGTCTTTAACAGAATAGGGACGCATAACATTATCCCATGTAGCAGAGAGAAGTCACGCTCCTTCATAATCGCTAACATGTTTGGAGCAGAGTCACATATGCGTTCACCTATTTTCAATCCATCGAGAATTAATTCTACATATAATTTAACTTCTAGACTTGGACCATATGCATTACCAGGTCAATACAGGATATATGCAACTAGCTCGTATAACTATGAAACCGTTCTCGAAACATTCACTGTCCAATATGCTGACTTTCCACCACAAGCAATCTTCACATGGGCACCTCCCCAACCTTACTACAACCAGACTGTAGATTTTGACGCTTCTGCCTCAACTTCAAGTGGAGGAACAATTACCAAATATGAATGGGATTGGGAAACTGATGGATCCTTCGACGCGACCGGCATAATAAACAGCACAAAATATGAGACGCCAGGCGAGTATAACGTCACTTTGAAAGTCACCGACAGCCTTGGAAAATGGGTTATTTCCACTAGGCCTATAACCATTTTGCCTCCATCACCACCAGAGGCAGATTTCACTTACCTGCCTGTCGCCAATGTGACTGTGGAATTTAACGCATCTAGCACTAAACTTGGATGGAGCGGCATAGGTTTTTCTCCCATTGTTAGCTATGAATGGGACTTTGGTGATAGTAACATCACTACTGTTTCTAGTCCAGCTGTCACTCACAAATATCCGAACCCAGGGGTCTATAATGTAACCCTAAACGTCACTGATGCAAGGGGATGGTGGGACACTACATGGCAAGCAATAAACGTAACAATGTCAACTGGTCTACCGGGCGACTTGAACGGAGACGGATGCGTTGACATTTTCGACCTAGTCATAGTAGCAGCCGACTTCGGCAGACCAATTGACCCACCACTACCAATACAGAACCCAAGCGCAGACATCAACAAAGACGGCGTCGTTGACATTTTCGACCTAGTCATAATAGCAGCAACCTTCGGATCAGGTTGTCAATAGCGTATGCCAGCTTAGCTAATTTCTGTAAAATGCAGAGTCTTCGGACTGATAAAATACGAGAAATAAGTGTACACAGGCAACAACCTGTCAATCCATTTTTAACATCTCTCGATCGATAAAGATAGAAAGACAGTTCCTTGCACTGCAAAGTGAAATATACAAGATTTGACCCCCGACATTGACAATGACGTCTTATTAAGGGGGCCTCACAATAACGAATACATTTGATATTTCAGGACAGTATGGTATTCCACACTCTTCGAGTGGGCTTGAGAATGCGTTTGTGTATGCTGTTGCGTTTCCAATGAAAGCCCATTTTGGAATCTGTAGATCTGTAATGAAGACTGTGTATGAACGAGGTGGAACAATAAAATAGTCCAAGACTGAACTGTTGATTGGCACATTTAACTCATCTTGGATGGTGAGTGTTATAGTTACGTTTTTTCTCTCTAAAGCAATGTTCCTCAAGTGCACTCGAAAATACACATTTTCACCTTTCATGAAACTTTCCTTTGCATTACCCTCATAATCACACGTTTCCAACTCAACAAGCTCAACCAACCAGTTAACTTGGAAGGTGAGAGTATCATTCACTCTCTCTCCCAAAACTTCAGCAGAAGCAAATGCAGACCATGTTCCAAATATTGGGATACTGATGTTCTTCCATGGAATACTAAAGCTCAATGTTGCAATTCCAAGAGAATTTGTCAATGCCGTTCTATGAATGAAAATTGTCTTAGATGGATCGTATACCTCGAAGACAACGACTTCATTTTCCATTGGAATTTTGTTGAAGGTTACTTTGGCGTATAAGATAACATGGGCTTGAGGTGTAAAGCCATCGCTAGGATTGCCTAATCCTTGTCCACCAAGAGGACTTGGATACTTAGTGTAAATATCTAAGACAGCTCCTTTCACTACTCTCAACGTTTTCGATTTTGTATCGTGCAGTTCTTCGTTATCAGTGACGTTAAGGCTTACTTCATATGTTCCAGATCTTGCATACACATGCGTTATAAATGGTTCTGTGGCGGTTGCGGTCTCACCATCACCAAAATCCCAATTGTAACCAACAATGAATCCACCTTCCGCGGTTGAGGTGGATGCATCAAATATTGCTTCATCGCCAACATGTAAAATGAGTGGGGAATAAACAAACCGCGCTATGGGATGTTTCCTTACAGTCACTGTAGCTGAAATATAATTTGTTAGATTATTGTTATCTGTCACGGTGAGAGTTACTTTTCGTATTCCGAACTCATAAAAAACATGGTGCACAATTGGTCTGTTTTCTACGACTATTACTCCATCACCAAAATCCCATCTGTAACTCGTAATCCAGCCGTCTGGATCAAAGCTATGTGAAGCATCAAATGTCACATTTTCATATACTATGGGCTTAGTCGGCGAATAAACAAAAATGGCGTATGGCAGTTTGCGCAAGGGGTAGTGGAGATGAAAAAGCATGATTGACAAAATCATTGCTAATAGAATGACAAATGAGTAGATAATGAAAATAAGCGTTCTTCTTTTAGATTTTTCATTGACTGGTTGCACGTAAATTTTTCCTCTCTGCATTTTTTCGATTATGGGATTTAATATATGCGAGTAAAGGGCGAATGTATCTCCTCCGTCTCTTTTTTGTGTAAAATAAGAAGATTTGAGAATCTATAAGTGGTTATGGTATTAGTCTCTATATTTATCTTATATAAATTCATGATAATCAATTTTAATGGCATCTACAGCGTCTTTAAGTGATTCTTCAGATTCCAGAATGTTTCGATAATTGATACGTGCCTAAGTAGGCGTACGCCACGCATAAGTAAATTCTCTAGAATGCACATTCATGTGAGCCAAGCACAACTCATTTCCTTTTGCCAACAAATTATTTTTTAATTTTCTTACTAAAATTAGTCACACAAAAGACAGTTTTCCACCAAAATGGAAGACAATTCCAGAAAATTCATATGCGACAGCACACACAAAACTCATTGGTGAAGACCCTGAAGAGTGTCATTATGTGCAGAAGGAGGCTTGTGGTTAATTTCTTGATTGCATCTCTCTTGTTAAGCATGGCTGTAATAGGCTCAAGCGTACAATCTTCCACAACCCAACTTTATGTGGAACCGTCTAAAGTAGAATATTGGACACCCTCATTGAATGAAGTCTTCATGGTAAATGCCAGTATCGCCAATGTTACCAATCTAATAGGTTTTGAGCTTGAAATGCACTGGAATACAACTTTGCTGGACCTTATTAAAGTAGAAATTTGCAACTTCCTTAACCCCCCAGTTACACTCATAACAAACGAAACAAGGGAAGATTTAGGCAAATATACCCTAAAACAATTGTCTTCGGGAGGTCCGAAAGATGGCAGCGGGTCACTCGTTTCTCTTTCCTTCAAAATCACCTATGAACCTACTTGGCCCCAAAATGTCTCATGCGCCTTAGATCTTGCTAATACTAAGCTTAGTGATCCACTAGGAGATCCCATTTCTCATAATGTAGTCGATGGCGAATACTCATGCTACTCAACACCACCTTTGAATATAACAATGGCAACAATCAAGCAATCATACTATCTCTTGGAAGCCAACATAATTCATGGAAACTTAACTTATGGTGCTACGCCTGTCACTTCAGGGTTAGTTGCGTTTCAAGTGAATAATCCAATGGGTCAACCTCTAGTTATTAGAACATTATCAACAGGTGCTCCTCCTACAAATCCGTTGGTGGAAATCACTAACGTATTTCCATGCGATTCGCAAGGTAATCCTAAGACCAGTTTCTATAAAGGAAACTACGCCTATTTTAACGTCTCAGGAGTAAACAACGACGTTAACCCAAGAACAGTTCGATTAACTGTCAATGCCTTCGATTCAGAGAACGCTCCCATGGGTGTGGGTTCAATTAAGAGCACATTCGCTGGTGATTCCCCATTTTCCACCATACTTCAAGTGTACTTGTCAGATGGGGCATCGCTGGGCAATGCGTGCGTTTACGCAGGTGCCCTTACTGAATTGCCAAGTGCCAGCGGTGCTGCTTACTGCGTTGAAAAATTAGCGTCATTTACAGTATTAGGAAGTAGCGGAAGTGGTCTAGTTCGTCAACCATGTTCAGACCCCATCCCCCCAAGAAGCTACAACTTTACGCTTAATCTTCCACTAAATGGTAGAAAAGGCAACTACGTCGCGTATGTTGGTTCTTTGTATCAAGGGCAAATAGATAACGCTAGCGTTATGTTTGAGGTTAAAGTTCCTGATGTAAACGGCGACAACAGTGTAGACATATTCGACTTGGTCATAGTAGCAGCTCAATTCGGTAGACCACCACCACCGATTGACGACCCACGCGCGGACGTCAACAAAGACGGCGTCGTAGACATCTTTGACCTTGTCTTGGTCGCAGCATACTTTGGATGGTTTAGTTCTTAATCAGAAACCAATGATTCTTGGGTGCATCAAAAAATGGAATTTAATTCCACAAAAACTTAATTACTGGACTCCAATAAGTAATAATTGCTAACTGTCGAAAAAAGAAAGGAGAAGAATAGAGTGAGTAAAAAAATAGGGAAAAGATTATACACATCTCTTGCGATCTTGCTTCTGTTTAGCTCAACTATAATGTTTATTGGTCCAGTCTTCGCTACTCAAACCAGAGTTTATGTGGATCCACCCAGCATCGTCAACCCAGCATTGTTACCCCCTGCACCATTCAGTGTAAGTATCAAAATCGCAAATGTTACAAACCTTTTTGGCTATGAGTTTAAGCTCTACTATGATACTACTATCTTGGACGGTTTATCAGTTCAGCTGCCACCTGACCACTTTCTAAAACCTATCACTCCAGGCTATATTTTCATCGTCAAACAAGAAGTCCTAGACAATTTCAATGCTACTCATGGCAGAGTTTGGGTCTCTGTGACTCTTCTGGCTCCAGAACCCCCGAAAAATGGAAGCGGTACTTTTGCAATAATCAACTTTAAGGTTACAGGAGTGGGAAGCTGCGCTCTAGACCTTAGCCCAACTAAACTCAGCGATAAAGCTGCAGTTCCGATTCCTCATGTTACTGAAGATGGATACTTTAACAATATCTTATCGAAGGCCAAGATTTATGTGAGTCCAACCAGCATCTTCAATCCAGACCTAGTTGAATGCCATAATTTCACCATCAGCATAAATATTCTCAACGTCATCAATCTCTATAGCTGGGAACTCAAGCTATATTACAGAAACGACATTCTAAATGCAACTAGTGTTTCTGAAGGGGCATTCCTTAGTAGTTCTGGACCCACAAGCTTCCAGATAAAGGCACTTAACCAATATTTCAATGCCACACATGGCTTAGTTTGGCTAGCATGTTCATTACTATCTCCGCCTCCTGTTAGTGGCAATGGAACCTTGGCAACTATAACGTTCCACGTAGAAGGCTTAGGTGAAAGCGTACTTGACCTGACAGGCACTTCACTTGAAGATCCATTGGGCGTACCAATTCCACATACTGTACTTGACGGATACTTCAACAACGTGTTGAAAGCTCATCTTTTCGTTGATCCACCAAGTATTATAGACCCAACAATGCAACCGCCTGCATACTTTAATATCAGCATAAAAATCGCCAACATCACTAATCTATATGCTTTCGAGTTTAAGCTCGGATACAATACTGCTATGTTGAATTGTTTAGGCGCCATTGTTATTCCCTTTGGCAACGAAACTAACTTTACTCTAAAATTAGGCGTAGACGACCCTGCAGGAATCGCATACGTTAATGTTACATATTATCCTCCAGCAGTTCCACTTACGACAACTGATCCAGTGACTTTAGCGATGTTATTCTTCCAGGTTACGGGTATGGGAGAAAGCGTTCTAGACTTGCATGATACAAGACTCACTGATCCTTGGGGCGGGGAAATTCCTCATTACGTGTCTGACGGCTACATTAGCATACTTAGGCATGATGTTGCTGTAATCAATGTTGTAGCATCTAGGAATGAGACTTATGCTGGCAGAAAGGTTTACATTAACGTGACAGTTACCAACGAAGGAGATGCCCCTGAAACATTCAATGTCAGCGCATACTATGACAGCAATTTGATAGGAACACAACTAGTCGTCGGTCTAGTTCCCAACGCAACTTCTACCCGTACATTCACTTGGGACACTACCGGAGTACCGCCATGCCATAACTATGTAATAACAGGAGAAGCAAGCGTAGTTCCATACGAAACCGATACCGCAGACAACGTACTCCCTGACGGAACAGTGAAGATCAAAAAGCTTGGTG
>Ga0315312_1002342_pt1 | contig 13251 bp, 16 predicted proteins | sample TDP7_MG_FD_203629 | JGI IMG/M metagenome (GOLD analysis project Ga0315312, IMG submission 203629) | Freshwater sediment microbial communities from Lake Towuti, South Sulawesi, Indonesia - TDP7 | ecosystem: Environmental > Aquatic > Freshwater > Lake > Sediment | place: Indonesia: South Sulawesi... | reverse complement strand
AAATACCGACTGGTCCGTTCCAGAAGACAGTCCGGGCGCGGTACAGCTCCTCGCTGAAATTCTTGATTGTCTGGGGACCAATATCAACAATTCTCTTATCTTTGGGTATACTGCCGACGGGCACGACCTCAGCTCTAGCTTTGGCGTCAATTTCACTGGCAACGACGACATCAATAGGCAGTTCCAGTCGAATATTATTATCTGCCGCTTTGTGCATTATCTTGCTGGCAGTTCTCAGATTATTTGGCTCAAAGAGAGATTCCCCTATCTCGTAGGCTTCAACTTTGAGGAAGGTAGCCGCCATACCACCGCCAATGAGCAGGGAATCCACCTTATTAATCATATTCTCCAGAACCGCGACTTTATCACTTATCTTGGCGCCACCGAGAAGGGCAACAAAGGGACGTGCCGGGTTTTCCAGAAGACTGCTCAGAGTCTTGATTTCATTTTCCATCAGGAAGCCGGCCACCGCCGGTAAATATTTGGCTATGCCAGTGACTGAAGCGTGGGGGCGGTGGGAGGTGGCAAAGGCGTCATTGACGTAAATATCGCCCAACCGGGCGAGGGACTGAGTGAAAACCGGGTAAGCGGCCTCTTCTCCAGCATGAAAGCGAAGGTTCTCCAGAAGCAAAATATCGCCGTTCTTCATTCCGTTAACCATTTCTTCTACCTGAGAACCAATACAATCGGGGGCATATTTGACCGGCTTACCCAGAATCTCGGTAAGACGTCTGGCAACAACCAAAAGCCTTAATCCCTCCACTACCTTGCCATCGGGTCGCCCAAGGTGGGACATCAGGATAATTCTGGCATCATGGGCAAGGAGATGTTTGATTGTCGGGAGAGACGCTCTAATGCGAGTATCGTCGGTTATCGCGCCGGTCTTCTCGTCCAGGGGAACATTGAAGTCAACCCGCACCAAGACTCTCTTACCGGCGACCTTTACGTCGCTAACGGTCATCTTGTCCATATCATTCCTCCTGGGACATGATGTTCCCGACCTCGCCAGTTTTGAGCAAGGCGTGGTTGGGGATTAGGTTCAGAGCTTGCTGAGCAATTCCCCTGGCATCCAGACCATACTTGGCGCGGAGGACTGCCAGAGGTCCCTGTTCCACAAATTCATCGGGAATACCGATTGTCTTCAATTGCACATCACTGATTCCCAGTTCCTGAAGATGGTGGGAAACGCTGGCGCCAAACCCGCCACTCAGAGTATTCTCCTCAACGGTAACGATACACTTGACGCGGCTGGTCACCTCTCTCAGCATCTCAGAATCCAGCGGTTTGGCAAAACGAGCATTGACAACGATGGCTTGAATTTTGCTCTCCGCCAGCAATTTGGCGGCTTGCAGAGCCGGTGTCACCATAGACCCAATGGCTAGAATCGCCAGGTCCTCGCCGTCACGCAAGACTTCCCATTTACCTATCGGGATTTCGTGCCAGGTTTTGTCCAGCGCTGCTCCTTCCCCGCACCCCCTGGGGTAGCGTATTGCCATCGGCTTGCCTGATTTCACGGCGGTGTAAAGAAGGTGCTGGAGTTCGTTTTCGTCCTTGGGGGCAGACACAATTAGATTGGGGATTAAGGTGAGATAAGAAAGGTCAAAAGTCCCCTGGTGCGTCTTACCATCTTCGCCAACGATGCCGCCCCGGTCAATAGCAAAGACAATGGGTAGTTCCTGAAGGCAGACATCATGGATAACTTGGTCAAAGGCACGCTGCAAAAAGGTGGAGTATATGGCGACAATGGGGATAAAACCCTGCGCTGCCAACCCAGCGGCGAAGGTAACGGCGTGTTGTTCGCAGATGCCGACGTCAAAAACTCGCTGGGGGAATTTGGCGGCAACGATGCTCAGGCAATTTCCTTCCGGCATAGCAGGCGTGATTGCCACCAGCTTTGGGTTCTTGCAAGAAAGCTGTAAGACAGTGCGAGCGAAAACTTCGCTATAGGTTGGTATTTTCTTGTTGTCAGCACACTTGGCGGGCACACCGTGGAAATAAACAGCATCACTTTCAGCGGGTTTATAGCCTTTGCCCTTGGTGGTGATAACATGGACGAAGGTTGGTTTTCCCCGATGGTTCTTAGCTTGAGTCAGTGCTATCTCAAGGTCGGCGATATTATGCCCATCAACGGGTCCGATATAGGTAAAGCCAAGTTCTTCCCAAATCATTGTCGGCAGGACAAGACCTTTGACTCTGCCTTTCAAAAGTTGACTGACATTCCACAGCTTTTTGCCCATCGGCAAAGATTTGATGGCGCGCTCACCTTCTTCCTTCGCCCAGTAGTAGCGGCGGTCAAATCTGACCTTGTTCAATAACTTGGCAACAGCTCCGACAGTCGGTGATATTGACATTCCGTTGTCGCACAGCACCACGATAAGTCTTGAACCGAGGTGCCCCGCCTGGTTAAGTGCTTCAAAAGCCATGCCGCCGGTTATGCCGCCATCGCCGATTACGGCTAAGACATTATGGTCATCGCCGGCAAGGTCGCGGGCGATTGCCATTCCCAGTGCCGCCGAGACTGAAGTGCTGGCATGCCCTGCCCCAAAGGGGTCGTGTTCGCTTTCACTGCGGCAGGTAAAACCGGAAAGTCCCTGGTACTGGCGGAGGGTGGCAAAACTCTGCCGCCGCCCGGTGAGCAATTTGTGGACGTAGCTCTGGTGCCCGACGTCCCAGATAATTTTGTCCCGAGGGCTGTCAAAAACACGGTGCAGAGCGATGGTCAGTTCAACCACACCCAGATTAGAAGCCAGATGACCGCCGGTGGTAGTTACCGTGGTCACCAGTTCTTCCCTGAGTTCGGTGGCGAGTTGCTGGAGTTCCTGGGAATTTAGTTTTTTTAAATCGGCGGGGTGGTCTATTCTATCTAAGAGTCTCGGCATTGCCTGCCTGCTTACTAGTTTTGCCTGTGGTATAACACCATACTAACAATGGGGAAAGTTATTGTCAAGACAAGAGAACAACTTGACCTAACCTCTTCTTCGTGTTAGATTGGAGAGGGAAAAAGTCCCTGTAGCTCAGTCGGACAGAGCGGCTGCCTTCTAAGCAGTTGGTCGCGCGTTCGAGTCGCGCCAGGGACGCTTTAGCTTCAATTATAGTCCTCGCCCAAGCCTGAGATGAAAAAAGGGCAACTGCTTTGACAAAAATCCCCTAAAGTGTCATAGGCAAAAGCTGTCCCCGACTATAAGTTATCAGTGTAAGGGGTTTGAAAGGGTGACACTTCAAGACTCTCTAATAGTTTATGAAACGTTTGCTAGAGCCGAGGAAAAGAGGACAAAAACGATTCTCTGGATTATGTCAAGTACTCGCTATTTTGCGGACTTCTATTTTGTCCCCGTGGTGTAATCGGCTACAGCGTCTGGTTAGCTAACTCAAGGTGATATCTGGTGTATCTCTCCAGGTTGCGCACCTGAGTTAGACTTAATACCTCGCAAGCCCAGTCCCAGTGAAACGAGACCCAATCACCTACCTGGCAATTAGTGATGAAACCGGTGCCATCAATCTGGCGTAGAATTTTTTTCTCCTTAACTTCACCCAGCTTCAACTTACCACTTTCCAGAATCAACGGGTGATACTCTACAACCAGATGAGTCACCTCTATCTGCTTCACCTGACCCCAGCTAATGCGACAGCTTTCCATAGTATCCAGGGTGTGCCCAAGCACCCCAACCCGGCTATGCACATCAAAAACATGGAAATTGTGGAATGGACGAGCACCCAAAGGTGGTTTGCTCAATAAGTAACCCAAGGACTTTGAGTCTAATCTCTTGGCAAACCGTTCGTGCAACGAATGATAAAACTGAACCAAGTCTACTTGCTCCAACAATTCGTTGCCAAGCCAATATGCCTCCACCACTCGGGCATCAAAGGGGTCAGGGATATTATTGCTGTGAGCAATCAACTTGAGGTAGGGGTAGGCCGCCTCAAATTTTTGCAGGAGAATCACCAGCCCGGGGTCAGTGTGCTTTGTCGCACAATATTCAAGGAGAGTCTGGTTGTCATCACCCCCGCAATAGCCGAGTTTATTGGGCATAAAAGCGTATCGGGCAAACCTGATGGTTCCGTCTAGAGCCATTTTATCTCTCCTCAGAAACTGAGGGTGAAGCCTCCCTCCGAATTCTTACTCTCGGCGAAAGATACCAGAGAGCTAAGGCGGCTAAAGTAACCAAGAGCATGCCCACAACCTGCTCCCAGGAGTACCGCTTAGCATCAAAAATGGCGTAGAGCAGACTCGTGATAACGGAGCCCAGCACTAAAATACTGGCAACGACTGAAGCCGGAGCGTACTTCAGTCCCGCGTAGTAGCAGGAAACATAGCTGAAGAGAAAAAGCGAGGTGATGGCGATCCACCCAATCTGCTGTCCATTGAGACTGGCAAAACTACCTAATTTGCCGGTGAAACCGAGATAAATCAGCATCACCATTGCGCCAAAAAACATCCGTGCAAAGGCAGCCACATTGGAACTTACGCGCTGCATCACCTTCTTGGCAATGACTGCCTCAACCGCCCAGAGGACTGTGGCAATGAGTACCAGTAACTCCGCCTGGCCGAGAGCCCAAGAACTTGGTAAACCCATCAGCACCAGATTCCCGATAATTAGCGTCGCGAGTGCCGCAATGTGGAATTTGCCAAGCCGTTCACCAAGAAACGGTACGGCGAGAATGGTTACCCAGATAAAAAGGGTCTTATGAATGAAGGCGGCACTAGGAGCGGAAGCTACCGATAGTCCTTTGAAGAACAGTAAAAAGGGAATACTGCCGCCGACACCGCCGATTAAAATCAGAGTCAACCACTGTTGGCGGGAAAGGCTTTTCAGCTCTCGGAGTACCGTTGGAAGTATGACCAAGGTCAAAAGCAAGAGTGCCACTACCAGGTTCTTGGCTGTGGTAAAGACGAATGGGTCTTTCACCGTCATCACGGCGAACTTGTTAAGGTAAATGGAAAAGCCGCTGATAATGGCAGTTCCCAGAGCAAACCAGACTCCTTTCCGGTATTTCTCCCAGCTAAGACTATTTTTTGTTTCACTCATGGTAATTCCTCCTTTCCTTTGCGCTTGCGCTGATAAGAGAGTTAGCTTCTGCCTCAGCTATCTCCTGATATAGTTGCATTATTTCCTTAGCTTCATCTTCACTAGTCTTGCCTAAGACAAAGCCCAAATTGATCAACACCCAATCGCCCACTTCTACCTCAGGAAACATTTCCACACTCACCGTGCATTTGCTGCCGGCAACCTCAACCTCTGCCTGGCAGTTACCCTTGATTTCAAGTACTTTATATGGTATCGCTAAACACATGGCTCAACCTCTAGATTCAATCCACTTCCAGACTCTCTAGGAAGACTTCATTGCCGGTAAGTATCTCTAGATTCTCACTCTTACAACTCGGACAAACTGACTCATCACCCTGGAAAGCAAAGTACTGACCACACTTTCGGCACCGCGCCGTTAGTTCCAGAGGTGTGATTTCCACCTGGGTATTCTCGGCAATAGTTCCCTTCGCCACTGTCCTTAAGCAGAATTCTAAGGACTCTGGTTCAATATGACTTGCTCTCCCCAATCTTATACCCAGGGTGCAGATACGTTTCGCATGATGTTTCTCCGCCTCCACTAGTGCCCTTTGTATAATGCTCTCCGCGATGGAAAACTCGTGCATGTCACCCTTCCTTTAGTTCTTGAAGTACCATATCCGTTGCTAACGAAATCGCTTGCTCCACTCCAGGCGTGCACTTCTCGCCAAATGTGGTTACATCTGCCACTTCAATGGCAAAGAAAACTATCTGCCGGGGTAAAGATAACCCCATCCTTTTGCCCAGCTCAAGAGCCGTAACCAAGTTAATATCATGAGGGGTACTCGAATGTCTCGTCGCATCAAGTGCTCCAGGCTCAAGCCGATAAATTTGACCAACTTTCCCGTCTCGGGTCTGAATAGCATCTATGATAATAGCTTTATCAAAGTTCGCCAATATATCCAGTAAATCAAGACCACCCATACTGGTTTCCATCACGGTTACTTGTTGCTGGTTAACCCTATGTTTGACTTTTTGCGCCACCAGTAAGCCGACACCGTCATCGCTGAGAATCGGGTTGCCCAGCCCTAGAACCAGTGTTTTCATCTTCTTTTACTCCACACTCATTCATGCAGATGCTGACCAAGTCTTTTAACTACACCTCCGTTACGGTCACGGATAGTCACTTCTAGGGGCATCTGCCCGGGGAGAAAATGAGTGGCACAGCCAAAGCACGGGTCGTAGGCACGCCATGCCATCTCAATTCGGTTAAGTAGTCCCTCGGTTATTTCCTTTCCTGGCTTAATAATATCCTTAGCCGCCTTGGAAATTGACATGCTAATAGCGGCAGCGTTGTTCACTGTTGCCACAATTAAGTTGGCTTTCTTAATTATTCCCTTCTCATCAGTAATATAGTGATGGGTTAAAGTGCCGCGTGGAGCTTCCACAATACCGATGCCTTCATCAGGAGTCGCGGTGGGAATAACGCGAAGGTTAGTGCTGGTGATCTCTGGGTCTCGGCTAAGCTCCAGAAGTCTCTCTGCCGCATACAACATCTCTATAAGACGCGCCCAGTGTGTCGCTAGGGTATGGTGGACACACTTACCGCCCAGAGTAGCGAAAAACTTCTCGTAAGCTTCCTGAGCCAGGGGAGTCGCCATGCCATCGGCAGTGTTGAGTCGAGCCAGCGGGGCTACCCGAAATACGCCGCTATCTCTGCCATCAACAAAGCCTTTCCAGCCAATTTTCTTGAGGTAAGGGAATTTCATATAAGTCCACGGTTCAACATGCTCAGCCACATAGTCAAGATATTGACGAGGTGAGTATTTGGCGAACTCTTTGCCTTCCGCGTCAACGATTCTGATCTTGCCATCGTAAAAGTTGACCTTGTTCTTCTCATCAACTAAGCCCATATAATAGGTGCGATGGGTATACGCATCGCTGGTAATCATGTCAACATATTCTTTGTTCTTGAGGACAATATCATCAAAGACCTTCAGCGACAGTTTGGCAAATTCCACCGAATCCCTGGCGATTTGTTCCACTTCTTTTCTCTGTTCTTCAGTCAGTCCCTTGCTGACACCACCGGGCAAGCCAAGAACGGGATGCACCGCTCTCCCACCGAGCATCTGGATAATATGATGGTTTTGCTTGCGGGTATTAATGACCGCTCTACCCAACTCCAGACCAACTTTGGCAATCACGCCAAGAATGTTGCGCTCCGCTACCGGTGCCTCTGGACCCATGACAAAGTCCGGACCAGCGAGGATATAGAAATGGGTCGTATGGTCGGTGACATAGAAGGCACTATACAAAAGCTCGCGAAGTTTCTTAGCCGTGCTTGGCGGGTCAACATGATACAGGTCATCTAATGCTTTCGTTGACGCCATATGGTGAGCTTCAGGACAAACACCACATATTCTCTGGGTAATCTGGGGCATGTCTTCCGCCGGACGTCCTTCAGCAAACTTCTCAAAACCTCGCAATTCCGGCACTTGGAAGTAACTGTTTGCCACCTCGCCAGCATCATTCAGGAAAATCTCTATTTTACCATGACCTTCCAATCTGGTGACGGGGTCAATGGTTATTCTTCTCACTTAATTCTCGCCCTCCTTAACAACGAGTCAGGGAGACTATAACGATAAAAAGTCCCCACCGGGTCACGGATGTCCTCAATGATTTTCTGGATTTCCACTGGGTCGTTAGAGTCAATCACCGAAGCCACAGCACTCAAAAAGTGAGCCCCCTGATCAATAACCCCTTCTACTAGTCCATAGCAGCCGGTACAGGGCATGTTCGCTTGTGGACAAGGGGCTTGGCAGCCACCTCTCGTGGCAATGCCGGCACACAGTAGGCCCTGTTCTAGAAGACATAGCTCTGGTTCAGGAATTATCTCAAATGTTCGGTAAAATCTTTTAATCTTTTTTACATTTCTCTTCCGAGGACAGTCATCGCAGACCGACTTGACGTTATGACTGACGACCGTACCTTTAGGTGGTAATTTGCCTTCAATAAGTGCCTCTAGAGCCAGCCAGGTTGTTCTTTCCTCAGGAGGGCAACCCGGAATAATATAGTCTACTGCCACCGTTTGTGCCAGGGTCCTGACGGTATCATAGAATTCAGGCAGGGTCAGTTCACCTTCAGGCACTTTGTAACTTATCTGGGGCACAATTTTGTCGCTATTGTCTGTGGATGGTGTTCCCACATAGACACGGTCAAAAATTGCTTGCCGATTGAATAGATTCGCCAGTCCGGGGACACCACCACCATAGGCACAGGCACCATAGGCAATTAATACTTTTGACTTAATACGGAGCAATTTTGCCATGTGTTCTTGCTCGGAATTTCTGATACCACCATTGAAAAGACAGGCATCAATACTCTGGTCAGACATGGCTTCAACATCTTTATATTTGACATCAATCGCTACCGGCCAGAAAACAATGTCAGCGGCTTCCGCCAGTTTTAGTATTTTATCGCCAATCTCAAGCTGGGCGATTTCACAGCCGCCACAACTCGCCGCCCAGTATAAAGCTACCTTCAATTTAGACATTTACATCTGCTCCGTTGCGACGGAAAGGTCCCAGCCGTCTCACTTGTTCTGTCATTTCATTGACAATAAGAGCGAAACGATCACCTTCTGACGCCGAAACCCAATCTAGTTTTACTCGCTCGTCTTCAATTCCGAGTTGAGAAAGCATCTTCTTCAATAATGGCACCCGGCGGGCTGTTTTCATATTACCATCCTGGTAATGACATTCACCAGGATGTCAGCCGCAGACCAGCACCCCGTCTGCCCCCAGCTCAAAAGCCTTAAGGATAAAGCTAGGTTCTACCCGACCGCTGCACATGACCCTGACTACACGAACATTAGGAGAATATTTTTTACGAGATGTGCCAGCCAAGTCAGCCGCGGCATAGGAGCACCAGTTACAAAGAAAACCAACTATCTTGGGCTCAAAGCTCATACCAAAACTCCCTCTAGTTGCGCCATAATTTGCCTGGTGGTGAAATGTCGGCTGGTAATGGCACCACTGGGACAGGCGGCAGCACAAGTGCCACAACCTTTGCACAGTGCCTCATTAATCACGCTTACCTTCTTTGCCTCATCAAAGGAAATAGCATTATACGGACAAAGCGAATTACAAATTTTACAGCCAGAACAAAGCTTATCATCAACCACGGCGGTAGCCGCCTCAATCTCTACACTGCCCCGGCTTATCAGAGACAGGACACGAGCCGCCGCGGCTGATGCCTGAGCCACGGTATCGGGAATGTCCTTTGGACCCTGGCAACAGCCAACAACAAAGACGCCGTCAGTGGTTGTCGCCACCGGGTCAAGCTTGGGATGCTTTTCTAGGAAGAAACCGTCTTTACTTCGGCTTATGGAAAACAGCCTGGCTACCTCACCCGCGTCGGCTCGGGGCTCTAAAGCCGTGCTCAGAATCACCATATCCACCGGAATGCGCCGTTTCTGGCGTATCAAGGTATCTTCAACAAGCACGGTCAACTTACCCTCTTCTTCAGGATTCTCGGCAATATCAGTAACCTCTCCAGCACGACCTCGGATGAAGTTGACTTCCTCCTCTTGAAGACGATTATAGAATTCCTCATAGCCTTTGCCAAAGCAGCGCAGGTCAATATAGAGTTGATAGATTTCGGCATCTGGAATTTTTTCTCTCAGAAGGTGGGAGAATTTTAACGAGTACATACAGCAGACTCGGGAACAATACTCATGATAATTCACGTCGCGACTACCAATACAGTGCAGAATGGCGATGCTCTTTGGCTCTGAGCCATTTTTCAGCACTATTTTCCCTCCCGTCGGACCGGAGGCATTACTCATTCTCTCAAACTGGAGTCCGGTGAACACATTATCATATCTCCCATAGCCAAACTGTGCCATGACTGACGGGTCAAATGACTCAAAACCGGTGGCAACAATGACGGAGCCGACATCCACCTCAATTATCTTCTCCGCTTGCTCAAAATCAATCGCTTTAGCCTCACATAACTTCTCGCAGGCGCGACACTTACCCTTGGCAAAATAGATGCACCTTTCGCGATCAATAACGGGCACATTTGGCACTGCCTGAGGGAAAGGTACATAGATTGCCTTTCTCTGACCAAGCCCGAGGTCAAATTCACTATCCGTTTTACTCGGGCATTTATCCTGACAGGTACCGCACCCGGTGCATTTGTTTTCATCAACATAGCGTGGCTTCTTTCTGATTTTGACCCTGAAGTTACCCACATAACCCTGGACGCCAATAACCTCACTATAAGTCATCAGCTCTATATTTTTGTGTGACCTCACCGAGGCCATCTTCGGGGTGAGTATTCAGGCTGAACAGTCTAAGGTGGGAAAGGTCTTGTCCAGTCGAGCCATATTCCCACCAATTGAGGGCTCCCGCTCTACTAGGTAAACCTTACGACCAGAATCAGCGACCTCTAACGCTGCCTGGATACCAGCGATGCCCGCACCAACAATTAGTGTGCCCGGATTAAGCGGAATTTCTTTCGCAGCCAATGGCTCAGCGTGAAAAACACGTCTTACTGCCGCGCTCACGAGCGCTTTAGCCTTCTCAGTCGCCTTCTCCTTATCCTCAGTTGCCCAAGAGCAATGTTCGCGAATGTTAGCCATCTCCAGAAGGTAGGGATTCAGGTCAGCGCTGGCGAGAGTTCGCCGAAAGGTTGGCTCATGCAGTCGTGGCGAACATGAGGCGACCACAATGCGGTTAAGTCCCTGCTCTTTGATATCGTTCCGGATCAGGTCTTGACCCGGGTCTGAGCACATGAATTTGTAGTCACGAGCCACAACGACTGATGGCAGACCCTTGGCGAACTCCACCACTTTCCCGATGTCTACGATGCCGGCAATATTAGCACCACAGTGGCAGATGTAAACCCCAATTTTTTGTTCCATTTGCGACTCCTTAGAGATACCTGGCTAAAACTTTTTCCGCCGGAACAATACAGGTTTTCCAACCCAGCTCTTCATCCGTAAGTCCAAAGGCAACACCCATGAGCTGAGTGAAAAACAAGATCGGAAGGTTAAATTCAGTCTTGAACTTCTTATTAACCCGTCCCTGATAAACGTCTATATTAGTCTGACACAGGGGGCAAACCGTAATCAAGCATTCTGCCCCGTTCTTCAAGACAGAGTCAAGGATTTTCCGAATCAAGTCCAGTGCCAATCCCTCTTCTGAGATAATCAGCGAACCGCCGCAACAGCGACTTTTCAGTGGGAAGGGAACGGGTTCTCCCCCTAGAGTAGTAATCAGTTTATCCAGGGATTGGGGAAACTCAGGATGGTCAAAACTTGGTCCCGGACGGACTAATTGACAACCATAATACGGTGCCACCTTCAGTCCATTAAGCGGCTTGGTCACTTTATTCTTAATCATCTCATAGCCAACATCATTTACCATAACATCAAGAAGATGCCGAACCTTGACGGTGCCGTGGTACTCAAGTCCGCCAGTCGCCAGAGCCTCATCTACTTTGGCTTTTAGCTCAGGGTTTGTTTTAAGTAAGGAGTTAGTCCGGTTCAGAATGACATAGCATGAGCTACAGGGAGTGACCAGGTCTAGACCCGTCTTTTCTGCCAGGGCCAGATTACGCGCCGAAAGGCAAAAAGAGGCTAATTCCTCAACGGAGCTGTAAGGCGTGGAGCCACAGCAGTTCCAATCGTCAAGCTCCATGAGCTCAACTTCCAGAATTTTGCTTACGGCATGTGCTGACCAGCTATATGCCTTGGCACCCCCATCTGAGGAAGAACAGCCCGGAAAATAAGTATAATGTTTCAAGGTACACCGCCAAGAGCTTCCGCCTTATCCAGAATCGCTCTCAGTTGCTTTGTTCCCTGGGGGGTTAGCCTCCTGGCTCTAATCAATAATCGTCCGTGCTTAAATAACTTTAGTGCCAGTGGCAGCATCCTTAAAGCTCGCAACGGATTAGTTAAGATGTAATACCAGCTCATAAAACCCATTTCAGGAAGGCTTCCAAGACTGTAAACAAAATCGTTGAAACTGCGATACATGGCGGGAGTAAGACTACGTCCGTGGTGCAGTCCAGCCCGAACTGCGAGACACTCTAAAGCATGCATGAGGTCGGTTGGCTTAATCCCTCGGGGACAACGCACGGTACAGAGATAGCAAGATAGGCAGTACCACATGGCATTACTGGAAAGAACGTCTTTTCTCATCCCCGCTCGTGCCATAGCGATGAGCTGTGATGGAGTGTGTTCCATTCTACCCGCATTGGGACAGGAAGCGGTGCAAGTACCACACTGAATACAAAGACGAACGCTTCCCCCTCCCGGAAGCGTGCTAATCTCTTTGACGAAAGTCCCAGCTCGTTTCCTCTGCTCCATTAAGTCTCCTAACTTCCCAGATATCAGCCAATTCTATTGCTTATAATATCAAATAACACAAGCGGAGTTATCCCCAAAAAGAAAGAGGAACTAAATCAAAGTTCCTCCCTAAGGCACTTAGTTGAGTTAAATGTTCCCTTGGTCACCGCTGCTTAACCTTTCTTAGGTATCGCTTCCTCAGCCATTCGCAGTTCTTTCATCCTCTTCTTGCGAGCCGCCTGTCTTTTCTGCGTCTCGCGAATCACGGTGTAGATACCACTAGCGTTCAGATACCAGACGAAGGCGGCGGGCACGAGGACCACTGGTATCGCCAATATTATCGCCAGTATCACATACCATTCCATGTTCATGGCCTCCTTTTAGACTCTCAAGCCGTTATTTCTTCAGCCCCACCGGTGAATTAGCCACTTGGCTGTTGCTCTTACTCTTTTCGCTAGCTCTCTGTGCCGCCCGTTTTGACCGTGCTTCCTTAATAGCAGCATAAATACCACCGAAATTCAGGTACCAAACATAGGCTGCCGGGAAAAGGATAATCGGTATTGCTATTATCAGTACCACTATCAGCTCCCACTGCATTGCCTTCTACCTCCCTTGCTACCGCCCTCTCACCTCACCACTATCAGCTTACCACCCTCAGTCAAAACCTAGCTTCCGTCGTAACACTTATTTTTAATTAGCCAAAATACCTAATCGCGGTTACCTGAATTAAGCAAGTATACTGATAGCAGTAGTGTCTTGAAGTAAAGGGTACTGAAATCACCTTATCTCTCATCAGGAGACTTTGAATCGGAAGAACGACAAAACCTTCCCACGACTTCGCCTTGGCTATTGTACACAATCAGCTCCAGAGGCATCTGCCCCAAGGAGTGAGTG
>Ga0315312_1002341_pt1 | contig 13252 bp, 10 predicted proteins | sample TDP7_MG_FD_203629 | JGI IMG/M metagenome (GOLD analysis project Ga0315312, IMG submission 203629) | Freshwater sediment microbial communities from Lake Towuti, South Sulawesi, Indonesia - TDP7 | ecosystem: Environmental > Aquatic > Freshwater > Lake > Sediment | place: Indonesia: South Sulawesi... | reverse complement strand
AGGACGGCTCCTACCAGTGCGGCGATCCCCACCAGAAGATGAAGCCACACACCAGTCATATGTTTCTAACACCGCGGCTAATTCGGGTTGACTACAGTAGTCCTCGCGCAAGCTATAATCCTATTCGACCCTTCAGAATTCTCCGACTCAAGCGTAGAAGGCCTACTCGCCCACAAAATAAACGATTGTTTGATACATGGTCCCGTCAACCTTGAGTAGCCTAGGCAAGACATGGGGATCCCACCTTCTGAGTCTGTGAAGCCAATGGATCTTTCATGTTGTGTTGCGGCGGGTTCTTCAAGACAAGAGTGCTGCCAGAGATATCGATGGACTAGGTAGAACGGGGTGGGGCTTGTCGTGTGTCATGGATTGCTTCGTCGATGCCTTCGTTTGATTGCGAGAACTCCCAGGCCTACGATGACTCCCGCAACTATTGACTCCCATGGGAAGCCCGGAATTCCGAACTTCCCAGCTTCCTTCTGTAATGTCTCGATGATTGTTTCTATTAACGTAAGCTCTTTCTCCTTGAACACCTCGACGTTGATCACTTTTGTACTGAATGGCTGAGCTTGCACTTCATAGAAGTAGATGCACCCGAGTATCACGGTGTAAGTTCCCAGTGGTGTACCGTATGGTACCTTTACTATGTATTGAGCCCTGCCGTAGCCACCAGGTTCGGTCTCGCGTCCAATGTTTTTGTTCTCGACCACCCCAAGGCCCGAGGCCTGCACAACTGTGGCATGAATCCACTCAGGCTTCGTTCCCTCGTTCTTGCACTCAATGTCGACGATGACGGACCCACCGGGCGCAACTCGGTGCGTTTCTTGCGCAAAGGCATTCGGGAGGCTCAGTGCCAGCACTATGATTACCGCGAACGCGTACGTACGCACTGACAGGTCCGTCATCGAGATCATTCCTGTGTGACTGCCACTCACAAGAGCGGGGAGTTCTTCCTCTCGCGGTCAGCTCGTGAATGTGTTGCAGTTGTCGCAGAAGAGTCCCTGATCTTCGGGGCTGCCGCTATATCCCTTCGAGACGATGCTTGCCTTGTGGAGGGGTGTGCCACACGTTGGGCATTCTTGATGCACTCCGCACCGCGGGCAGACGATTTGATCGCGCTTGATCTTGGATCCGCACCAGACACATTTGTTTCGTCGTCTCCGAGCAAGAGCCACAGCTCCAATTCCAGCAGCTCCTAAGCCCGCAGCAGCTGCAGCAAGGGCTCCAGCCTCTGTAGGACGTTCTGGAACCTCGACTCCTTCCCGACCCGCCCCCGCAGCCTCTCGTCCTGCACCAGGCGGGCCAGCTTCCGCTCCAGGCACGCGAGGTCCTCCTGTGACTGGACCCGTTGGTGGACGCCCTGCGCCTGGACCCGTTGGCACTCCCGCGCCAGGTCCGCCTGTGCCAGGACCTCCTGTGCCCGGACCCGTTGGTGGCCGGCCTGCACCCGGCCCTGTCGTTCCGGGGGGAGCCGCACTTGGAGCCCCTGCAGCAGGTGTAGGTCCTAGACCAGGTGGTCGAGGTGGTGTCGGTGTAGTTGTCCACCCTGGTCCACCAAGCGATGGACCCGCTCCGGGAGGCCATCCCCCTGGCGGCCATCCGCCTGGAGGCACCGCTCCCGGGGGAAATCCTCTAGGAGGCACCCCTGGGGGTGGAAACCTTGGAGGTGGCGGAGGAGGCTGCCTTCTCCGCCTGCGAGTGATTACCCAGATGAGCACGCCCGGTGGGAGCACTCCAATCGAAACCAGTATCCCTATGTTGCGTATCGCCTCAGTATCGATGTAGATATAGACGGCAGTGACTCGTTTCGCACTGTTCATGACGATGGTGTCTGTCCGCGCCCGGCTAGCTGAGTCGCCTCTCCACTGATCGAACAGGTAGTAGCCCCCGAACGTTCCCATCCATGACAGATCGCGCACTCGCTGATCGACCGAGTAGGTGGCAGTGGCATCTTCATTGTAGTAGCCAGTGCCCGTCGGGTTTCCGCAGGTGAATGGAGCCCCCGAGCTTGTCAGGCATTCACCATCGACAGTCAAGTAATACTGCCTCTGCCAAAACGCCCATGTTAACTTGGGGCCATCCATGACAACTTTCTCTCTGGGGCCTAGGATCCGGCCGACATCGCTTGGTAGGTCTAGGACCATGACGTGATCATAGACGTAGCGGGTGCTACGAGGAGAGGTTTCAGCGACGGCATCAGAGGCGAACCCAGGTGTAACGGTGGTCCCTTCTTTCAGGAATTCGCTCCCTTCGGCTAGAGGACCTGTTCCGTCGCTCTTGTAGTAGCCGAATCCGTAGCGGGTCAGATCGATGGGGTTCGCGTTCTGGTCGACGGTAGCGAATCTCCAGAGAAACTCGATCTTGAAAATGAATTCAGCCGTCTCCCCGTCCCCTTTGTATTGGACCGGATCTGAGACAAGGTAATATCTGATGTCGCTGGTTCCTGGGTCGAGGAAACAGCGGTCCCCTCCCGTGGGGCACTTTTGATCGCCTGCAGGCCCGACCGGCAGCTCCAACTCGACTTTGTGCTGCCTTACCACATTCTCACATTGTTCACCCTGATATAGCGTATATCCGGTGGTGGAACCGAGGTAGGTCTGGTAACACGTTCCAGCATATACCTTCGCGGTCCCAGTCTGCCCACTGGTTATGGACCCAACTCGGCTATCATCCATGCTAATCTGGAACGAACCTGTTCCCTTCACTTCCACGCCAGAGACGTCAGAGCGTATGGTCACGCGGGCCTTGACCGTGTCGGTCTTCGTTGTCTTGGTTTGATACTGGAACCACTGCTCTTGGGGGTAGCACTGACCAGTATGCGGATCGTAGGTGTGGCCTTCAGGACAAAAAACGTCCACCAAGGCGCACGAGCCGTCAATGCAGTAGGAGTTTGAGCCGTAGACAACTTGACACTCAGCATCACTCGTGCACCCGCCACCGACTGTTGATGGGTCGGTTGACGATGAGTGACGGCACGGAAAATGACGCGGTTCATCTTGGACCTTGACTTCGCCGGCGGAAAACTGATCTAATCCGTTGAGAGCTAACAAGAGCGAGAATATTAAGAACGTAACTAGGAATGGGGAAAACCTCTTCAACGAAGCCCCCTGCCCTGTGAGTACCGTCGCCACGAATTTGACACTTTTGGTTTGGTGTGCATCTTGCAAGAGTCTGCAAAATGTCAGCGACTCCCGCAGTTTTCTGCGCACCTCACTGTCTGTGGCTAGCTCCATATGGCTGTTCTAGAAAAGGGGAGTCGAACTTCTGCGAAATATAGGAGCCTTCAGGCTCAATTCACGGCCGGAACTGAAGACATCGAGAACTCTATGTCTCTGCGCCTGAGCGCGCTAGGAGCCTACGAGGCAGGCTTCGATGCTGGCGTAGCGCTCAGGGGAAAAGCCGAACAGGTCGCTGATTCAGCTACGTATCCTCGAGGCCGGTATGAAGCGAAGGATCTTAGGTCACGCGCCTCAACTGCCAGCTTCGCTCTCGGAACGGAACCCGAAGATGGAGCCGGGGGTGGGAGTCGAACCCACATACTGCGGCTCTGCAGGCCACCGCCTGAACCGTTCGGCCTTCGGTGGTCATGGTGCACATGACCGACCCCGGCGATTTCCCCGGCAATCGAAACCTCGATTCTTACCGTATAAGGATATTGAACCCCCGAGAGTGACCGAAGCGGTGTTCTCTTCGGAAAGGTGACATGCTTTTCTTAGATCAATCCCCTTTGTCCGTCAATAAGAGGGCTGCCGATGGGGCGTCGCGACATCTTCATGATCAGGTTGTGCTCCGATCGCGCAGCCTTTGAAGCTGTCCCCAAGACAAGGCTCAGGTTTCAAATCTCTAAGCTAAAGGATGCACTTGCACGCCGCGGGGACTGCGAGGTAACGCTTTCAACGCCGCAGCTCTTGGTGGTCAAGCGGAGAGATTCAGTTGAGATAACCTTTGTCGACGACGGCCGCATGATTATTAGAAATGTTGCAGACCAAGATGCCGCTCGAAATATCGCTGAGACGATTCTTCCCGATGAAGCCGTCGTGAGATGCTGAGTCAGATCTCGAGGACTTCCGCATGCTCGAGCGCACGTCTGACCATATTATCCAAATTCAGGTTGCTCTCAGACTGCGCAATCTCTTCAGGCCGCGAATGCGTTCGGGGCTTGCGTGTGGGTATGCCACATGCGGCTACGCCTGGGCTGATGGAAGTCTCGAATGTCCCGATGGCCCGTGCAATGTTCTCAATCTCATTCTTGTTCATTCCGACGAGAGGTCTGATGACGGGGAGACCGACGGCGGCTGAGTCTGTGGCGAATAGGTTGTGTAACGTCTGGCTAGCCTTTTGCCCCACGACATCTCCTGTGACTATCGCGTGCGCTCCCTCCCGCCCGGCGATTTCGCTTGCGACCCTGAACATGACTCTCCTTGATATTACGCATGCCAAGTTTCGTTGGCAAGAAGATATGATCTCAGACGCATCTTCCGAATGCCCGAGAACGTAGGTTCTGATTGGCGGCACCTCGGCATACTGTCGCACCTTCCTGATTCCTTCTAGCGCGATCCCTCGGGCCCTGTGATCGCTTAGAGGGTAGCTGTCGAAATATGCCGCAACAGGCTCTATTCTTGCGTTGACCGTTAGCCAGAGGGCAACCGGAGAATCGATGCCTCCGGAGATCAGGCACACGGCCTTCCCTCTTGACCGGCTTTTTGTCGTGCCTTGAGCCACAAGTTGCGTCGCGGTCACTTTCATCGACTCGGCTTTGTCTGGGCTACCTTTGCGATGACCTTTCCGTATACTTCCAGCGCTCTCTGCTCAGAGTCGATGCCCTTTATCAGCATCCTGCCGTGGTTGAAGAGGCTAACCTCGTAGCCGTCAAACTGGAAGACTATCGCCATCGGAGTCTTGAGGTGGATCTTCGTGGCCTTGCCTAGGCGTCTTGGAACAGATCTGAGGTCTATGCTCAACGGCTTAGCAGGGTTAACGTTCACCGTGTTCTGCCCGCACAGCCACGTCAATCTCTCCTGTCCGGTTGCGGGGATGGGCTCTTTGATTTGGCACACGTTGCAGTTGGACCTTGTCTGAATGTCTATTGTTCTGAAGTCCATCTCGCGAAGATCGCAGATTAGGAGCTTCCCCTCAAGGAGCGGCCGAATTCCGGCTAGGAGCTTGATCGTCTCGGTAGCCTCAAGCCCTCCGATGCTGCCTGTTGTTGTCCCTAGAACTCCTCGTGTTTCACACTTAGGTAGGTATCTGTCGTCCAAGTCTGGCATGATGCATTCCAAGCATGGGGTGGTGGGTGGCCGGAACACGGAGATGTTGCCCTCCATCCCGATCGCGCCCGCGAAGACGTAAGGTATTGAGTTTCGTGTACATGCACGGTTGACTACGTACCGAGTCGTCATATTGTCGAGCCCGTCGACGACACAGTTGGAGCCGGAGATCATGTCGTCAGCGTTGGTCTCTCTCACGTTCTCAGCGACGGGATCGAGATGAACGTGCGGATTAAGCGTGGCGAGCCTATCGGATGCCGCTTCGACCTTTGGCCTTCTCAGATCGTTGATGCTGTAGAGAACCTGTCTTTGAAGGTTATGACTTTCAACTGTGTCTTGGTCGACCAGCCGTATTCTTCCGACGCCTGCCATCGTGAGATATGCTGCCGCAGCCGCTCCCAAACCGCCTAGGCCGATTATCGTGGCAGACGATCCCCTAAGCCTCTTCTGGCCCTCTGGACCGAGCTCCTTCATGACTTCCTGACGCAAATAGTAGTCTTCCAAGGAGATGTGCCGCTTTCTCGCCAACGTTGTTTCGAAGGGAATACCTCTGCTCTGGTATTAAGACTCCAACGGTCTCGGCGGCGGACCGAACGTCGGGTGTCACAGCGTTAGAGGAATTTGTAGCTCAGCGAGTTCTGGGGGCAAGCGTCTGCGCACTCGCCGCAGAGGATGCACTCCGGGTCATTGAACTTCTCCCATGGTAGCGACAGTATTCGAATCTGCATCGGACATGCCGCCTCGCAGTGAGGACACTTGCTGCACTTTACTGGATCCCTCTTCATCCCCAGGAAACTGTACTTCTGGAAGGGAGCCATCTTCGCGCCGACCGGACATATGTACCTACACCAGAACCGAGGCACCCTATATGCCCCGTAGAAGAAGCCCAACAGAATGATCAGCTGCGCCCAGATGAGGATTGGGATCGAGCGAAGCCACTCCCCTATCTGGGCCGCGGACAACTTTGACAGAAAGGTCGGAGCCACGTTCTCACCAATGTAGAGCAGCGCTCGAGGAATTGTTGAGAAGAGAGCGCCCTCGGGTGCTAGAGGAATGAGCGGGCCGCTTGCGAAGACCCAGAGCGACTGCTCATAGTCGGCCCCGAACCCCAACCAGAGTGAAACGCCCAGAGAGACACTGATCAGGAGCGCAAAACCTAGGACAAAATACTTCACCCGTTTGCTGCTGTCATGGGTGCGCACGTTAACTTGACTCAGACTTCCCTTTGCGGATGTGACCATGTCTTGAAGAAACCCCATCGGACAAACCCAACCACAAAACGCCCTTCCCAAAATGGCGCCTATGACGAAGACGAAGGCCAAGGCCACCCAGGGCGCTGCTGGGTTTGCGAGAGCGACCTGAATGACGTCCATGCTACTGTAAGCGAGATTCGTCGGCGCATTGATGCTGAGCAGGATCGGAAGCGGGACAAGGTACCGTTCGAGTTTGAGACCCGGATACAGCTCTACGAGCAGCAACCCGTTCAGGAGCAGGAGAGAGGCGAACTGTACGACTAGGCGAGGCACACCATACTTGAACTTGAATCCGCTCTTCTCCTTCTCAGCCATGATGCTCAACTTCACGGATCACGGAAATGATACGACGTATGATTGGACTATCTTCGTTAGTGTCTCTATGTTGCCGAGGTATAGGGTCAACGTCAGAAAAGTCAGCCCGAGGAGGAGCGCAAATGATCCGATAACGCGCCTCAACGAGCTCCCTTCATCAGACAGTGAATCCTTGCAGAGTTTTCTAACGGCATACAGATTTGACATAATTATGCTTTTCTAGGCGTTTTGAATCGGTCATCCACTCGTTTGCCAACTACTTTTCGCTGCAATTTGGCCCCATCAATGACGCTTGCGACGATCCTCTTCTCTTCGCCAATCGCCGGCCAAGGATTGTGTTACTAGACGGTGTTGACGAGGAGGAATCGTGCTCGCTGGACCGCCTGATCCTGGCTAATGCAGCTGAAGCTTCTGCGACTTGTCAGATCTCGGATCCGGCCGGTCAAAGTTCAGAGCAAAAAGATGAGCAAGCCAATATGGATGCCGGTTATTGATGATCGAGAACTCGTTCAAGTTGCTGAGGTGGCTAGGTAAAGCAAGCAAGACATGCAGCAAGCGTTGGAGAAGATACTTGATAGGGCCAGGCAGATAATCTACGGAGAAACAAACCTCCAGCGCCCATCCAGAACCCATGGCTGCCATCTCCGCTGAGCGCAAGGATCATGGCCACTCCCGAGCAGCGAATCCGCCCTGCAGTGGAGTTCAAGTTATCAGAAAGGAGTCATGCGGACCGCAGCGACCTTGGGCAGACTTGCTGACTGTCGCGTCCTTTCTCGCGATCTAGCTTCCTTATGAGCTTCCTCTGTATGATTTCTGCGCAGCTGGCCGTGCCCGGTATGCCCGAGTTGGAAAAGCCCAAGGGATTATTCGTTACAGCCTCGAACGCGTCGATGCTTGCTGACCTTTACGAGCTGACGATGGCAGCAGCTTACTTCGAGAATCATGTACCAGGAGAAGCGTCTTTCGAGCTCTTCGTCCGGCATCTTCCAAAGAACTTCTCGTACATGATCGCAGCAGGACTTGAGCAGGCTCTGCACTACATCCTCAATCTGAGGTTCACCGAGCAGCAGATTCAGTTCCTCATCGGTCACCCGTCGTTCAGACACGTGGGCAAGGGTTTCTTCGAATACCTGAAGAACTTCAGGTTCTCAGGCGATGTCTGGGCTGCGCCCGAGGGCACAGTCCTGTTCCCCGGCGAACCGCTCGTCCAGGTGGCTGGCAACCTGATCGAGGCACAGATCGTCGAAACCTATCTGCTCACCATGATCAACTTCCAGACTTTGATCGCCAGTAAGGCGTCTAGGGTAGTAGAGGCAGCGAGAGGTCACGATGTTGTCGAGTTCGGCTCTAGACGGGCGCATGGCCCCCAGGCAGCGCTGCTTGCGGCGAGGGCCTCCTACATCGGCGGGTGTGTAGGAACGTCTAACCTGCTGGGGGGATATGAGCTGGGAATACCGACCTACGGCACCATGGCGCACTCGTTCGTTATGGCATTCGATTCGGAGCAAGAAGCCTTTCAAGCGTACCACAATGTCTTCCCTGAAAGCACAGCACTTCTCATCGACACGTATGACACAATCGAGGGTGCAAGGACCGCCGCTACACTCGGGATTCTTCCAACTCTAGTCCGTCTCGATAGCGGCGACCTCTTGGATCTGAGCAAGAGGGTAAGACGAATACTTGATGAGGCAGGACACAGAACCACGAAGATCTTCGCTAGCGGAGACCTGAATGAATACAAGATCCACTCGCTTGTCTCGCAAGGTGCACCTATCGACGCATTTGGTGTCGGAACAGAACTGACCACCTCCCGCGAGGACCCTGCGTTGCCAGGGATCTACAAGCTCGTGGAACTCCGCCGCGGACGACAAGCAATCCCCCGAGTCAAGCTGAGTCCAGCGAAAGTGACAATCCCGGAACTCAAACAGGTGTTTCGCTCTTACTCAAGCGCGGGCCGGCTAAGGCAGGATGTCATTGCCATAAGCAGTGAAAAGCCAGCCGACCCTGCCTCGCAGTCCCTTCTTATGAAAGTCATCGAGAAAGGTCGACTTGTGTACGACATCCCGCCTCTGTTGGAGATTCGCGAGTATCGGAGGAAGCAGACAGAAAGTCTTCCTGAGGAATTCAAGAGCCTCGTGAGCATGGCTGAGCCTCCCGTGCGTCTAAGCCCGAGGCTTTCCGAGCTCTGCGAGAGACTCTACCACGGCATAACCTAGCATGCCACGCGGGTAGGAATGAAGCTCAACGAAAGGAGCTGAAGCGCCGGGCGTATGTCTCCCGAACTAGCCCGCGCCTGAACTTACGGCCTGAAGGCTTAAGTTGGATCGCTCTGTATCCAACGCGCCCTTGCCACGACAGCCTCTTTGTGAAAGGATGTTGTCGCAGCAAGAAGCCGTGGTGATCCTGATGAAATCCGTCAGCACTATCCGGAGCTACTTTGAAGTGACGAAACCGAGCAGTGTCGCTCTGCTCGTCTTCACCTCAGGTGCCGCTATGGCGATCGCGGCTTTGTCGGAAAATTGGTTTGTGCTTCCTGTCTGGATAGCTGCTCTTGTTGCGATCACAGGTGCAACCGCCGGCTGCAACACTGTGACTTGCTATATCGACAGGGACATCGACGCCGTAATGAGACGAACGAGCCGCAGGCCGATTCCGGCGGGCAGAATTGCACCCGCAGAGAAAGCGCTGCAGTGGGGCATACTCCTCATCGCGCTCGGTCTATTGCTAGGGCTATGGATCAACTTCCTTTCGTTCGTCATCCTGTTGCTGGGTGTTCTAGACAACGTGGTCGTCTATAGTCTCTGGTTGAAGAGGAGAAATCCGATCAACATAATCCTTGGGGGTTTCAGCGGCGGATTGCCTGTGATGTTTGGATGGACCGTGGTCACGGGATCAATCAACTTGCTTTCTGTTCTACTCGCGGGCCTAGTAGTGCTGTGGATTCCCAGCCACATCTGGAGTCTAGCGATATTCAGCAGAGATGACTACGCCAAGGCGAACGTTCCTATGCTTCCTGTTGTGATAGAGGAGAAGGCTGCCCTGCGCTGCATCGTGGCAACGGTGATCCTCATGCTTCCTTTTTCACTAGCGGTTTACTGGGTAGGAGGCTTTGGATGGATTTATGCCGTGCTCGCCATGACTGTAGGAGTAGCTGTCCTAGCCCTGAATGTGTACCTCTTTGTTCATCCGACCAGAGAGAACGCGTACCGTGCTTTCAAAATCTCAAGTCCATATCTGTTTCTCCTGTTCCTTAGCATGGTGTTGGATCGCGTTCTTCTTTGACCGGTCTTGCGCTAGTACCCGCACAACCTCATCAGGGTATCCAGGCCGGTCGGGATCTTGCAGGTGACAACCTTCTTGATTCCCCCGGTCCGAAGGACTCGCATCGTCAAGTCGAAGAGCGTGTCATGGCGCATGAATATGTCCGCGAATCGTCTCATTCGTGTTGAGGCATGTAGCTCGTGACCGATAGCATTCATCCACCTGGTCTCGTAGCTTGATAGAGGCTCGCCTCTTAGCACATGGAGGGCTGCGACCTCGCCTGCGATTCGGCCTGAGACCATTGCAGTTGGGATCCCTCCACCGTTGGTTGGCATTACCATGCCGGCAGAGTCGCCGGCCACGAGTATCCTGTCTGACTGAGTTCTCGATGCGGCGCCGTCAACGGGCAAGACATCGGCTATCATCGATCGAATCTTGCCCGAGGCGAGCTTGGTTCTCGTGAGAGAATGTTCGCGTACGAAGTGGTCGAGGTAATCTCTTCCCCTTCCAGATCTAGTGAAAGTGGTTCGAACTCCTACGCCGACGTTGGCCGTCGAGTCACTCTTCGGGATTATCCAAGCGTATCCTCCGGGAGCGATCGCGGTACCCATGTACATCTCAGTCACGTTTGATTCAACGTTGAGGCTGTCCATGACGTACTGATAGTTCACCGCCACATTCTCTGGAAGATCATAGCGGGGATCAGCCAGACCGCCAGAAGAGGCAGCCTCTGAGGGAAAGCCGTCGGCGGCGACTAGCACCGATGTCTCAATCGATTCCGAGAAAGTCGGCCCGACTCTCAGTTTGCCATTGCTTGTGAATCCTTCGACGGCGCATCCGAGCCTGAATTCCGCGCCCAGCGCTTTAGCCTTCCTAGCCATGTCTTGCTCGAGAGTCGTGCGGTCAAGGATGTATGCTCTGAATGGGAATTCCCAGCATTTCCCTGCTGGTGAGTACATGCGAAGCGTATCGCATTCGTTGTTGACCGCATACGACGGGATCTCAAAGAGACTAGCGAAATCGCGGGATCCTGGCAGGAGATTCAGCATTTCCTGCTTCGACGGAAAGAATTCGCCGCATCTGACAGGCACGCCAATCACGGTCTTCTTATCGAATACGGCAACCCGCACTCCATGTTCGGCGGCGGCAATCGCCGCCTGTAGGCCTGCTGGACCGGCTCCTGCCACAACGACTTCGATCTTTCGTGCGGTGGACATCGGCGAATCATCGCCTGTGCGCGGGGAAACCGACAGACTGCACGGGCGAGATATGGGCTTCTATGTTCAAGCACTCTTCTGAATTGGAATTGGTCAATTCGAAAGCAAATTCTATATAAATTCGGCCCGGTACACTCCTAGTAAATAACGTAAAGAGGCCTCGGCAGTGGAAGCGAGAAAGGTCCAACGGGTAGGATATTCCACACTCACTGTTTCGCTCCCGCGTAGTTGGGTACAAGAGGTAAACCTCAGGCAAGGAGACGTAGTCTCGATCCGAAGGGAGGATGATGGATCTCTTAGGATTTTCAGCGGCCTAGAGCAGAAGCACGAGGAAGCCAAGAAATCCATAATCGACGCGGATCTGTGTGACAAGCCGGATCTCCTAACGCGCCTGATCACTGGCAACTACATACTTGGCCACGATACGATTCAGGTGATCTCCAAGCGAGAGTTGAAACTCGAGCATCTCGAGGAAACCAGACGGGCAACACAACGGCTGACAGGTCTCGGAATAGTCGAACAGACGCTGAGACAAGTCACAGTTCAGAGTTTCGTAGACCCGACGAAGTTCCCGGTTTACGGGTTGATCCGCAGACTTCACATCGTTGTCTCGTCGATGCAAGAAGCAGCAGTCAAGGCCCTCGTTGAGAGGCGCCCTGATCTGGCAGATGAAGTCTCGCACATGGAATCCGAGGCCGATCGCATCTACTGGCTCGTCGTTAGACAACTGCTCCTCGCCATCCGTGACCGAAGCGTGGGCGCCAAGATCGGCATAGAGTCGCCCACTCACGTTGCTGGGAATAGAATAGTCGCAAAAACCTTGGAGGAGATGGCGGATTCCGCAGAGAACATTGCGAAGGAAGTCTTGACGATTAAAGATCTGAGCGGGGCTAGCGAGTCCATACTTGAAGGCATATCCAAGTTCAGTGCGGTGGTTCAGTCTGTCTCTGACAGGGTGATGAAGGCTCTGCTTACTCTAGACGTCAAGCTTGCCAATGAGGCTATTGCAACTACAGAACTTGCGATGAAGGAGCAGCGAAAGCTCACCGAAAGAATACTCACATCGGTGAAGGACGTGAGCTTGGCCGTTAGTTTGCGGACGATTGTCTGGAACCTTGCCGAAATAGCCAAGTACGCGAAGATCATAGGAGAGATATCGATCAACCGGACGCTTGAGGCGCCGAGCGAAATCTGCCGCCTCGAGAAAGCTTAGAGTCCCGATGCAATCCTCAACGTGAGCGACAGGAACGGCTGAGGATAGACTCCAACCAATATGATGATGGCGGTAGAGAGGGCCAAGACTCCGATGAAGAGCCGCGGCTCCTTTACACGCGTCATGTCCTGCGCTTCATCAAGATACATCCGCTTTATCACCCACCCGTAATAGGCCAAGGAGAAGGCGCTGTTCAGCACGCCAGCAAGCGCGAGCCAGACTATCCCTGAGTCTATGGCAGCGGTGAACAGAACCAGCTTGCTGATGAACCCGTTGAGGGGCGGAACCCCGGCAAGCGCCAGCAGTGAAATGGTCAACGCCAATGCTGTGTAAGGCATCCTCTTGCCGAGACCGGAATATCCCTCCAAGGCTGTGGTTGACAGCTTCATCAGAATCACAGCAGCCGCGAAGAAGGCTGCAGACTTCATTATTGAATGATTCAGCACATGGAACAGAGCGCCTCCTATTCCTAGCGTCGTCGGGGCCGCGAGGCCGATCAGGATGTAGCCTGACTGTGCTATGCTCGAGTATGCCAGAAGACGCGTGAAGCTTTTCTGCATCAGCGCCGCCACATTGCCCAGCGTCATTGTCAAGAGAGCTACAGCCGCGAAGATTGCTGACCAATCCGCCCGGAAGAACGCGAGAGACACGAGGAAGACCCTCAGCAGCGCCGCGAACCCGCCGCTCTTCGTCCCTGCTGCAAGAAGCGCGGCAATGGTTGTGGGC
>Ga0315312_1002340_pt1 | contig 13262 bp, 15 predicted proteins | sample TDP7_MG_FD_203629 | JGI IMG/M metagenome (GOLD analysis project Ga0315312, IMG submission 203629) | Freshwater sediment microbial communities from Lake Towuti, South Sulawesi, Indonesia - TDP7 | ecosystem: Environmental > Aquatic > Freshwater > Lake > Sediment | place: Indonesia: South Sulawesi... | reverse complement strand
GAACTCAACAGCCGCACGGGCAGCCTGAACATGAGCTCGTGAGTACCCCAATTGGCGACGTAGACGAAGGCATCGAAGACGCTGGCCATCAGCTTCTGAGGGTCGCCGCGGAAGTCACCGTAGTTGTAAACGTTCACGAAGCTGGTGGCGGTGATGTCGGCCCGGGTGGACAACTTGCGCAACTCCGCCATTTCGGCGCTGGTCAGCGGGCGGTCCACTGCCCGGAACTCGTAGTACTGGTATTCGCTCATGGCTGCGCCTCGGACGAGTGGCTCGGCTGCGCGATCCACCGGCGTGAGCGCTTCTGCGTGGCCATAGTGTTCCTCCGTCTCGTCGCATTGTACCGAAACGTGCAGCGGCAGAAGGCCACATGCTCTGCGGGTCCGCCGGAAAGGCGGGGGCACCCCCGCGGCGCAGGCGGAACGCCATAGTTCCGGGACGAACCAAAAGGTGATTGAGCAGATATCTGCTAGCATGATATGCTTATCTGTATGCGGACCACGCTGAACCTCGACGATCACCTCATGAGGGCGGTAAAGCGGCGCGCGGCCGAGACGGGCCGCAGCCTCACCGCCACCGTGGAGACTGCGCTGCGGGAGTTCGTGCAGCAGGAGGCCAAGCCCGCCAGGCCCTATCGCCTGCGCTGGGTGAGGGTGCGCGGAGGGGTGCAACCTGGGGTGGACCTCACGGACCGTGACGCGCTGCTCGAGCGCATGGAGGGGCGGGGGTGATCGCGGTGGACACGAACGTACTGGTGTACGCGCACCGGGCGGAGCTGCCCAAACACACGGCGGCCCTACGCTGGCTGCGCCACCTAGCGGAAGGCAGGACCCCCTGGGGCCTCCCGGTCTTCTCGATTGGCGAGTTCGTGCGGGTGGTGACTCACCCGCGCATCATGCAGCCGCCCTCGAATCTGGAAGAAGCCGTGGGGGCTGTGACTGGACTCCTGACCAGTCCGACGCTCCGTGTCCTCAATCCCGGTGCGCGTTTTCCGGAGCTGTACTGCGAGGCGGTTCGCCGGGCCGATGCACGGGGCAACCTGGCGTTCGACGGCCAGATCGCCGCCGTGTGCCTTGAGCACGGCGCCGATTCACTTCTCACCCTGGACCGCGATTTCAGTCGCTTTCCCGGTTTGCGCCTTGTGGCGGTAGACGAGGAACCGCGATAGAGCGCAACAAGCGGGTTCCCCTCGGACAGGGAGACAGCCGGGCTGCGCCCGGGTCACAGCGCGGCGGCCACGGCCTGGGCCATCTGGGAGGTGGTGGCGTTGCCGCCCAGGTCGTAGGTGCGCACCGCGCCCTGGGCCACCACCTGCGCCACGGCGTGTTCGACGGCCGCGGCCTTTTGTTTCTCGCCGAGCCACTCCAGCATCATCTTGGCGGCCAGGATGGTGGCCAGCGGGTTGACTTTGTTGAGGCCGGCGTACTTGGGGGCCGAGCCGTGGGTGGGTTCGAAGACCGCGTAGCGATCCCCGATGTTCCCGCTGTAAGCAAAGCCCATGCCGCCCACAAGCTGCGCGCAGAGGTCGGAGAGGATGTCGCCGAAAAGGTTCGTGGTAACGATGACGTCGTAGTTGGCCGGGTTCTTGAGCACCCACATGCACATGGCATCCACGTTGGCCTCGTCGAAGGCAATCTGCGGATAATCAGCCGCCACCTGCCGGGCGCTCTCGAGGAAGACGCCGCAGGTGGTGCGCAGCACGTTGGCCTTATGCACGGCAGTGACTTTGCGGCGGCCGTTCTTGACCGCGTACTCGAAGGCCGCCTTGACGATGCGGCGCGAGCCCTCCGGGGTGATGCTGCGAATCGAGATGGCGGCGGTGCGCGGGATGCGCTCCATGCCGGCCTGCTGGTAAAAGATCTCGGGCACGCGCGCGTACTCGACCCCGATATACATCCCTTCGGTGTTCTCCCGGAAGACCACCAGGTCGATGCCTTCCCGATAGTTGAGCGGGTTGCCGGGAAAAGCCTTGCAGGGCCTGAGGCACACGTAGAGATCGAGCAACTGCCGCATGCGCACGATGGGGCTGCGGTAGCTCAGGCCGCGGTTGTGAAGCTCGGGAACCAGTTCGCGGGCCGCCTCCGCCGTGGGTTTCGAGGTGATGGCGCCGAAAAAAGCGCAGTCGGTGGCCTTCAGCAACTGGATGGTGCGCGTCGGCAGCGCGTCGCCTTCCCGGCGCCAGAATTCCCAGCCGATGTCGCCGGGCAGGTATTCGGCGGAGAAGCCCGCCGCCTCGAGCACCGTGCGCGCGGCCTGGCAAACCTCGACACCGACGCCGTCACCGGGCAACCAGGCAATGCGATAGTTGGGCATAGGGTCTCCTCAGGCGGCGTGCTTCTTTTTCAGGTACGGGATCAGGCCGCCCGCTTCCAGCAGCTCGATGGCTCGCGGATCCAGCGGCGCCGCCTGGAAAAGCGCGCCCGTGGCCAGGCAGGTGATGCGGCCGGCGGCCAGGTCGAGCTCCGCTTCATCGCCCGCCTGAAGCGCCGCGGCCGCCTCCGCCGAAACCACCACCGGCAGCCCCAGGTTGACCGAGTTGCGAAAGAAGATCCGCGCAAAGGAGGCCGCGATCACCGCGCCCACCCCCGAGTACTTCAACGCCGCGGTGGCCTGCTCACGGCTAGAGCCACAGCCGAAGTTTTTCCCGCCGACGATGAAATCGCCGGGCCGGATCTGGGCGCGCAGTTCCGGATAGGCCAGCTCGAAGAGGTGCTCAGCGGTCTTCTCACGATCAGTGATGTTCAAATACCGGCCGGGGTAGATGAGGTCGGTGTCCACGTTGTCGGCGAGCTTGGCGGCTACGCGGCCGCGCAGGCGAAGGACTGCGCCGTTCATGCTGCCTCCTTCGTGACGATCTCTGCCGGGTGCGCGAGGCGCCCGGCGATGGCCGAGGCCGCCACCACGGCGGGGCTGGCCAAGTAGACGCGGGAATCCTTGCTGCCCATGCGCCCGAGGAAGTTGCGATTGGTGCTGGAAATGCAAGTCTCGCCCGCCGCCAGGACGCCCTGGTGCACGCCCACACAGGGGCCGCAGCCGGGCGGGTTGATCACGGCGCCTGCGGCGACGAACTGCTGAACATAGCCCAGGCGGATGGCTTCGAGCAGAATCTGCTGGCTGGCCGGGATCACCAGCAGCCGAGTGCGGGGATGCACGCGCCGGCCGCGCACCAGCTCCGCTGCCACTGCCAAATCCTCCAGCCGGCCGTTGGTGCAGCTTCCCAGGACCGCCTGGTGTACCGGCACCTCGCCCAGTTCCGACAGCGGCACCACCTGATCCACAGCGTGCGGACAGGCTACCTGCGGCTCGGCGATCTCCGCTGAGTCGATTTGCAGGATGCGCTCGTAGTCCGCGTCCACGTCCGCCTCGAAATCCGCGCTCCAGGGGATCTTCCACCCGGTCCGCTCCGCCAGGTAATCGAGCAGCGTGTCGTCCACCGGAGTGAAGGCCACCTTGGCGCCCATCTCCATGGAGAGGTTGGCCAGCACCATGCGGGAGGCCACGCTCAGGCGCCGGATGAGGGAGCCGTCGAACTCGACGGCGCGGTAGTCGGCCCCATCCGCCCCCAACCGCCCGATGAGGTTCAGGATGAGGTCCTTGGCCGAAATCCAGGGAGCGAACTCGCCTTCCACCTCGATGCGGATGGTGGAGGGCACCTTGAACCACAGCCGTCCCTCGATCCACACGCCGGTCATCTCGGTGGCTCCGATACCCGTGGCGAAGGCCCCAAAAGCGCCGTGCGTGGTGGTATGCGAGTCAGTCCCCACTACTACCATGCCGGGCAGTACGTGGCCGCGCTCGGCCAGCACTTGGTGGCAGATGCCGCCCCGGCCCACATCATAGAAATGCCGCAGCCCCTGCTGGTGCACGAACTCCCGAATGGCCTTGTGCGTGGCCGCGGTTTTCTCGGATTCCGCCGGCACCCGGTGATCCAGGATGATCACAATTCGCTCCGGGTCCCAGACCTTGGCTACGCCCACCTCCAAGAAGCTCTTCCGCACCAGGTCCGCGTTCTCGTGCGACATGGCCAGATCCACTGCGGCCACCACGATCTCGTCCGGCACCACGCTCTCGCGCCCGCTCGCCCGCGCCAGTATCTTCTCCGCCAGGGTCATGCCCATCGCTGCCTCACCCCCTGCCCGCGTACTTTTCTTCCAGCGTTGCCCGGGGTAGGTACTCGTCCTCGAGGCGCCGGTACTCCTTCAGTCCCACGAACTCGGTGTACTCGGCGAAGCCGCTGAGCCACTGGGTCTGGCCCGCCAGAAGGCCGGTGGGCGAGGCCTGGAGGGCTGCGAAGAACTCCTTCAGGGCGCGGTGGGCCACCAGGATGGAGGCCACCGGGATGCTCACCCGGGCGACGCCCATCCGCGCCAGCTCGGGAATGGGGATCAACTCGGTCTTGACTCCGGTCACGGCATCCATCAAGTTCACCGAGAGCAGGCCGCGCACCTCGCGCACGGCCCGCTCGATATCGGCGCGCGTGCGGATGCCGTCGATGAAGGCCATGTCAGCGCCCGCCTCCAAGTACAGGTTCGAGCGGCGGATGGTTTCGGGTAAGCCATACACCGCGCAGGCGTCGGTGCGCGCGTTGATGACGATGTCAGCGCCTGCGCAGCGGCGGGTGTCCGCCATGGCCCGCACTTTGCCGACCATTTCCTCGGCGCTGATGACCTGCTTGCCCTCCAGGTGCCCGCAGCGTTTGGGAAAGACCTGGTCCTCGATGTTGACCCCGGCCACGCCCATGGTGATCAGGCGCTCGGTGATGTCGGCGGCGTTCATGGCGTTGCCGCCGCCGGTGTCAATGTCGGCCATCACCGGGATGCGAACCGCGCGCACGATGTGCCAGGTGAGGTCGAGGATGTCCTTCATCTCCACCAAGCCCACGTCAGGCCGGCCCTGGAGGCTGCCGGCCAGCCCGAAACCGCTGACTTGGATGGCCTCGAAGCCCGCCGCCTCAATGAGGCGCGCGCTGAGGGCGTCGTGGCAGCCCGGCACCACCAGGGCCTGCCGCCGGGCCAGCTTCTCGCGCAACACCCCAGCCGGATTGGCGCTCATAGGGGAACCCCCGGCCATTATGGTAGTACAAAAGCGTCCCCGCCCGCCCCGTTGCCGAGCACGTTGTAGTATGCTCAAGTTGGAGCTTTTCGAAGCGCTGGAGGAACCGCATGTTAGTCACCAAAACGGCCCGATTGGCCACCCCCCTGTTCCTGCTTGCCGGCCTCGGCTTCGCCCAGACGTCCTCGATCGCGGGCACGGTCAAGGGCGAGGACGGCAACCCTCTCAGAGACGCCCTCGTCAAGATCAACCGCAGGGACATCCGCGGCAGCTACAAAGTCAAGACCAACAGGAAGGGTGAGTACTTCCACGCCGGGCTGCCGCTGGGCAACTATGACGTGGTTCTGGAGGTGGGCGGCAAGGACGTGGACCGTGTGAGCAACGTCCGCACGCGGCTGGGCGATCCGACGCAAGTGGACTTTGATCTGCAAAGGCTCAAGCAGAGGCAGGAGGCCATGCAGCGCGCCGCCGAAACCGGCCAGCTCACCGGCGAGCAGGCCCGTGGGTTGTCCGCGGAGCAGAAGGCGGAGCTGGAGAAGGCCACCAAGGAGCGCGCGCAGCAGTTGGCCAAGAACAAGGTCCTCAACGAGGCCTTCAATAACGGCATGCAGGCGCTCCAGGCCAAGCAGTTTGATGCCGCTGTCGAGCAGTTCGTCAAAGCCTCGGAGATCGATCCCAAGCAGCACGTGGTGTGGGCGCACCTAGCCGACGCCTACATCGGGCAGGCCGGCGTCAAGACCGGCGCCGAGCAAGAGGCGGCGATGAACAAGGGCCTGGAGATGTACCTGAAGGCCCTGGAGCTGAAGCCCGAGGAGGCCGCCTACCACAACAACTACGCGCTGGCGCTGGCGCGCGCCAAGAAGTTCAACGAGGCCCAGGCCGAGCTGCAAAAGGCCGCCCAGATCGATCCGCCCAACGCGGGGCGCTACTATTACAACCTGGGGGCGCTCCTGGTGAACTCGGGGCAGCTCGAACCGTCCGGCGAAGCCTTTAAGAAGGCCCTTGAGGCCGATTCCAACTACGCCGACGCGCACTACCAGTGGGGCATGTACCTGGTGGCCAAGGCCACCACTACTCCGGAGGGCAAGATCGTTCCGCCCCCGGGCACTAAGGAAGCCTTTCAGAAGTACCTCGAACTGAAGCCCACCGGTCCCTTCGCCGACTCCGCCAAGTCCATGCTGGCCACGCTGGAATCTTCTATCGAGACCCAGTACCTCAGCCCCGAGGCCCAGAAGAAGGCTGCCAAGAAGAAGAAGTAATCGCAGGGTGCGGTGGGGCGTCTCGAGGAGGCGCCCTGGAAATGATGCGAGCGGTCCTGTATCTCATCGTCACCGTGCTGGTGCTGGCGCTGCTGCGGGGCGTCATCGGGATTCTGGGCAAGACCTTCCTGTCTATGTTGCAGCCGGAGGGCGGCCGGCGCGGCGGCGAGCCCCGCTCGGGCGGCCAGCTCCGCCGGGATCCGGTCTGCGGCGCCTACGTTTCCGAGGAAGTGGCGGTGAAGAAGACCCTCGGGAAGAAGACCTTCTTCTTCTGCTCGCCGGCCTGCCGCGACAAGCACCAGGAGGGCTGAGCCTCGGGCGGGCGCGGTTGAGCGTGTCCCGATCCAAGAATGCTCGTGAAGCGGGAGAAGGGGGTGACAGTGCTGGCTGTGGTAGGATGGTCAGCACTGGGCTATGACAAGGCTCATCAAGGCCAAGGCGGCCGAGCCTGAGGAGCCTCCGGCTGGCACGGCGCTTCCCGTCAGTTGGAGGCAGGCCGCCGGCATCCTGAGACGTCGTGTGGATCCCGTCCGCTATCAGAGGCAGGTGCGGAAGCGGTGGGAGACGCGTCGGAGAAAAGCCGCCTCGTCCGCATGAGGCATGGTCCTCGACACCAATATCCTCATCGCCTACCTGAACGGAGAGCCGGCCGTCATTGACACACTTTGCCGCTGGAGGCGGGAGGGGCGGGCGCTCCTGATCTCCAGCATCTCATTCGCGGAGGTTCTGGCTCTCCCCGCGCTTGCCCCCTCCGACCTGCGTGTCGTGACCCGGTTCCTGCGGACTTTTCTCTCCGTCCCCTTTGATGACCACTTGGCAGAGACAGCCGCCACTCTCGGCCGACTGCATGGGCTGAAGCTGCCGGATGCCGCCATCGCCGCAACTGCGGCGGTCCACGCGCTACCGCTGGTCAGCCGGGATCGGGTGTTTCGCCGGGTGGTGCAGATCGAGCTAATCGAGATCTGACACCTCCGATGTTCCGTCCCCGTTCCCGGGTTTGACACCCGGCGAAGCCGCCTTTGGTATACTGAGACTTACCGAACCCGCGCTGGGAGCGCCGCAAGGTGCGGTCTGTCCCTGCGGAGGGCGCGCTCACAATGCCGAAACGTACGTATCAACCGAACAACCGCCGCCGAGCCAAGACCCATGGATTCCGGGCGCGCATGAAGACTCGGGACGGCCAAGCCGTGCTGGCGCGCCGGCGAGCCAAGGGCCGCTGGAAGCTGACGGTCAGCGACGAGAGAGCAGTCCGCTATTCCGACTAACCCGAGCGAGGCCAGCCCGCCCAGTCGAGCGTTTCCCAAGTCCCGGCGTCTACGGGCCTCCTCGGAGTTCCAGCGAGTGTTGAAGGAAGGCTTTCGGGTGGGCGGAAGTTATTTGACGGCAGCTTGCCTGGAGACGCCAGAGCGGGAGGGGCCTAGGATCGGTTTCGCAGTGTCCCGCGCGTTGGGCAAGGCCGTGGTGCGAAACAGGCTGAGGCGGCGGACGCGCGAAGCCGCCCGGCGATGGCTCGAACGGCTGCCGGCGGGGTGGCGGATCGTCATCCAGCCGCGGCGGGCGGCGCTGGAGGCGCCCTTCGAGGACCTGGAACGCGAGATGGAGAAGCTGTTCCGGCGATGCGCTGGCTGATCCTGCAACTGCTCTACTGGTACAAGCGGCTGCTGTCGCCGTGGCTGCCCTCGGCCTGCCGCTACGCCCCCACCTGCTCGGAGTACATGGCGGAGGCGGTCCGCCGTTACGGGACCGCACGTGGCGTCTGGCTGGGCCTGAAGCGCCTGGCGCGCTGCCACCCCTTCCAGGCGGGAGGCTTTGACCCAGTACGATGAGACCGCATCACCATGGCTGAAGGAAAAGGCGCACCTAAACGGCCTCTGTTCCCCAAGGAACCCTCCCCGGAGGAACGGTTCCAGCCAACGCTGCTGGTGATCATCCTGGCGGCGTTCCTGGTGGTGCCGTTTCTCTACCAGTTCATAGCGCCGAAGCCGCCTGCGCAGCCCGCGCAGCCCTCGCCGGCCAAGCCTGCCGCACGCGCGGCGGAGCCGGCGGCCGCGCCGGCCGCAAAGCCGGCGGCGCCAGCCGCACCCATATCGGCAGAGAAGGAGGAACTTCTCGTCATCGACACGGACCTCTACCGAGTGACGCTGTCGAACCGCGGGGCGGTGGTGCGTTCCTGGGTGCTCAAGAAGTACAGGGACAGCGCGGGCAAGCCGCTTGAGGCGGTGAACCTAGCTGCGGCCGCCAAGGTGGGCTTCCCGTTTGCCTTGCTGTTCAAGGACCGGCAACCTTCGGCGGATCCCAATCAAGCGCTGTTCCAAGCCTCGCCCACCCCCGACGGCTTGGGCATCGATTACGCCTTCTCCGATGGAGCGATGAGGGTGCACAAGTCGCTCCGCTTCCGCCAGCGGGAGTACCTGTGGCAGTTCTCCTCGGAAGTCTCGGAGAAGGGTACCGGCCTCGCACATCTGGTGGCTTGGCGCGGCGGCTTCGGCGACTTCGCTGTGTTGAATCCGGCGGGCAACCAGCACAGCCTCTACTTCGACCTCGCCGCAGGCAAGCTGATCACCAAGGATTCGAAGGCCGCCAAGAACGGACCCGTCACGGACTACGGCACCTACTCCTTCGCCGGGTTGCAGGACAACTACTTTGCCGCGGTGCTGCTGCCGGCCCCCGGGACGCAGCTTGAGGTCCGCACGCTAAGCGACGCCGTGCCGCACCCCCTCAGCCAAAAGGAAGAGCCCCACGTCGGGGTGGCGGTGGGCAGCGGCTGGCGTCAGCAGTTCCGGGTCTTCGTGGGCCCCAAGGACCTAAACGTGCTCCGCGCCGTGGACCCGCGCCTCGAGCAGGTGGTGGACTGGGGCTGGTTCGGCTTCCTGGCCAAGCCCTTGTTCTGGCTGCTCAGCGTGACCAACGACGGCCTCGTGCACAATTACGGCTGGGCCATCGTGCTGGTCACGGTGCTCATCAACTTCGCGCTGGTGCCCCTGAAGCTCAAGAGCATGAAGTCGATGAAGAAGATGCAGGCCCTGCAACCGGAGGTGGCTGCCATCCAGGCCAAGTACAAAGGGCTCAGCCTGCGCGACCCCAGGAAGGCCCAGCAGAACCAGGAAATGATGGAGCTATACCGCAGGCATGGGGTCAACCCCATGGGCGGGTGCCTGCCCATGCTGCTCCAGATTCCGTTCTTCATCGCTTTCTACAAGGTTCTGACGGTGGCTATCGAGATGCGCGGAGCCGAGTGGTTGTGGGTGAGGGACCTCTCGCAGCCCGAGCACTTGCCTATCCGCATCCTGCCGGTGGCGATGGTGATCTCGCAGTTCATCATGCAGAAGATGACGCCGACCACCACGGCCGACCCCATGCAGCAGAAGATGATGCTGTTCATGCCGCTGGTGTTCGGCTTCATGTTCTACCAGTTCCAGAGCGGGCTGGTGCTATACTGGCTGACCAGCAACGTGGTTGGGATCGCGCAGCAGTGGTTCATCAACAAGACCATGCCGACGGCAGCGCCGCAGCCCGCCCCGGTCAAACCTGCGTCGAAGAAAGGCGGCAAAGGCAGGCGGTAACGGTGAGCAGATACTCGCCCGAAGCCATCGGGCCGCGCATCGAGGCCTTCCTGGAGCCGCTGCTTCAGCGGGCAGGACTGCGGCTCCATTTCACCATCGCGCGGGGGGACAACCGTCACGCCCGCTTCGAGAATCCTGACGTAGTGGTGAAGTTCACGGGACCGGACGTGGACCTGCTGCTCGAAAACAAAGCCGCGCTGCTCGTGGCGCTGGAACACGTCACACAGGAAATGCTGGGGATGCCGCCAGAGGATCACACGCGAGTGTGCTTCGACGCCGAGGATTTCCGCGCGCTGCGCATCGAGGAGCTGCGTATGAGCGCCGCCGCGGCCGCCGACAAGGTCCGGCGCACGGGCGTGCCCTTCAAGTTCAACCCCATGACCAGCCGGGAGCGCAGGATCATGCACCTCGCGATGAACGACGAAGCCGGGGTGCGCAGCGAGAGCACCGGAGAAGGGCCCCACCGGCAGGTGGTCATCTACCCTGCGGACATGCCCTCGACGCCCGACGGCGCGCCTCCGCCCCGTCCCTTCGGTCGTCGCCGGCGGTAGCACTCCGCCGCGAACTGGCCCCGCGGGGCGCCTGCGTCGAGCGTAGAATGAAGTAGATTCGAATGGATGCAAGGCCGATCCTGGCGACGCTGGCGCGGGTGCTGGCGGAACATCGACTGGAGGCTGTACTGATTGGTAACGCGGCGGCGGGCCGCCCCAGGGACCGGGCCGTGTTAGAGGTCCTCGAAAGAACGCTGGATGAGAAGAAAAGGCTCGCGAAAGGCCAAACTTGAAGCGCTGAAACGGGAAAGTGACCGGGCGCTGACGGAGCAGATCCGGAGGCTGCTACACCAGGCGCCGGGGGAGCGGACTCATTTCCTGCGGAAGCGGGCGGCTGTGCGGGCCTCGTGCTTGTGAGGGGGCGCTCGCACCACCTTGCGTCTGGACGACACCATTGTGGCGGTCTCGACCCCGCCGGGACGGGGGGGACTGGGGATCGTTCGTCTTTCCGGGAACCAGGCGCGGGCGGTCGCGGAGGGCTTTCTGCGTCTCCGCCAGGGGCACCAGTGGCGCTCGTGGGGGGCGTCGCTGGCTGAGCTGTGCGACCCGGAGGGCCGCGTCCTGGACCAGGTGGTGGTGACCTTCTTCGAGCGGCCGCGCTCCTATACCGCCGAGGATGTCGTCGAAGTCTCCTGCCACGGCGCGCCGGTGCTGCTGCGCTACGGAGCGGAGCGGGCACTGGCGTGCGGGGCGCGGCTGGCCGAGCCCGGCGAGTTCACCCTGCGGGCCTTTCTGAACGGCCGGCTGGACCTGACGCAAGCGGAGGCGGTACGCGACCTCATCGAGGCCACCACGTTGTACCAGGCCCGGGTGGCGGCGCAGCAGGTGGAGGGAACCCTGTCGCGGCGGCTGGCACCAATCAAGGAGCAGTTGCTCGAACTGATCGCACTGCTGGAGGCGGGCATCGACTTCGCCGAGGATGATGTCCCCGTGGCCGAGGACACCGAGATCCTCGCGCGCCTGGCGGCGATCACGGACCCGGTCGCCCAACTGGCCGCCAGCTTTGCCTACGGCAAGCTGGTTCACGAGGGCTTCACGCTGGCCATCGTGGGGCGGCCCAACGTGGGCAAAAGCAGCCTTTTCAACCGGCTGCTGGAGCAGGATCGCGCCATCGTCACCGCGCTTCCGGGCACCACCCGGGATTTAGTGAGCGAGGTCACCGCGCTGGAAGGCATTCCCGTCAAGTTCGTGGACACGGCGGGCATTCGCCGCGCCGGGGACCTCGTGGAATCCCTCGGCGTGGAGCGCAGCTACCAGGCGATGGCGGACGCGGATCTAACGCTGGTGGTGTGGGATCTATCCGTGCCGCGGGAGACCGAAGATGAGCGCCTGCTGGAACATGCGCGGGCCGCAGGGCGCTACGTGTTCGTGGGCAACAAGTGCGACCTGCCGGCCCGCGCAGAGTTGCCCAACGGGGGCTTGAAGGTCTCTGCGCTGACCGGCGAAGGCGTCGAGCGGTTGCGGCGGCGCATCGTCGAGACCCTGGCGCCGGGCGAGGTGCAACTGGAGGCCGGCTTCATTACCAGCCTGCGCCACGAGCGGGCGCTGAAAGAAGCGCTTGCGGCGCTGGGGCAGGCCCGCTCGGCCGTCGAGCAGCGCATCCCGCACGAGATGGTGCTGATAGACCTCTACGCCGCGCTCCAGGCGCTGGACTCCATCACCGGAGCCACCACGGCCGACGACATTCTGAACCGCATCTTCGCGACATTCTGCATCGGGAAGTAGGGGCGAGGCATGCCTCGCCCCTACGTCCGGAACAGGACGCGCTCGGTGGAGAAGACCCGCACGGCGGCGAAGAAGGCGAGGGCGGCGTAGAGGACGTTGGCCACCATAGTGAGGGCGAAGACCAGCGGGGTGTAATCTCCCTGGAAGATCTGCTTGACGAGCTGACAGACGTTGAACAGGGGGACAAAGGCCAGCGCCGCCGTCAGTTCCACGCCGGGCATCATTCCGGCCATCAGCGGGAACACCACGGCCATGACCAGGGGCGTCAGGTAGCTCTGGGCTTCCTTGAAACTCTTGGCCAGCAGCGCGATGGCAAGCATCAGCGAGGCGGCCATCACCGCCATCGGGGCCAGGGCCAGCAGCACCAGCCCGATGGTCGCGGCGTCGAGAGGGATCGGGCCGGCCGCCTCTCTCAGGGCCCGGCCTTGCTTGCCGAAACTGGAATAGCGGAAGGACACCACCAGGCTGGTTACGGCCAGCAACGCCGTTACAAACACCGCCGTGGTGGAGGCCAGGAGCTTGCCCAACACGATCTCTTCCCGCAGGCTGGAGCGGCCAGGAAGATCTCCAGAGTGCGGCGCTCCTTCTCGCCGGCGGTCATGTCGATGACCGGGTACATGCCGCCGGAGAACATCAGCAGCACCACGACGTAACCCAGGACGCCGCCCCAGAAGAAGCCGGCCATCTTGCGCTGGGGCGCCACGTTGACTTCCGTGACGGTGAACGGCCTCAGCACTGCCGCCGAAACACGCAGGGCCTCCAGCCGGCCGCGAATGAGCTCGTCGCGGAAGCGGTCGAAAGCCCGGCGGAGGTTGCGGGCGGCCAGATCGGAGGCCTGGCGGGTGTTGTCACTGTAAATGCGTATCTCGGGCGCCGCGCCCGGCCGCAGGATTGGCTCGAGGCTGGCGGCGATCTGCTTGCTCTCGACGGCGACCCGCACGTCGTCGCGGAGGCTCACCTCGAAGCCTGATTTCTTGAGGAACTCGACCAGCCCGGGCAGGGCATCCGCGCTGCGCACCGCCACGGTGGTGGCTTCCGCGCCCGCGCGCTTCTCGGCCGAGGTCATGAAGAAGCCAATCACGGAGAACAGCAAGGGTATGGCCACCAGAGGG
>Ga0315312_1002339_pt1 | contig 13270 bp, 16 predicted proteins | sample TDP7_MG_FD_203629 | JGI IMG/M metagenome (GOLD analysis project Ga0315312, IMG submission 203629) | Freshwater sediment microbial communities from Lake Towuti, South Sulawesi, Indonesia - TDP7 | ecosystem: Environmental > Aquatic > Freshwater > Lake > Sediment | place: Indonesia: South Sulawesi... | reverse complement strand
AAGAGTTCCACCGCCAACCTTGGTCACGGTGACTTCGTTGCCGCATACACTGCATCTGTAATGCTCTCCAACACTCTTAACTCCCACCTCGATCGCCTCCTTTTTCCCACAAAGATCCAATCAATCTACGATTGTTAAAATTTGCGTTGCTGTGACCGTCTTATGTAATCCATTTCCTTTGTCTCTATTCGAGCTGGCTAACATCTTTTAGAGAACCGGTGTATGTCAAAGGCTAATATCCAACGCCTGACACAACAAGATTGTGGGAGACTGGACTGTATGAGTTCTGCGATATGTGAGAGATGCGGATATCCGGTAGAGGAATGTAGATGCACCTGCCCCTACTGCGGCGAGACCAATCAATGCCAATGCTGCATCGGATACGCTGTGGCAACTGGCGGTTAGACGCCTAAGACTGATCTTAGCATCAATCATTATAGGAAGGTTTTGAAAGTGGTCGTTAAGAATAGTCTTGTCTGGATGATTGGAGGACCTCAAGGAAGTGGCGTCGACTCAGCAGCCAACATCTTTGCAAGAGCCTGCTGCTATGGAGGGCTCTACGTTTTCGGCAACAGAGAGTACCACTCGAACATAAAGGGGCTCCACAGCTACTTCCAAATTCGAGTTGCTGAACGCCCAGTCCACTGCCACCGGAGCCTTGTAGACTTACTCGCTACCTTTGATGTTGAGACTTTAGTAAGGCATCGGTTTGAAGTAGTCAAGCAAGGGGGCATAATCTACGACCCGACCTATGAGGCGACAAGAATACAAGATATCCCGACCCTCGAGCGGGAGTTTGCGGACGAGTTCATCGCCAAACTAAAGGAGAAAGATTTCGGAGGAACTGTGGCGGATCTAGTGGAGGATGCTAGGAGGGACGGTACCCGAATTTACCCTCTACCCTACATGGATCTCCTCAAAGAGGTTGCTGAGAAGCTCGGCGAGCCAAAGCTCAGCAAGCTTACAAGGATGATCAATATATTGGCACTGGGAGCGTCGTGCGCTATTTTAGACTATGATATCGAACTGCTTGCGAAGGCTATCAGGTATATCTTCGGAGTAAAGCCCAGAATAGCCGAAATGAATGTTTTAGCTTCCCAAATGGCCTATAACTATGTCAAGAAGAGTCTCGGTACAGGCTTCGGCATCAAATTGGAGAAAGTGGAGGCCAGCCAGAGAAGGATCTTTCTGATGGGAAACGAAGCCGTCGCCCTCGGCAAACTTGCGGGCGGCTGCAGGTTCCAGACTTACTATCCCATAACCCCTGCTGCTGACGAGAGCGAGTATCTCGAGGCCAATGAGAGATTAGAGTTGAGTGCCCCAAGCCAAGCGCCAACCCCTGAGATTGGAGAAGCCCCCCTTGTGAAGGGGGGTGGTTCGATCGTGGTAATGCAGACGGAGGATGAGATCGCTGCCATAAACATGGCGTCAGGGGCTGTACTCACAGGAACCAGAGCTTCGACCTCGACGTCTGGACCAGGCTTCTCGCTCATGGTTGAGGGGCTGGGATGGGCTGGGATGAATGAGGTTCCCGTCGTTATAACATACTATCAAAGGAGTGCGCCTTCGACTGGACTTCCCACGAGGCATGGCCAAGACGATTTAAGATTCGCAATTCATGCTGGCCACGGAGAGTTCGCTAGGATAGTTCTAGCTTCAGGGGATATTCAGGAGTCTTTCTATGATGCTACGCTGGCCTTCAACTATGCAGAGCGCTTCCAGATGCCGGTGATCCATCTCCTCGATAAAGCCATGGCCAACAGCAGCAACACCTACCCAACTTTCAACATGTCTAACGTGAAGGTGGAGAGAGGAGAACTTCTCGATTCGGAGGGTCTGCAGAAGCTCCTACAGGAGAGAAGTGAATACAAGCGTTTCCAGCTGACAGAGGAAGGCATCTCGCCGAGAATTCCGTTGGGAACAGAAGGGACAGTCTTCTGGAACACTGGGGATGAAAGGAACGAATTCGGCCACATAAGCGAGAATCCCAAAGTCAGAACATCAATGATGGAGAAGCGTATGAAGAAACTGGAGGTCGTTGAAAGGGAGATTCCGACTTCGGAGAAACTCAACTTCTTCGGCGACGAAGGTAGCGGTGTGACGGTCGTCAGTTGGGGATCTCCGAAAGGGGCGATTCTGGAGGCGAAGGAACGCCTCGAGGCTGAGGGGATCAAGATCAACTTTCTACAGGTTCGCCTAATACATCCATTTCCAGCAGGAGATGTCTCAAGGCTGCTGAGTGGGGCGAAGAGGATTATCGATGTCGAGATGAATTATTCTGGTCAGCTCGCCGGGATAATCAGGGAAAACACAGGGATACTCATAGAGGATCGTATCCTCAAGTATAACGGTCGACCGATGACTTCCGACGAGGTCTATGAGGGCATCAAGAATATTTTTGTGGGCAAGGCTGAGGGAAGGCAGGTGTTGATGCATGGCGCATGAAGCAGCCGATTACAGGTCGGATGTGCATAATGATTGGTGTCCTGGATGTGGCAACTTCGGAATATTGGTGGCGCTCCAAGCAGCGCTTGCAGAGCTGAAGATACAACCACATCAGGCAGCAATCTTCTCAGGGATAGGATGCGCGGGCAAGACACCGCACTTCGTAAACGTCTATGGCATTCACACCCTTCACGGTAGGGCAGTGCCCTTCGCTGTAGGCGCGAAGATCGCGAACCCTCATTTGGAGATCATAGCCGTCGGAGGTGATGGCGATGGGCTAGGCATAGGTATGGGCCACTTCATCGCCGCAGGTAGGCGCAATATTGACATGACCTATATGATCCATGACAACGGCGTTTACGGACTGACGAAGGGACAGGCTTCACCGACGCTTAAACTAGGGTTGAAGACCAAGTCTCTACCTTGGCCTAACATTATCGGTGCAGTCAACCCCATCGCGCTTGCTTTGGCAGCAGGATACACCTTCGTATCGAGAGGATACTCCTATAACGTCAGCCATCTGAAGGAGTTGATGAAGAGAGCTATCGCCCATAAGGGCTTAGCGCTCTTGGACATCCTCCAACCCTGCCCGACATACAACGACATCAATACGAAAGAGTGGTATTCGGGTGAAGACAGGAAGGACCCTAAGACTGGGAAGCCCGTGCCTCGCTACTACCTATTGGAGGAAACCGGTTATGACCCGGTCGTCCACAGTCCAGAGGAGGAGGCTGAGAAGATCGAGCAGGCGTTGGCGAAGTCGAGGGAATGGGGCGATAGAATTCCTATAGGTGTCTTCTATCAGAACGAGTTTGTTCCAACCTACGAGGATCGGATCGGTCAGAGGATAGAAGATTACAGAGTGAACCCCCCGGCCAAACAGATCATCAGCACACATACAGGCGGCTCAATAACCGACCTACATAAGATGATTCAAGACCTACAGGTCACCTAGCCTCTATCTAAAGACAATCAAACAGATAACGAAAAACAAAAGGGCTGATCATCATCCCCCTCTATCCTGTCTAATTCCACAATCAAGACAGTTATCTACATTCACTGGAAGTTCTGAGCCACATTGAATACAGAACTTGTTAACCCGCTTTCTCACGTTGAGACCTAACCATATAAGAAAAACTAGGAAAAGTATTCCAACTATCGTCATTCCTGCAGGGTTATCGGATCTAGATTTATCCATCTCTTGCAGGGGGGCAAGAAGAATGAAGAATGATACTGCGCCACTGGATAGCGCGTATCTGCATTTCTCGCTTATATGACTATATCGTTTAAGGATTTTAATGGATAGTATGATTGAAAGAATTGGGATGAGCATTGCGATTACTGGCGATTCTATTATCGAGGGGGATAGGTAAAGTATAAGGAAGAAAGCTACGGTTCCGAAGAACCCGAAAAGCCAGAATAATTTTCCGTTATTCGCATATCTATGAATTTCCTTATTTAGTTTGAGGCTAGGGATGCTATATGCAAAAATGAACATCAGAACCGTTACAATCAATGCTCCGAAATACAGTGATGCTGATGGCCTGTAAGGAGTCAAGAAAAGATAGCCAAAAGCAACATCAACTGAGAGAATCAGGAAGCTGATAAACAATTTTCTGTTGGTCAACCATCTTTGGTTTCTAAATGCAGGAAAGATGAGTTCGACTAAGAGGATGGGCAGCGATATGCTGAATACTGCATGATAGATTATGAGCATTTCAGTCCAAACCCAATTGACTCCAAGCCATCTCCCATAGGTGCCTAAAACTCCTAGATCCATCCAAGCGGGGTCGAAGAAGCTCTTGACCATCAATCCTTCCTCTATGATCCCGTAAGCTGATCCTAGAATCAGTATTGAAGACCAGCCCTTATGCCAGCGAACAGCAAGTTCATGTGCTATCAATGCGCCGTTACCATAAAGCATAGTAATCACTATGAAACCGAGAGGGTTGAAGAATTCAACGGGCGGAGCAGAGCCTGATAGAAGTTCCCCGATAACCGGGGAGAGAAAGAATAAAGCTATTGCCGGGTTAAGAAAGAGACGGGCACCTTTCATCTGGAGAATCAACCTCCGTAAGTAGTTTCAGGGCCGACGTTCCAGAAGAATATCTTCGGCCTCGTCAATGTACCTAACCTCCTTTATCTCTTGGCTTCGCTCCTAACGAAATCCTCGACAGTTGCGAGAAGCTGATCGATATCTTCCTCCGTATGTGCTGAAGAGATAGCCCCATGAACCAAGACAGGACTCAGGATGAAGATACCTCGATCCAGCAAGTATCTATGGAACCTCTTGGCTACCTCCACGTTCCCTAGACTAACAGCATGTATATCCTTTATCGGCCTCTTCCTGGTGAAGTGGCATCCGAAAAGCGAACCTATCCCTGAGGTTTGAGCTTCGAAGTCGCTACGATCGAAGATACCTTGCATCCCTCTCGAAGCTTTCTCACCAAGCTTATCGATTCGAGAATGGATCGTACCGTCTTCCAGTAACTCTAGCGTAGCGTATCCGGCTGATGTTGAGATGGGGTTGCCGACATGAGTTCCTCCAAGGAAGCAGTATTCAACTCCTTGATACTTGAAATGGTTCATGTGCTCCATGATTTCACCACGGCCAGCTATCGCTCCGATTGGGAATCCGCCTCCAACGATCTTCCCTAAAACCGTAAGGTCCGGCAAGACGCCATACAGCTGCTGAGCACCGCTAGGCGAAAGACGGAATCCGGTCATCACCTCGTCGAAGACCAATAGTGTGCCAGTTTCGTCGCAGATTTCCCTAAGACCCTTCAAAAACTCTCTTTCAGCAGGGACAATGCCGCCACCGCCCATGACAGGCTCGATCACCATGCAAGCTAAATCTAATCCCTTGATACGCTTACGTACGCCTTCCAGATCATTGTAAGAAAGTACAATCGTATCCTTGGTCGCACCTTCAGTTAGACCGCCAGACTGCGGCTGGTCCAAAGGAGGCTTAACAGCGACATGCAGCGGGTCATACCCTCCATGCCAATTACCCTCAAACTTGGCTATCTTCACCCTCTTTGTGTACGTGCGTGCCAGCCTAACAGCATACATATTCGCTTCTGTTCCTGAACAAGTGAACCTAACCATCTCGGCGCTAGGAATCATCTTCGTAACCTGTTCAGCGAGCTTGATCTCCGTGTCATGAAAGACTCCATAGTTGTAATCCCTGTCTAGCTGCTCCTTAACTGCTTTGATAACTGCTGGGTGGCGATGGCCTAGAATGAGTGCGAAATGGCCGCACCAATAGTCTGTATAACTGTTGCCATCAATATCGTAGAGCCGGCTGCCACTCGCATTTACCGCACAGAAAGGATAGGGTTCAAAATACCTGATCCTGTAGCTAATGCCCCCGGGATAGACACTCTTAGCTCTTTCATACATCTCTCTGGATCTAGGAGTGCTCTCAACGTAACCTTCGCGACGCATATGATCAACCCTGATAGAACTATAGCCAAGAATACCACGTATATAGAACTATTAATTTGCGAGACTTGATCTCTCAATTATCAAAACCAACTGGTGTTCTTCTCCAATACCTTTATACGATAAGTCGAAAAGCCCAATACGAGTTCCTCTGTATCTTCTTCATTTAAATAGTGCTGCTCAGCCTGTAACGCATCTACTAGTGAGATCAAGAATGAAAAACTCAAAACAAGTCTATTTCCGCTAAACTGCTCGTCGTAAAATCCCATCTTGCTATGTTAGTTTCAAGTGAGCCAACTTCACTAGTGGTCGTAAGACTCCACGCGTTTGGGTACTAGTTGGCTGAGCAATTGCGGAAGGCTTCTGGACTGGCAAAGTGCCGAAAATCAAGTTTCCGAAAACTCATACCAGAATCTTTCGGGATGCTCAGCCAAATCTACGGTCAGAGGCGGCAGGTATTTTTGGCGAGTGTTCTGTTTTCTGCCCACTCTATGAGTTGATGTAGGTCTTTCTCCACTTCAAAGCGATAGGTCTGCGCATTCGATATTTTCCTACCCCGTTTCATGAGGCCGCATTTTTCCAACCTCTTCACTGCCGCCTTGACCGTCTTATAATCCATTCCAGTAGACTCAGCTAGCATGGGTATAGTCTGCTCCATGTTGCCCACATATAGGGCTTGATCTAGGACCTTTGCTACGGAGCCGTCGAAAACTGCGCTAAATACGCCTTTCATCAACATTCCACGTTGTATCATGTGTTTTATACATACTATGTACAATGTAGTATGTGTCGCCTATTTAAGAATTGGGGCAAAATCCAGAGAAAATGGAGATCTTTCCAATGGTTTTAAAAATAGGCGCTCTCAACCATGCAAAAGGGTTCATTATAAACAAACTGTGGCATCAGCACCAAATCGGTGAGAAGCATCTACCGGTCCGCTTTCTCGCATATGGTTATCCACCGCGCCATCGCCACATGATCTCAGAAGCGCTCTCAGAGCTAAGGCATGAAGGCGTAGTCTCCGTCCGCAAAAAGAAGACAGGGCGACGTAGCGAAGATCATGTAAGCCTCGAGCCGAGTAAGCTCGGCCAAGTTCGGGGATTGATGAACGCGTTTCGAGAAACCGCCGGGCTTCCAAGAATAGGCAGAGACTTCAAAACACTGCTCCCGTCTTGAAAGAATATGAACGTTGGGTACCATAACACCAACGGTTCCATTTTCAACCCTGCCAACCAGAAAGTCTCACCTATCAAACGGATAGAAATTTCAAATGAAGACAGTTGAGAGAAGAAGAACTATGACAAGCAGAAATCGACTAGGAATCATGTTCAATGTTGGCTACTTTAGGTGAGAAGCCTTAGGGACAGTTGCTCATTTTGGGAGGTCTTTTGTTTCATGAGAGCGCTACTTATGTAAGCAGGCGATTAATTAGACAACGATCACAGCCATTCTCGACCAAATATCACGAGTCATTAAGGAGGAGAAGCCAAAGATGAAGCCTCGGGAACGCGTATTTGCAGCTCTTCAACACGAAGAACCGGACCGAGTACCCAGGTTCGAGATTTGGATCGACGCTTTGCTAGATGAACTGGGGCAGGACAATCCGCAGAGTGCTTACGTCAACCTAGGGCAAGATTGCATCCTGATACCTAGCCAGACGCCTGAGGGAAGCAACGCTTGGATGAATGGAGTGGATGAGTGGGGCCGAGTGTGGAAAGATTGTATGTATGTGGACGGTGTGGTAGACACGGAGGTGGATCTCCGGCAGTATAGCCCATCCTTGGACTATGCGGACCAGTTCTTTGACAGCGATAAGGTCAAAGAGGTCAAGGACCTTTACCCGGATCACTGTTTCATATACGGCTCTCATATAGGCCCTTTCACAGCGGCATACATGGCTATGGGCTTTGAACGCTTTTTCGTTCGCATTGTCAATGATCCGGCTTTCGTTCATGAACTGTTGGACGCTCGCACTGAATGGTGTATCGCGTTCTACCGAAAGGCCATCGATCTCGGGGCAGAAGTGCTGGTTCTCGGCGATGATGCGGCTCATAAAGGAGGCCCGATGATTTCACCTCGGATGTGGCGTGAACTTGTGCTTCCTTACCATAGCCGTATTGTCGAAGGGGTCGATGTGCCGGTCATATGGCACAGCGATGGAAACATCGAATCGTTATTGCCTATGGCTATTGAGGCAGGTTTCATTGGTATTCATGGTTTGGAACCGGCGGCAGGCATCGATCTTGGCGAGGTAAAGCGAAAGTTCGGATGTGATCTTGTCCTCATCGGCAACATAGATGTTAGGGTTCTATGCGACTCCGACCTTGCCGCAGTGCGTAGAGAAGTCACGCGCTGCATAGAACAGGGAGCGCCTGGCGGCGCTTACATGATAGCCACTTGCAACAGTATCTTCAAGGGTATGAACCCGAGCTCGGTAGCTGAAATGTTCCGTTATGAGGGAGAGGTAGGCTTCTACTAAGGACACGCCAAAGATGGTGGACCGGGCGGGATTCAGAGCGTTTTTGTTACTAAAATTGGTTCCGAAATCTAGGGCTGACATTCGGAGCGTTGTGTCAGGTATGCGTTGTTTGTCCTTTTGAGTTGGGCGTTTAGTGTGTGATGTATGCTGTGTGCCGCATACGCTTTATGTGCTGTTTGCCGTATGGCTACTGTTGGCTGAAGTAGGGCCCCATGGCTTCCAGTACTCTTGGATCGACTGGCATGCCAACCGTGCGCGTAGCCGTTTTTCCGGTATTATTGAGGAGAAAATTACCATTATTGCGGTGAGTGTTCCATGAGGGGTAATTACCGGTTTTATCGCAGACGCATGCATGACGAGAAGAAAGGAGGGAAGGCAGATGAGCAGCCGCGTTAACCTTGGCGCACACGATCCTCTGCCTATGGTAGATCGAACTTTTGCGTTTAAATGCCGAAAATGCGGGGCCAAGGTCGAGTTCAAGGGCACATACGAAAACTTCGACCAATTCATGAACGCAAGAACATTCGCCTGTCCTGGAGGGCATCAGGAGAGTTTGCCGCCCAGCGTCTACTTGGAGTGGGTAGAGACGAGTAAGAAGGGTCAGACGCGAAACTGGAAGGAGAAGAAAGGTCGAAAATACGTGGACATTCTGAACTATAATACAGCCCGTATGCAAGGGATGGATATCGCTCATATTGGGTCGGGTGTTTACATCGACCGCCGAACGGGTAAGAAGTACGATTACGAGGAAGACGAGAAAGAAGTCAGACACTACTACGAGATAACGTAAAACGCTTGCCCTAAAAATATGACTCGAATCCAACTCTGATATTTCGATGTGTAGCGCTCCACCGGTCTCAAAGTCGTCTCTTCCTTTCCGCATCCAACTTACGAACAAGTTCAACGACTTCGGATGAAATGGTCGGCGTAATTTGAAACTTCTTGTGATGTGGACAGTAACCATGAAGAACGACTCTTCCCTTGTTTTCGTCGAAAACGGCCGGGTAAAGCCGACAACCCTCGGGCCGATCATTGTAGATGGTACACCGTTCACCGTTGTGAAAGACACATCTCCCATTCGAATTCTTGAGTCGTAGCTCTCCATCCCTCTTTGTAACGAAGAAATCCTCAGAGAAGCCGAGGCCTCTTATCCTTTCGATATCTGAAGTGCTCAATGGCATTTTGGTATTCAAACAGCATTTAATGCACCCGTATTGCAGACACCAGTTCTTCATAGTGCCCATCGCCAGACTCCTGTTTCGCCAAGGGGTTTCAACAATCAATACGCAGAGCCTGAGAACAGCAGAGTCACTCGACCATGGTTAGAAAGATCTAACTGCGCTGATCCATTCTCTTGTCTTCTTCTTTCTCTCTCTTTCTCCTCTGCTTCCAACCCCTTCGACTAAACCGTCCCAAACTAACTCCACATCCCTCTCCGATCCCATGAACATATTAATTGCATATTCTACCGACGCTCTTTTCAGCGTTTAGGAAGGCGAGGACTCCACAGGATTCTGCAAGATAAGCCAGCTTTCGACGCCTAGACAAGGTGATGCAATGATTTCCACCCAAGTTCTAATCCTATCCCCGCACCACATGTCTCACAAGACCCGTCTTTCTTTTGCGGTATGCTCGCTGCGCTCGCATATCACAAGTTCAAATTGTTGTTGGCTCCATTCATAATTTCCAGCTAAGCCACAACTCCACTGGTCACGTCGCTCTGATAGCCAACGGCAATTACCGCTAAGGTCCATTCTCATGCGTGCGAAATCTTGCATCTCGTGTTTGCCGCTTTTCTCTCGAGATCGCGCTTCTGGTTATGAGTAAGTCCTTTTATCTGCTGCTCTCTCCTCATCGCGGCGCGACGTGTCTTGAACTCTTCCACATGAACAACCCTCTTCGGTCTACGCATTCTGGTATATCTTGCTCCATACCCTTTCTTGTGCTGCCAAAGCCTGGAAGCCACATTGTTCGTGTATCCGGTATAGTAACTTCCGTCATCACAGAGAAGCAAATAGACATAGTAAGACGTTGATCTCTTCTCCCTATCATACATCCGTTTTTACCTCATCTCGAGTGTTAATCGTTCTGCTTGACTTTCGCCATTTTCCACAGGTGAATCAACCTCTCTCTGAGCACGGTGAGATATAGGCTTCAGCAACATCATCTTGTCAAGAACAAAGTTTTCGATCAGAGCATACCATAGAAGAAAGAGGAGCGGTAAGGGATACTTCCCCTAACGACATGACTGATTTGTGTGATTGGAATGGATTGTTTCTGAAGATTGAACCGTCGGGACCTAGTTTCAGATTTTCTACCTAGAAAGAGCTCACTCTGTAACTCTCGGATGAATCACGTAAGCCTTCATCTGTAACGACGACTCCTCCTATCTCGAGCGTCACTCCTCTGCCAATCCCTCTTTCTCTGGGTCTCAATTCTTGTCCTACCTGACCTGAAGGAACTCAAATCCTTACGGTATCCCTGAATTTGGGCGTAGAAGCTTGAATAATCGTTCTCACCGTTGGAGAGGGAGGAGATCAACTCGTTCAGTTTCAATCTGACTGCCTCGGACTCGTTCTCATCCCAAGCTCGAGAATAAACATCATACGCGATGTGAAATTTGAAATCCTGCGGCCGGTCGATCTCCAATTTGGACGCAGTCTTCTTCTCTGTATTTTCTGCCATGAGTGCTAAACTCTCTTGAAAGATGAGAACATGGAATCCTTGTATTTAAGTAGTTCCTGCTGCTGCCCATTCAAATGCAATCCGGGCTTGATCTATTGTTCTCAGCCGAGGCCTGGATACCGTGGTGCGTACATATAGAACAAGGGGCCTTTTTCCCGAAAAAAATGGCCTTGTCATTATGTGAGTTCTTGTAAATGGACTACTCAAAGCAGGAAGAAGTTCTTAGGATCTCGGCATATCGCTGGGCTTTCTACTGGATTTTCTCCTCTTTCTCATTTTGTTCCTTTTCTTCTGCCTTTTTCTGATTAAGTATCTTGTTCTTCCTCTTTTCATCACCGGCTAACCCTCACTAAAGAATTTTTCTCTACTTCTATTTGCTTTCGCTCCAAAATCACTTTCTGATGTTGTATATGAGTTGATGTTTCAAACAGCCAATCTCTTGATGGAAGATCCATGATTCAGCGATGGTAGGCAGCTTAGCGATTTCCATACATAAGTTTATATGTGATGCATCTAACTGGTACGGCTAGTATACGTTGATTTTACTGTGCGGTATTATCATCTGTATAACTAAATGCAAAGGGGTGAACCGTATGGGTTATGAGAGACGCGAATTCGGTCCAAGAACTATGCATAAGATAAAATGTTCCGACTGTGGACGAGAAGCAGAAGTGCCATTTGTACCGAAAGAAGGAAGACCGGTCTACTGTAAAGAATGCTACCAAAAGCATAGGACTTATTAATCGTAGACTCTGCATCTAGATTAATAGCTATTTTATTCCCATTTTTCTGTTTCTCAAGTCAAATATTCCAATTTTAGATAACCTTAAAATGAGCCTATTTTGGCTAGATCTTGTGGACCGGGCGGGATTTGAACCCGCGACCTTCCGCATGCCAAGCGGACGATTTGGTAACGACCCTCGATTGAGGAGTAGTTCATACCAGACTGATCTACCGGCCCGCGTTCAATCTTAGCGAACATCACTCCTTAAATATGTTTCGAGTGCTTGACTCAAAGAAAATCTTAAGTGAGAGCTGATATTCTTCGTGTAAATGTGCCGAGGATACGCCGAGGTAGCTCAGCCTGGGAGAGCACCCGACTCTTCACGATCTAATAAGAGGGTGAAGCTGAAGACCGGGCTGTCGTGCGTTCAAAACCGATAAGCGCGGTGAAACTCGCACCCTCGGCACCTGAACTCTATCGAAAGGTTTTATTGTATTCCATTAGATTCTAGTTAGCGGTTGCGGCCGTAGTCCAGCCTGGTCTAAGACGTCGGCCTGCCAATCACCCAGCAGACCGCCGGTGACCCGGGAGATCAACGAATGGTTGATCCGGGAGTTCGAATCCCGGCGGCCGCACCACTTCTCAGACGAGAATCGCATGGATAAATACTTTCAAAACGAAAATAGTATAGTGAGAAACCAAACCGAAAATGGAATTGTAGAGGACGCATATGATGTAGAAAGAAGAAAAGAACTAGTGAGCAATAGAATTAAAGAGTCGAAGGAGATTACTGAGCGGAACAAGGAGCTCATCTTCAATTTCGTGGACGATTGCGCTCTGCGAGGTCTAAGCAAGCTCCGCGTTGTCTCTGTTCGGCGCCGTAGGTACCTTGAAGTGCTGGATGGCTTTCTTCTCGTCGCGGAGCATTGTTGTCATGGACACGCCTATCATAAAGGTCTCGATGCGTCGTCTGGGCCGAACGCGAACCCATATGTTCTCACCAAAGAGCCCTGTATCTGATCTTCTTGCTAGGCGGCGGAGGATTATTCGTAACGCCAGGGGCGCCCGGTCTAGCGCCGCGTTGGCTTCCGCATCATCAAAGGGCAAGACTTCGGCAATGCCTTGAAACTGGATGCTCCGCGGCGGAGCGGGAATGAGAGGCCAAGGCACCGGAATATGCACCGCGACACGCGGACTCCGGCGTAGGTTCAGAGCTTTCACAGTCTTTGTGCCGGTTGGAATGTAAATGTCCAAGCCCCGGGCGTAGTACCCTACCCCGGCGACATGGGGACCGTGTCGGCCCTGCGTGGCCAATACGCAGAAGTTGTGCTTGGCGATGAGCCGAGTGAGGTCTTCTAAGGTGTATGTCACGGATACTACCTTCCGGCTATCTGTAGGAACAGCTTGGTTTTCAAGATTACTCTCTCGAGCTATGGCAAGACGGGCGTTCAGGTTGGGCCTTCAAAATAAGGAAACAGCAACGTCTCGTCCGG
>Ga0315312_1002337_pt1 | contig 13275 bp, 11 predicted proteins | sample TDP7_MG_FD_203629 | JGI IMG/M metagenome (GOLD analysis project Ga0315312, IMG submission 203629) | Freshwater sediment microbial communities from Lake Towuti, South Sulawesi, Indonesia - TDP7 | ecosystem: Environmental > Aquatic > Freshwater > Lake > Sediment | place: Indonesia: South Sulawesi... | reverse complement strand
AGCGAAGCAATCTCTGCTGTTTAGTAATGAGATTGCCACGGCCTGCAAGGCAGGCCTCGCAATGACAACTCCTCAAATATCCTGCGACAGAGCACTAGAATGCCTGAAGTATCTAAAGTGACACTTATGTGTCATCCCTTCGGCAAGCTCAGGGCAGGCTCTGAGGCCAAGCCGAAGGATCTGGCCAATGAAAACAAGATTCTTCGCTTCCCTGCCTGCCGGCAGGGCTCAGAATGACCCCTTAGGGGTCATTTTAGGCACATAAGTTCCTGCGAACTTTAGACACTTATTCTGAGGCGCAGCCGAAGAAGCTCTCTTGCTTAGGCCAGCCCCGCACCAATTTCCTCCCTTGGGGATCCCTTACGGGAGATGTGGCGCGAGAGACCCTGGAACCTCGCCATAGTGATGGCGAGGTTAACCGGTTAACCCCGCCAGCCCGTGGCGGGGTTTATATTTTTGTCGACTGTGGCCGCCTAATAACCGGCTGCGACTTGCTATCCTTCTTGTGCTCTGGCTGCAAAACTCTCATAGCCTTTGCCAGGTCGGCAACCTTTATCACGGCGGTTGTTCTGCCGCCCTTGGCACCGGCGGTACAGTATGCGTACGAGATGTTTATGTGGTTTTTAGCCAGCTTTTCAGCCACTGCTGCCAGCGCACCGGCTTTATTAGCCAGGTTAATGCACAAAACCTCTGTCTCGTGGTGCGGAGCGTTCAATTTAGACAACACCTGCTTGGCTTCATTAGGCGTGGCAAAAACTATCCGCATAACTCCATGCTCAACGGAATCCATTAGTGTCATCGCAATAATATTGATCTTAGCTCGCGCAAATTCCCCGAGCACCTGAGCCATCACGCCTGGTTTATTGACCATGAAAATCGAAAATTGTGTCGTCACATACATAAGGCCAGCCCTCTAAACCTCGCCATAGTGATGGCGAGGTTAACCGGTTAACCCCGCCAGCCCGTGGCGGGGTTTTTTTTATCCACGCTCATTGTTTTAACGGCACTTTCTTTATCCGGGAAAAAATCGAAGATCTTATCGAGATTAGTTATCTTGAAAACTCGGTACAATTGCGGGTTGATCGCACTAATCACGACCTTACCGTTCTGGCTTTGCAGTTTACACCGGATATCCAGCAGCAGCCCCAACACCTGGGAAGAAAAGAACTTCACTCCTTCAAAGTCGAATATCAGCTTGTCTGGATGGTTCTGGTCCATGAAATCCTTTATCTGGCTGGAAGCAAGCGAGACCATCTGGACATCGCTGATTGAAGTGGCGTTGAAATGCACTACCGCTACGCCATCTTCACTGGCTATTTCCACGGCAACTTCCTGAGTCATACTAACTGACAGTTCTCCCTGTTCAAGATTTCAATATATTATCTCAAATTTAGCAACCACAGTCGAGCTTTTTATTTACATTTCCAACAGGCAACTAAATGGCTCTTGCTGGAGCTGATTTCAAGCAGCGGCGGCATCTGCTTGCGGCAATTAGGCCCGGCCGAGGAGCACCTTGGGCCAAAGCTGCAGCCGACCGACGGATTCAAGGCACTCGGTACCTCACCCCAAAGCGGTACTGGGCCACGAGGCAGCGAACTACCAACCTGCGGAATCGCTGACATAAGCGCACGCGTATAAGGATGAAGCGGATTTCGGCACAGCTCGCAAGCCTTCGCCTGCTCCACTATCCTGCCCATATACATAACTGCCACGATGTCGCAGAAGAAATCCACGACAGCCAAATCGTGCGCTATGAACAAGTAGGTCAGGCCGGACTCTTGCTGCAAATCTTTCAACAGATTCAAAATCTGCGCCTGAATCGAAATATCCAGCGAACTGACCGGCTCATCGCAAATGACCAATTTTGGCCCAAGTGCCAAAGCTCTGGCTATGCCGATTCGCTGCCGTTGTCCGCCGGAGAACTCGTGCGGATAACGGTTTATGTGGTCGCTGGACAGCCCCACTTTTGACAGCAATGCTACAACTCGCTCAGTTACCTCGCCACCGGTTGCCAGCCTGTGGACTTTCAGTACCTCGCCGATAATGCTGCCTGCGGTCATTCGTTGGTTCAGCGAGCCAAGTGCGTCTTGAAAAATGAGCGAAATGTCCTTGCGAAGCCGGCGCAGCTTCGCGCTGTCAGCCGACAAAACATCGACCTGGTCAAAAATTACTCGTCCTGCAGTTGCTGGTGTCAGCCGAACTATAGTTTTGGCAATGGTTGTTTTGCCGCAACCGCTTTCGCCAACCAGACCCAGCGTCTGCCCACGCCTTATCCTGAAACTGACTCCGTCTACTGCACGGACATACCCAGCCGTGCGGCGCAGCAGACCTTTCCTTACGGGAAAATAGGTCTTGAGGTTCTCGACCGTCAGAAGGTAGTCATTTGCGCTCATCATGTCTCAGAACGTGTAAACCGATGGTGAAACCGCCGGCTTGATTAGCCCTGCCCCCTTGGGGCAGGGGCTACCCCCGGCGCAATCGCCGGGGTTAATCCTGGTTCACAGACCGCCATTTCTTGCGGGGTTTTTACTCTCATTCATAGCCTGGCACATGCCAACAAGCAACCCAGCGGCCCGGCTGAATTTCCCGCAGGGCTGGTTCAATCTCTTGGCAGCGATTATCTGAGCAGCCTATGCGACAGCGAGGATGAAACTTGCACCCGCTGGGAAAATGCAGCGGCTGCGGAACCGTTCCTGGGATTGTCTGTAAACGTTTTACCGCTGAGCCCATCTGGGGCAGAGACCGCAGCAAGCCTTGAGTATATGGATGGAGCCCCGCACCAATTGAACCCGTACCGGTGCTGATTAGACCCCGCCATGGTGATGGCGGGGTTAACCGGTTAGCCCTGCCACTTGTGGCAGGGTTTTCTAATCGAGCTATTTCTACGATACGCGATGCGTACATCACGGCGATAGTATCGGCCCTCTCAGCCGCCACGCCCAGATTATGGGTTATCAGCAGAATGCTCATGCTGTTTTGCTTCTGCAGCTCGTTCAGAAGGTCCAGTATCTGCACCTGAGTTGTTGCATCCAGAGCGGTTGTCGGCTCATCAGCAATCAGAAACGCCGGATTACAACTTACCGCCATTGCTATCATCGCCCTCTGCTGCATGCCACCGGACAGCCGGTGCGGATACTCCAGTGCCGTGCGCCGCGGATCTGCGATACCCACCCTTCGCAGCAGCCCGACCACATCTTCCCACGCCTTCCTTAGACCCCGCCATGGTGATGGCGGGGTTAACCGGTTAGCCCTGCCACTTGTGGCAGGGTTTTTCTCATTCTGATGCAGCTCGATGGCCTCAGCAATCTGATCACCCACGGTGTAGACCGGGTTAAGACTTGCTGCTGGCTCTTGAAAAACCATAGAAATTCTATTGCCGCGAATAAGTCGCATCTGTTTTCCGCTAAGTTCCAAAAGGTTCCGCCCTTCAAAGAGGATTTTGCCCTGCACAACTTTGCCACACCCTTCTGGAAGCAGCCGCATTATCGCCAGCGCCGCGGTCGTCTTGCCGCAGCCACTCTCACCGACAAGGGCAAATGTTTCGCCTTTTCTTATCGAAAAGCTGATATCCTGCACCGCCGGCACGACTCCTTCTTCCGTGAAGAAACTGACGCACAGACCTTCGACCGATAACAATGCACTGTTTTGGGACCCCGCCCGGCGGGAACCCTCATTCATTGCGCTTTCCGAGGCAGGACGCCTCGGATTAGCCCTGCCCCTTGGGGCAGGGGCTGCCCCCGGCGCAAGCGCCGGGGTTAACCCGCCAGACGTATGGCGGGTTAATCTGGGGTCAATTGCGTCCCGTAGACCTTCACCTGCCAAATTGTAAGCCATAACGGTAAGAAATATTGCCAGTCCTGGAAACAAAGTCAGCCACCACAGAAACCTGCCGGAAGTGCTGACTCCTAAGCTGAGCATTTGTCCCCAACTTGGTGTCGGCGGTGCGACGCCAAAACCGAGAAAGCTAAGGGCCGCCTCAATAAAGATCGCGCTGGAGATGCCGAACGTGGCGTTGACCAATACCGGGGCGATACCATTGGGAAGCATGTGCCTAAAAAGAATACTTCGCAGCGGCAGACCGAGCGAGACTGCGGCCTGAACAAAGTCCTGTTGTCTCAACTTCAGAAACTCCGCCCGTATAAATCGAGCGCTGCCGGTCCAACTGGTAACACCGATGATTATCATAATATTAAAGATGCTTCGCGGGAAAAAGGCCACGATGGTGATAATAAGAAAGAACACGGGAATAGCCATAACGGCCTCGACGACCCGCATGCCAATGAAATCGACCTTGCCGCCGAAGTATCCCAGGATCGCCCCAACTACGATGCCGATTATGGTAGCTATTCCCACCGCCACAAACCCTACAGAAAGAGATATCCTGCTGCCGTGAATCAATCTGCACAGAACATCGGCACCGACATCGTCTGTTCCCAGCCAGTGCCTGTGGCTGGGCGGCTGCCGGCACAATTTCAAATCTGTGTGCTCGTAACCGTAAGGCACGAGAGCAAAGATCGCATCGGTGGCTTCGCCAGATACAATCAGAGCTTTATAATCTGTGGCATCCAGCCTATGACGGCCAGAAGTGGCTAATATCAGCACGGACCCCAACAAAATTATCGCACAGCTTACAGCGACCTGGCGCGCAAGTCTGCTGCCGCGCACAAAAGGTTCCACACATCTGTGATTGCGGCGAATCAGAAACAACTGGCAAAATCCGACAACGGCTGCCAGCAAAATGCAATAATCGACTGGCTGAAGATTCACCAAAAGAGGAAAACGCCACCGGCCATCTACTTGCCCGCCAGACGTATGGCGGGTAAAAATAATAAAGGGCCTGTCGCTGGCAAGAAACGGGGCAAAAACGGCAAGCAAAAGCAGAAACGCCACAAATATCAGGCAACTTACATTCAGCGGACTTTCTGTGAACCGACGCCAAACACATTCACCGTATGATAGGCCCCAGCCGGATTTTTCTTGCAATTGTTTGCTCATAACTTCCTACACGGCACGGTCAAAACTTATCCTCGGGTCCGCGATGGCGTAGGCGATGTCGGCGAGCAAAAGGCCGACCAAATTCAAAACCCCGGCGATTGTTGCTATTGCCATTACGACGTTATAGTCGCGGTTGGTTACCGCCTCAAAGGCAAGTAGTCCCATACCAGGAATGCTGAAAATCTTCTCGATAATGACCGACCCTGCAAACATAGCCGGAAGCAGTGTCGCCATAATCGTGACCAGTGGAATGATGCTATTGCGAAAAGCGTGCCGCAGTATAACAACCCTCTCGGGCAGACCCTTTGCCCGCGCCGTTCTAACATAGTCCATACCGAGACTATCCAACATCGCCGCCCTTACCTGTTTGGCAAGATATGCAAAACCGGTATAAGTCAGGCAAAGCACCGGCAAGGCAAGATGCCAGAGTCTATCGAGCAGCCAAGGCAAAAAAGGCAATTGCTCTGCATTATTGCTCGATAGTCCTGCCGGCGGAAACCACCCCTGCATCCGCAGGGGCAAGCTTGTCTCCGCGAAAGCGGGGATTGGCCCGGCAAAATAGCCAATGAGCATCTGGCCAACCCACATAACCGGCAAAGACCACAGCATAAGCAGAATCACAGAACACCCCCGGTCGAAAAGCCGCCCATGCTTTACCGCCGAGGTAATCCCCACCGGCAGCGATACCGCGTAGACAATCGCCAGAGCCATCAGATTCAAAGTCAATGTGATCGGCAGTCTTTCTTTGATTAGCTCGATGACGGGCCGGCGGTGCTTGATCGAATCACCGAAATCAAGACGGACCACGTGACACAACCAATTGGCATATTGAACATGAACGGGCTTATCCAGCCCATATAGTCTCATTCGCGCTGCGCGAACGCCCCAGGATTGCTGAGCGTCAATTTGCCCTGCTGACCCTATAGACAAACTAACAGGGTCGCCCGGCGCAATCCTGCTGATTGCGAAAACCATTATGGTTATACCCCACATCGTGGGAATCATCAAAAATAGACGCCGAATGATATAGGTTTTCATCCGCCGATTTCCAATTTACGATTTTCGATTTCAAATCGACAATTGGCAATCGGAAATCGAAAATCCAACCCCGTCATCACCATGGCGGGGTTAGCGGGGCTAAATATTATTATTCATATCGCTGCTGGCTTTTGGGCACGTACCACTCCAGATAATCAAGGCCCAGCTTGTGAACGACCACGTTTTTGAATCGCCGATCGACCAGACGAAAAGTCGGCCGAGTAAACAAAAAAGTGTAAGGCTGCTCTTCATGCAAAATTCTATGCAAGCGTTGATAAAGCTCGCCTCTGACATTGTCATCGAAGGTGCGTCTGGCCTGCTCGATTATCACATCTGCCTCTGGATTGCGGAAGCCTACGAAATTAGTTCCCGCGGAGCGGGGGCCCGAACCTCCATTGCCAATCTGGCTACGGCTTGGCGCTACGCCAAGACGAGTCTGCGACGAGTGGAACAGTTGATAAGGGTCTTGCAGCGCGTCACCCGCCCAGCCGGCAACATACGCCTGAAACTCTCGGCGATTCAGCCGATCCCATAAGATCGACCATTCACAGGGCTCGGCAATAACCTCCACACCGACTTTGGCTGCTTCATCCTTCAACAGCCTGGCCAATCTCTCAAATAGAGCATACGAGTTGGAATACATAAACTCAAATTTGAACGGCACACCATCCTTGTCGCGCAAGCCGTCGCCATCAGTGTCGCGCCAGCCGGCCTTATCCAACAATTGCCCGCTTTTCTGCGGGTCGTAAGGGGTAGGCTCAATATTGGGGTCGTATGCCGGGCCGAGAAAATAAAATGGACCGGTAATCTGCCGGCCATAACCTTGCAGAAGATTGGCAATTATTCCTTGGCGATTGATAATGCCGGTCATAGCCCGCCGCACCAGCTTGTCGGCGAAAAATGGGGTGTTCTGATTCCAGCCGATGTAGTAAAAAGGCGTCCACGGAGTCCAATAGGAAAGACAATAGAATTCCCTGCCGAATTTGCTATCATTTGCCAACTCGGCAAATTGCTCCGGCTCGGGTATAACAACATCCACCTGGTGGCTGCGAAGGGCCTGGACACTGGCAACAGGATTGGCGATAAACCTATAGACGACCTTCTTCAGCTTCGGCTTTCTGCCCCAATAGTTCTCATTACGCCGTAAGACCACCTGGCTGCCCACGTCCCACTTTTCAAACACATACGGCCCGCTGCCCAAAGGCTTAGATACGCGCTTATTGAACTGGTCCGGATTAACCCCGGCGCTTGCGCCGGGGGTAGCCCCTGCCCCGAGGGGCAGGGCTAATCGGCCGGCATGACCGGCGTAAACGTGCCTGGGAAGTATGCCTGTGCGAGTGAACGACAGATTCTCAAGAGATAAGAAATAAGGACTTTTGAGAAAAAATTTCACGGCACGGTTGTCAATCTTGGTGACCTTTATAACATCAGTATATCGGTTCGCTATATTGGCGGCATCAATTTTCGGATTAGTGATCGTTTCATAGGTAAAAATGACATCGTCGGCGGTAAGAGGCGTCCCGTCTGAAAAGTGTATGTCCTCTCGCAAACGGAAGGTTATCTCCATTCCATCGCTGGAGACCTCGAAACTGTCCGCCAGGTGCGGCTTCAACTGCATCAGCTCATGGTCGCGAAGCAGAAGCGGCTCAAAAATATAGGGTACGGTGATCCATACCGTATAGATGTCGGTCTCGGCAGAAATCGGATTCAGAGTCTTTGGCTCAACGCGAAACGCCCATATCAGCCAGTCGCCCTCGTCGCCCGGATATTCTTCATCAGCCGCCACACCGCCGTGCACGGGCAGTGTAACTTGCGCAGCAGGTACACGGGTGGCTTTTTCCAGTGTCTGGTTAAGGTGATTTACGCGCTCGTAAAGTCGGTCGGATTGGATTATCGAAAAAACTTGCAGCAGAATAGTAGTCGACAGGAACAAAAAGACAAAGAATGTAACGACACCTCCGCGGCCATTCATAAAACAAACCTCCGATGTTTGTATTCAGGGCTTAGCCCTTCAGCGTTAGCCCCCGCCCCTGGGGGGTATCTCGGCCACAGAAGCCGCACCCCACGTAACGTAACCCCGCCACGGGCTGGCGGGGTTAAACGGTTAACCTCGCCATCACTATGGCGAGGTTCCACTGGGGGTTCCAGTCCCCTGCCGCCAGCAGCAGGGCTAATTAGCCCCTGACCTTGGTCGGGGGGCCCGGCAAAGTAACCGGTGTGGTGCGCTTACTGCCGTCCGGGTTCGTGCCGTAATCAAACCTGAGCTTTGCCACCAATTCACCTTGCTGTGTCCCATCGCCGAACAAATTATTGTGTTCGGCCAGCAGCTTGGAATAATCGCTCTGCTCAACCGCCTCTTTTATGGTTGTTTGCGCCCGGCCTAAAAGCCTGCGTATACAATTGTACTCTACATCCACCAATACCGAAGCCAGATAATGTTTGTTGGCCTCGGACAAAACATCGCGACCGTTAATATATCTTTGCATTACGAAAGAATATAGCTGCGCAAAGCGACGAGCAACCTCAGGCCTGGCAGAGCCTGTGGCGGCAACTTTGCCGTACAGCAATCTCAAAATTACCCCGTCCAGAAGCTCATACTCCACCGTCCAGTCAAGATATCTTTTCATTCGGGCGTCGGCTATCTGACCCAACAAATCTTCTGCCTGCGGTACCCTTATAGTAGCGGCAAATTCAGCCATCAAGACCAACATCTCCGGACTGGCTGTGTCCACCAGCTCTTTGAGTTGCTGCACAATCCGCTCTGCCAACTCTCGATTTCCGGACTCGCCCGGATTCAACTTCTCTGTCAAGCCAGGGCTGGTAACACAACGCACCGCCCAGTACCGGACCGCCTGGTTGCTATGTTTTAGCATCCCGATAGCTAAATCTGTCAGGCGAGGATCTTGCAGGCCGTCGATCAAGATCAAAAGGTTCAGAATTACTTTGAACCTCCGCTCTTCCGGTCCGACTTTGGCGGATTTGGCCTGTTCAAGACCCGCAGAGATGTGTTTGAACGCCGACTCAGAAAATTGCTGGGCGTATTGGCCCTGAATGCTTTGTTTGCTGAGGATAACTGTACGCTGCTTTGCTATTTCGGCAAAGTCCCTGGTGTTGACCAATTCCTTCACCGCTTCGCTAAGGAACTGATCTATAATCTTCAGGTCGTCGCTATTAAGGACCTGCTTTTTGAGTACTTCGTCGATCTGCCGGGTATCGACGGCTCTGGAGCGCGCGATCATCGCCGGGACTATGAATGCCACCAGAAAAGCAGGAATTACGCCTTTTAACTTCATCCAGTAGACTTCCCCAAAAGGTCCTTGCCCGTACTCGACATTATTTAGCTTAACTTTCAGTCAGCCTTTTGTCAAGCTAATTCGGATTAACAAACCCTTGCATTTGCTGTCCAATACCTTATGTTAGAGAGCAATGAAAAACCTTTGCGTGTAAGAACTCATATACTTGTTTATCGGAACCTGAAAGAATGGCTAAATACGTTCTTGTCTTTTTAGCTTCGTTGAGTGTATCTGTTTTTGTCGTCGGCTGCTCACAGGCTAGGCCCAAACCTATTGAACCAAACAAGGTGGAAATAGCCGAAATCAAAACTCAAGAGCCTGAACCAACTGTCGGTGCGCCGCCCGTAACTGAGCCAGTTGATGTGGTCACTGCGCCGGCTGAGTCTAAAGTAGAAACACCAGCAGAACCTGCAAAGCCCGAGCCCAACGAGGTTAAACCAGTGCAACCCGAACCAGTCGAAGAGGCACCGCCCATAATCGAGCGCGACGAAGTTGAGCCGATAAAGCCGGCAGAATCCAATCAGGTTCGGCCCCCTGCCGTCGAACCAAACATGGTGGAGCCCCGACAAGTCGGGGTCGCCTTCCACGACAAATGTGCCGGAATCCTTAGCGAGTATGCGGACGCGGATGGGATGGTGGACTATCCCAAGCTTCGGCGACAAAGACTACGGCTGAAAAAGCTGCTGGACGAATTTGACCAACTTGATCCGAACGAATACAAATCCTGGCCGACAGAAGACAAAATCGCCTTCTGGATTAACGCGTACAACATCCAGATGCTGAACATAATTGTCGAGAATTATCCTATCCAATCATCGCCTTTCATTCGCATTATCTGGGGGCCGTACAGTATCCTGCACATTAAAGGTATATGGACCGACTACAAATTCATGGTCATGGATGAGGAGTTTACGCTCTCTGCGATTGAACAGCAGTTTTTCCGAAAAGAGTTCAACGACCCGCGAGTGTTCCTGGCCCTAAGCCGGGCCAGTCTTTCCAGCCCACCTCTGCGCAATGAGCCGTATTACGGTTACAAGCTCGACAAACAGTTAGAGGACCAGTGCAAAAGATTTCTGTCCAGCCCTCATGGTTTTAGGATCGACCGAGCCGGGCAAACAGTTTATCTTTCCACCATATTTGAGCCGAAGCCCACTTTGTATGGCCAAGAATTTCTTAATAAACACGGCACAGACAAAAAGTTCAAAGACCAGCAGCCAGTAACCCGCGCCGTTCTGAATTTCATCACCAACTATATCCCCCGGGGTGATGTTTCCTTTCTTGAAGTAGGGAACTATTCGGTCAAATATATCAAATACGACTGGACGCTTAATGACATCTCAATAAGGCCGTGACGTCTGTTCCAATTTTACCGCCGAGTCCGCAAAGCACGCGGAGTTTGAATTATATTTTTATTCTCTGCGGTCTTGGCGTTCTCTGCGGTTAAATTACAGCAGAAATTCAGAGCGGGCTTTCTACTTGACTATGCGCAAACGTCTTTTTATCATTATTCTGGTTGGCGCTACTGTTTAGCCATCGCCGGTACGGCGATGACCGTACAGAGGCTAAGACCCCGAGTGATGACGTGAGCGTTTTACAGGACTCGGATCATTAGAAGGACTAACCACAAATGGCAAAAAAGTCAATCTACAGCAATCCCTATTGTGACACCCAGAGATACCTATTCACCAGTGAATCAGTGACGATGGGCCACCCCGACAAAATCGCCGACCATATATCGGATGCAATCCTTGACGCGATGCTCGAACAGGACCCGATAAGCAGGGTCGCCTGCGAAACAATGGTAAAGGACAACTTAGTTATAGTCGCTGGAGAAATCACTTCAAGGGCTGTCGTGGATATCCCCACCGTTGTCCGTGAAACGATAAGAAAAATTGGCTATGACGACCCGGCACTGGGATTCGACTGCGAAAGTTGTGCTGTAATGGTATCGCTTGGAAAGCAAAGCCCGGATATCTCACAGGGTGTCACTGAAGGCCGAGGCCTGCACAAAGAACAAGGCGCCGGTGACCAAGGACTTATGTTCGGCTACGCCTGCAAAGAAACGCCGGCTTTTATGCCTATGCCGATTCAACTCGCTCATGCTATAACAACCCAGCTTGAAAGAACACGTAAAAGTAAAAAACTTCTCTGGCTGCGGCCGGACGGCAAAAGCCAGGTTACAATCGAATACCGAGATGGCAAGCCAAAGCGAATCCACACAGTGGTCGTAGCTGCCCAGCACGCGCCATCCATCTCATACAGAGATGTTCGTAAGCAAGTTATTGAGCACATCGTGCTTGCCGTTATACCAGAGCGCCTTATTGATAGAGATACTATATTTCACATCAATCCGACAGGCCGATTCGTGATTGGAGGTCCAAAGGGCGATTGCGGCGTCACTGGCCGAAAGATTATGGTTGATACTTACGGCGGCTGGGGCCGACACGGCGGCGGCTGCTTCAGCGGTAAAGACCCCACAAAAGTCGATAGAAGCGCAAGCTATATGGCAAGATACGTAGCCAAAAACGTCGTCGCCGCGGGACTGGCTGATGCCTGTGAAATCCAGTTGTCTTATGCCATAGGAGTAGCCGAGCCTGTCTCGGTGCTGGTAAACACCGAAGGAACCTGCAAGATTAGCGAGCAGAAGTTAAGCCAGATTGTGCGTGAGCTTTTTCCGCTGACGCCGAAGGGAATGATTGAGCATTTGAAACTTGCCCGTCCAATTTACGCTGACACTTCGCACGGCGGCCATTTTGGCCGAAACCATCCCAACTTCACCTGGGAGAAAACCGACATGGTCGACAAAATTCGCAAAGCCGCCGGCCTGAGACCACGGTGACCGTATTTCGTCGTGCGTGCTGGGTGAATGCGTATAAGCGTAGATGTGTTGTTCAGCACCTTGAAACTCGGAACACCGAACTGTGAACAAAGGTCATTCCGCGAACATCTCGCCAAGAACTGCTATGACTGTTTGTTGTGCTTTTGAGCCTATTCGTCCAAGCTTTTTTAACCAATCTGACTTTGTCGACTGTCCGCAATTGGTCAAGCACTATCTGACCATGCTTTCCTTGGAAGTGGCAGGACACCCGTGTTGGATACCGCCTGCCTTTGGTCGTCATCGGAGCGACAATTATCGTGGCAATGTGCCTGTTCATTTCGTCAGGCGATACCACCAGGCAGGGACGGGTCTTCTTTATTTCTTTACCTACAGTTGGATCCAGATTGACCAGGTAGACATCAAAGCGTTTTACTTCCATTGCCACTCATCCTGGTTCCATTGGTTTAGGCTTACCGCATCTTTGTCTAACAGCCGGTCGTCCTGTCGCTCAGCCATCTGTCTGGCCTGCTCATCCCAGCCCTGGCGTGGACGTTGGCTTGGCTTGATTACCAATTGGTTGTGTTTCACCGTTAGTTCCACTTCGCCTATTAGCTGGAGCTGACGAATTAAAAGCTTTGGGATGCGAATTCCCTGCGAATTGCCTATTTTTACGATACTGGTTTTCATTACAGCACTCACAAAAAACCTACATATCTATATTATATGTAATTACACTGTACACACCGAAATCAATTCGGTCAAGTAAAAACGCGCTTTCCGGGAAAAACCGTTATTGTGTACAGAACCCGCAAAGCCGCAGGCCTGAAACCACGATGAGCGTATTTCGTCGTGCGTATTGTGTCGCGTGAGAGTTCTATGAAGTGCCTGAGACCTCTCGTGTCATTCCCGCGCAGGCGGGAATCCAGGCTTTAGTGCCGTTTACTATGTGTCTGTCTACGCAGCGTTGTCTAATCCTGGATAACCCTCAAAGGTCTCTCCTCTAGCTCTACAGCGCAATCTGTCACTGCTCAATGCTTGTAAGATATTATTATTAAAACAGTTGCGTCTGGTCGCCAAATTCGAAATCCAAATATCGAAATCCGAAACAAATCCAAATGACAGAAATCCAAA
>Ga0315312_1002336_pt1 | contig 13286 bp, 14 predicted proteins | sample TDP7_MG_FD_203629 | JGI IMG/M metagenome (GOLD analysis project Ga0315312, IMG submission 203629) | Freshwater sediment microbial communities from Lake Towuti, South Sulawesi, Indonesia - TDP7 | ecosystem: Environmental > Aquatic > Freshwater > Lake > Sediment | place: Indonesia: South Sulawesi... | reverse complement strand
GGATAGTTTCCCCTCTCCCTATCCTTTCGGATGGTGGAGTAACCTCGCTTCTGTCTTTTAAGGGGTAATTCTTAGCGGTTCTGGGGTGTTTCCCTCCTTAGAGTTTCCTCTAAGGGCTTGTTTCCTTCTTCCCTATCTGAACCTTGCATATCTGAGCTGATAGGGTGAATTTTGTCCTTGATCTACAATAGTATGAACCTTATTGTTCTGGGAAAGATTCAAATTTTAAGGTTGAGCGATAACCTTGAGATAAACCCATTGCCTAAGTCATCTACCTAAGCCCTACGAAAGCTTCTCGCTTCACTCAAGCTTAGATTAAGCCTTACTCGGTGAGTAGTTCACCTTTCGCTTAGCCGATCCATATGAACCGTTTCGCTTCGTTTCACGGTTCAAATATACAATATAAGGAATAAGACTTAAGCCTTCATATTATGCTCGAAATATGAAGGTCACATTAATTTATAAAATTATCATTTTTTCATAACTGAGTGGAATAATTACACTAAAACGGAAAACGCCTATGCGGTGCGGAAATAGGGAAATGCGTATTATTGGTATAATCCGCACAAAATAGGCTTAACATAGTGTAATTAGACTAATTTTAAGCCTTTTTTCCCTTTCCTTTTTCAGAAAAACCAAAAATTAAGCCTATATATAGAAAATAAGCCAAAATTTTAGATAGTTAGAAATTTATCTTATGGGAGAATTAGATGCTAAGAGAAAGATTCACTTCTTATCTACGAGTAGTTACTCCGTATGGACACTTAGAAAAATCATAGCCTAACTTTTTACACCATACTTCTCTCTGCGCCGTTCCACTACTACTAATAACACACTTTAAACATTCATTCCTGTCCTTCTCTTCTTTGCTCCAGTACTGAGAGGGAGGGGAGTTCCAGCCGAAGAATACGTGTAGTTCTGAATCTTTGGCGACAGCATGAAAGTCCAGTTTGGATCCTCTATAATGGTAGGGCAGCTTATTTTCCCCGGCCCGGAACAGCAGAACGGCTTTCCTAATTTGGGCCTCGAATAGATCTAACTCTTCTTCGCTCAGTCTCCCATCAAGCCAAATTCCTCTATCCAAAACGGATCACCTCGACTATGAGAAAAGCTTAACGAGTTTAGTTATCTCGGCCCATCTCTTCCTCCCTAAAATGAATATCAGATACTTTGATCACACCAGCTTTAATCAATGAGTGTAACATCTCGAATACCTCTTTTTCTCTATCAACAGGTACATTTGTGATCACAAATCTAAGTACTCTCATTTCTTTTGCTCCTCCTTCTTTTCCATCATGCATGAGAAAAGCCTATTCAGTTTAGCTATCTCAGCCTTTAGATTCTCGTAGAGCTCTGGATATCTCTCCTTCAGCTCTTCAAGATAGCAGGATTCCGCTTCATTCAGGAAAAAGCCTGAGCCCCTGCCTCCTCCATACCTTACCTGTACGATTGCATAGTCTAGTTTAACTTCAAACCTACCTCTTTATCCCTTGTCTTTGGAGGTCTTTTCCTTCCAGATAATGGGCGGGTGACAAACTCGGCTCTTGCCCCTCAGACATGGCTCTTGCTTTCCTAGCTTCATAATTCTCAGCTCTTTTCCTTCTTTCGACATGTTGTATCTTTATTTTTGGGCGTAGCGGACGACAAGATAGAGATAGAGACTCGTCATCCGCCAAACCTTGTGTGCGAGAACAAGGCTAATCCAGACGGACTCTATGCTGCTTTACCCTAATTGAATCGATTCTCTTTCCTCTTTCATGTTGAGTTTGTCAGCATTTCACTTATTGGATCTTCAGGTGTTCCTTCTCCTATCTGAATGTAAATGCAGCCTCTCTTACATTTTAACTTAGGTTTCTTTTCCTTCTTTATGGCTTCCTTAATACTCTCTATTGCTCCCGGTCCTCTCTTCTTGATACTGTCCCTTACCTCAAGGCGGATTAGCTCTTTCGCGTATTTTCCTATTCTCTTTGAGGCTCCATGAAATCATCTTGACATCAAGATCAAAAAGAAAGTATGCTTTTTCACCATAAGACTATCTCGCTCTCGCATTTCCTTGAACACCCTAGAACCCCCTCTAAGATTTCCAAGTTTCCCGTACGATAAACATTAAAAGCATAATTCCATAGTATTTACCCATATATCGCGGAAACCTAGGAAAAGGAAAAAGGAAACGAAGGAAAATAGGAAACAAGGAAACAAAGATAATCGATCGATTCCCTGATGAATGGGTGGGAATTCCTTTCAGTCTTTTTTCATGGTGCCCGTCGAACAAGGTTGTATATCCAATTTCTAACTTCTTCTTGCGGGTTCAAATCCCTTCTCGGAGACTGGAAGTGAACGTAAGGAGAGGACTGAACGGTTTTATTTCGAGACGGTTGACATACCCCCTCTCCGACCTTTGCGCTTTCCACCCGAAAATCGATCAATTCCTCCTGACATCTTTTTTCCCGTTAATCCCCAATAACAGAAGTATTTTAGAACCTGTATATTTAAGCCAATTTTAAAAAATTCCTCGGATACTACGATAGAGAAAAGAAAGGGGATGATAAGGGACATTTGATATCTAGCATCATAAAGTGATAGACGAAATTTTGCCTGAGCTTAGCGGTCAAGAATCAATAGACAAAATGGTAGAAAAACTCGTGAATATCAACGACCCAACCCAAGTGATCTGGTAATTTCTGTTGCTGATGAGGGAACTGTCCTGCTCATACTTTAAACCCAACATCAACCTTTAATAAGCCTACTTTCCATTCGTGTCCACATTTGCGACATCTGATCCATGCTGTGTGCTCTTTCAATCTTTCTTTCATCGTTCCGCTCAATGAAACATCATTCGAGCCACATCCGGGGCATCTTATATTCACCACTCTAGGTGGCGTTTTGAAAGTTGATAATTGCACGTACTCTGCAGGTGCCCTTACGCTCCTTCCTTTTGCCATATGTTTCATTATGAGTAGCTGAGGCTCTCTTATTTCCTCAAGTTTATTATTGTCACGCACCAATATCAGCCCAAAAGCAAGGTTGCTCTCATCCAGTATATTCTCGAAGAATTCGCAGTTGTTTTGGATTTTATATTTGTTTTCTAGCGTTTCAATCAAGGCGATTGAATACAAGAATCCAATCACTTCTCCAGGCAAGTCATATACATTTTCCATTTCAGAAAGGTACTTCTTTTCGACAAGATACTTGTAGCACAAAAGTTGCCCCAGCGAAAACCCAAATTTCTCGACTGTGATAGGCATCTTACATTCGACTAGCCATATGATACCATCTCTAAATCCTAAGACATCAAACGCTATATATTTTTGACCAAGGTGCTCTTCCATGTTTCCTTCTTTGATTCTTGGTCGCTTCCCTTGTTTAGGGATTTTAAAGCCTTTTTGTTTAAGAAAACACTCTATAACCGGGTACACATCTCTCTCATTCATATCGAATTGTTTAGTGGAGCGTGCCACATATACGTTATGACTGTTTAAAACTTTTCTGATAACTGTGCCTATCAGAAATTGGAATGTGCATTCGAGGGCAACTAATCTAGGATTGCATAGAACCCATCAAACGTAGAAGGAAGGGAATCGCAGAGAGATATCTAGAAGAAATAAAAGGAACGATGATATTAGAAGATAGCAAGAATTGAATTGATTGGTCACACAATCGCTCTAGATAGAGAAGACTTCAATGTACTAGTCACCATGGCTTTCGTCTCATTTACGTGTATTAGTGTTTTCTTTCTACCCTTAGAGATTCAGAATATGTTGAAGGTGAGATACGCCTTTTTCAATCCTATCTCCTTCGTAACCGCGAGTTTCGTTCATGATGACCCTTCGGGATTGGCGAGCAATTTGCTTGTTTTCATGCTCTTTGCCGTTTTGCTGTACTTTATAAACAAAAGCATAGGCAAACTCGGGTTCTATTTTTTCTCGACCTGCATAATGTTTGTAATATTACCTTTGATGAATTATGGGGCGTTATTCTACTTTGGCACCTATAGGATCATGGAATATGGATATGGGCTGTCGTTAGTGGATAGCGGCCTCATCGGCTTTACGATACCTTCTCTACTCCTCTTTTCAAAGTTTCGCCTAACGACTGTCAACTCTGCAAAACTCTTCATTTCAATGGTATTATTCACAGGATGTTTCGTTGTGGTGCCCTATGCCGTGATTTCATCATACAACCTGCTCATTCTGGTTCTTTGTACAATTGGAGGCATCTTGACTGGAAAACATGAATTTAGAGAAATTCTGGACTATAGAAGAAAGAACAAGTTAGAGGCATTGACAGTAATATCTCTCATAATCTTCTATTTCCTTTCCATCATAGGTCTCTTTCCCTCAAATATCGTTACGGAGAAAGGAATCATAGACATTATGTCTCACTATATAGGGCTTGCCTTCGGAATCCTGCCTTTCTCATTCTACGTCACTCACCGTGACTACAGCAAGCCCAGATAGAATTTAATGATGTCTACAGACTAAATGGTGTTTACCTTGGTCCATTAACTCTAATTACCAGAACCTCAATAGTGAATCGAAGCAATGATAGGTAAGGGAGAAAGAGAAGCATTAGTGTAGGAACTCAAATCGGTATTGGTGATAGGTGACTTTTCTGATCTTTTCTTTCTTGGCACTCATTTTCGGCGCTTCTCATCACTTGTGGGCTTGCAATCTTAGAAATCGGATAGCTTGGTGCATGGCAGAACGCATACCCAGACTGAGCCCAGATCGGGGTCACGACGTGCAGAACTGGCTTGTTAGAGTCTTCTTGCCGGTCATCATAGTCTTGGTCCAAGGAGAATCCTTGGGGGTTCTGGGGTTCAGACTGCCACCCGTCACTATCCAGATGTTCGCCTCTATTGCCCTACTAACGACAGCTTTGTTTCTTTCGGAAACGATTATCATATGGGTTGCAGTATCAGTCACGAAGGATGAGACCGCAATCAGAACTGTCAAGAACTGGCCAGAGAAACCGGATTGGAGAGCGAGTTTGAGGGGCCCGATTATCTGGACAGTACCAGAGGAATGCTTTTTCAGAGGGTATCTGATTTCTCAGCTTGCGGCGTTCGGTCTGACTAGTGCTCTTCTCATCTCTAGTCTTTTCTTCGCTGTTTTGCATAAGGATCGTGGTAGATCCTGGATTCTGCTCAACCTTTCCGCTGGCTTGCTCTTCGGCCTGGCATTTGTCTGGACCGATAGCTTGCTCCCTCCATTAGTCATGCATGCCGCATCAAACAATATCTTCCCCTTCGTACTAGCACCGTGGGCTACTGCGCTAGCAGAGGTAGAAAACTAGATTTGCTTCTACTTCGCCTTTCCGATAACGCTCATTATCTGAACTCTCGTTCCGGTACTGATATATAGTCAGATGCAAAAGCCCTTAAGATAATCGCCTTGTGCTTCGCCCAAGTGTCCAACTACTGGGTCTCACGAACCTCTTGAATGGCCCAAACGCAATAGATTCTTATCAGTCTTGATGGTTAAGGAATATTTGACGGAAAGAAAAAGGAAGATGTATCGGTGAAGAGAACTATTATCAAGACTGAGAGAGAAGACTGGCTGTTCCTGGTTGCGGGGTCCGTGATCTTCTTCTCTGCTTTGACCGTGACCGCGTGGGATTTTGTGCAGATCCAAAAGATGGTTTATCGCCTTGGTACAGCAAATGCCATGGGACTAGGCTTCTTCTCAATAGGTGTCTCCATACGAATCGTGGCTAGAAGAACCCTAGGGAAGCATTTTTCATCCGGTTTGAAAATGTCGCAAGAACAAGAACTCATCGAACACGGAATCTACAGACATGTCCGGCACCCAGCCTATCTTGGTTCTCTTCTGCTATCTCCGGGAATTCCTCTGATTTTCTCGAGCCTCTACGGTCTTCTCCTAATGCTTGGTCTCGTTCCCTGCTTCGTATACAGAATAAGAATCGAAGAGCGTATGCTCCTCAAGAGGTTTGGAGAAAGATACAGGCAATATATGAAAAAGACCAAGAAGATAATACCTTATGTCTATTAAACGATGTTAGCATTGTGCCATCATATCGTAAGCTGCTCTAGTGACAAATTCTGATAACGCCAATCAGCAGAAGTTTCGTTTCAAAGGACAAAATGGATGTCACAAACCACCGCATACCGATCCTAATTGAAGTGAATGGATTAATAGAATTGAGCCCCAAATGGGGATGTTAACGTTCTCAGACGAAGTGTGCTGGTCTTTTTTCTTGCTTCCCGTATTTGAAGTATATCTCCATCAAGCAGTCTGCTAGCTGGATGTCCTTTTCAGCGTACTCTTTTGATATGGCAAATGTTTCTTCACCCAAGAGAGCAACGGGAATATCATATGATTCGGACCACAACTCAAGACCGTATCCTTTCCTCGCATCTTTCACCTCAAAACCCAAAGAAGAGACTTGTCCATAGACTTCAGAATCAAACATTATTTTCGGAAGACTCTTAAACAGGAAGTAGAGGTCGTCGACTTCAAAATCAACATTTCTGTTTTTCACCTTCAAAGGCTCTTTGCGCAACTCCTCGTCGATGACTGTTATTGGTGGTGGTTTCTCATGTTTGACTGCTAGCTCTTTAGTAATTCTTTTGTATCTATCAATTATGCTAGACACCGAAAATCACCATCTAAAAAATAACAGACTTCAACGTATTATGTTTTATCAAAGTCATCAATCGCTGATGAGCCGTTCTTACGAATAATACTGATGCTTGATTCTGAAAACGCCGATTATCGGAACGTCGATGAAGATTGGAAACTTAATGTAGCTTCTATGAAGCCTGTGTAATCCAAACGCTATAAAACAAGAAGAGAGATTCTCTATTGTGGTTGAAATGAGTATTGATCTCCGTCGGTATGAACTTGGTGATGAAAAAGAGATAGCTGCCATTCACAATTCTGATTTTAGAGAGAGATGGGATGGCTACTATCTTTCTGAGGAGCGCATAAAGAAATTGTCGGATGGAATAATGGTTGGCCTGAAAGGGAACAAGATAGTCTCTTACGCTCTTATAGACATGCATGCTTCTCTTGAAAGAGCTGAGATGGATGAAATACACATAATCAAAGAATTTGTAACTTTTGAGGATTCGATGTCTCTCGTAAAAGAAGTATTGAAGCTGATTCGAGAACACGGTAAACGTTTCCTATGCTTCAGGATGGATACTGATTTCCTTCCCGAATTGAGGATGGTATTCTCTTATCTTCCTGGAGGTTGCACACTCACGGGTGGGGCATTGGTTATGGTGAGAAATCTGAAGGAGCCTATTCCCGAATACAAGCCGCCTTCAGGGATTCAAATAAGAGAATACCATTCTGGGGACGAGGTGCATATAGAAGAAGTAGGCAGAGCAGCGCTCCCGGAGACTGTCATGAGCGCTGACGAGGTTCTGAAGAGAGCTAGGTCACCGGATTTCCTTTCAAGCGAGATTCAGGTGGCAGTTAAGGATAACCAGACAGTGGGAGTCTGTAGTGCTCGTCCAATAATAGGAAAAGGTCAAAGATACTTAGGGATCGTTGTACACCCTGAATATCAACGGAAAGGTGTAGGAAAAGCCTTGATATCAAATATTCTGAAATTTGCGCAAGATATGGGAGAATCATACATGATGCTTGAGACGGGAATTACCGGCAAAGGGCTCAGATTATATGAAACCATGGGATTCGGAACAGTAAAAACCTACAACGGGGCTAAAGTGGAAATAGCCTTAGAGAAGGAGTTTGCATGGCAACTTTTCTGATAACCCCAATTAGCAAAAGTGCGCTCGCACCAGATTCGTTGGCATTCCATTAACATATCTTAACAGCAAAATGTGCGATCGATCGATGGAAATGTTCGCCGCTGAAACTCTTTCAGCACCAGAACCAGAAGCTGCAAATCCTAGGATAAAGGACTTGCATGCGTGCCTTCCCTCAGAAGAGTCCAAGTTTTTCACCCTTCCATTGGTGCCTACTTGGGCATCTCTATGATAGGAACGCAACCTATGCATACATGCATAAACGTTTTCCTACAATAGAGACACTCGATGAAAGTTGAGGATCTACATCTTCACTGAAAGAGAAGGGGAGATCATTCGTTCGGTTTTGGAAGGAGACGCGCATCCCGGGTTCAGGAAGATCAAGCATAGGTTGAGAACCTTCAACAGACTCGTGGACGATGTGTCGCTTTACCTAAAGATCCGTGAACTCATAACCGCAACTGCCCCATAGGTATCTCTGAGTTCCCTTCGAGTGACCGTTGCGCCAGACCTTGCTTGAATTACAGCGCAAGCAACGGGGACGGGATTTGAGGCTACTCCTCTATGCTTTCCTTCTCACAGCATAAGTACAAAATTCAAAATGCGGGACAGCCGTCACTATTTCAGACTTGAGTTCCCTGCAACTCTACGGAACCACGGTTTACGACGTTCACGCCCTACCTCACTCGTGCGATTGCATGGTCTCCTCTGGGTTCATCGACTGAATCCTCGTTTCTCTTTTCATGTTATCGTGTAGAAGATAATGAAGACTTCGGTGGCGGGCCCGTGGGAACCGTTCTAAATTTGTAGCAGGTCTTCCTCACATAGCAACTTTTTGACTGAGAGGGAATAGTTGGTCGTACCCATAGCGGGAAAGAAGGGGGGAGACAAGGGACTGAAGCATACAGTCCTCTGCCACTACTGTTTCTGTTAATTGCTTCTTTAGGCGTTATATTTGTCATATATTTCCTTCAGGAAGAACAACTCTTTGTCCCAGTACATTTGACATATTCTATCAGCTGTTTCTTTCTCACCCTTATTATATAGAGTTTCAACTAATTTCAGGATGTTCTCCTCTTTGTAGAACGGGAGATTGCCTGTTTTCAACAACTCTAGGAAGATCTGCCCTACTTCATTTGGTGTTCTATCAACATGTTCCAAAAGACTATCGACTAAGAACATGGAATAGCGGGCTTCTCTCATGTGTCTCACTGACGCTTTTAGCAATTCAACTGTTCGTTCATCAAGCTCCTTAAGAAGGTCTATCCAACGAAATAGATTCGAATATGCTTCTGAGATTTGGGGGTCATCTTCAACATAACTTAATGCGGCAACGATATGTTCCCAGAGTCGAAGAATCTTGTCCCTTTGTTCTATTGAGAGTTCGCCTCTTCCTCTCCAAAAGAAGAGCGATAGTGTTGACACATATCTTAGGTCACCTTTCTCGATCAGCTCCCGAACAAGGCTGTCCTTATCGTCTAATCCCTCGAAGTCGTTAAGGTATGCCAGGCCTATATGTTCGACAACGCGTCTCGTGCTGACCTCCTGGCTAAATCTAGTGTTCAGGGCTTTTTGATAATGGCCATTCTTTTTCAGAATGTCGTAGATCTCCTTGTACATCTTAGCCGAAGCAAAGAGGTATCCTGTCATCGCGGCTTCCCAATATATTTGGTCATCCTTCGGAAAGATCATGTTCACGTAATCTCTAGCCCAGTCTTTATCAAGATAGTAGATGTTATGTAGATATAAACCCATGATTACATACAACTCAACTGAGGGCTCAACTCTTCGACATATGCGTTCCTCAAAATGCTCTTTGATTGATTCTGCCCATTTCGGTTTTTCCTCGAGACGAGCACACCTCAATGAATAGTTGATCATAGCCGACAAAATCGCTCCCTTAGAGGAGTTTAACACAGCGTTAACAAGGTCGATGTCCATGGAAGGTTCTGACTTATCATTTTCTGCTAAGATCAACAGAATCTTCTCGGCTAACGGCAAGAGACTCTTGTCGAAAGAATGAGCATCATCTCTAGTGCCAATTTCTATGAGTTCAGCCGCTTTTCGAACAATCCAATTCCTGAAGTTAGGAGGTGTCTCAAATGTCTCCTCCCAGAACTTCTTGCTCTCAACAATAGCTAATGCAAAATTCAGCAACTCTTCCCATTCAAATTCTTCTCCGGATTTCCAAGATTGGTACAGACCATCAAGTAAAGCATGCTGGAACTCGCGAGACGCATCCAAGAAGGGAGACAAATTGGTAGAGAACTTCACAGAGTTCTCTTTCACAGTTCTTGTGAAACTGCTGGCCAGACTTGCTTCCCACATTCTCTTTTTAGTTTTGTCCTCTTCTAAGGATTTAATGTATGCTGCAATTTCTTCATTGGATTTGCCAGCAGTTTCAAATGGCTCAGGTTCAGGTAAAGTTTGGACTCCTGAAGTCCACACAAGATATCCGGGATGCTCTACCTCCGCGGGGTTTATCTTGTTATATCTCGTATACAAATCTAATACACGGGGATCGCCGGAATCTATAATGGACAAAAGCCATTCCTTCTTACGATAAGCCTCGGCCATCCCTCTTTGAGAGACCTCTATTCCCTCGCATGATTTTGCTATTTCTGTTTCAATCCAATCTACGATCGTGCCTATTTGTCCGCGAGTAAATCGCCTGCAATTATTCTTGAATAGCTCGAATATCTCATGTTTGAGCATGTAGTATCTTATTGGATTTTCTCCCCAATCCCAAAAGATATGGTTCAGTTCTTTGTAATAATAACTGATCAAGTATAATGCTAGTCTTCTGAATATTGGATGATCGTCACTGAGCAACTCAGTAACTATCGCGGCGATCTTATCTGGACCAGAATGAGCTAACGCATCCCTCAAAAAGAACACCAATTGGGTTTCATAGGAATCTTTTGACAGATTCTGTGGACTGTCCTCAATGGTTGCTATCCAAAGAGTACGTTGCTTCTGGTCAGCATCAATAACGGATCTTATCTTAGCCAGCAATATGGGTTGGAGATCTAGTCCACAAACTTCGATGATCTCTTCTTTGTGCTCACTGAGAAGACTCTCAAGCCAAGAGTCTCCAAGAACAGAAACATATTGAGAGAAATATGATGTTTCATCTTTCCGGTAATCCAATACGACATCAAGCAATTTTAATAGTAATTCCTTAGATCCAATCTGCAAAAGATGCGGAAAGACTTTCTTGACAAGCTCTCCAGCTATTAGAGTTTTGTCCCATCTTGTACCTAATGCCGTTCTAACAAATTCGATGTGATCATCTGATATCCTATCTACAGGTAGGTTAAAGATGAGTTTGACTATAACCCAGTCGGTTCTGAAGTTCTCTATTCTGCTGCCATCTGGAACCATATGCGAGATTATGTTATCAATTATTTCCACTAAAGATTTTGTCACATTACTTTTCTCACAAAGCTTATTCTTTTCCGATACATTTCCTAAGTAACCAAGAATATTCCAATAAGGAACAATATAGCGTCCTAGCTCATCTTTTTGAGGAGGTGGATTGTTGGTAGGTTCAAAGTAACCTTTATCCCTTAGAACATCTAACCAGCGTGCAGGTTCCTCAATTTCGGCCAGCTTCTTAAGCATATATGACCGCCAGACCTTATCCTTCTCTGCTCTCTCTAACATTTCGTTGATCTCTGATTCGCTCATTTTACCTAACCACTAACTCCGTTTCTCTTACCTCGCGGTCCCATGATCTAATGACTTCATACAGCTCAAAATAGTCTCTCTTATCCCTAATATATGAAACTACGCTAACCCCCATAGCCCCGAGTCTTTCTATGTCTTCTTCGTATTTTGGGATCTCATGGCTGAAGTAAGGTATCAGAGCGAAATGTGAATTGCGTCCTGGTGTACTAGCTTTGTGAAGAAGCGATCTCATTGGGGGCTCCTCCAATCCATAGCCAATGAATAACATCGAATGGTTACGAAATATGTTCACTAAGAAATCCACGAAGTAAGGGTCAGTGTATCGAATGTAGTCCTCCTCTGTCAGAACAATTGAGCGGGGATTCTTAATAGAACCGTGTATATGATATAGTCTGTTTTTATCTATCTGCGCTCCTGTCTTGCCCATCTCCCTGAATTGCTCGAGCTCATACAGTACATCCTCTTCGGAGAAGTACTTGTCGAAGTGGTTGTCATAGTTTGGAGTAATATAGAATTCAGCAAGTCTTCTGAGTGCTGAATATAGTTCGTTAGCTTCTCTTTGGCGTGCCTGATCTATTTCGCAAGACTTCTTGACTGTAGCATCGAACTCAGAAAGAAGATCGTTCTGTTTCAACTTGCGAAGGCAGGAGGAAATCGTTTGCATATTACTACCAAAGCGATTTCTTTCCAATAAGTGTTCTCTTTGACTGTAGTTTATGATGCGCGCTTCAAGACATTTCTCAATGAGTTGTTCTGCTAATTCTGTCCAACCCCAACAGCCTAGCAACCTTGGCACCCCCGCGCCGATGAATAGTGCAAGATGCCCATTGTTCATCGCAACACGAACAGCCTCAGGAATTGAGTAATTGAGGGGGATATACGAAGAAGTCATCTCGCTGTATTCCCGTTGAGTGATGCATATTACAGCTTTTCACTATTTCAAAAACCTTTCAAACCTTATAAGTTTTCCAAACATACACTATCATAGATTCATCACTATCTTAAGATTCAGTCCTTCTGTTAAGCATCGTTAACGGAAAAATTTTACAGGGAAACGGGGTCTGTTTGTATGTGGTACTACTTGAAGAAATAAAAAGAGAAAGAGCAAGTTGAGAGACAAAGAAAAGTGGAAGTGAAAGATGCAAAGCTGGAATAGAAGTAATCCTTGCTGGAAAATTGGTTGGCTTCAACTTATGCTTATTTATAAGCCGAGTAGCACATCAGAAGGAGATGGGGAACATAATGAGTATAAAGGTTAGGTTGTGGCTTAAGGCTTTGGGGTTATATGAGCTTACCACTCATGAAGATCGATTGGAGATAGATAGGGAAATCAAGAGAAGAACAGGTGTTTACTGTGATGATGCAGTTGATAAAAGATTGGTAAGCGAGGAAGAATTCAAAGAGATAGCTAATGCCATTCTTAGACGAAAGAAGAAACGGAAAGAACTCATAGTAGTCTAAGAGGTTTCATAATCACCTACAACGTTTCGGACTGGCTGAATAACAGCACAAACCTATATTCTCTTTAAGACATGCCAGCATCCTTTTCGAGGAGCTTCGGCCTGTCTTTTCGGCGTATAATTTTGGAATCACCTCATTCCAAACGTACTCCAAATAGTGATGGGTCACCAGAGTTTCGCCAACGTCAAAAGATATGAACTTCAACAACATCAGAGCCCACCTCCCCTCTAATACCATATTAACTAACCACTCAAAAAGACCCATCATTTCCGATATCTCTAATTATGGGAAGCTAAACATCCATGCCGGATCTTTCTTCAATTCCAAATGAGGTTTATATGGTGACTCACAGATAAGAAAAGGAGAGGTTTTCAGATTCAAAGATGAAGGAGGTGAT
>Ga0315312_1002335_pt1 | contig 13291 bp, 14 predicted proteins | sample TDP7_MG_FD_203629 | JGI IMG/M metagenome (GOLD analysis project Ga0315312, IMG submission 203629) | Freshwater sediment microbial communities from Lake Towuti, South Sulawesi, Indonesia - TDP7 | ecosystem: Environmental > Aquatic > Freshwater > Lake > Sediment | place: Indonesia: South Sulawesi... | reverse complement strand
CCCTTGCTACGCCCCCGGGATTTCCTCTTCTTACCCATCTGTTCGCACAAGCGGTGCCTACATCGAGCAGAGTTCGCTTAAACATTGCGCCTTTCGCGGATTGCAGCGGGCATTCAGTAAGCTCGGGCGAAGTACACTACCTTGCTGGCTCTCTTTCCGCACCCGACGCAGTTCGCGAAGACCTTTTCGTCCTGTAGGGGAACCACACGAATCGTGGCGCCAGTGTTATCCTTGATCTTGCCTTCGCACGCTGTCTCCCCGCACCAGCACGCCCTGACGAACCCTCCCTCGTTTTCGATTGTTCGCCTAAGCTCATTGTACGTCCGTGCTTCGCGGATGCTCTCCTTCAACGCGCGGCTTGCTCTCTCAAAGAGCCCGAACTGAATGGATTCAAGCAGTCTCTTCGTCTCGGCTATTAGGTTGCTTTCAGAAACCGATGACCGCTCAGATGTGTCCCGCCGAACCATTGTTACTTGGTGACGACTTATGTCTCGCGGACCGATCTCAATTCTGAGCGGTACCCCCTTCATCTCCCACTCATTGAACTTCCACCCAGGTGTGTATTGTTCCCTGTCATCGAGGATTGCGCTGATTCCTGCCTGCTGTAACCTCTCTGTTGCGAGTCTGGCTTGACCGGTGACGGTTGAGGTCTCCTCCTTGTAGGGAATCGGTATCACAACCACTTGGACCGGAGCGATCCTCGGCGGGATCACGAGTCCGCGGTCATCGCCGTGAACCATGACCATTGCTCCGATGAGTCGCCACGAGAGACCCCAAGACGCGTTCCATGCGTAGTGGGTTTGCTCATCTTTGCCCAGGTACTTGATCTCAAAGGCCTTGGAGAAGTTCTGCCCGAGATTGTGTGATGTGCCCATCTGGAGAGCTTTTCCGTCAGGCATCATTGACTCGAGCGTTGTTGTGTAAAGTGCGCCGACGAACTTCTCGCGTTCAGTCTTTAGCCCGACAAGCGTCGGCACGGCTACCTGATCCTCAATCAGCTGCCGGTACAGCTCAAGTATTCTCATGACCTCAGAATCCGTGTCCTGCTTGTCGGCGTGAACAGTATGTCCCTCCTGCCACAGGAACTCCGAGGTACGCATGAATGGCTTGGTTGCCTTGATTTCGGCTCGTAGGACGGAGTTCCAAACATTGATCAGGAGAGGGAGGTCTCTCCAACTTCTGACCCATTTTGCATACGAGTCGTAGATGACAGTCTCAGACGTGGGCCTGATCGCCAGCCGCTCACCAAGTTTGTCATTTCCTGCGTGAGTAACCCAGAACACCTCAGGTGTAAAGCCTGAGAAGTGCTCAGCCTCTTTCCTGAGGAAGCTCTCCGGAATCAAGGCCGGGAAGTAGGCGTTGCTGTGGCCTGTCTCCTTCAGCCGTCTGTCAAGGAACTCTCTGATCTTCTCCCAAATTGAGTACCCGTACGGCATCAGTACCATGAATCCTTTGACGCTGGCATAGTCAGCCAAACCCGACTTGGTCACAACCTGCGTGTACCACTCTGACAGGTCTTCTTTCTTGGCAACAGTGATTCCGATTTCCTTGCTCAATGACATAACACCGCGTACGATAGGACGTTCAGGGCGAGACGGAAAACGGCGCTAGAGTTCTGGAACAAAGCCACCTGCGGTAACAGACATGCCTGCGCGTTTCCCCTCTAGCATCACTACGTGTGTTTGCACCTACGGTTCTGGAGGTCTATTTAGTGTTTCTTAGACCTTGACTCGCTGGATGCGCTTGGTTCGCCCGTCAGGGTAGTAAGCACCATGCACTTGGTTTCACGTATTACACGTTCGCTCACGCTGTGGTGAAAGAGCCGAGCAAGGCCCTTTTTGGGACGCCGCTTGGTCATCACGATGAACATGTAATCTTCCGAATTCGCTTCGTCGACAATCGCTTCGGCCACATCACGTGCCACGACGATTCTCTTCCTAGTTCGGTAACCTTCTTTCTCTAGCCACTCCACTGTCGGAGACAGGATTTCGTCCGCGAGGGCGATCTCCTCTCTGTGTGAGATCGTCTCGATCGGCACAGTTCGGCTCGGCATCTCCACAACGTGGAACAGCACAATCTCAGGATCCTTGAAAGCGGATAGCGCGTAGAGAGCTCTCGTCATCAGCTGCTTGTCTGCGCCGCTCGCGATTGGAACTAGTATCTTCACTGGCGGTTTTCGGCGAGTCTTCTTCTCCATCAGGATACAGGCTTCCCGTCCTTCTTGTGGGTGTACAGTATCACCGCCGATACCGTACTCCGTATGCCTTCGATTGCCAAGATCTTCTCCTTGATGAATGTCCTGAACGCAGCAATGTCTTTTGTTTCGATCGTGGCAACTATGTCATACTCGCCGGTAACCTCGTACACATCCTTGACCTCGGGAAGAGCGAGGAGTTTCTTCGTGACCCTGTCCAACTCTTTTGACTGCACAAATATGTTCAGTATGACAACCACGCCTGCTGGCATACTACTCGGTTCTCCTTACCACCATTAGTTTGCCGGGGTATCTTGACGCTACCGCGTAGACAGAATCCTCCCTTTTTTCCAGGTGGCCTTTTAACGTCTTCCTCTTGATGAGCACAACTGCATCGTTGTCCCGTGATTCCATCTCTCTTTCGACAACCCGCGCTGTGGAGCCTATCTCCACATGCCACTGAACCTCGAAACCTTCTGAGGCGAGTCTCTTGGCCATGCGACGCAGTTCCTCTGACGAAATTGCCTGACACTGCCTCAGCTGAGAGTACTGCTGTATGCTCTCAGTGCTCAATCCGAGTTCGTTGGGGTCGACGATGTTGAGTAGCTTGACACGAAACCGAGTGTCAAGCTCATACTTCAGAGACTGAACCACGGTATCCTCGTCCTCCGGGGTCCTGACGAGTACTGTTGCGTTCATCATGTATGCTCCGGGTGCGATGGTCTTCCCGACCTCGTTTCCGACTATGCTCATCTTGCGGGATCTTCGAAACACTACAAAGCCCAGGAGCCCGATCGCGAGCCAGATCGTTCCGACGATCCTTCCTTCGGCGTGGAACCCAACGACCAACAACCACATGGTCGCAGTGGCAATCGTGCCAATCAGACTCACAACCGGGACGAGAACCGTTTTCTCGCCCATTCTGATCTTCACAGCGCCGGGAACTTTCCAAGCTCTGTATGCATCCGGTTCCTTGTTTCTAAGAACGATTAGTGAAATATTCACGATGACATACGACAGAAGCGCTCCAAAATTGTAGAGATCGGCGACGAAGTGGAGCTCTCCAACAAGCGCCATTGCTGCACCGATAAGCCCGAAGAAGACAATCGCGTGAATAGGTGTCCTAGATCGTCTATGAACTCTGTAGAACCACGTAGGCATGAGCTGGAAGCGCCCCATGGAGAATACCACACGAGAAGCACCTATTACCCCGGTGTTCGTTGATACGTAACATGCGATGAAACCAGTAGCCGCGATCACAGGGGCCAAGAAATGGCCCAGGTAGGGAACCCTTGAAGCGATTGCGGCCATTGGATCGGTCTGTGCTGCAGCGAGGTCTTGCCAGGGCATCAGCCCTATGCTGAGTGTGGAGAAACCTACTGCAAAAAGGATGACGGTGACGATCGAAAGCTTGTTTGCGCGGGGAATCCAATGTTGCGGTCTTTTCGTCTCCTCGGCAGCCTGCGCTATTGATTCGATGCCGATGAATGACGTCATGGCGAGAGTGACACCGTAGATGAAATTCTGCGTCTGAGTTCCAAGGTTGGGCATCACGTAGGCAATGTTCCAAAAGATGTCGGGGGCTCCAAACTCGGTGATCTGACTGAGAAACAAGACGAGTCCAAAGGCCAGCAACGCGCCGATGACTAGAATCACTGACTGCACAATCAGGCCAAGAGACACAAGCAGCTCATTGAATGCAGATGACTCCCTGATGCCAATCGAGTTCAGACACAGCAGCACCGTCACGAGCAGAAAAGCCGCCAACCCGATGTACGAGATGTTGAAGTCAACTCCCATTAGGGACATTGGAAAGAACGAGGTCTTCAGCCACGGAAGAAAGAAACTCAAGTATCCTGCTGTCGCAAGTGAGAACAAAGCAATGCAGACCGTGTAGTCCAGCATGACGGCCCAGCCGGCCACGAATCCTACCATGTCATTGAAGGCTTTCATCGAGTAAACTTGGGCGCCGCCCGCGTATGGATAGGCTGTCGCTAACTCAGCGTAAGCGAGCCCCGTGCAAACGTACGTTACGGAGGCGATAGCAAACGCGATCGGTGAAGCGCCGGCAGCGTAGAATGCAACCAATCCGATCGCGACATAGAGATCGGCGCCAACATCCGCGTAGCCCATTGCGAAGGAGCCGTACCATCCAACCTCACGCTTGAGCGCATTCTCTTCTCCTTCCTTTGACAATTCGGGCACGCCTCATTGGAAGAGGCGCGGAATACCCACGCCCCCAAACAGCCTCGCGAGTGAAGTCGGAGGCCCCTTTAAGGAATACGCATAAACTCAGTCTTCCAAGCGCGCGGGTGATCCTTGTACCGCCGCGAGGATTTGCTGGATTGCAGGAGGTCTACAGGATCAGAACGAGGATCATTCTCAGCCCTATTAGGACAAGGAAGAACGCAAACATCCTTCTCAGGGTGCGTGCGCCTGTTCGTCTCTGTATCTGAACCCCGATTTGTGCGCCGACTATCACCGAGACTATGATGAATGGAATGAACTCGTATGCCACATTCGCAAGCTGAATGTGTGTCAGCGCACCTGTTAGTGCTGAGATGAGAATCATCAAACTGGAGGTTGCGGTCGCGATCTCCACCGGAACACCGAGCATCAAGATCATCACTGGAACTTGGAGTGCTCCCCCGCCGATCCCGAAGAATCCCGCAAGAACGCCTCCCAGAAAGACTAGGGGGTACGCGAACGCCAGATGTCTGACTCGGTATTCGAACTGTTTTCTGTCCCGATCAACTAGGTGTCGGAACCATCCGACCGGACTGCTTGAGGACAGAACTGAGCCGCCTACGGTGGTGTATATCGCGATGAGTATCATGAAGCCACCAAACAGCGCTGTCAAGACTGAGGATTTCACGTAGGTACTCGCAAGAGAGCCGACTACTGCTCCGGGCGCGCTAGCTACCGCCAAGGACATTCCGAGCTTGTAGTCTATCCGGCGTTGCCAGCTGTAGCCGATCGTTCCTGACAGTGCTGTGAAGACGAGCGAGACAAGACTGGTTCCTGCCGAGACTTGGGCCGTCAAGCCGAAGATGAAGATCAACATCGGCACGATGATGAATCCTCCCCCAAGACCTAGGATGGCTCCGATCATTCCTGCAGCGAGTGACGTGCCCACTATCACGAGCTGGTCTATGGGGGTCATAGTCTCTCACTGGTGAGCCGCCACTTTGAGGCCGCCCCCTTTGTCTACTCGCCTATCACATGGACGCTTACCATACGTCTCGACCGCGGACCATCAAGTTCCAGCAGAAAGATGTTCTGCCAGGTGCCGCGCACCAGTCGGCCTGCTTGGACTGGAAATGTGCGCGATGCGCCTATGAAGGCGGAAGCTATGTGGCTGGATGCGTTGTCATCGATCCGATCGTGAAGATATCCGGCCCCGGGCGGGAACATCTCCTTAACCTTCTGGAGGATGTCATGAACCAACCCGTTTTCATTCTCGTTGCAGACTATCGCAGCTGTCGCGTGAGAAGCGTGCACCAAGCAGAGGCCTTCTTCAACTTTAGACTCTGATACGATTCCCTCCACATTTCTGGTCAAGTCGATGAGCTGATACTTCTCTCTGGATGAAACAGTGAGCACCTTTGTGAAATTCTTCATCTAACATCCACAAAATGGCGAGCGCGAATAGAAAGGCTATATGCCTTTCGAAAAGCGTGGAAAAGAAGAAGAGGCGAGTCCAGGACTGGCACGCGGTCACTGGACTCTTGCTTCTTGCGTGGGAACCGGAGGCAGGTCTGGGAAACGTTCCCGCATCTTCTGCTCTGCGACGACGTTGGCCTCGTTCAGAATCCTCTGGGCATCGTCGCCAGAGACCGATATGTCGAGAGACTGTTCCGTGGCCTCGCCAACTTCCATGACGAGGTATTCGAGAGATTCGTTCACTGATGCAAGCTCCATGGACACGTCCGGGAGCACACCCTCCAGCTGTGTTCTGATTGTCCGTACTACGCTCGCGACAGGTCTCATAGCCTGCGCTACGTCCCCGTAGTGTAGCACCGTTTCCAGCCTTAGGGCAACCTGCTCTAGCGCCAGTTGGCTCTGAAGGACCACTTTTGCCATCTTGCGTAGCTCTGAGCATTCGCCGGCGTACATGGAGGCGAGTTGTGTGTTCTTCTGCTGTACGGCCGTCACACACTTGCCGTACAAGTTCGCGTCACGCTGTTGCATTCTTTGGGCTGTCCTATCTAGCCGTGAGAGCTGTATCTTGAGTTTGAAGAGCGCTTCCATGACCCGCTTTCGAATGGGCGTTGGGTGAAATGCTTCCTTGACTCTACCAACGATTGATCTGTTTTCCTTAAACACTCTCTCTCCCTCCTATCAGTTGTTGAGCTAGGACCGGCTGCTTGCTGAGGTTCTTCGATTCATCGTGCTCCTTCGCGAGGAGCTTGAGGAAGTTGCATAGACCTCCCTCGTCATATGTTCGCACGATAGAGCCGGTGTACTCGATCTTCACATTCATGTTTCTCAGCTTCCACATTGTCCTGTCAATGTCGGCCTTGTTCTTACCAACGAGGAAGAGGATACTTTCAGGCTCGCCGAGCGAGCTCACGACCTGAATCGTTTGGGGCATCGAGGCTATCTCCTGAAGGATTCGTTCGCGTTCGCAGTTACCAGGCAAACTCGCGGCGACAAAGATTTGCTCAGAGAGTCCGAGTTTCTCCAGATCGAGTTTGGCAGTGTATTCCTTTATGATGCCTAGGCGTTCCAGTTTGCTTACCCGGTACGCGACCACATTGGGATGAAGATGGAGCTTCCTGCCGATATCGACAAACGAAGACTTTGCGTTCTCAACCAGTTCCGCAAGAATCTTCAGATCAGTTGAATCAGTCGAGACTTGCATCCTCTCACAGCGCCTTGAACGTTTCATGCCACTTGTCGTAGTATCGAAGCATCTCCGGCGATACGCTTGGGCGCCGCTTTCCCAGGATGTCGCGGATGTCTTGCATCGAGATCGGTCTGGGCCTTGAACGCTCGCTGATTTTCTGCGATTCGAAAAGCTCACGTACCACCTTGATCTGGGCGGACTGAAGGATGTCGCGGATGTCACTCCCTGAGAACCCTTCTGTCAGTCGCACAAGTTCTTCGGCGCTCACATCGTCGCTGGTGGCAAGATTCTTGGCATATATTGAGATGAGTTCGGCTCGCGCCTCAGTATTCGGCAAAGGAACGAATATTCGCTTCTGGAAGCGGCGTATGAAGGGCTCATCAAGAACCCAGGGCTTGTTTGTTGCGCCGACCACGTACACGTGAACTGGGTTGGCCTTGTCGAGCATGCTGTCCATTTCTTTCAGGAACTGGTTTCTTGTTCGAACTTCTCCGCCGACCTCCTCAGCCCTGATCCCGACAAGTGAGTCTACTTCGTCAACGAAGATTATCGAAGGCCGGCCGTTGGCAGCTGCTCGTCTCGCTCCCTGGAAGAGGTTGGAGACGTTCTTCTCAGACTCGCCGAGCCACTTTGACATTATCGTCGCTGCGTCTACGCAAAAGAATTCGGCGTTGATCTCGGTCGCTATTGCGGCAGCGAGGAGGGTCTTGCCGCAACCTGGCGGGCCGAAGAACAGTATGCCACGAGGCCAGCCAAGCGGGAACAGGTCGGGTCGTTTGACTGGGTAGATTACGGACTCCTCGATAGCCTTCTTCGCGTCCTGGAGGCCAGCGATGTCGCTCCATCGAACATTCGGTTTCTCGATGGATGCGAGAGGCTCTATCCGCTCGGCTGAGGAGTCAGGCGGATAGGTTGGGCTGACGCGCCCTGTTTGGTCATTGAGCTCCTTTATCCTTCGTCTGTAGTTTTCCACATGTTCCATGTAGACTTTGTTCAGGGGAGCTTCGGGATAGAGTGAGCATAGTTTGAGTAGAACCTCGCATGCTCTCTGGTAGCGCGAGACAGCCATTCCTTTCGAGCCCTGCCGGTCGAACTGAATGGCCTCGTTTGCGTAGCGCACGGCTAGGTTCTCAAGCTCTTCTGAAGGAGAACCCGATCCCGCACTCGGCGAGATCAGCGGCGGCGCTGCGAATGTCTGAACGCTATTCTGGTTTCTGTGGGCAGGGTTACTGGACGACAATTCTGCCCTCACTCGCTAGACGATCGACCGCTTCTTTGATTCGGGCTGGGGACTCGCTTAGCGCAAACGCGGCCTCTGAGATGCTAAGGTTTCCTTGATGCGCTTTGATGAAATCATATAGCCGCTGTTCGATTTCTACTTGGTTCCCAGTCGCGAGCAAGGGCTCCGGCTCAGGGCTCTTCTGCTCGATTACAACTTCTGGGAGTTTGGGAAAAGTCTGAGAAAGTCTCTCCACCGCAATCGCGGATGACTCGTCAAGGACCTTCTTTGCTTCCTCGCTCGCCGAGTCGACGTCTGCCGCAGGTTCGATTACAGGTCCCGTCTCGATGCTGAGGTCGCCAAGCATGGCGTTTATCTGCTCCAATTCGCTTGCGACGTGAGGAACTATTCCCGCAATCCTTCCCTTGGTCTCTGCGACAACGCCGACTATAGGTTTCATGTCTGTCATGAGTTCGCCGAATTCCAGCACCGTATCGAGTCTCAGCACCACTCTCTCAAGGGCGAGTTGGCTGCTGAGGACCACCTGCGCGATCTTTCTCACTTCTGCGCATTCGTTGGCATAGAGGCGCGCGTGTGCGAGATCTTTCGCTAGTTGCGCTCCGATGCATCGCTGGAAGAGTTCTCGGTCCTTCTGCTGTATCTTGCTGGCCATGCTCTCCAGTCTTTCCTTTTGGATGCCAAGCCGAGAGCGGGCCTGCATGATCCGTTCCTTGAGTGGAACCGGATGGAAACGTTCCTCAAGCTTCCTAACCAAAGACAGGTGGTATGCCTCCTAGGCAGACGTCTCTTCCCTGATTTTCACGACAACAAAGTCCGGGACCTTTTGTTCAACGGGTTCGGATCTCGCCAGCTCCTGGGATGGCTGGATTTGCTCCAGCTGCGTCAATGCTTCGATTGTAGCTTGGATATCCTTCTTTTCAGCAACCTGTGCGTCCAGCATTTCATGAATGACCTGACAAGATTCTTTGTACGCCGTTGCCTCGACGACTCCGGACGAATACAGCAGTTTGTTGTCTGTCAGCGCGAGCTGAAGCCCATGGATTCGCTCCTCAACCTTGCTACTCATTTCCTTGAGCAGATTGATGAGCGCGAGACGACGGTTCTCAATCGCGTTCATGGCGCTCTCGTATTCGCTTGTCATCTCCCTGTAGGCGGCCATGTCGATGTCGCCGTCAGATAGCAGCGCCTTGAGCGCTGTCATTCGTTTGGATGCGGTCACGTACTCCCTTTCTAGGTCAGCCGCCTCATCTTTCCATGCAGGAACCAGCACGATCGACTCGTTCTGAACTCTTATCTGTGCGATCGGGTACTTCGTGAGTTCACATGATGCATGTTCGACGCTGACCTGAGTTACCTCGTTTCTGATGTTTGTGTCGACCCCGATCAACTTGCCAACGGCGACATGGTACGGAGTCTCCACGTTCTTGCCGAGCAGTCTTCCGATGTCTTCGACGAGTATGACCATTAGTAGACACCCAAAGGAATTCCAGACGGTCTTTACTGGAATCCCTGCTCGGCTCTGCTTTGCGGGACCGCGGCCGGTGTTGCTGCTGGGAGATCTGGGAACCGCTGCTGCATTCTATGCTCTGCTAGCGTGTTAGCTTCCGTGAGGATTCTTTGAGCTTCCTCGCTCGAGGCTTGGACCTCGTAGTTTGAGCCGGTGGCTTCGCCGACCTCGTACACGACGCTGTTGAGCATCTCTCCGATTTCGCTGAGTTCGTATCCCACTTCAGGTATGACACCGGCGATCTTTCCTTGCACTGATCTGACTACCGCTGCGACAGGAGCCATCATCGTCGCAATCTGTCCGAATTCACGCACTGTCTCAAGCCTCAATGCCGCCTGCTCAAGTGCAAGCTGGCACTGGAGCGTGACCTTCGCCATCTTTCTGACCTGTGCGCATTCGTTCGCGTACATTGCCGCCCGAGCGTTGTCCTTGTCCATCTGTGACTTCACGCACTTGTTGAACATCTCCTTATCGTGCTGCTGCATTCGGTTGGCCGCTGCGTCGAGTCGGTTCTCCTGAACACGCAAACGGAAGATCGCCTCATCGACTCGCTCCTTCAACGGTATGTTCCGATGCATCCTATTGCTGATACGAGTCGTAAGGGGTTCTCTATCCCAGTCGTTGAAACTATGCCTCAACACTGTCACTCCTAGATTGTGCAACCTACAAACTGAGTTGTGATTTCGTCGTTTAGGCCGCCTATCGCCATTAGATTTCTGGAAAGAAATCTGTCAAAAAGAGCGTGAATGCGTGAGAGGCTTTTTCATAGGGAGCCCCTTTCACGTCCACGAAGAGACGGATGACATGGTGCCCGAGCGAGATCGGTGATCAGCGAAACATTCGAGGCTTAAATACGATCAAGCTTGATGGTTTCACAAAGACGTTCTGTGGGGATCACAGACGAGTTCAGGACGGCATGTGTTTCCGCAGGAACTGAACAACAGTTCTCTCAACGCGAGTCACCTCGACATTTCCAGCCGGCAGAGAGAACTGCCTTTCTGTGCAGGAATACGACGTTCCGCGAAAAATCAAACTCGACAGTGTCAATGTCCGGTGTCTCGGCAAACGTCGCACGCCTTTTCATGACAAGGTTTAAGTCAACTCCTCGAAAGTATACGGACAAGCACTCATCGGGGGATGCTGCTGATTCGGAGGTGAACACCGCATGACAGAAAGGCCGCCTGCGACCGCCCCTCCGCCAGCGCCTCCGCGAGAACCCATCCCGCCTGATACAATACTTATCGGAAAGAAACCCGTGATGGCTTACGCAACTGCGGTCATGATGCACTTCCAGAGCGGAGCGAAAACGCTCACGATCAGAGCTCGAGGAAGAGCAATCAGCCGAGCAGTCGACGTAGTCGAGGTTGTCAGAAGGAGGTTCTTCGGTGGCAAGATGTCAGTGAAGGAGGTCACCATAGGAACCCAGATGCTCGGCGAAGGAGGAGACACACGGAACGTCTCCACGATAGACATCAAGATTGAGAAGAGCGATTGATCGCATATCAACAGACACCTCTTCTGGCCATGTTCTTAGTTCCTTAGTTGAGAGGCTCTCAATTGTCGACCATTCACGAAATTGCGCGGTGAACTCTTCCACCCACGGGCGGGGCGTCATGGAATGATCTTGAACGGAAACATCGCGTAGAAGCCGCCAACCACTGCCCCCAGATAGATCAACACGATTATCCTAGGGGGCGACTGTTCGACTATCATGTTGGCGATGCCCGCCGCAACCGCTGGGATGGTGTTCAGGAAATAGAAGATGTACATTATTCGGTGTCCGATGAGGGCTAGCGGCAAGAAAAGAAGATAATTCATTGAGAACCACGCAAGTATCAACAGCGTGAACTCGCTTCTGGTCTTGTAGTAGCTGTAGGCACTGTACAGCATTGCAGGGATCGTGAGAAATATCACCGTCGGGTTCATGGCGCCGACGAAATCAATGCTCGCGTACGTCCGCACAACAGTGTTGTTGGTGATTTCTGAGACGTTGACAACCGCGTAGTGTATCTTCACTTGGTTGAGCAGCCATTCCCATGGGTAACTCCAGATATCGTTGGGACCGCGCGTGTCGGGAGCACGCAATGCGAACGTGTATGTGTACATGTGTGAGATGTGTTCGAACGGGTTCTTGTAGCCACCCCAAAAGAAGTCAAGCACTCCCAAGATGACGATGAACGAGCCCAGGTAAACGATAGCGTACTTTTCGAAGACCGTCAACAGGCTCTGCCAATCCACTTTCTTGTTCCGCGAAAGGAGCTCTCTCCCCAAGTGGAAGGCTCCAAGCGTTAGAACTCCGTAGAACCCTCCTACCTTGCAGAGTGTGGCCAGAGCCATTGCGAAGGCGCTGAGCTTCAATCTGTCTGAGAAGTACCAGTAGAACCCTAAGAGCATGAAGCCCAGCACGAATATGTCCAAGGTGGCGATGCGGCTATGGACGAAGACTAGGGTGTCGAAGCTGAAGAGGAACGAACCCATCAGAGCGATCAAAGGGTTCCTTGACGTCTTCTTGAGAAGTAGATAGAGGACAAAGATAGACAGAAGACCAAAGATAACACTTGGGATTCTCCATCCCCAGCCGTTGTCCCCGAGAATGCTGACGGACAGCGCGATCAAGAGTTTGGCGAGAGGTGGGTGCTCTTGGTTAACAGAGTCGATTCCGGAGACGGCAGCTGGCCAGACGTTTGGCTGCTGAGGCAGCCTGAGTAGGATTCTTGCAACGTTTACGTAGTAAGTCTCGTCGAAGATCAGCAAGCCGGCTGGTTTGTCGAGCCAGAGGAGCCTGAGGGCCGCACTAACAACGAAGAGGTAGAGAAATGCATGATCGAACGTGTTCTTTGAGGGATGAAAGTCGATGCCGAATAACTGTCGCAGCTTAGGCAATTGGCCTCGAACCCGCTAACGGCTCATTGATTCTCATCCCACGCATCACATCTTCTCGGACAAACCTATGCCAAGCACACTCATCGAGTTCGCAAGGACCACCCTTAGTGCACGCACGAGCATTAACCTCGCAGACCTCAGCGCCGATGTCTCAGCTCGAAGAACGTTTACCTTTTCGTAGTATTCATGGAACTTCTCCGCCAGCATGTTTGCATAGGCAGCGACTTGCTCCGGCCTGAGGTTGTCAGCTGAATCCGCAAAGACATTAGGGAACTTCCCGATCTCGAGTATCAGCAATCGCTCTAATGGGTCGCTCAAGGCGCTGTAGTCCGGTTTTTCGTTGAAATCGCCGGCCTTTGTCAAGATTCCCCGTGTCCGAGTATACGCGTAATTGATGAAAGGAGCGCTGTTTCTTTCAAGGCTCAGAACCCTGTCCCAGGTGAACGTGATTGTCTTCACGCTCGAAGTGGATAGCATCGCATACCTGATGGCGGCGAGCCCCACAGTCCTGCTGATCTGGACTCGTTCTTCCTTGGAGATCGCGTCTTCACGGCCGGATATCTTCTCCTGCGCGCGTGCGACCGCTTGGCTGATGATTTCGTCGAAGCTGATATACCG
>Ga0315312_1002334_pt1 | contig 13291 bp, 17 predicted proteins | sample TDP7_MG_FD_203629 | JGI IMG/M metagenome (GOLD analysis project Ga0315312, IMG submission 203629) | Freshwater sediment microbial communities from Lake Towuti, South Sulawesi, Indonesia - TDP7 | ecosystem: Environmental > Aquatic > Freshwater > Lake > Sediment | place: Indonesia: South Sulawesi... | reverse complement strand
ACTATGATGGTTGTCTAGGCAAGGACGCGCTCGAACCGGTCTTATAGCGGGCCCGGCGGGATTTGAACCCGCGACCACTGACTCCGGAGGCTGTCAAATCCTTCGGATTTGCAACCTCTTCAATAACAGACTTGTTGTCAAACTTCGAACGGTTCTGTAAAGTTGATAGAAACCTTGCTCCGAGGACTCTAAGCCACAACAATGGATACCCGTGGCAAGTCAGACGGTTCCTAAAGTCAATGGGTAAACATCCGTCGCAAGCAACAGTGGAAGATGTTCGGTCATATCTGATACGGTTCAAGACAAAGAGTCCGTCAACATATGCAAATGTCTTAAAGGCGTTGAAGCTGTTTTTCAGAGAGTTCTTAAGAATGCCAGAAGTCGTTGAGACGTTCAAATTCCCAAAGAGAACCTACATACCTAAGACCGTTCCAAGTAAAGAGGATTTACAGAGATTCTTTGGTGCTCTTGACAATGACCGAGACAGAGCCATCTTTCTACTCTATGCGACGAGCGGTTTGAGACGAACTGAGTTATTGGGGCTGACCCCTGATGATATCGACCTTGAGAACCGAACGATCATACCGAAGAACGCACATAGAAACGGGACTACTAAGAACACTTGGGCAACTTGCTTCAATGTGGAAACACAAACTTACTTGCGACAATACTTAGCGAATCGACAGACCAACGACAAACGGCTATTTCCAATAAGTGAGGTTACACTTAGACGCGCATACAGGCACGCAAATAGCAAGACTGGTTTACATATCAAACCTCAAATTCTACGAGACTGGTTCTGTTGCCAACTAGGAGAACTCGGAGTTCCTGATCGATATGTAGATGCTCTCTGTGGACGAATCCCAAAGTCGATTTTAGCGCGACATTACTCCGACTTCAGCCCGCCCAAACTAAAGACGATCTACGACAAGGCAAACCTAACCGTCCTTTCCTAAACCCCCTTTCTTTTTTCTATTTCGACAGCTGTCTCGAATACGTTGACCCTAGAGAACGACTCGTTCTATCCTTATAAGCACAAAGAGCGATAGGTTTGTGATTAGCAGTTGCCTCTTGTAATCGTCAGACCTCTTGAGGTTGAAAACGAAAAAGCCGCAATCGATATTGATGCGCTCAAAACACCATATCCGAAATTTGTCAAGGACGGTATCAGGGTTAGATGTCTCATAAACAGGATTTTCATAGCGGACACTGGGAAAGTGGTTAGTCAACCTCGCGCTATGCGAATTTTCGACATATTCAAACCAACTTATGGCTCTCCTAAATTGGACATTTCGCTCTACGCTCTCCCCGAAGGCATACCGAAGGGTTACTTTGTCGAACTACTTCTCACGAATTTTGTCTATGAGGAGAAACAGGGAACAACAGAGTATCCTATATACCCCCGCGAATTGCGAAGCGATATTCATGCAAGCACACCGTATGAGATAAGGAATGAGACTCAAAGGCAGTTAGACAATCTCACAAAACCGAGCGAAGCTTACGAGACTATTGGCTTCTTACATCAAGCTGAACTCCACGATGTCGCGGTTGATCTGGCAGAAGGTTTGATCAGAGTTGGGAAAGACGATTACGAAGGAGCGATCAAGTTTTTCCGAAAAGTTGTGGAAGGCATAGAGCGACACGTCAAAGACAAGATTATTGGGGGTGAGAGTAGAACCGAAGAAATCGGAAGATTCTTGAAAGTGTCTTACAGTCTGATGTCAAACTTTGGGGAACATACAGGAACTCATGGATGGATAGACGAGGCGCTTCTAAGCAAAGAAATTGCGGTCTCTATCTCTCGATACATATTGAAAACTCTAAGAAAGTAATAGCAGAGTCTTGTGTATTGAGCGCCGAGCCCGCTTTTTCTTAGACTACACCTGAAGCGGAATCTACGACAAGGCAAACCTATCTGTTCTGAACTGACCTAAACCCCCTCTTTTCTTTTTCTTTCGGTGTAAAAAAGACCTCGTAGTGCTACTTGAAGAATTCGTGAACTACCTGTGGTGCGCTCATTGCCTCTATAGACGTAGTCTTAGACATATTCTTGTTCCAACGCTCCGTCATCCTGCAATCGTTAGAACAAACAATATCAACCTCGTTAGTGCCGTCGGGCGCTTTCACATAGGTCAGAATGACGGCATCGGCGAAGTGGACGCCACTCTGCCCCTTTATCTCCGAGGCTTTGGCAAACAGTAGGGTTTCAAAGGCGGGCGCGGACACGAACATAGTCTTGGCCTCAAGGCGGGACGGTCTTCTCCCCCTCGGTCCAGAATAGAATCGCCCCCTTTCACCAAGAACTCCTAGAACCTCTCCCCAACGCTTTGTATCTGACCTGTATTCAATTTCAATATTGACTGGAAATCTCTCCATTAGTCTTATGATCTCTGGTTTGACTTGCACTTTGCTATGTAGGATTTTGCATCGAGGCAAAATCTTCTGTATTGCTAGTTCCAATGCTTCATCGTAGCTTTTACCGAATTTCTGTGTGCAAGCAGTCCCGATGAACTCCCCTAGCGCATAAGGGGAACTCATCAAGTATTCTTTAGGGCACTGATCCAAAATCAAACTAGAGCTTTCTATGCAACTGACCTTTCTAGGGTCATCATTGGCGCGATAGTCCTCTATGTCTTCCAGAAGTGCATCTATTAGAACATTGGTGTCCAAATAGTATCTTTGCCAGATCAATTTGTATTCGGCCTGAACATAGAACCGAGTTCACTATATGAACACTTCAAAGGTCTATTACCCGTTTTGAGGGTGATTCGGAAATCTCTGACGAAACAACGAACCCCCAGACGCCCCAATTAGGTAGTGTCAAAACTCTATTTCTTGTGTGCTCACGATACTTTGACCTCACATTGAAGAGTGATCGGTTGCCAATTCGAAAGGCCAACTCTTATCCTACCACTCACAGTCACGCCGATGTATCGTATTGGCTCGAAAATGCTAACGAACTCTTTTCCAGTCCAACGCGTCCCTGACATCATCTTTACAAAATATCTTCCTTCAGTCGTGAAGAATGGTGGTAAAGCAAATTTAGAGCCAATGATAGAAGTTTCCGAACCGTATGTGGCTATGGACCATTGAACTTGAAGGCTATTCGCGGTTGCGGTCATGTGCATGTTTTCAAATGCGGTCGGCCAAGGTGAGACATTGCGCACGGCCACTGTGAACGTGACATCGCTCGCATCTATCGGATTAACCTCTACTATCTTTACGTTCATTTGAACCATGTGGATAGTTGACATGAACAAAGGCGCTACAATGTAAGCAACCGCTATGCCCACAAAGACAGCGATTGTAATGAGGTTCTTCTTGTTCAAAGTCTTGGGACCCAACTTGCAATGGAAAAGATAATGCCCCTAATCTTTGCCACAGCTCTCAACCACAAGTCTACCATTCGCGCAGCCCTTCAACTTGACCAGCTAATACGATACTTCTGCCGTCACATAAGTGTCAAGTAACGACGTTAGGCCGGGTGCACCGAACGTGGAAACTTTACCCTCGACGTATATCACAACTCGGCGAATCCTCGCATCAATCGGTTGACCTATCCCCTGACGGAACCCTATCCAGAAGAAACTCTCAAGGGTGTAGGTTACGAACGCCTCAATTCTAATAGTCTGAAAAGGAAGTAGATTCATGGAGGCAGGAAAGCCTGCAACACGATACTCCTTGAACAAAGGGCCTGCGCCCCAACGTAGATCGCTCAGCACCAAGGGCCATATACCTCTGTTCTTGATCACAACTGTGAAGTTGACCCACAACCCGTCTTGTGATGGCCTTGGATTCTCGATCGAGAAAACCAATAGATTCACTGGGGGAATCATCACTGGAAGCAGGAAATACCAGACCGTGAGCAGTCCGATCGTGATGAATAGGGCCGTTCTGCTCCGCATCTTGCCCCCTCACACATCTAGCCAAACGAATACCTATATGATTTGCGACGGTTCAAGCGCAACCTCACAGCGCTGACTAAGCCCCTCTTTTTTCGTTTCAGTCAGAAGAGTTAGTTTGATGTTTGAGAGCATAGTAGCGTTTTGTTGATTGTGATTTGATCGGTTTAACTCGCCGATAACGAATTGATTTCAAAGGAGGAGCTGGCCGTATCAAGACATTCAATCCTTCATCTTCGTGGACGCGCCCACGCCAGTGGACCAAGGCTGGTTTGCCATCGTCAAGGTATATTGCGGCTTTTCGCCAAGGCATCATCCTGATGACTTTAACCATAAGTTGCTTGTGATCGCTCTCGTGTCGTTTGAACGCAAAACAATGTGAACTTAGTGTCAGTAGGTAGATCTCCTTCTCTCCGTCTACGGTCAATTCCTGTGCTTCGAATCCAACCTTGATGGAGAATTTTGTGGGTAAGTGAGTCAACTCGATTCTAGTTCCCTGTTCGTCAAGGAACCATTCTGGTTCTGTGAATGTTGCGCGCATTGTCTCGCAAAGCTCTTGTGCGGATGGCGCGGAGTAAGAGTAACCCATCGCATATGCGAATATCTTCCAACCCACATATACCAAGAGCTATAGTTCTCCTATAGAACGTTGAACTGCAATGGAAAGTTATAACCATAAGCGATATGCCCAAGACGTTGAAACGATCTCAATGGTTCTGAGCTAGATTATTCGGCTTCTTTCCGAGTAGCCAGCGGGATCTCGATTCTCTTCATTCCGGTGTCGAATATCAATTCCTGACCTGCCCCGAACCCAACCAGTCTGTATTCCAACGGAACTCGATTGTATGAGACAGCTAATTGAATAGCATACTGTTTTCGATAGACCCCGTGAAAAACAAGATTCTCTGTCTCATTCGGCAGAATTCCTGATTCACGCATATGATTAAGCCAGTAACGCGTTTTTTTCTCTGAAGGAATCAAACCGTATTTTCTCTTGTCTTTGCGCGGTTTATCCTCATCCCACTCAAAAGCCACGGCCTGCGTAGGCGAATTCACAAATGCTGTAAATTTCAGCAGTCTCTGTGTCTTGTTGGTTACTGCGACCGTCAAATCGAAATCTAACACAGTGTCCGTCTTGGCCGAGAACGGGTCTGGGAATGATTCAGGATGGTGCACTTGGTAGACTGCCGACGAAGGATCAATTACCAGTTTGCCAGAGCGTCCACCAAGAGCTTTTTGCATTTCGCTTCTCTTCTCCCCGTGCACGAGATATAACCCAATCAAATAGACGCCACCGACCATCAGCAGTGCTTCGGCGGGAGGTATCTTTCCAAAGATATGCATTGCAGCTATGATGCCTGAAATGGCTGTGGAAAAGAGGTAGATTTCGTTCCTTAACCTTCGGACCGCTTCAGTAATGGGCTCACTAGCGACGAGAGCTGGCTCGCTAGATTGCTTTGAGACATCTCCTCCCGCCAATTTCAAGACCTACAGCGTCACTCTACCGGCGACGCATCCCTTGAATTAAACCCTGTCTTTCTTTGTTCTATTTTGGTAAAACTTTAGATTGAAGCTACCAACCTACAAAGTAAGGGTTTGGTTTTGACAACTGATGCTGACATTCAAGGTCTTATAGCGAAGTTCAGGTCGGTGAAGGAAGTGGTAAAAGAAATAGTCAGGAGTATCCCAATGGACAAACGTCATTCTTTTTTTCTGCTCGACAGCGAAATCGCTCGGATAGAGGCCCTAATAGACAGCTACTGGAGCGCATTTAACACGTTCCAGATAGTCATTCGAGAAGCGAAAGTCAAGCCTGATCACGTCAGCTCCCTAACACCGAAAGACGGCGCAATGGCACATTTTGTGGCATTGGACAAGATCAGAATTAATTGCGATACCGCTCTGGCTTACCTTGAACAGCTTGTGAGCCGAATCCCCTCCAAGGAAAAAGACGAATTGAACTCATTGAAGGGACAGTTAGCACCTCTTGAAGTATTTGACGCGAAACTGTTCGCGCATTTGAACAGCGCCATTGAAGAGTATGAAGAGGCGCATTATCTTGCCTCGGCATTGTTGGCGGGCAAGGCTATCGTTTATGTTTTGGAGCAGCTTCCGGGCGAGACTGACGAAGACAAGGCGAGTGCGCTTGTCAAGTCTAGTCTGTTGGACGAAAAGATAAAACCCAACTTCCTCAAAGGAGCAAGGAGAGCGAGAGTGCATTTCACACACGACATCTCAGCCATTCCTCTACCTCAAGACGCTCTCGGCCTAGTTAGCGATGCTTGTGACCTGTCTTTGAAACTGATGAAAGCCAAAACCAAGTAGCTTAGCACGCGTGTTGACTTGAACCCTCCTTCTTTTTCTTCTCTTGACCGTCCGACCCAGAAAGTTATGTCTTAGCCCACGCTAGGACGAGACAGCAACGGACGACCGTTCATCTGAAATATACTGCATAAGATTTTCAGAACAGTTTTTCGATAACCAATTTCAGCCGACCGTAGATAACCGTTCACATAGTCCGACACGAAATTAGAGGCCATCTGGCTGTTACCATGAATGAGATCGTCAAAAGTTACCTTATGCTTCGATTTGAGCCAGTCTTCGAAAAGATTGCCGCAAGACAGATAGACGGTCAAGGACGACTCCTTTAGACCTCCCAAACGACAACGATCCTCTAAAACCGTCCTCCAAGACATCTAAACCAACTTCCCTATTCAAGTTTTAATTTTTATTTTCCGCAAAAAGAAGCCCCCAACCCGTCCGAGAACCGACTCAAACCGAGTTAAGACGAGTCGCCAAAAACTTCTCAGTTGACGCCTTCGCGTGCGGCAAATTTACTAGACAGCTTTGAGTGAATAAATTCAATGAATTCCTGTATCACGGAAGAAATCTTCTGCACGTATTCTACGTCGGTATCAAGGTGCTCACCAAGTCCCTTGTGCCCTGTCCTCTGGCAGTAAATCTCGTTTGTATTTCCTTGATTGTGGACGATCACATTCCGACGGTAGTTAGCTTCTACCAGTTGCGTCCAAGAACTGAAATCATTCTTAAGAGACAAACCAAGTCTCTTCTCGAAGAATTTCGCAACCTCATCGATACCTGTCAGTTCGTCTATCTTACGCTGTGCGATGAATGCGATCATGGAGTCTAGTGATTCAAAGCTTGCCAAATCCTCGTAGGTGATAGTCTCTTGAGTCCGCAACAGTTCCCGACGATGTATGAGAATCGCAAACAAATAGTCCTTGATGAAACCTTCTTGAAGGGTGATTAGGTATACGAGCGCCATCTCGCTCAAGAAACGTTTGCTGTCACTTAGAAGCTCTTCTTTAGTAATGAGTGACATGATGTCCTGATCGAGTGGAACAGCGTCATCTTCAATCGCCCTATGAATACTGAGTTCCTTCTCGTCCACAGTCCTGTAAGCCAAGGCCACGGATTCTATAGCGTTAGCAATGGCAAAATCGTAGCCTTCGTAGATGGTCTTCAATATCCCCGACAAAGAGAACTCTACTGTTGGCTGTGTGTCACCAGAATCACTCACAGAGGTCACTTTGACGCCCAACCTGTCTGAGATTTCGGGGCTTCTTACCATACAAGCTTTTGGATTTGCGCCAAAACAAGGACAGTCTAAGACCGCAAAGTTCGGCTGGGGGGCGATTTGGATAAACCTATTCTAGCATCCCCCAATAGAGTTTGATGCTTTTCAGAAAGTGAAAGCCTTGGCTCTCCTTTCTTTGGTTAGACAAGAGGCTACCGAACCGGACCATTTAACCAATATTGAACTAACCAAAAAACTGTTCGGTTGACGCCTATCCAATGGAGGAATTGTTTAATGTTTGTGCTAGTCAGTATGGGTTGACTTCCTCTAGAGGTTGTTCTAGCAACAGAGGTAGCACATCTAACCCGAATACGAAACTATCAGAGAACGCCAAGTCCAAAACAAACGGTTCGGACTGGAGAGGGCGGATGTCGGACATTGACATGCGCTCCACCATCCTCAGAGTTAGTATGACCTCATACCAGAACTTAAGCCTTGGGTTGGCCCTGAGTAGGTTGCGCGACGTATCTCATGATGTCCAGTTCTGAAATCATCTTCTCCACTTCTGAGACTACCTTCTTTTCCTGTTCAATCCGTTTCTGGTAGGTAGCATCAAGAACCTTGATGGCTTCTTCAGGCAGATACGCGACGCTGTTCTTGGTCACAACATACATGTCGGTCTGTGCCCCCACGCCTTGGGCCTTTTCGCTTCTTTTCTTCGCCTCATAGGTAATAGCCAGTCCTCTCTGCAAGGTCGTGTTCAGTCCGTAACCGCTCGCGATATACGTGGAAATCGCGTGTAGCTCCCCAGATCCTATCGCGTGGTAGCCGATAGTATCGTAGTTGAACACCTTCCCCGGATTCTCTATTCTGTAGATGTGAGGACCTTTCTCGTCAACGCCAGTTATCAAGATCCACAGTTGATAGTTGTATCTTTGCATGTTCTGTATCAGTGTTCCAACTAGTTGAGATTGCAATGCTTGGTTGCCTTGATAAAAACTCTGGAGATTCAGTCCTACGGGTGAGAGGATTTCCTCTTCAAGCTTCTTATTCCTGACCTTGACGTAGGAGTTCCTAGTTATTTCCACTATTCTGTCTATTTCCTTAGTTCCTTCCCGAGCGATTTCAACCCCAGCATCACGGAACAGAGGTGTATGGGCAATCGCTGACCCGGCCGTTGCAGCTATGCAGTTCTTCGTTATTTCAGTTGCCTTAGCATAGTCCGTTTCGAACTCTATGTTAGGAAGCATTACAGTAAGCATCCTATCCGTAGCCATGACAACATATTTCCTTTCACATGCAGCAGCTATGCAGATTGTCACTGCCGATCCGATTCATTGTTATCTTCCCATTCCGTAATAAAGGCTTGTTCAGCCGAACGGGTTACTCAGTCTCATCAAACACGAACAACCAGAATAGGTCTGTTCTTAGTGGTGGCGAAACGGACAGCCTAATGTCTTGCAGTTCATTCGCATAATTCTCTAGCCATACTTTCAGCAATTCCCCATCAATCCTCTCACGACTGGGCAACCCCATGAGCGTGTCTTCAATCTCTCTTTTCTGCAAATGTCGGTAGAACTTGCTTGAGGTCCACGCCCGCAAGTCGATGAACCGTCCTTTCCGACAGAGACCACAAGAGTCGTAGGTCTTGCGTGATCGCTTGGGTTTACCAAGAGTGAACCTCTCAGTTTCCATTTGTATTGAATCCTATAGGGGGAGGAAGGAAAAGAAATGGATGGGTGAAAACTTAGCCCCCATTCAGATTTTCACTTTTGAAAAGTTTCCGCAAAAGCAGAATTGTCTCAAGTGAGGGTTGACCTGCAAGCCATTCGATCGAGCACTTTATTCCTTGATCTTCTCGTGCGTATTCCTTTAACCACTTCCTCAAGAACAACCTGTTTCTATGAATCCCTGATGGCAGTCCTGTGAATGTGTCTTTCAACTCTTCCTTCTGTATGTGTCTAGTAAACTCTTTCTTAGTCCAAGACCGTGATGGAATCCATTTTCCTTGACGCACAAGATCATACGAATCATATGATTCTCGACATCTTTTGTCGTCGGCGTGAAAGATTGTGCGCAATCTGTCCAATGTTACCGAGAGATGGACCGTAAACCATCTGCCTATTTGTAGCTCCTTCGCCCGTTTGCTCCTTGTCAAAAGTGTGCCTCTGATCTGTCTACGAACCACATCTGCGGTCGGCAACGTGGTGACTATGCGCTTCCAATCATCAAGATCTATGACTACAGCGTGAAACCCGTAATTGTCTTCGTTCAAGTAATAGTGTTTGCTACGGAAGATTTTGGGCGTCTCTCCAAAACCCTTTTCCTCTAGAATAAGCGGAAGACTGATTCGCCCCTCAAGATCGGTCAAATCCATGATCTTTCCTTGAAGAGTCTTGCGTTCAACGAAAATCGAATCGGTGTCCATGTAGTGTATAGGTTTCGGAGCCATGTCGAAGATCTTGCTCATAAGCCATCTTGACTGAGCCAAAACGACAGAGTAAGCTGGAAAATTCGAGCGTATCGAAGGTCTCGGGTGAGTCATACCCAAAGAACCGTAGCTCGCGTTGAGAACCTCTTTTGCGGCTGTTCTCTCAACCTCTGACCTAAACCCCTTCTTCAACTTTTTGAGAAGATAATTCGCATATTTCTCGTGCATCTCTCGCTCTCTCCGAAACACGGGCTTCAGACCCAAATCAAGATCCCCGATGATTTCAGCATGACTTGCCTGCAAATCCAAGGAATTGTAAAAACCTGTGACGCGCCCCGTCACATAGTAGTTCCTCTCGCCCGATCGCATTGGGAGCCCCCATAAGTCATCTGGTCCTCTTGTCTCAAAAGTTCCTGCCAACCACGCATACGGATAAACGTCTGAGGGTTTTCGAATTGCGTCAAGTTCCTCGTCTGTCATCCATTCAACATCTTTTATCATCAATGCGTTCGTTGAAGTCACGCATAGGGGATACAAGGAACTCACGTCCATGTAGAAACATGGAGGAACAGCCCCTGTCGAGAAACATTCACTACGCCCAGCGAACGAGGAATCCCTTATCAAAAGGTGGGCGTTCTGAACAAAGACATCCTTTCGCATGTGAATATTGGTTTTTGGAAACTTGAAGACTTTTCTCGCAACTCCGCCCCAACTGCGATAACGGTAGAGGTTTGGTTTAGGCATTAAATGCCGCATCAATTCTTCTTGAAGATATTCTGCCGCCCCCGCGGTCACATATGCGTCTTGCATAACTCGTTCATGTAGCAAATCCCATTCGCGTTGTGTTCTTGGAGCACGTTGCTCCTCAAACATTGCGAGAAGTTCAGGTGATTCAGGTTTGTAAATTGAAGGGTCACCGTAGAACTCAGACAAGAACTTCGCCACGTTCGCAAGCGGGGCTAGCCGCATACCTTTCCACCTTGAGTTTTTGAAAAACCCTTGAATATCGTGGACGACTGTGAAATGTTCACCACGGGGAATGCGGAAGTGATAGGGTTGTTGTGCACTTCCTTCGGAGATGTAAGCGAATCTTGCCAAGTCCTTACGGGACGCATTAATGATTGCCCAAGACGCCAAACTCCCAAACTCAGGGGCCATGCACCACACAACCAACCGTCTGAAACGCCTCTCAATCAAGAATTTCCACACGTCATTTGGGCGGTCGAAGAAATGTCTCTCACCGTGATTATTCGCAAACCCAAACGTGAAAGTGTCGTTTTCCGCAAATCGTCCCGTAGCTTTATACTCCGAATCCATCCCCCAAAACGTCTTGCTTCCTTTTGCTCCCATTTGTATCAAACCCTAAGGGAGGAGGATAGGGGAAAGATGGACGTAGACGGAAACTGAGCCCCCCTTCAGAAATCTGCGTAAGTCGCTTACCCGATAGGGCTGCCGCACCTTGGACATAGTTGTATGAGAGAGAAACTGATGTGCCCATCTTGCAACAAGATCTCTCTGAATCGCTCCTCTTGCGAGTCAGTCATGCAATATCTTGGAATAGGTCTTGCTCGATCCCTCTGCTCTTTGTTATCCCAATACTCTTTGGAGTCTTGAGTCATTGTGATTAAACCCGCGCCTACAAGTAACGACAACTCCGCTTGGACAAGGTGATAGTTCCATTCACCCGACGGCTGTTCTCTGTCCCCTCTTCTCCATCTCTTGATTCCCTTGGCGTATAGTTTGCTTTGGATTTCTCTTACTGCGAATCGCAGATTCCTTTGCTGTGCGAAGATTTCCAGAATCGTTATCTTGTTACGGCTGAGTTTCTTGATGTCCTTCCCCTTCCTTGTTCCTTCACCTATCACGGCACGAGTTTCAACTTCACTTTCGGCGCCGCAGCGTTGACATTTCACAATCATCTCAGAATGACCTCTTTGATCACTAACTTGTTTTTGATAGTTCTAACTGTATTCGTAGAACGCGCGCTGGCTTTATCGATTCGAGGTGCGGGGGCTTCTAGTATCGTTGCGCTCGGCCCGTTCAGCGATACCAAGTGCCGTTCGGATTCGTATACTTCAGGTTTGAATACGGTTGGCCCGAGGAATCTTAGGGCCTTCCTCAATCTGCGGTCAAAGCTCGTCTTCTGTCTACCTCCTCTGTTATTTCCCTAGTTGTCAGGGTTGTATCCCGATCTACGGGGATTACCCCAAAGAGCAAGCCGTCAAAAAAACGACGACCTGCTCGGGATTCTATACATTTAGAAGGAACGTCAACCTTTTCGCTATGGGGCCAACTTGGTCTACACAAAACAACTGAAGGCAAAACGAAGATCGCAACGAAGGATCTACAACTATCTTCTCGCTAAGTATGACCACTGGGCCTCTTGGACAGAGCTAAGAAAGAAGACTGGTCTTGCAAGGGAATCCTTGTCTCGAAACTTGAATGAAATGCTGAAGCCAGATGCAGAGTTTCCGTTGGTTAAGGTAAAGCGGCCCTACGATCCTTATGCTTTGAGAAAGGACTGGCAAAAACAAGCCGAAGAATGGAGGAGGACTGGAAAAGAGCCGCAGAGGACAGGCAGCATTTTTGATGATCTGCTCAAAGGTCAGGGCGATTTCAAAGGAGCCCTCAAAGAGAAAGCCGACGTTATCAAGGCTCGAATCGAGCAGAGGTTCAATGAGTATGTGAATGATCCTATCAGAAGACGAGAGATAGAGCGTGACCTTACCCCTTGTGAAAGAAGACTGAAAAAAGAGAACCCTGAACTCTACGAAAGAATAGTGAGAACGGAGATAGTTATCAAATACTCTGATAGGCTGTTAGGTAGCGAAACGTTCTATCGAAAGAAGGAGAAGGGGAGAAGAATGAGACAGTTTCTCAGGCGATTTGAGCGACTAGGCTACTCACCTAGAGGATTCACACCAATGGAGATGGTTCAACGCGTTCAACATGGAGAAGAAGCCGCACCCCCACTGACACATGAACAAGCGCGGTGAAGGAGGTGGGAGAATTGGGGGAAAAGAAATTTCACATCACAATCAACCTTACAATACTCATAGCAATTGTTCTCACAATCGTGCTTCTACCACAAGCAGGGCATTACGCAGACCGAGTATTTAACGACCCAAAAATCACGACAATATACCAGCAAATTTTGATGGCACTCATGGCAATTTACTACGTTTTACTAACCCTTGTAGCAATCACGTTCGCAACCTTTGTTCGACTGGAATATTTGCAAAGCGACTGAGGAATCGATTTTTCCATGTTGTGTAAGACAGGTATCAGCCTTCGAAGGTCGGCATAATGCCCAAGAGTTTAAACCGGGATCGAAACGGTTTTGGGCTTGGCTCGTTCCGGTCAGTCTAATTTGAGTAAAGTTCGCTATGGCTTAGGACCACAAGCTACAGAGGACTATGT
>Ga0315312_1002333_pt1 | contig 13295 bp, 9 predicted proteins | sample TDP7_MG_FD_203629 | JGI IMG/M metagenome (GOLD analysis project Ga0315312, IMG submission 203629) | Freshwater sediment microbial communities from Lake Towuti, South Sulawesi, Indonesia - TDP7 | ecosystem: Environmental > Aquatic > Freshwater > Lake > Sediment | place: Indonesia: South Sulawesi... | reverse complement strand
ATGCTGTACTTTGTAATATGTTTCGGGGTGCTCTCGGGCCTGGCTCAGATCGCCTTCGTCCAGACGAGAAGACTCGTAGGGGGCAGGACTATTTATCTGCGCTGTCACACGATGTGGATGTCCCCGGTTGCCAATGCGGCTGTTCTGGGTGTCGTGGGTTTGGCTGCACTTGCGGTGATCGTGCGTTTGTCACGGCCGATGGCGGTTAGGATTGCGTTTGTAGTGTTGGCGTCGATGTTCTTCGTGAGCGTTCTGGTCCTCGAATCAGGGTTCCTTGCGCGGATTAATTTCGCGGCTAAGGTGATGCTGTCGGTCGGCCTATCAGTGGCCTTGCAGCGTCTGATCGCGCGGCGGGCGCTTGGCTTTGAGCGATTTGTGCGGGGCACAACGATTGGCTTGGTGTTGCTGGTGTTGGTCTTGACTGTGGCTGTAGGCGGCTGGAAGTATTTCCAGGAACGCAAGGTCATCGCTAGTCTGCCCGACGCTCCGCCGTCAGCACCCAATGTTCTTCTGATCGTATTGGACACGGTACGCGCAGAAAGCATGAGCCTCTATGGGTATGAACGCCCAACAACACCTTACCTCAGGGACCTGGCCAAAGAAAGGGTCGTCTTCCAGAATGCCATTGCAACTTCATCTTGGACTCTGCCGACACATGTAAGTCTCTTTACCGGCCGATTTCACTGCGAGACCCTTACGAGTTGGCACAGACCCCTCGATGCTACATACCCCACACTCGCGGAGGTTCTCACCAGCCAGGGCTACGTTACGGTAGGCTTCGTGGCCAACAACATATTATGCCGTCTCGAACATGGTATAGCGCGCGGCTTCGCCCACTATGAGGATTACGTTGCTTCGGCTGGGGAGCTTGCGCGTAGTTCGTCGCTGATACAGTTTGCGTTCAGGCGCCAGAACAGCAGGGTCCGCTGGTTGCTTGGGTACTATGAGCGGCTTGATCGTAAGCCTGCCCCTCGGATCACGAAGGATTTCCTAAGGTGGGTAGACCGCGTCCCGAGTGGGCGTCCGTTCTTCGCGTTCCTGAACTACTTCGACGCACACCAGCCTTATCTACCCCCGGCGGACTTCGCCCGAAGATTTGGGTGCACAGATCTGGTGGCTATGTATCGGACCCGTTACGGTCCTGACGAAACTTGGTTGCCGAGCAACATGAAGGCTGGAGAGCTCGAGTCATTACGCAACGCGTACGACGGGTCTATCGCCTACCTCGACCACAACTTGAAGCGGCTATTTGGCGAACTCAGGCAGCGGGGTCTGCTCGACCGAACACTCGTGATCCTTGTTTCAGATCATGGGGAGGAGTTCGGGGAGCACGACACCATCGGACACTGCAATGACTTGCATATTCAATCCATCCGTGTGCCGCTCATCTTGAGGCTTCCCGGTATCGTACCAGGTGATGTTACAGTGCAAGAGCCTGTCACCCTTCGAGACATACCGGCAACGGTCATAAGCCTACTGGGTCTGCGAGACGACGGGCTGTTCCCCGGGCAGTCGCTGGGGAGGTATTGGCTCAAGCCCGGGCACCGCGAGCCAGAAAGCTTCGATCCCGTGCCGTCTGAACTCAGCCATGACTCCTGGAGAGTTGGTACGCCTGTGGCGAAAGGTGACATGAAATCCCTCAATATGGGCGAGTTGCACTACATCCGTAACGGCGACGGCACTGAGGAGGTATACGACCTGCGCTATGATCCGGCGGAGCACAACGACCTCATTCAGACGCTGCGCGGCGCAGAGGCAGCGGCGCACGCAAGGCGCATCCTTGAGAAAATCCTGCGTTGATGCATCGAGCTCAACGGTACCAGAGTGTTTCGCTGTTGGACAGAGACTTGGATCCTCGATCCATTGCGGTCCGGCTCTTTCTGACCTGCTGGACCGTCTACGCTCTGCACTTTGCCACGAATATTGTTCGGGAGATCTACCCTGCACTGGCGCTGGGTGACCGTCTATCGTTTCGGGTTGACGAGTATGCGAACATGCATCCCGACCTTTTCGAAAAGGCTGGGTACGGCTGGCACATCGGAAACAATCCAGGCGCCTCCATGGTAGCCGCGGTTCCGTATGCTCTGGCACGCCCCGCGATTGACCATATCGTGGACCACGTGTACCGCGCGCGACTAGCCAGCGGGCAGACCGAGCCGCCGTCCTACCGATCTGATTGGCCGATGGCCCGGGAGTTCTACGCCGAGGCATGGCGGCGCGGGCTCGACATCAAGCTGGGACTAGGGGCCTTTGTGATGCACGCCTTCTGCATGGTGCCCGCTTCGGCACTTGGCGTCGTGGTGATGTTCTACCTCTTACGACATATCTTCCAATCCAATCGAACCGCACTGTGGCTGGCAGTTCTGTACGCCTTTGGCACGCCGGTCTTCTTCCGAACGGGATTTCTCAACCACAATCTGATGCTTGGACACATTGTTTTCGCCGGGTTTCTGGTGATGTGGAACTTCCGGGCGATACACAAGCGGCCAGTGTTCTGGCGAGCACTTCTGTGCGGCTTGGCCGGGGGCACGGCGATCCTCTTCGACTATAGCGGAGTCGTCCTCTTTGCCGCGATGCTCTGCTATTGCGTGGTGAAGCGCGTTCTGGATGCATCATGGCGTGACGCCCTCAAACATGGTCTGATGTACGTAGTCGGTGCACTGCCTCCGCTCTGTCTGTTGTGGTTTTACCAATGGGCAAGCTTCGGCCACCCATTCTTGCCTGGGCAGCACTGGATGCCACCGGTTGAATGGATCGACCGAGGATACCAAGGGTATGGGTTGCCGCAGATCGAGCTGTTTGCCATGCTCGGATTCGACTATCGTTTCGGATTCTTCACCTCCTGCCCCCTATTCTTGTTGGTGACCATATCGGTTTGGGCCAACCGTCGGGGTCAGTTCCAACTGCCGTGGGTTGAACTGGCATTCATGTTGTCTGTGTTCGTTATTTTCTGGCTGTTCTTCAGTGGTAGCAATTACACACGGCTCCAGTTTAACACAGGGATCCGGTACCTGGCACCGACGTTTCCATTCATGTTTGTTCCTGCCGCGATTGTATTGATCCGGTTGCCGCGTCGGGCTATTTTCATGATCGCTGTTTTTTCTGTGGCGCTGGCGTGGTCTATGGCAATGTATCGCGATGTCGAGCGCGGCTTAGGTGTGATAGACCCGGTTGTGCGGACTTTTCTATGTGGATTCCAACTACCGACGCTGAGCAGGATCTCGCGGATGGAAGCCTATTCGAGCTTGATCCCCGATGGCGTATCTCCTCTGCCGCTGTTCGCCTTGGCAGCCACTGTGATCGCAGTCATATGGCTTCCTCGCCACAGTGTTGCCGTGCCGAGATCCCAGGTGACCGAAGGGCCGAGATAGCTGCTCGAGTGAATTGGCCAACCGTTGTCTTATGCGTATATGCCTTGGGAAAAGCGATGAGAATCAACATGTATTTTGATGAGTATCGAGCACCATGAGTCGATCCCTATTTATCACCGGTTCAAGCGGATTTATCGCTGGGCACCTCCTTCGGCACCTGCCACTGAATCAATACGAACGTGTCTACTGTTTGAGCCGTAACCAGACTGATCTAACTACGAAACTTGCCCGACAGGAGAACTTGCATTTTGTGCAAGGAAGCTTGCTTGAACCTGCCGCTTATGAAAGCCAGCTTGCCACCGCAGACACCGTGATCCACCTGGCTGCGGTGACCGGGAAGGCCAGACGGCAGGAGTACTTTGCCGTCAATACGGACGGCACAGCGAAACTCGTCGAGAAATGCAAAGAACTCGGCGTCACACATTTCTTACACACAAGCACGATTGCGGTAAAGTACGCCGATGTCAAATACTACCACTATGCACAATCAAAACAACTTGCCGAAGAGATCGTACGCAACAGTGGACTGGCATATACCATCATCCGTCCAACAATTGTTCTATCCCAAGACGCGCCTATATGGCAGTCACTTCGGAAGATGGCATCCAAGTCGGTGATTATGATTCCCGGTGACGGGCGGGCAAAGATTCAGCCCATCCACGTTGATGACCTCATAGCGTGTATTTTGCTTATTTTGCGAGAGCAGTTGTTCGACAATCAGACGCTGGATCTTGGCGGCCCCGACGTGCTCTCGTTCGAATCGTTCCTGCGTCAGATCCACCGAGGAACTGGGCAGAAGGAACCTCGAGTAGTTCATCTTCCACTGGGTCTAATGCGCGGGTGTCTTGGCTTCTTGGAGAAGTATCTGTGTACCAGCTTGCCCGTCACAGCGGGTCAGTTATCAGCCTTTGGTAATGATGGACTGGCGGATGATAATGACGTTGCTCGCCGCCATCGTGGCCAAATGAAACGTGTGGAAGACATAATCAGGTTGTTATTGACCAACGAACGATCATCTGTTAACGATGTGGCTCTGGACGCCGAATGCAGTGCATTCTGCACTTACCTCGTGGGCCGAGAGGCCAGCAAATATATTTGCCAACGATATTGCGAAGCGCATCGCCGAACCGACCTGGTTCATCAGGACCATTCGAACTCATTCGACCGTTTTATCATCCGTTTCGGGCAGCGAGGGATTCTGTGCACGCGGATGGCTGACATCTACACGCGATGGTTCTACCGACGATCGGCGCTTCGTTCCAAGCTTCTTCTGCTTATGGCGATCCTAGAGTGTTCAAGGTCGACTTACAGTCTGTTCGAGGCGAGCCAGTCCCACAGCAAAGCACGATTTTGGCTCAGGCTGATGGTCCAGGGGATTCGTTGGGCTCTGTGCTTGATAGCGTCGGGCGTCTTCTTCTCAGGGTCTTATCCCGTCGTCAAGTTCGCCGATAGAATACGAAACCACGGATTTCACAGATTGCGCTGATTTTAATCATTTTATTTCTTTCCGTGAAATCTGTGTAATCTGTGGTTGAAAATATGGCAGAATCGCTCAAAAGATTACTTGAAAAAACTTCGAGAGCAAAGTAATGATGGACAAGATCATAATCGTTGGGTCGGGTGCGAGTGGTGTTCATTTCGCGCTGACCGTCTTGAGGAAAGGGTGTCCCGTTCTCATGCTGGACGTCGGGCGTGAGAAGCCTCCTGCCCTTCTACCGAAAGCTGATTTGAGCCTGGTCAAAGAGCAATTGGACGATCCGGTCAGCTACCTGCTCGGCCCGTCCTATGAATCGGTCACCTTCGGAGATTCGCAATCCGATTTCTACTCCTTCCCGCCGAGTAAACGCTACGTATTCATGCAGCCTCAGAAAAAGATGAACTTCAAGAATACCGGTTTCGAGCCCTTGCTGTCTTTTGCCAGAGGAGGATTGGCCGAAGCGTGGACGGGGGGCGTGTATCCCTTTAATGATGAGGAACTCGCCGACTATCCGTTTGGGTACAAAGATATCGAACCCTACTATGAAGAGGTCGCCGAGCGAATCGGCATCGGTGGAGAAAATGATGATCTGGCGCGGTTCACCCCTTTTCATGGGCGGATAATGCGGCCGTTGCGTTTAGATGCACATTCCCAAGAGTTGCTCGCGGCCTACGCACACCATCGGAATACCCTGGTACGAAAATACAAGTGCTATTTGGGCCGATCGCGAGTAGCCGTGCTAACTGAGGACAGAGGTGACCGCGCAAAATGCAGTTATACGGGACGATGTATTTGGGGTTGTCCCACAGGCGCTTTCTACACCCCTTCGCTTACCCTGGCGGAGTGCATGAAGTTTCCGAACTTCACCTACATCCCTCAGATGCAGGTCAGCCACTTTAAATGCAACAGTTCCGGCCGAGTGAAAAGCGTGACCACACATCCGATCAGTGGTGACGCACCCGAGGAGTTCCTGGTGGACAAGCTGGTTCTGGCGGCCGGTCCGATTTGTACAGCCGAGATATTCCTGGAGTCAATACGCTCAGACACTGGTGAGGTCGCGGAACTCCATGGCCTTATGGACAACAGACAAATCCTCGTCCCGTTCGTCAATCTCAAGATGATCGGCAGGGCTTATGATCCCCAGACGTACCAATTCCATCTGTTGGCTATGGGCTTGGAGGGGGATAGTCCAAAGGATTACGTGCACGGACAGATAACCTGTCTGACCACAGCTCTGGTACATCCAATAGTCCAGAAGATCCCGTTGGACCTGCGGACCGCGATTGACTTTTTTCGCAACACACGCTCGGGACTGGGAATCCTAAATCTCAACCTTCCAGATACGAGACGCCGAGGTAATTTGATTACGCTGGAAAAAGACGACAATGGGCAGACATCGCTCGTAATTGAGTACACACCCCAATGGGGAGAGAGACAGCAGATGCGGCAAGCTTTGCGACGCGCGAAGAAAGCACTGTCGCGGCTGGGATGCATCGTACCGCCCGGCACGGTCAGGGTGCGGGCCAAGGGTGAAAGCGTTCATTATGCGGGCACGATGCCCATGTCAAAGACCAGAGGCAAATACACCACTTCCGAATATTGCCAAAGCCACTATTTTGAAAATTTGTTCATCGTGGACGGTTCCACCTTTCCCTTCCTCCCTGCCAAGAACATTACGTTTACACTAATGGCCAATGCAGTTCGGGTGGCTGAAGCTGTATTCTAACCCGTTGACAGCGAAGGGGCATCACACGTGAGGCGCGATTGTCGAAGGAGCGCGCCTGAATGACAGATTTGGCGATTCGCTGGATATCGTGAATCGCTTGCAAGTTCTTGGCTCAATTGCAATTGACGACAAAACTAACATCTCGGTCTATCATTGTGATCGCCCTCGGGCTGGCGATGATTGGGATTGCGATCACCTGGTCAAGTACGAGTATCGAAATCACATTCCGAGGTGAATCGAACGGTACTCTGGCCTGGGGGCCGGCGCTGTTTCGGATGCTACTTGTCCTGCACGGCCTGGTGCTCATTGGTATGGGTGTTGGCTGGCTTGCGCATCAAAGCCCTACGGTGAGAATCCAGGCGGATCGATCGTCTAAGGTCGGGCCCGGGCAGGGCGTACGGTTGTTACTGATCACCCTGTGCGCAGTGGCGATGTTCCTTCGCCTCTACCGCTTAGACACGGACCTGTGGGTCGACGAGGTGACTACTCTGGTGCAGTTCGTCCGCCCTCCCTTAGGCGAGATCCTCACAAGTTTCCCGTCGCAGAACCAGCACATGCTTTATTCACTGATGGCCAAGGCCACCATCGGAGCATGGGGTGAAAGTGCGTGGACACTTCGTTTGCCGGCGGTGTTCTTTGGTGTCCTGAGCATTCCTGCTCTGTTCCTGCTGGCACGCAGACTTACCGACAAGTGGCAGGCGCTAGCGGCCTGCGCGTTGATGACGCTGTCCTACCACCATATATGGTTCAGCCAGAATGCACGCGGATACACGGGAGTGTTATTTTTCGCGATTCTCTCTACGTGGTTATGGGTGGAGGCCCTGCCACAGGAGCGGTGGCGGATTTGGCTTGGTTATGCGGTAGCCGTCGTACTGGGAGCTTGGGTCCATCTGACGATAGTGTTCATGGCCGCCTCGCACGGGCTGACGTATCTTATATTGCTTGTGTTCGGCAGGCGCGATCGGACTGGTCGGAGGAGCTTGGGCCAGGTGGTTCTGGGCTCATGGTGGATGCCTCTGGCGACCGGCACGCTGTGCGTGACGCTCACGCTTCAGTTGTATGCTCTCTCGCTGCCGGATTTCCTGCGCAGCGGGCTTCACGAGGTCTCACTGGAGTCCGAATGGACCCAGGTTTGGTGGATGATCCGGGAGACGATTTGTGGACTTCACGTGGGGTATGCCGGCTGGCTTGCCATAGCGGCTCTGGTGATGGTGCTGACCACTGGATGGCTGTCGATAGTCAGGCGAAACTGGACTGTCGGCCTGTCGATGGTGGTGGCGCCTATGGCTGTTTGTGGACTCATGATCCTGAGAGGCCATAATCTCTGGCCTCGGTTCGTATTCTTCTGCGCCGGCTTCGCTATCCTCGTGGTCGTTCACGGTGTGAACCTGATCGCCCGGTGGCTTGGCAGGAAGATCCTGCCCTCTTGCGGACCGCGGACCGAGCGGTGGTGGGCTCTGGCGGCATTGGGATTGGTTCTGGGGACTTCCACCGCGATGATCCCAAGGAACTACATGCTGCCCAAGCAGGATTATACCGGCGCCCGGGATTACGTCGAGCAGCGACTCGGCCCGTCCGAGACTGCTGTCGCCGTTGGCCTGGCGGGCAACGTCTTCGAAAGCTACTATGCACCAGAATGGAAATGCGCCAAAACACGAGAGGAACTGGAAGCCGCGATCCAGAGCTACCGGCAGGTGTGGCTGGTATATACCATGCCGATCCATGTTCGGGCATATCACCCGGATATCTGGGCAGTAGTCCAGCGGGAATTCAAGAATGTCAAAGTGTTTCCCGGCACTCTTGCAGGCGGCGAGGTCTTCGTGTGCAAGACCCAGCCCACCTCGTCTACCCGATCTGCGCCGGCAGAACGCACCGGAGACAGACATGAAACTCCGCTCCAGAGCTTGACACGCAATACACTCGAGGAACAGACATGCCAGAACCACGACAAGTAACGATCGTAATACCAGCATTCAACGAAGCGCAGATCATCGCCGAAGTGCTGACGGAGTTGCAGACGCAACTCGACGAGTATCGTATCGACGGGGAGATCATTGTAGTTGACGATGGCTCCTCTGACGACACGGCCAGGATCGCCGCTCAGAACGGTGTTCGCGTGCTGCGACACCACAGCAACCGTGGGTACGGCGCAGCGCTGAAGACGGGTATCCTGTCCGCCAGCCGCGAGATCATCGGGATCACCGACGCCGATGGGACGTATCCGGCAAGGTTTTTGCCGGCGATGTTTGATCTGATCGAGGATGTCGATATGGTCGTCGGCGCCCGCACGGGAGCAAATGTCCGCGTCCCGGCAATCAGGAAACTACCCAAATGGGTGCTCAATTGGCTTGCCAATTACGTGACTGGCGTGAAGATCCCCGACCTAAACAGTGGCCTTCGCGTGTTTCGCCGAAGCGTCATTCTTCAATATCTGCACATGTTGCCGGACCAGTTCAGCTTCACTACGACAATTACGATGGCTATGCTCTGCGACAGGTACGCGGTGCGTTATATGCCGATCGACTATCGCCAGCGCGCGGGCAAGTCGAAAATCGTCCCTTGGGACGCCGGAGTATTTGCTGTTCTCATTGTGAGGATGGCCGTGCTGTTCCGGCCGCTACGTGTGTTTCTCCCAGTAGCGGGCATCTGCCTGACCTACGGGATTGTCAAAATGATCATCGATCTGGCGGTTGTTGGTGACCGCAACATCTCGGCATCAGCTATCATGATGTTCTTAAGCGCGTTGCTGACGCTTCTGATCGGAATGGTCGCCGACGGTATTGCGGTCCGACTCGGCAGGTCGTATGCAGGCACTACCTTCCGAATGCAGGCCAGCGAAGTCACACGTGCGGACCCACTGCAGAGCGCCATCGGCACAGACGAAGCTCGTTCTACTGAGGGAGTTGACCAATGATATTCTTCCGCCTCTACCTCTTTGCGGGGCTGGTACTACACAAAGCCGTCTGGATCGTGATGAAACGTCGTGACCAGACCGGTGCCGCAACAACCGGAAAGAGCCATTCGCTGCACATACGATTGGCCCGCCTGGTCAAACTGGTGATCCTTCTTCTGATCGCAGTGCAGATTTTCCTCGTGGACGTTTTGCCCATTCTTGATGAGCCCCTTGCGCTCCGTATTGTGGGAGGTATGCTGTACACCCTCGGGCTAGTCACTGCCGTGCTGGGTCGCGTTCAATTGGGTAGTAGCTGGTCCGATATTGAAATAGGCAATGTCGCCGTGGATAGTCAGGTCATCTCAGGCGGCGTGTATCGATACCTTAGGCATCCCATCTACGTGGGTGATCTCCTGCTCTTGCTGGGACTGGAGCTCAGTTTGAACTCGTGGCTTGTAGGTGTCGCCGCTGCGATGGTCCCGCCCGTGGTCGTCCGTGCCATCCAAGAGGAACAATCCCTTCGCAAAGTATTGACGGGCTACGAGGACTACGCCCGTCGTACGAAACGCTTTATTCCATTCATTGTGTGATCCGATGAGCAAACCTACGATCGCCATCTTAGGTGCGGGATTGGCCGGTCTCGGCGCTGCCTGGCAGTTAACTCGACATGGCCTGGCGCACGCGTGTGTGTTTGAGCGAAGCGCCGATGTAGGAGGCAACGCTGGCAGTTTTGAACTCTGTGGGGTAGCGGTTGATTACGGAAGCCATCGCCTGCATTCCGCTTGCGACCCACATATCCTTGACGACATCCGGACGCTGCTCGGAGAGGACCTGCTGACACGACCACGACATGGGCGAATCCGACTCGCAGGCCAGTGGATACATTTTCCGTTGAAGACCTTCGACCTCCTGACCAACCTGCCATGGGGATTTCGACTTCACATTGCGGGTGACATCATGCAAAAGGTGATTCCTATTCGATCGAGCAATACACCACCATCCTTTGCAAGCATACTCGAATGCAGTTTGGGCAGGACCATTTGTCGGGAGTTTTACTTCCCGTACGCAGAGAAGATTTGGGGCTTGCCTCCCGAGGAGCTATCTCCTATCCAGGCTCACCGACGTGTTTCTGCCAACTCCTTGAAGAAGATGTTGCACAAGATACTTGCTGTAGTACCTGGCTTTAAGCAACCCGGAAGTAGCATTTTCTTTTATCCGAGAAAAGGATTTGGCCAGATAAGTAATCAATTGTACGATGCCACAAGAAACGCCGGTGTGACTTTTCATTTGGGTGCCCGTGTAACATCCCTACAGATGAATGGAAGAGTAATAGATACGATTTCCTCTTGCGCTTCGGATGGGCAAATGCTCACTTATCGACCGGATTATGTCTGGTCGACAATACCCATGCCAAGCCTAGTGCAATTGATCCAACCCCAGGCGCCCTCATCAGTAATAGAAGCAGCCCAAAATATTCAATATCGAGCCATGATTTTAATCTACTTGTTATTGGAACAGGCTCAATTCAGTGAATATGATGCTCACTACTTTCCTGAAACAGATATTCCTATCACACGGATTTCGGAACCAAAGAATTATAATGATGCGCAAGAACCCCGAAATCTAACCGTTCTATGTGCTGAACTCCCTTGCTCAATAAGTGATCCTGAATGGAAAATGACAGACACAGAATTAGGGGAGCAAGTTTGCGATTGTTTAAAATCAGCATCCATCCCGATTAGGACCTCTTTAAAGGAAGTAGTCACTCGTCGACTCAGCCATGCGTACCCAATCTATCGGAAGGGTTATGAGCTTTATTTCGACCGAATTGATCATTGGCTTGGTCAGGCGAGAAATCTGCTTTACTTCGGCCGACAGGGACTTTTTGCCCACGACAATATTCATCATTCTCTCTATATGGCTTATGCGGCAGTTGATTGCCTGAATCAAGAAGGCCAGTTTAATAGAGACAAATGGGATGCTTACAGGCAAGTTTTCAATAGTCATGTTGTGGAAGATTAAGATGTTTAAACAGCAAGAAAATAATTTGGAAAAACTCCATTATAACGATAAAGAATTGTTGGAGCCCGGATTTTCCAAATAGTGGGTGACGAGTGGCAAATTCAAATAACAAAGAAGGGATAATTGTGAAGCGTACAATTTTAGCAATATTTGCACTTTTGTTGTTGGCTGTGCTAATCAAAGAAGGGCATTGTGCAACTATCTCGTTAGATTCTACTGTCACATATCAAACTATAACTGGGTGGGAGGCAACTGCATGGGCAGGGGAAAATATTGATAATCCTGCCCCAACAGTAATGAGTATACATCCGGGATTTAATAATTATATTGGTCCACTGCTTGATATGGCTGTTAATGATGTTGGAATCAATAGAATTAGATTAGAAATTAGAAGTGGCGTAGAGAATCCCCAAGACCATTGGATGAGATACCAAACAGGTCAAATTAATTACAATGATGGTGCAGGGACAGATTCATGGCGACAAGTTAGGTACACATGGATTAATGATAATAACGATCCCAATCATATTAATGAGTCCGGATTTCAGTTTTCTGAACTGGATAATAAAATCGATAAGGTAGTAACACCTTTAAAGCAAAAGGTAGAGGCTAATGGAGAACATTTGTACATCAATCTGAATATGGTGGATTTTGGCAAAGGCAATCATGGATTAAGTTCAAATCCAGAAGAGTATGCTGAATTTGCTTTAGCTGCATTCCAACATATTGACTCAAAATATGGGTGGGTACCAGATGCATTAGAAATTGCTCTTGAACCACATCATGGAACCTGGGATGCCACAAAACTTGGCAATGCATTAGTGGCAGCTGCGCGAAGGTTAGAAGCTAATAGGTATACTCCTGATTTTATAGCTCCTTCTCATACAAATGCCGGAGGTAGCATTAGCTGGTACAATACTATGAAAGCAATACCTGGGGTTATGACATACCTCACAGAGTTTTCATATCACTATTACGGGGGCAATAATGATGCAAACCGTCGAGCAATAGGCAATATTGCTGCTCAAGACGGTATACGAACAGCAATGCTTGAATGGTGGAGTGGAGGGAATTCTTATCATATTCTTCATAAAGATTTGAAAATGGCATACAATTCTACATGGCAACAGGGCGCGCTTATAGGTGTAGTCACTGTAGATGAAACAGAGCCAAATAATCCTATTGTTTCAATTTCAGATTATAGCAGATTCTATCGGCACTATTCTAAATTTGTTAGAGCTGGTGCTGTAAGGATAGATGCTGTGGCTTTTGTCAATACAGATGGTAAGTATGTTGTTGTAGTTAAAGTACCTGTTGGAGGAAGTTTTTCTATTCAAAATCTGCCTGCAGGCACGTATGGGGCAAAATATACAACATATAGTGAATATGACATGGATCAACCTGATATTCTCATCAACGCGGGTGATGATCTTACAACCAGCATCCCCGGTGCTGGTGTGATTACGATTTTTAATAAAACATCGATCCCTCGTAATAATCAATCCCCGATTGCTGATGCAGGTCAAAGTAGTAAAGAAATTAAATCTACGGTACCAGGGGCTGCCCCAGATTTCTTGGATAGGCCAAGGAAGGATTCCAATTTACTTCAGGCTTTCCGGAGTCCTAGTTTCATAAAGGCCATTTCTAGATTTTTCTCTCGCCTCACACCAGATCAGGGCGGGATCATATGGCTTTCAACCATCATAATAGCTGTACTGTCTAATTTTATTAAAGTGAACTAAGTCCTTTATTCGATTACCTTTCCAGGGGAATGGTCCCCTTGGAAAGGATAAACCATGGAGCGAC
>Ga0315312_1002332_pt1 | contig 13299 bp, 11 predicted proteins | sample TDP7_MG_FD_203629 | JGI IMG/M metagenome (GOLD analysis project Ga0315312, IMG submission 203629) | Freshwater sediment microbial communities from Lake Towuti, South Sulawesi, Indonesia - TDP7 | ecosystem: Environmental > Aquatic > Freshwater > Lake > Sediment | place: Indonesia: South Sulawesi... | reverse complement strand
GCGGTTATCGGTATCGGTGCACTGCTGGTGATTGTGACCTTAATCCTCATCGTCAGGACGCGCCGGGTATAACCCACCTGCTTGGGAAAAGCACAGAGGGCGGCAATGCCGCCCTCTGTTTTTTTATTAAACCCCATCACGGAAATTGTCTATAGTAGACTCCAGCTTCCAACAATAAGCTTCTTATGTCCCAAAAACTTCGTTTTCGGGAGCCCAATATTGATGGGGAAGCCCCGGGTTTTGCTGGTCGCCGCTGTAGGTTGACAACACAGCCCATCTATGCCATATTAAATTTATGGGCTATGTGAAGACAAAGGTGAGCTAAAACCTATGGAACTCCTGCTTCTTATTGAGCAGTTGGGAGCTTGACAAAGCCTGAAATAGCCCTTTATAATGAATAAAAACCGCTGAATTTCTTTTGCCTTTGATTTGAAATTTCCTCAATCACCGAGTTTCCAGTGACCCAGAACACAGCATTTGTCCACATACACCAGCAAGTACGTAGGCTGGCATAATCCTGGAACTCAACTTGCGATGCTAAATGCATATTCAATACCCCACAAAATCTAACGATTTTTCGGGGACCCCGGTTCAGCAAGAACTGATGACAAAGTCTTAGACAGCAGGACGTTTGATGGCTAAATACATTTTTGTAACGGGTGGGGTGGTGAGTTCGGTGGGCAAAGGCATTAGCGTGGCTTCCCTGGGCACCTTGCTCAAGAGCCGCCAGGTCTCAGTATCTGTCCAGAAGCTCGACCCTTACCTCAATGTTGACCCAGGAACGATGTCGCCTTACCAGCATGGGGAGGTTTTTGTGACCCAGGACGGGGCTGAGACGGACTTAGACTTAGGGCATTACGAAAGGTTTATTGACGTTGACCTGACTTCGGCTTCTAATGTTACTTCAGGGCAGATTTACCAGGCTGTGATTGCCCGGGAGCGCCACGGAGACTTCCTTGGCGGCACCATCCAAGTCGTCCCCCATGTCACCAACGAAATCAAGCGCCGCATCCGACAGGTAGCCGAAATTTCCAAGGCTGAGGTAATCCTGATAGAAGTCGGCGGTACTGTGGGCGATATTGAAGGTCAACCCTTCCTTGAGGCTATCAGGCAGATGAGAAAGGAGGAGGGCAGGGACAATGTCCTCTATATCCATGTTACCTTTCTGCCTTACATCGCCACTACCGGCGAACTGAAGACAAAGCCCACCCAGCACAGTGTCAATGAGCTCAGGCGCATCGGCATCCAGCCGGACGTCATCCTTTGCCGCAGCGACCATGAAATCTCGGAAGCGATTAAGGATAAAATCTCTCTTTTCTGCGATGTTGACCGGGAAGCGGTCATCCCACTGCCAACAGCGGAGACTATTTATCAGGTGCCCTTGATTCTGGAGGAGGCTGGTCTGGGGGGGCTGGTGGTGGAAAGGTTAGGGCTTAAAGCTGAGCCACCAGCTTTAGAGGAATGGCGGCGGCTTGTGGAGAAGCTAAAGGTTCCAAAGGAGCCAGTAAATATAGCTTTAGTGGGCAAGTATGTGGAGCTGAAAGACGCTTACTATTCAGTAAGGGAAGCTTTGTGCCATGCTGGGCTAGCTTGCGACCGACAGGTGAATATCCTCTGGATGGCTTCAGAGGAACTGGAAAGGGGCAACGGCAACTTACTCAAGACAGCTCAGGGGATAATTGTCCCCGGAGGCTTTGGGGGGAGGGGGATTGAGGGGATGGTAATTGGCGCTACCTATGCCAGAGAGAATAATATACCCTACTTAGGGCTGTGCCTGGGGATGCAGGTGATGGTGATTGAATTTGGCAGATATACCCTGAAGAGTGACAAGGTGAACTCCACTGAATTTGACCCAGAGACACCTTACCCGGTGATTGACCTCCTCCCGGAGCAACGTCAGATGAGTGATATGGGTGGGACGATGCGGCTGGGCATCTATCCCTGTCATTTAGTGCCGGGGACAAGAGCTGCTGAAGCCTATGGTGAAGCCGTAGTTTACGAGCGTCACCGCCACCGCTTTGAGTTCAACAACCGCTTCCGGGAGAACTTTAACTCAGCCGGGCTTGTAGCCAGTGGCTTGTCCGGGGATGGGAAGCTGGTGGAGATTTGCGAGCTTAAAGACCATCCCTGGATGTTAGCCTGCCAGTTCCATCCTGAGTTCCGCTCCCGCCCCCAGCGCCCACACCCTTTGTTTCTGGGCTTTCTTAAAGCAGCTAAGGAAACATTGGTGGAGGGAGTTCAGGTAACTTTACCATTGAGTTAAAAATACAGAGAGTAGATGAGGAGGAAACACGCATGAGAAAAATGAAGGCAATAATACAAAAAACGGAGGATGGATACGTGGCTTATCCCGTCGGATTAAAAGGTATCGTCGTGGCGGACGGTAACACCTATGAAGAGGCTTATAACAACCTAAAAGAGGTAATCATGTTTCATATCGAGACTTTTGGTTCTGAAGTGATAGAGGAGACTTCAGTAGAGGCAACCTTTCTTGCTGACATAGAGGTACCTGTGTGACCAAATTCCCCGCCGAGGCTCCTAAACCAAAGGTAATGGGAGCGCTGCGACAGCTCGGCTTTGAAATAGTTAGAGAAGGAAAGCATATTTCATTGAGAAAATACAACGAGGATGGTTCGGTTACACCAATGACCATTCCTAATCATCGGACTTACAAAAGGGGAACTTTGCGTGTAATTTTGACTCAGGCAGGAATCAGTCGTGTAGAGTTTCTCAAAGCTTATCACGAACGGTGAGAAGGGGAAGATATTTGCGAGAGTTTCTCTTCAAGCTGGTGGAGGGAGTTCAGGTAACTTTACCATTGAGTTAAGGAGTAGAGACATAAGAAATGCGTTTGTTTTTGGATACAGCTAATATCGACCATATCCGCCACGGGGTGAGACTGGGGGTCATCACCGGTGTCACCACCAACCCCAGTCTGGTGTCAAAAGAAGGCAAAAGGGACTACCAGCGGCTCATTAAGGAAATCTGTGCTATCGTCCCCGGTCCAGTTTCTACCGAAGTCTTGAGTCAGGATACAGAAGGGATGGTCAAGGAAGCCCGGGAAATTGCTACCTGGGCGGATAACGTGGCTGTCAAAATCCCGGCTACTCTGGCTGGTGTAGAAGCCACTTCAGTGCTGAGCAGAGAAGGCATAAAGGTGAACTTCACTCTGTGCTTTTCCCTGAACCAAGCTCTCCTGGGAGCCATAGCTGGTGCTACCTTTGTGAGCCCTTTCGTGGGTAGACTGGACGATATCGGGCATGACGGCATGGCTCTGGTCCGGGAGATGGTGGAAGTGTTTAAGAATTACCAGTTTAAGACTCAGGTGCTGGCAGCCAGCCTTCGCCATCCTCAGCACTGTGTTCAAGCAGCTAAGGCTGGAGCTAACATTGCCACAGTCCCTTACGAAGTGCTAATCCAGATGGTTCGCCATCCGCTGACAGACTTAGGCGTAACTCGCTTTCTTGAGGACTGGAAAAAGGTCATGGGATAAAAGGAGGAAATTAAAGTGAACATTTCTGAACTGGAAGCAAAGACTCGAGACGAATTATTGGAGCTGGCTCGGGGATTGGGAATCGGTGGGGTGAGCGGACTTAAGAAGCCGGAGCTAATGCTACGCTTGCTTCAGCGTCAGGCTGAGCAGCAAGGTTACCTTTTCCTTTCCGGCATTCTGGAGATTCTGGACGAAGGCTATGGCTTTTTGCGCCAAGACAGCCTCCTGCCCGGGGCTAACGATGTCTATATCTCTAACTCCCAGATCCGCCGCTTTGGCTTGAGGAGTGGTGATACCATTTCCGGGCAAGCCCGACCACCCAAAGAAGGTGAAAAATACTACAGCCTGCTGCGAGTAGAAGCTGTCAATGGACTCGACCCTGAGACAGCTAAAAGCCGCCCCTATTTCAACGGTCTCACGCCTACTTTCCCCGATAAACTTTTTAATCTGGAAACCAATCCCCACAACCTGTCCACCCGTCTCATCAATCTGGTAACTCCCATTGGTAGAGGGCAGAGAGGACTTATTGTCTCGCCACCCAAAGCTGGCAAGACCGTCCTTTTAAAACACATCGCTAATGCCGTCACCAGCAACTACGGTGATGTCCATCTCATGGTCTGTCTCATTGGTGAACGACCCGAGGAAGTAACGGACATGAAGCGGTCGGTAAGAGGTGAAGTCATTGCGGCTACTTTTGATGAACCCGTGGAGAACCACACCCGGGTAGCTGAGCTGGCTTTGGAAAGGGCTAAACGTCTGGTGGAGGTGGGCAGAGATGTGGTCATCCTCCTTGACGGTATCACACGACTTACCCGCTCCTACAACTTGGCTATGCCTCCCAGTGGGCGGACTTTGTCTGGCGGTATTGACTCAGTAGCACTGTATCCACCCAAGCGCTTCTTTGGTGCTGCTCGAAATACCGAAGAAGGCGGCAGTTTGACTATCATTGCCACCTGCCTGGTTGACACCGGTAGCCGTATGGATGAGCTTATTTATGAAGAGTTCAAAGGCACCGGTAACATGGAACTCCACCTTGACCGTAAATTGGCTGAAAAAAGGGTCTTCCCGGCTATTGATATCATCCGCTCTGGGACTCGCCGCGAGGACCTCCTTCTGGATGAGGCTACTGTCAAGCAACTGTGGCTGCTGCGGCGCATCGTAGCTATGATCATTGAAGACTCCAGCAATCCCACCGAAGCCACTGAGAGAGTCTTAGACCGCTTGTCCAAAACCCAGACCAACGCCGAATTCTTAGGTGCGCTCTCTAAGGAAATTTAGGCAGCTTTACGTTATAATGATTAGCAAATTTCTGTTAACTCCGAGGTAAGATAAAGATGAAAACCACAGTCATGATTCTGTTGGTGGTCTTAGCCTGCTTCAGCTTTTTATCACTGCCTCTATCTCCGCGGGCTGAGGCAGCAACTATTGCCCACCTTGAGCCCATGGTAGGACCAGTGGGAGAACTGGTCAAATTCACCGGCAGTGTCGTCTGTGGCGGCAACTTCATGATTTACTGGGACAGTATCAGTGAAGAGAACCTCCTCGTTCAAGGCAAAGCTACCGCTTGTGCCTATGCCGTGACCAACTTCCGTGTTCCAGAGACTTATAAGGGGAGGCACCGGGTAATTCTGGTAGACCTTGAGGGCGGTGACGAAGCCAGCCATGACTTCACCGTAATCCCGGAAATCAAGGCTTCTGTAAGCAAAGGTCCCGTGGCAACAGTAGCTATCATGAACGCCACCGGCTTTGCCGCTAACGAAGCTGATATCCAGGTAACCTATGATGGAAGCGTGGTCACCAGCGGTATTGCCTCCAGTATTAAGGGGAGCTGGAGGACAACTATCACCATTCCAGAGAGTCCAAAGGGGGAGCACTTAATCCAAGCTTCAGGAGCGCTGACCAATGCCAGTGAGGTTGGCTATATTAGCTTTGAGGTCGTCCCAAAAATCAGCTTGGAGCCGGCTTTAGGCGGCATTGGGGCAACTATCACGGTTAGCGGCACTGGCTTTGCCTCCGGTGAGGCAGATATCAAAATCACCTTCAATGACTTGCCTGCCAAGGCTGGGATTACCGCTAACAGTCTCGGCTCTTTTAGCACCACCTTCACTGTACCCAACACCAATAAGAAGGAAAATGCCGTTGACGTTTTCATCAGAGATGCCAAGGTTGCAGAAGCATCCAATGTTATCTTTACCGTCGGCACTGCTGTAACCCTTGAACCAGCCTTTGGCTATGTAGGACACGAAGTTACCGTCTTGGGCAGCGGCTTTGCGCCAGGTGAGACCAGTATCAAGCTTATCTATGACGATACTGAAATAGCTACGAGCGTAACTGCGGACACTAACGGGGTCTGGAAGACTACTTTCGCTGTCCCGGATAGCACTGCCGGCAGCCACCTGGTCACGGCTTATGGAAATACCACCCTTGTTAAGAACGTAAAGAGTCAGTATTTCATTGTTCTGCCACGACTGAGTCTCAGTTCTACTTCCAGAGAAGGGGGCACCACAATAATAGCCACCGGCACCGGCTTCGGCAAAAGTCAGCCGCTAACTATCATGTATGACGACATCCAGTTAAGTCTGGACATCAACACTGATACTAAAGGCAGCTTTACTGCTGAGTTCAAAGCCCCAGTCAGCCCTGGCGAAGAGCACCAGGTCAACGCTACCGACGGGGCTGGTAACGGAGCGGCTGCCAATTTCTTTACTGAGACTACCCCTCCATCTACACCGTCCCCCTTGTCTCCTGCCCCCAAAGCCAGAGTTGGTTTCATGGGCAAACAGGCAGTCACCTTCGAATGGTCAGAGGTTAGCGACCCGAGTGGTGTCAGTTACACCTTAGAAATAAGCCAGGAGGCTGACTTCCAGAGTCCAGTCTTACAGGGTCGTGACTTGATTGAAAACCACTACACCTTAGCTGAGACGGAAGCCCTTGAGCAGGGTAGCTACTACTGGCGAGTAAAGGCAGTGGATGGCGCTGGTAATGAGAGCAACTGGACAACAGCCCAGCCCTTCACAGTCAGCGGTCTTAAGCTCAACATCCTCCCTATCATTGTCGTCCTTGTCATCCTGATGCTTATTGTCGTCCTGTGGGTCTTCACACCCGTGTTCCGGAGAAAAGAATGAAATGAGGTCAGTCATTCTTGCTTTGGTCATCTTGACCCTGGCTATGGCTCTATACTTACCTCTGTCCCCTGAAACCCAAGCCGCTAATATCTCCTCCTTAGAGCCAAGCCACGGTCCTGTAGGGCAAACAGTCCAACTCGAGGGGAGCGTTACCTGCGGTAACAACTACCAGGTCTACTGGGACAGTAGTGACCAGCCGGCTAATCTGCTCACTCAAGGCAAGTCTGGAGCTGGCTGCACCATTTTTATCGAAATAAAGATTCCGGAAGCCGTAAAAGGAAAGCATCGCATAATTCTGCGAGACGTGGAAGAAGGCACCGAAGTCTTCCAGTATTTTACTATAATTCCAGCGATTAATGCTTCAGCCCTCAGCGGAACTACCGGTACCACCATCAATATCACTGGCACTGGCTTTGGAGCTAACGAAGCTAATATCACCATAACTTATGACGGGGCGACAGCTAAGGGCGATATTACGGCTGATGCTAAAGGAAGATGGAACACAACTCTTGTCATCCCAGAAAGCCCTCGCGGAAAACATTCCATACAGGTTTCCGGAGCGGTCACTACCGCTGCTGAGGTGAGTCCAATTGTGTTTACAGTCGCCCCAAGATTCAGTGTTGAGCCCACTCAGGGAGGTATTGGCATGGTGCTAACAGCCACTGGCACTGGCTTTGGGGCTGAGGAAAAGGACATCAAAATCACCTTTGACGGGTTGCCCATAAAGACCGGGGTCGCGGCTGACACTAATGGCTCCTTCCGCACCAGCTTTGCCACACCCACAGCAGTTAAAGGCGAGCACATCATTGATGCCTCTGGAACCGTCACTACCGCTGCTGAGGTACCTAATCTTACCTTCACTGTCGGACCTTCTCTCCTTATTCAGCCCACTGCCGGGCATGTCGGCGACCAAGTGACCGTCATAGGTAGCGGCTTTGCCGTTAATGAGACGGATATAACAGCCACTTATGATAACAGCCAAGTTGTCAGCAACACAACGGCTGATGCCAATGGTGCCTGGGTGGCTACCTTCACCATCCCCGCCAGCAGCGCCGGTAAGCACCTAATTGCCGCTGCCGGAGCCGTCACCTCAGCACAAACAGTAGTTAGTCCGAGTTTCATTGTCCTGCCTCAGTTAGTCCTCAACCCCACCTCTGGGGAAGTTGGCACCACTGTAGTAGCCACTGGTACCGGCTTCGGTAAGAGTCAGCCGGTGGCTATTGCCTATGACGACATAAAGTTAGCCCTGGATGTGGCTACTGACCCCAACGGCAGTTTTACGGCTACCTTCAAAGCTCCAGCCACCTTTGGAAAACAGCATGAGGTCAGCGTCAAAGATAACACCGGTAACCAGGTAGTAGCTTCCTTCACCACTGAGGCAATACCGCCACCCAACCCAAGCCCCATCTCTCCTACTGCCAATGCCAAAATTGGCTTTGTTGGCAAGCAAATAGTCACTTTTGAATGGTCTGGGGTCACTGACCCCAGCGGCGTTAGTTATGTCTTGGAGATAGGTAGCCAGGCTGATTTCCAGAACCCTATTTTGCGTTACAAAGACTTGATTAAGACAGAGTACACTCTGACCAAGGTAGAAGCCTTGGACTATGGTAAGTACTACTGGCGGGTGAAAGCTGTAGATGGTGCCGGCAACGAGAGTGATTGGACAGCAGCTCAACCTCTCGCCATTAACCGCCTCAAGACCAGTGTCTTCTTCATCATTATCGGCATTGCTGCTGTCCTTGTCTTTCTCATCTTATGGCGCATCATCACCATAAGCCGGCGGGGTGGTTGGTTTGAGGAGTACTAATCGGGGATAAGAAGGACTTGACAAATATCAAGCGACGGTTATAATGTTACTAATTTGTGTCTTAAGAAAAACCAAATCTCTTCTGCAATTCTTCCAAAACCAGGTTTTGGACAAACAGGAGCTTCGCCACGAATTGTATCACTTGAACTAAGGCTAAAAGGTAGGGCGACATTCGTGATGGGGCTTTATGAAAAGGAGGTAGTGAAATGAAAGTAATGGCTATTGGACTAGGGCAGTGCGGTTCTCGAATTGCCGATGAGTTCGTCCGGCTTAACCGCAGAGCTGAGGTAGAACGGCGGAATGTCATCCTTACCGGGGCTTTCGCCGTCAATACCGACCAGGCTGACCTGACCGGACTAACTTATATAAACTCGGACTTCCTTCACCGCATCCTCATCGGCGGACGCAAGACCTGGGGACACGGAGTTGGTAAAGTAAATGAGATGGGTGCCGAGCTGGCTAAAGAAGATGGCGATAAAGTGATTGATGCTATCAGGACAGCCCCCCGTTTCTACGAGACTCATGCTTTCCTGCTCATCGCTGGCGGTGCTGGTGGTACTGGCTCCGGAGCTGTATCAGTAATTGCCCAGATGCTCAAAGAGCGCTATATCGGTAAGCCAGTCTATGCCCTGGTTGTGCTCCCCTTTGAACACGAAGAAATGGCAGAACTGAGGAGTGTTTATAATACTGCTACCTGCCTTAAGTCCATACATACTATAGCTGACGGTGTCTTCTTAGCTGACAACCAGCGCTACGTCAGGAAAGACGCCAGCCTGACCACCAACTTACAACGGATAAACCGCCAGATTGTTGAGCCCTTCTACGATATAATGTGCGCTGGTGAAGTGACTAAATTCAAACATGTTGGTGCCAAGACTCTGGATGCCGGTGATATTATCCAGTCCATCGACGGTTGGACAGTCATTGGCGTGGGTAGGACAGAGGTTCCCGCCTTCCGTTTCCCCTGGGAACGAGCAAGCAATACCTTCCGTGAGAAAAGCCGCGAGACTTTGAAAGCAATGCAAGCTATGGATGCAGCTCTTAGCGAAATGTCCTTATCCTGCAACCCCGAGGATGCCGGCAGGGCTCTCTATCTTCTGGCAGCCCCACCTCAAGAAATGAACATGGATATTGCCAAAGGCTTGGGTGACTACCTCAGAGAATTAGCCCAGAATGCCGTCATCAGAAGTGGTGACTTCCCCCGCGAACGAGGGGCTATTGACGTCACCATACTGTTCTCCCAACTGGCTTTCGTCCAGAAAATAAGGGACTACTACGACCGGGCTTCAGCCTTCGTCCGCAACCAGAGAGAGAGGATTAAAGAGACCACCAGCCGACTCAGAGATATGGAGGAGGCGGCTAAAGACTTGCCAACTCTTATCTAACAACATCTTACGGCACTACCACAGTTGTACTGCAGAAGCAATCTCTGGCTTTAACATCTTCCTTACTTAACTTGACCTCTGGCTGTCCGGGGTTTGTAGTCTTTGGCTGCCCAAACAAGCAGGGCTAAGCTCATCAAGTAGTCGTCATGTCCCTCTGACGGGTCAACAAAGAAGTTTAAGGTCTGGTTGGGTCTGTAGACGGACTTGGCTCTCTCTAACTGGTGCATTAACTCTTGGTAATCTCCTGAGCCGTCTTGCTGGTAAATCCTGAGCCTGCCTGAGTTGATAAAAGCTAACAGCTCAAAGCCTAACTCCGACTTTGACTTCTGGGTAAAGACGAAGGGTGTTACCTTGCTGCCCATAGCTTGCCTCAGGAAAGAAGCTATTGGCTCACCAATGCCGGTGGCATCCACAACTGCCCGGCTTACCTTCCAGGTGTCTTTGAGGATATGGAGCATCTGGTTAAAGACTTCTGAATGTTTCTTGCCGATCCAGGAGTAATGCTCCACTACTTTCAAGCTTGGCTGAACGGGCAAAGTGCTGGAGCGCTGAACGGTCTCAAGTCCGGCGATAGTGATGACGGTAGCATCTCTTGACGGTCTGGTTAGGATAAGCTCGTCTACCTGTTCTTCCTCACCGGCTAAATCAACACCGGCAACATAGGTGCTACCTGATTGCGGGGCGTGGTGTCTTGGGTGGCTGCCGCTTACCATAGCTAACTGGGCTTGGGTCAAAAATCCCCCACCGCCTCGGATGGGTTTGAGAGCATACTGGGTAAGAAAGAGGGGGTGGCTCTCTCCAAGCCTCTCTCTTTCGCTTTCCACAAAGGCTAAGTAGTTGGGGTTATATTTCCCAATCTCCTGCCAGTCGTATCTGAAATGGCGCTTGATGTGGTCTTTCTTCTCAAGCTCCAAATTGGTCTGCTTTATCTCCTCAAGCAAGGTGGTATCGTCCCAGGTAGTGCCGTAGTGGACGGTGGTAGTGTTGAAAGCTGAAGCCATTGGTCGGAAGTCTTTGCTGTATTTATCCTTGCTGACATCCTGGCTCTCATCTATCTCAAGAAGGATGTCAGCCGTATGACCGACTACTGAAGCCTGCTCGTCGGCTGACAGGAAAACTATGGCTGCATTCCCCAGTCTGACGATGTAGCCTAATTCCGGGCGGTAAATACCGGCGAAGCCAAACTCGTCCAGCCTTTCTTTCAGCCTCATCATCGAGATAACAGTCTGGGGCTTAAAGGTAGGCGAGCATTTGACGGCGCTACCGCCTTTAGCCATAAACATGGTGAGCAAGAGGACTTCCAAGTGTGCTGACAGCTCGTTCTTCCCGCCTTGGCGAGCCATCTCCACGGAGAAGGTCATCCCGGTCTTCGCCAGGATGCTCTCTACCACGGCTTTGGCTACTTCCTGCTGGTAAGGTCTCAGTTCCATCTCAGTTTCCCATAAAAACCTTGACGCCTAAGGGCACGGCAATTTCAGTGATAACTTTGGTAATAGCTTCTTTGAGGGACTTCTTCTGCTCTCTGGTGATGGTGTATCTGGTTCTGACAAGTCTGGCGATGGTGCTGGCAGCTTCAAGGTGTAAATCTAACCTATCGGGGCGGGACTCGATAAGGTCTCGGAGCTTGATGCGGAGCAGGGCGATCTCCTGGTCAATGCCGTCTACACCCAGGGCTTCTTCAAGCTCAATCTTTTCGGCTTCGTCTAAGGCTTGGCTGTAAAAGGAAGGTCTCTCTTGACTTTTTTTTCTTTTCCTCATTTGAGTCTACCTTGCCACTGCGAGTCTCCCCATTACGCTCAGGAAAAGCCTCGCCATGGCATTGTTTTGCTTTGATTAAGCCCATCACCAAAACATGAGCTGCCAGTTCCCAATCTTGTCTCTCTATAGCTAACTTCAGCAGTTTCATATATTTATTATAGGACAAATGTTCTATTGAGTCCAGCTGATTTTGTCCCTTTAGGTTTAGGAACTTGGGAGTCCTTCTTAGAACTTATGCAGAGACTCTTGAAATAGGAGAGAGAAGGGGTTACTATAGTGAGGTAGGAACATGGTTAGAGTTAATTTCGACAAGAATCTTAGAGAACTTCAGGATGATATGCTGACTATGGGCAGCATGGTGGAGAAGGCTATTGAGCGCTCTCTGGAAGCCCTGAAAAAAAGAGATTTGGTGCTCGCCCGGCAAATAATAGACGATGATACTGCCATAGATATAAAGCGCTTTGAAATAGAAGAAAGGGGCATTGAGTTCATTGTCACTCAGCAGCCATCAGCCAGGGAACTAAAGGTTATCATGGTCATCGTAAATGCTATTACCGAGATGGAGCAGATGGCTGACCATGCTGAAGGCATTGCTAAAATAACCTTGCTCCTTGGTGACGAGCCCCCCTTAAAGCCCCTCATTGACATCCCGCGTATGGCAGCTAAAGCTACTTCCATGCTCCGGCGTAGCCTGACCGCTTTTATCGAGCAAGACATAGCTGCTGCCAAACAAATCAGCACTGAAGACGATGAAGTGGACAATCTCTATGACCAGGTCTATCGGGAACTTCTCATCTTTATGCTTCAAGACCCGAAGACCGTCCCTCGGGCGACCTATCTCCTCTGGGTAGCACACAATCTGGAACGGATTGCCGACCGGGTCACCAACATCTGCGAACGCATTGTCTTCCTTATTAGCGGCAAATACGAAGAGCTAAACATATCTAAGTATTAGACCATCGAGGTTGCTTGCTACGGAAGCCAAACCTACTAATAACAATTCCCTGCCCCAGTGCTCGGTTCAAAGAAAAAAGGTTATTACTGATTTCGTTCAGATAGATTAGTGACACTTTATAATAGTGTCATTATGAGAATAGTAAGTGGAATAGCTCCTGGGACTATTAAACTTGCCAAGCGTACAGCTGACCTATCAAAAGAAGCACAAAGGAGGGTGAAGTGGTTTGATTACTATTATTCCCACGGCGAGAACGCCCGGCTCACCTGCCGTTACTTTGGCATTTCCCCACAGACCTTCTATCGCTGGAAAAGACGCTATGATCCACAAAGACTGAAGACTTTAGAGGACCATTCTCGCCGACCCAAGCATATGCGCCAGCCCACGGCATCACCAGAACTTGTAGAGGCCGTGCTAAAGTTAAGGGAAGAATATCCCCGCTGGGGAAAGGATAAAATAGTGGTGCTATTAAGAAAGCAAGGTTATCATGTGTCCACCTCAATGGTAGGAAGAATAATACGCCGTCTTAAAGACCGCGGAGTGCTTAAAGAGCCGGTAAGGAATCATATCTCTGCCAGTAAGAGACTGCTTGAACGACCTTACGCTATAAGGAAGCCTAAAGATTATGAAGTGGTCAAGCCCGGTGACTTAATTCAGTTAGATACCCTGGATGTTAGACCTCTGCCTGGGATAGTGCTAAAACACTTTACAGCTCGGGACATCGTTTCCCGCTGGGATGTAATAGAAGTCTACAGCCGGGCTACTGCCAGTACTGC
>Ga0315312_1002331_pt1 | contig 13300 bp, 10 predicted proteins | sample TDP7_MG_FD_203629 | JGI IMG/M metagenome (GOLD analysis project Ga0315312, IMG submission 203629) | Freshwater sediment microbial communities from Lake Towuti, South Sulawesi, Indonesia - TDP7 | ecosystem: Environmental > Aquatic > Freshwater > Lake > Sediment | place: Indonesia: South Sulawesi... | reverse complement strand
GATGTTTCAGATCCAAGAATAGTGATTTCACAGGCTAACCTACACTTTTTGAAGGAAATCGCCGGACTTTTTGAGGAGATTAACATCCATTTTATGGGGCCATACTTTCATAAAAACGAGAAAGGGACTTGGTTCACAATACGGCTTCGTAAAAAATCCGAAATTTTAAAATTCATAAACAATATTGGGTCGTGTCACGTTGATAAGTCGCAAAAATTGCGAGAATTGGTGATGCAAATTGAAAAAAATGGGGGTAGCTGAGTTACCATTGCATGTGGGCAAATGTCCGCCTTGGCTTTTTAAACGGATGGTCAGACTGGGCAAAGCTATCTCGACCGCTATTGTTGAAGAATATTCACGGGAAGAGTTTCTGCGAAGACTTGCGGATCCTTTCTTTTTCCAATCCCTCGGATGTGTGTTAGGATTTGACTACCACAGTTCTGGTTTAACTACTACAACGTGCGGTGCCCTCAAGGAGGCCCTGAAACCCGAAGAGCTCGGCATCGCAGTCTGTGGCGGCAAGGGCAAGGTATCGAAAAGGGCGCCCCACGAGATCGAGAAAATCGCGGATGAATTTTCTCTGGGGGAGAAAAAAATCGATGAGCTAACCTATGCGAGCAAGATGTCCGCCAAAGTCGATAACGCCTGCCTCCAAGATGGATACCAGCTCTACCACCACTGCTTTGTGTTCAGCGAGGATGGGGACTGGGCCGTGGTGCAGCAGGGGATGCACGAGAGGCTGGCGCGACGCTACCACTGGCTCTCTGACGGCGTCCGAAGCTTCGTCGACGAGCCCCATTCGGGAATAGCGGGGGATAGGCGGGAGGAGGTCGTGCTCGATATGACCGCGCACGAGAGCGAGGACGCGAGGTCGGCGAGCGTGGACTTGGTGAGAGAAGACCCGAAGCACCTGATGGTGTACGTCAGGGAAGCGGAGCAGCGGTCGCTGGACGATTACTTCGAGAGGAGCCCACAGGTGCTGAAGCTGGTCATGCCAACTGAGCACGCGATCACCGACCTGACCGAGCGGACGGTGGTGGCACTTCGGAGGGCATACGAGCTCCAGCCCGAGGACTACGAGGAGTTGGTCGCGATTCGCGGCATCGGGCCGAAGGCCGTGCGAGCCCTGGCGCTCATCTCAGATCTGATCTACGGAAAACCGCCATCTTGGAAGGATCCAGCTAAATTCGCTTTCTGTGTAGGGGGGAAAGATGGCGTTCCATATCCTATCGACAAGCAACACTATGATGAGGTGACTAGCTTACTGGAACAAGCGATAAAAGAATCAAATGTGGGCAACAAGGAAAAAACAAAAGCAATGAGAAGGCTCTCCGACTTCATTAAATAACTCCGGCTTTCTTGAACATTTCATGAACGTAAGACGGTATGAAGCATCTTGGGTCCTCTTTAGAGACACGACATGCCGCCCAAACAACAAATAAAGGAACCTTTCTTTCTGATCCAGGATAAATCCAGTGTTCAAATTGCCGTTTAGCATATTTAATTCCATATTTCCCCCCTTCATGGTTTATCATTTCAATCAATCCTTTCTTACCTAACATCTTTTCGACCTTTTTGAAAAGGTCAGTTATTTTGTTATCGATGTTTACCCTCAATCGTGCGAAAGTAGCTGGTTTTCTAAGAACCTCTAACGCTTGCCGACGCTTAGTTTCGTTGAGGTATGGCCACACTACGTGCAAAAGTTTTAAACCTTCTTCCATTCTTTGCACAAGGACGCTTTTGGCTTTCGTACCTATACTCCATGAAGGATGGTAACCATTGGTTTTGAAGAAAGTGTAAATTTTTTCTCTAACGTTTACACTATTGGACGAAATGCCCGCCATTACCCCTCGTCCATTAAAAGCAAAATAGCCCTCGGCCATCAAATAATTCGCTACGGTTCTCCAGTCAACACTTCCTATCTCGATTATGTCTGATTTACTCCCTAGAGGCAAACCATATTTTAAGACGAGTAATTGCTTTATTACCGCTGAAGAAAGGTACAAACAACATAAATTTCTGTATTTGTGGATACGAATTCTATTTTCTCCAACACCAAAAACTGTGACAAATTTGCTTCGAAGCTCTTCTAGAGTTTTCTGGTTCTCTTTGTGTTGAGTAATGGTGATGGTCCATCCATTGATTCGTATGTGTCCTTCTGTATTGAGCCAGTCAATCAGATCATTAAGGTCTTCTTTCATGCGATCGTCAAGGTGATTTCTGAATGTTATACGATCCTTCGTTCCACATAATTTCACCCCATCTAGCACATCCCATACATCCTTTCTCAAAATTTGGCAAGCTTTCATGACGGCCGTAATCGGCGGCAGGTGCTTTTTCGTGAACCAACTATACGCAGCCCAATGAGTTAATCCACATAATTCAGCAAACTTTCTGTGACCAATTTGTTCTTTTGCGTGTTTCAATAGGGTCAAGATCTTTTCATTTTTCTCAACTCGTATAGGTGGGAAAAGCACTTTCAACTCCATATAACCGGTACTTGCCGGTTTCCTCACAATTTGTTGGTGGAGGCAAAACCAAAGATTCTGGAAATAAATAGGGATATGGGGGTCTTTTAGACATGATTCAGTCGCTTTTCGAAGCATATCTATCGGAATCCATTCCGTGTCCAGCCATTCTTGTAGACCGGCTTTTTCTATGCATGTTCTTATCCGCGGTGACATTTTTACTTCATACATGTTTTGAGAATTGGTGTATTCACTATTTATACTTTTGTATTTGGTGGTTAAGTTGAGCACAAAAAAAAGCCGAACACTTTCACAGACACAGGTTTCTCAGGTGAAACTTTAAGAACCAAAAAATCCAAATTTAAATCGGTCCCGCGGCCCGCGGTAAGGCGTCAAAAAGCGCCCCGTAAACTCAGCCTGGTTAGAGTGGTCGGCTGTTCGCCGCGAGGCGGGCCATAGACCCAAGCCGAAACCGACATGTCGGGAGTTCAAAAGGCGCAGCCTGAAATTCTCCCCCGCGGGACCACTCACCTTTTAAATCTGAAAACCAAGATTAATTGGGCTGGCGGCCATAGCGATGTGGCAACACCCGGTCTCGTCAGATCCCGGAACGGTGGAAAGCCGCGGGAAAGTTAAGCACATCAGCGATCTGGGCTGTACTCATGTGCGAGAGCTATGGGGAACCTCAGGACGCTGCCAGCCCACTTCGTTTGCTAATTTTGGCAATGTTTAATAATCACGCGAATCAAATCCTCCTTGGAGCCCCGATGGTGTAGCCCGGTCTAATCCGAAGTAGTAGAGGACTTCGGAGGCTAAACATGTAGGCCTGTCGAGCCTACGCCGCGGGTTCGAATCCCGCTCGGGGCGCCATTTTGACCTCAGGTGCTCTTAGCAATAAAGAATAAAACAACGGACGTGATTAACGATCAGAAGAATGAGGTGCTGGAGAAAAGCAGCATGACTTGCTATTTTAGACACCTTCAACAGGTTTTCAAGAGAGCTGGGATCAAGGTCACTAGTGAGAATAAACGAGAAATTGACAAAATCATTCATGCTATTGTTGGTGTAAGGTACAAGGATTGTCCGGCTGCTTGGAAAGAGGTAAAGAAGAGGATAGCAGGAGATGAAGAACGTTTCGTTTCCGAGTTAAAGCTCAGGTCAAATAAATTAACGGAACCCTCGTACAAAACATAAGGATAGGATCAAGTGTTACCAACAATGTGGTGGAACGGCATGACGCCAGCGGAGGCCGCAGGGATAAAGCTGAACATAAACGATGGATGGGGCGATCTAATCGAATTGGCGACAAGATATGAAACATTAAACGGTTCAAATTAGATGATACTTTTATAAATTTTATTGCCGATTATTCTAAATCCCATTTTACGCCAGAAAGAACTTGCAAGACTAAAATCATCAACATCTGAAATATCGCCTAAAAATTCGTTTGGTTTATAACCTCGTTTAATGTATTCTTCCACAAATCCCCAAAGTTTACTTCCGTATCCTTTTCCACGATACCATGGTCGGATGATAAAATCATCGATAGTAATTTTTCTTTTCTGATATGTTAGAAAACAATACCCAATGCTAATACCACTAGAAAAGGAAAACATGAATTGAAACATCGTCAAGTCTCGTTGAGGAAAATAGTCAGATATTATACCAATTTTAAACCCATCAAAATATTTGGTTTCTTGTCTCCTCATTTTTATCAAAGGGTCAATTAATCGAGATAGGTCAAATAAGTTTACAGTACCGTTGCAGGGATAGACTTAAACATGAATGACGGATGGGGGCGATCTAATAGAGCTAGCAACAAGATACAAAGCAATGAACACAAATTACTGCAAAGGCATTAGACAATCAATTCTTTGATTGTTAAATCAGTAGCTTCAATATTAACATTTAATGTAATTAAGATTGGAATAAACCCATATTTTTTAGCAATCGTGGATCCTTCTTTTAATTCTCTGATTTGCCTTATCCCTGTGTTGGTCTTAACTTCAACAATGTATATTTTTTGGTTCTTCTTAGCCACAAAATCAGGGATATATAAAGAACTAATTTCCTTCACATACTGTTCAAAATTTTTAATTTTATTTTCACCTATAAATGCTGTTAGTTTCTTAACTTCATTATAAGATTCAATAACATTTGCACGGTACTGTTCGTAAGATTCCATATTCTCCTTTATCAAAAAGAAATCATCCCATAATTTTTTATCAAATTTCCCATTTGGAGTGCTGTAGTGGCTATTACGGTATGCATCACGAGCGTGCTTACTGTCGATTTTAAATATCTCATAATCGCGTTTTAGGGACTTACCTGCCCAACCAAATAAAAGCCTATACAAGCGCAAAAATTCTTGTGCTTCATATCCATTCTTACGTAAAATTTCTTTGGCAATCTTTTCACCTATATTGCCAATATCCCTCCTGATAATGCGCTCATCAAATTTAACTCGATTAATTTTATTCAAGGTTTTGTCCCTTACTTTAGGTAGGTTTTTCCTTTCTAAATCTTTTTGACCTCAGAATTTCCGATCTTACCGGCTTTAACTTGGTTGGAAGATTAAGCCTATTAAGTTAACAGCACCCCAAACTCGAAAGCCTTAAATTGAGCCCTGATGATTTAAAAATGAGAAAAGTATAAATATGGTAAATTTCAGCCTGCTTTTGCCGTGGGGCCCGTAGCGCAGTCTGGCTAGCGCACCGGCCTTTTAAGCCGGGAGCCGAGGGTTCGAATCCCTCCGGGCCCGTTGGCGAAGCGGCTGTTTATGGGGGAAAAGCGTGGCGGAGGAGTTAGACGTCGGGAAGCACGTGCTCGTGCCTAAACATGAGGTGTTATCGCAGGAAAAGGCGCGCGAAATGCTCGAGAAATTTAGAGTCACGCCCCGTCAACTCCCGCTGATCAAAGCTTCGGACCCGGCTGTTAAGGCAATAGGGGCTAAAGCTGGGGACATCCTCAAAATTACCCGCGACAGCCAGACAGCGGGGAAGGTCGTCGTCTATAGATATGTGATCGAGGGTTAGGGGGAATAACTTGCAGGACACATGGCCATTGCTCGAGGCATTCTTCAAGGAGAAGGGACTCGTCAGGCAGCACCTCGACTCATATAACGACTTCATAGAGCACAAGCTCCAGCAGGTCATCGACGAGGCCAGCGGCATAGAGCTCGAGATCGAGGGTCACAGCGTCAAGTTCGGTAGGATAAAACTTGACAAGCCGAGGGTCAAGGAGGCAGATGGTTCTCGCCCCTCCATACTTCCCAACGAGGCGAGGTTGCGAAATCTCACCTACTCCTCTCCTATCCATCTCGAGATGATCTTGGTCGAAAACGGCAGGGATCGCCAGCCTGTCGAGGTTTACATCGGGGAAATGCCCGTGATGTTGAAGTCAAAGCTCTGTAATTTGAACGGGATGAGCGGAGGGGAATTGATCGCGGCTGGGGAGGATCCACTCGACCCGGGAGGCTATTTCATCATAAATGGCTCGGAGCGAGTGATAGTCACACAGGAGGACCTGGCTTCGAACTCCATTTTGGTCGAACGAGATGAACGTGCCGCAACTGAGGTGGCAAAGGTCTTTTCAACCCACCGGGGTTTCAGGGCCCTCGTCATCGTCGAGCGCAAGAAGGACGGTCTGCTGCGCGTCTCCTTCCCTGCCGTGCCCGGGCATGTGCAGTTCGTCGTCCTGATGCGGGCGCTTGGGTTGGAAAAGGACCGCGAGATAGTCGATGCGGTTTCCGATGACCCCGAAATCGTCAAGGAACTATTTGAAAACTTGCAGGAGGCCGTCGAAGTAAAGACCAAGGAGGGGGCACTTGACCTAATCGGCCGCAGGGTTGCGATCGGGCAGACAAAGGAATACAGGCTTCAACGCGCCCAGGAGGTATTGGATAGGTATCTTCTACCCCACATCGGCTCGCGTCCAGCCGATCGCATTCAAAAGGCGTATTACCTAGGTCGCATGGCAGAGCGGACGATAGAGCTGGCGCTGGGAAGGCGTGAGGTCGACGATAAGGACCACTATGGTAACAAACGCCTGAAGTTGGCAGGCGACTTACTCGAGAACGTGTTCAGGTTAGCGTTCATCAACTTGACTCGAGATATCAAATACCAGCTCGAACGTGCCCATGCGCGCGGCCGGGAGTTAAACCTCAAAACCGCTGCACGTGCAGATGTCCTCACCGAAAGGATCAGGCACGCGTTAGCCACCGGCAACTGGCCGGGTGGGAGGACCGGCGTCAGCCAGTTGCTGGACCGCACGAACTACATCGCCACGATATCACACCTACGCCGCGTCGTGTCGCCGTTGAGCCGCAGCCAGCCGCACTTCGAGGCGCGCGATCTACACTCCACCCACTGGGGGAAAATTTGTCCATGTGAAACTCCCGAGGGCCCCAACTGTGGATTGGTCAAGAACCTCGCGCTGACGGCCGAGATCTCGATAGGCGCTGATGAGGAAAAAATCGAGCGCATCTTGGGTAAAGTGGGTGTAGTAAAGGTGCAAAAGGGGAGCGAGCGCCGGGGGAAGGCAACCGTTTACATAAATGGACGTTTGGTCGGGATAACGGAGAACCCACAGGTACTCGTCGCCGAGTTGAGACAGCTCCGCCGAAAGGGCAGCATCGATGAGCAGGTGAACGTCGCCTACAAGGAGGACACAAATGAGGTTATAATTAACACGGACTCCGGCCGAGTGCGAAGGCCCCTGATCGCGGTGGAAGGCGGAAAGTCACTTTTGGTCCAGGAGCACATCGAGAAGGTCAGGAGAGGCGAGCTCAAATGGTCAGATCTGATCCGCGCGGGGGTAATCGAATATCTTGACGCTGAAGAGGAGGAAAATTTATACATCGCCGTCTCGCCCGAAGCCCTGACGCCAGAGCGCACCCATCTAGAACTCAATCTACTTTCGATCCTCGGGATAAGCGCTGCTTTGATTCCCTATGCGGAGCATAACCAGTCGCCCCGCAACACCTACGGCGCTAACATGGTAAAGCAGGCACTTGGCGTGACGACGACGGATTTCCAAAAACGTGTTGATACCCGCGGCCACTTCCTGCATTACCCGCAGATCCCCTTGGCGTGGACGAAGATCATGGACATAGTCGGCTTTGACCGCAGGCCAGCTGGGCAAAATATAGTGGTCGCGATAATGTCGTACGGCGGCTACAACATGGAGGATGCTTTGATCATCAACAGAAATTCACTCGATCGGGGCCTCGGCCGCTCGACATTCTTTAGGCTTTATGAGGCGGAGGAAGGCCGCTATCCCGGAGGGCAAGAGGATAAGTTCGAGATCCCCAGCGAGGAGATCAGGGGATATGCGGATGCGAGCCTCTATCGCAATCTCGGGGAGGACGGCATAACCGAGGTTGAATCAGAGGTCCGCGGCGAAGATGTTTTGATCGGGAAGACGAGTCCGCCGAGATTTCTGGAGGAAGTGGACGAGTTCGGCATCGCCGTGGAGCACGGTCGTCGTGAAAGCTCGATGAGGGTCAGGCCTAACGAAGAGGGGATCGTCGACATGGTCCTCATGAGCGAGACCGCGGATGGCAATAAACTTGCGCGCGTCCGGGTGCGCGATTTACGTGTGCCGGAAGTGGGCGACAAATTTGCGTCCAGACATGGGCAGAAGGGAGTGATAGGACTCGTGCTCGACGGGGCCGATATGCCATTTACCGAAGAGGGGATAGTGCCGGATCTCGTAATCAACCCACATGCCATACCCTCGCGCATGTCGGTTGGGCAACTCTTGGAGATGATCGCAGGGAAGGTTGGCGCGATGCGCGGACAAAAGATGGATGGGACGACATTTGAGGGCATGCCTGAGCAACAGTTGCGCGAAATGTTACAGAAATGCGGTTTCAAGCATACGGGCAAAGAAGTCATGTACAATGGAGCAACCGGCGAGCTCGTTCCTGCGGATATCTTCATCGGCATTTGCTATTATCATAAACTGCATCACATGGTGGCGGATAAGATCCACGCCCGCTCCCGTGGGCCTGTGCAGGTTTTGACACGACAACCGACCGAAGGCCGCGCGCGTGAGGGTGGGCTGCGTTTCGGCGAAATGGAGCGAGATTGTTTAATTGGCCACGGCGCCGCGATGCTGCTCAAGGAGCGCCTTTTGGAGGGATCGGATAGATACATCGGTTTGGTCTGCGGCAAGTGCGGTAGTTTCGCAGTTTACGACAGGCGCCGAGATCGTACATACTGTCCGATGTGTGATGAGGACTCGGAGATCTACGGGGTGGAGATGTCGTACGCGTTCAAATTACTCGTGGATGAGCTGCGGTCGATGTGCTTATCGCCCCGCCTGCGATTGAAGGATAGGGCATAGGTGATCGAATGATGCGCATCCCGAAATTAATTGAGCAAGTGAATTTCGGCTTGTTTTCACCTGATGACATACGGAAGATATCTGTAACGCGGATCGTCACAGCGGATACATACGATGAGGACGGCTACCCGATCGAACGGGGGCTGATGGACCCACGCCTCGGTGTGGTGGACCCGGGGCTGAGGTGCCGGACGTGCGGTGGGCGCGCTGGTGAGTGTCCAGGCCACTTCGGGCACGTGGAACTGTCGCGGCCCGTGATACATGTTGGTTACGTCGAGACAATTCATGACTGCCTTCGAGCTACGTGCAGAAAGTGCGGCAGGATATTGTTATCGGAGGCAAAACTTGAGGGATATAGCAAAAAAGTTGCGGAGCTGAATGCGGCTGGACGTAATTGGTGGGCGATCGCAGATGACATCGTCCGAAGTGCATCTGCGGTGGAAAAGTGCCCCCATTGTAGTGAAAAACAGCCCCCCCTAAAGTTTGAGAAGCCAACTGCATTTATAGAGGGCAAGAATAGGCTCACCCCGAGCGATGTTCGCGAGAGACTTGAGCGAATAATCAATGATGATGCAATGTTGCTTGGAATAAATCCAAAGGTGGCGAGGCCCGAGTGGATGATTTTGACTGCATTGCCCGTCCCACCTGTGACAGTTAGGCCGAGCATAACCCTTGAGTCAGGGGTGCGATCCGAGGATGACCTCACCCACAAACTTGTTGACATCATACGGATCAATCAGCGTTTGAGCGAGAACATCGAAGCTGGCGCCCCCCACCTTATCATCGAGGACCTCTGGGAACTATTACAGTATCACGTCACGACCTACTTCACGAACGAGGTTTCGGGTGTTCCGCCCGCGAGGCACAGGTCCGGTCGCATCCTGCGCACGCTCGCCCAGCGTTTAAAGGGAAAAGAAGGGAGGTTCCGTGGAAACCTCTCCGGCAAGCGCGTGGATTTTTCCGCGCGCACTGTGGTGTCTCCAGATCCTTGTATAAGCATAAATGAAATCGGCGTGCCCGAGTACATAGCTAGGACTTTAACTGTACCGATTCGCGTGACAATTCACAACGTTGAGATGTTGCGCGATTTCGTCAGACGAGGGCCGGACATCCATCCCGGCGCAAACTGTATAATAAGCCCAGATGGGAAGAGATACGACTTACGCTACGCCGATCGTGAAGAATTGGCAAAGATGCTCGAGCCCGGCTTCACCGTTGAGCGCCATCTCATGAACGGCGATGTCGTGCTTTTCAATCGACAACCATCGCTGCATCGAATGTCTATCATGGCACATGAGGTCAAGATCATGCCCGGAAGGACATTTAGGCTGAACCTCTGCGTGTGCCCACCCTATAACGCGGACTTCGATGGGGACGAGATGAACATGCACATACCACAGAGCGATGAGGCTCAAGCCGAGGCGCGTATTCTGATGAGGGTTCAGGAGCAGTTGCTCTCCCCACGCTTCGGTGGTCCGATCATCGGAGGTATTCAGGACCACATAACGGGCGCATACCTACTGACCCATAGGGAGACCTTGCTCACGCGCCCGCAGGCCCAACAGCTCTTGGCGGCGGCCGGCATAACTGCGGACCTGCCAAAACCGACCAAGAAGGAAGCGGGCATCGAGTATTGGACCGGAAAGCAGATATTCAGCATGCTCCTGCCGAAGGGCCTTAATCTGACCTACAAGGCCAAGATCTGCGAGAACTGCGCGCACTGCAAGGAGGAAGGGTGCGACATAGATGCGTACGTGGTCATACGCGACGGGCAGCTATTGCAAGGGGTCATGGATGCTCGCAGCTACAAGGCGCTCGACCGATGTGAGGTGCTGGATAGGATAGTAAAGGACTACGGCACGGCTGCGGCGCGTGAATTTCTGGACCGCGTTACGAGGCTGTCGATAGCATCGGCGATGATGTTCGGCTTCACGACGAGTATAGATGATGAGGACATACCCCCCGAAGCTAGGGAACGCATAGATGAAGTACTCGATGAAGCGCGCGATAAGGTGAACAAGCTCATCGAAATTTACAACCAGGGCGAGATGGAGCCATTGCCCGGGCGCTCCCTGCGCGAGACCTTGGAGATGCGGATAATGGAGGTGCTCGCGGAGAGCAGGGACAGGGCGGGCGAAATCGCCGAGAAATACCTCGGGCTGGACAATCACGCGGTGATCATGGCTAGGACGGGCGCACGGGGCAGCATGCTCAACCTTACGCAGATGGCGGCATGCGTTGGTCAGCAATCCGTGCGAGGGGAGCGCCTGAGCCGCGGCTACAGGGGGCGCACCCTACCGCACCACAAGACAGGAGATCTAGGCGCAGAGGCGCGTGGATTCGTGGGTTCCAGCTATAAGCGTGGGCTCAAGCCGCTGGAGTTCTTCTTCCACGCGATGGGCGGCAGGGAAGGTTTGGTCGATACTGCCGTGCGAACTGCGCAGAGCGGCTATATGCAGCGGCGTCTTATCAACGCACTTCAGGATCTCCGCGTTGAATACGATGGCACGGTGCGTGATGACCGCGGTGCAATAGTGCAGTTCGTCTATGGTGAGGATGGCATCGACCCAGCGCGAAGTGATAACGGCAAGGCGGTCAATATTGAGAAAATAATAGAGAGGATAACGGGATTTAGCGGGGGATAAAGATGGCGGGCGTTTCTGCCGACACCATAAAAGCTGAGGTTCGCAAACTTCGGGATGTCCTGCCAGATGCTGTGGTCAAAGAGCTTGAGGGCAGCCTCATGCGTGTGGGAAAGGAAAGGGCGATCGCGCGCGAGCAGCTCGACGAGATCATCGAGAGCGTCAAGCAGGCATATACGGGCGCCATGGTCGAGCCCGGTGAGGCGGTGGGCACGGTTGCCGCGCAGTCTATAGGTGAACCCGGCACCCAGATGACACTCAGGACGTTTCACTACGCCGGCGTCGCTGAACTGAACGTGACATTGGGCCTTCCAAGGCTCATCGAAATCCTCGATGCTAGGCGGACCCCCTCCACATCCCTGATGGAGATTTACCTCACGGAGAAGCTAGCGAAGAATAGGGACAAAGCCCGCGCATTCGCCCAGGAGATCGAAATGACAAACGTCGAAGATGTCGTCTCGCAAACTGAAACCGACCTAATAAATATGGAGTTCGTCGTGACGCTAGACCGTGCCCGCATGCGCCAGAAGGACCTGACGCCGGCCAAGGTCGCGTCGGCCATGAAGGCAGCGTTGAAGACAGAGGTGATAGTAGATGGCAATAAACTGCGCATAAAACCGGAGGCCCCAACTCCATCCGATTTACGCCGCGTCGCCGTTAAGGCGAAGGGGGTACCCCTCCGCGGTGTCGAGGGCATCAATCGGGTCGTCATCAAAATGGAGGGTAATGAGTACGTCGTTTACACGGAGGGCTCCAATTTCGCGGACATCCTCGCCTTGCCTGAAGTGGATAAGGCTCGGACGGTGACCAATGATATCCGAGAGATCGAGGAGGTCCTCGGCATAGAGGCAGCCCGCAATGCGATAATAAATGAGGCAGTTAAGACCCTCGAGGAGCAGGGGCTGGATGTCGACATAAGGCACATCATGTTGGTCGCGGATATGATGACGAACGACGGCGAGGTGAGACAGATAGGCAGGCACGGGGTGAGCGGGGGGAAGGCGAGCGTGCTGGCACGCGCTTCCTTTGAGGTCACCACGAAGCACCTCCTTGATGCCTGCATACGGGGTGAAGCGGATAAGCTCGACGGCATAATCGAAAATGTTATCGCTGGACAGCCGATCCCACTTGGGACCGGCTCAGTGGAGCTGGTGATGCGGAGGGAAGAGAAGGTTGGATCTAAATAGGGAGATACGTCAGGCGGTGACCACGGGTAAAGTGATTTTGGGCCCCGACAAGTCGCTTAAGGCCCTAAAGCTCGGTCAAGCCAAATTGGTGATATTGGCTTTGAACTGTCAGGAAGTCGTTCGAGCCGATGTCGAGCACTATGCTGAACTGGCAGACATTCCGATCCACGTCTATCATGGCGATAGTACTGAGTTAGGGCTCGCATGCGGCAAACCCTTTCTAGTGAGCGTAATGACTGTCCTAGATCCGGGAAGTTCAAACATCCTCAATATAGGAGGTATCTAGTGAGCGTTAAGCTCGGCGCGGATGAGATGAGATATATCGCCTTATTTGAGAGCCTGACGGGTGCTAGGGTGTGCGATTGTCTGGTGCACGAAGGTGAAAATAAATTGACATTCGTCGTGAGAGAGGGCGATATCGGGTTGGCCATAGGCAAAGGGGGTGGCAAAATTCAGAGGGCTAGGCGGATGATGGGTAAGGGCATTGAGGTCATTGAACATTCTGACGATCCTATTAAATTCATAAAGAACGCCTTTGCCCCAGCTAAGGTCAAGGAGGTCAACATGGTCGAGCGCGAGGGCAAAAAAGTGGCGCTTGTGGAAGTTGAAATATCGGACAAAGGATTGGCCGTGGGGCGACGGGGTCAGAATATCC
>Ga0315312_1002330_pt1 | contig 13307 bp, 12 predicted proteins | sample TDP7_MG_FD_203629 | JGI IMG/M metagenome (GOLD analysis project Ga0315312, IMG submission 203629) | Freshwater sediment microbial communities from Lake Towuti, South Sulawesi, Indonesia - TDP7 | ecosystem: Environmental > Aquatic > Freshwater > Lake > Sediment | place: Indonesia: South Sulawesi... | reverse complement strand
TTTCGTAAGGACCCCATCCTCTTCCACGTGAAGCCCCCTGCGGTGGGTTGGGCTGCCGGTGAAACGTTACTGAAGTGGGGCAGCATGAAGAAGTCGTACGGCGAGTTTACGCTGTCCGTAGAGGCCGGGGAGGCGAAGCAAGGCGAGGTCATCGGAATACTAGGGCCCAACGGCATCGGAAAAACCACCTTCGTGAAGCTCCTAGCTGGAATCGAGAAGCCTGACGGAGAAGCCTCATCGACCCAACATGGATTAGCTGTGAGCTATAAGCCTCAGTACATCTCAGCGGAGTACAAGGGAACCGTGGAAGACCTTTTGAAAAGCATAGCCAAAGAAGACTTTTCATCTAGCTGGTATCGAAGCGAGATTTTGCAGCCCCTAAACGTGCAGTCCATCCTTGACCGAGATGTCACTCAGCTTAGCGGTGGGGAACTTCAAAGGGTCGCCATCGCCGCTTGCTTGTCGAGGAAGGGACAGCTCTACCTTCTCGATGAGCCTAGCGCCTACCTCGACGTTGAGGAGAGGCTTTCTATGGCTAGAACCATCCGGCGAGTGGTGGAGAGCCGAAACGTGACCGCCTTCGTGGTGGAACACGATGTAGTGGCACAAGACTTCATCGCCGACCGTCTCATGATCTTCACGGGGGAACCCGGAATCTACGGCGTGGCCAACCCCCTAACCACTCTCCGAAAGGGGATGAACGCCTTTCTCAAAGAGATGGACATCACCTTCCGAAGGGATCCCGTGACAAAGAGGCCGAGGGTGAACAAAGAAGGATCCAAGCTCGATAGGTATCAAAAGAAAATCGCAGAATACTATTATGTACCGGCTAAGGAAAAGGGCTGATTTTTGGGGTTTTTGGAGAGAGCCTGTAGGTCAGGGTTATTATATTCTTTACTTCAAGACATGTGCGTGCTATATTTTAAATACCAAAAATAAAAAATTACCGAGTTAAAGGAATTTAGAGCTGCACATAAACTAGGGGTATCGGCTTTGAAGAGGAAAGCTAAGGCTGTGGGAAGAAAATTTCTGGGTATTCTCGTTATGATAGGAGGGATTCTGTTGATGGGGTTGGGAGTCCTAACGGGAATCTTTTACTTCATTGGTCCAGGCGATAAACCCCCGGGATCGATAATGGGGATGTTAGTTTTTATAATGTTTTTTGGAGGGCTTCTAGTGGCTGCTTATGGTACAGATTTGTTTACGAGTAAAGAATAGAGGTTCTCACCTCATCAATAGCACAGAAGACATGGTTGTGTAACCAATGACGCAAGTAAAGAAGGGATCAACCCTTAAACAAACAATCAAAATTTGGCTTCAATGAATACAGAAGCTAATCATACCGAGGTCAAACACCCATTAAAGAGCCCTTAGAGACTAGGGTTCAAGGGATAATATAACGCATAATCGGTTATGATCCTCGTCAAAAGAAGACACCTAAGGAATCCCTAGAATACTATTACGTTCCGTCGAGAGAAAAATGATATTTGTTGCGAGGTTCGCGAACTTATTTCTTCCGTATCTCCCTTTTTCATGAAGTGGGCAAGACAATCCATCGTGTGATCCAAAGAATATATCCGTTTTTGAAATAAAATGTATATTGCATCCGCGGCTTAATATCTAGGTCTAAATGAGGCTAGAATGTTGAAGTTTTCTGATGTCAAGGAACTTAGCAAGGTCATATGCCAGAACTGCGACGAAATTGATTACAATAAGTGCAAATCCTGTAAGCTACATCAATTGATTAATTCGATATTTTCCTAAACATTGTCTTAAGTCAGGATTACTTGACTCGTTTAATTGATCTAGATAATTTGCGGGTTTTCGCAGTCAGTTCCAACTGTATACCAACCCCATGCAGAGGCATAGCTGTAGACAATGCAAGTATCTTGAAAATCTTTCACCATTTCCTATCTATGAAGGGATTAATAGGGTGAACAAAAAAGGATCCAAACTCGATGAGTATCAAAAGAAAATGCAGAATACTATTACGTTCCTTTGAAGGAAAGAGGCGGTTTTTAGGTTTTTTGGTGGGATGATTGTTTTTGTTGCGTAATCTGATATCAATAAACGACTTGAATAGTCGATAGCAGTTTTGGGACACCTTTAAGAACCATCTTTTTTGTTATGTCGCAGTTCATAACTCTACTGTGTAGAATAATGACTTAGCCTGTAGGTGCGTCGGGAGAAACAAGAGACATAAGATCTTTCCTTATTCTTTCGTTATTCGGTCCTGTGTCTCAAAGCCACCATCGGAACTTTCTCCTCTCCATTTTTACTAGCCAACAACGACGTGGGTCAGTGGTCTAACTAAAAGGATATAAAGCATAATATTTTACTCCTATCAGGTGCTGCATGTGTTAAAGAATCCTAAAAAAGAGTGGAAAGGCAAAATCGAGGACTATCCTTTAACGGGATATCCAGATTATGAACCCGGTAGGCCTCCAAGGTTCGAAAAACTTAACAAATTTTCGCACCTCGACGAGTTGGAGAGGATATGGGGCAAACGGTGGGGAGCACAGGGCATCGGAAAACTCAGGGAGGTGGCGCTAATTAAGCCTAGTGAACATGAGGCAAACCCTCTATGGGCTAAGGACCCAAACTTCTTCCTGCTGAGGCAAGGCATAATAGATCAAGAAGCCTTGGAACTCTTGTTTGATCAACACGAGGCATATGCAAGGACCCTGAAGGAAAATGGTGTTTCCATTCATTGGATGGACATAGATGATCCTATGGGTGCATATGGCCCAATGAGAAAACTCTACATGGCGGAAGAGGTGTTCGTGGCCAAGGGGGGTGCGATAATGCCAAGATTTGGCCACGCGTCTTACAAGCGCGGATTGGAGCCACATTTTCAAAGGTTTCTAGCAAGCATAGGTTGTCCGATTCTCTTAACGGTTTGTGGTGATGGAATCCTTGAGACCGGTCCGGGTCTGGTGCCTGTTGCTGAGGACGTACTGTTGATTCATCAATCATGTGCAGGTAACCAAGATGGACTTGATCAGATTCTTCCGGTTCTTGAGAGGTGTGGTCTCAAAGAGTATCATCTGGTTTACCTCCAAACCATCATGGATACCTTTGAATCGGGGGGAGAATTTCACGTGGATATGATAGTGGGTCCTGTAGACATAGGCGTTGCAGTCGTGTACCCCGCTTGTCTAGACTACCACACGTATGTGTGGTTAAAGGAGAAGAGTTTCAAATTGATAGAGATACCCTCTAACGAGCACAAAAAATACATTCCGGCCAATTGCGTTATGCTAGAACCTGGTAAAGTAATAATGCCTGCGGGAGCAGATAAGACAAACTCTGCCCTACGCAAAGAAGGCATCGATGTGATAGAAGTTCAAACCACAGGGTTAACCAAGGGAGGCACCAACGGAATAAGGTGTATGACACTACAGTTGATACGTGACCCTGGACCAGGCTTGGAAGAGATAAAACGATAGAGAAGTAAACCATAAAGATATTGGGACACCCACCGGCATTTGTTTCTGCCATAAGTTTTTCGCCCCATAAAACTTAGCGGGCATGTTTAGCATGTTCTTCTCCTCAAAGTAAGCTAGTTTTCACTGGGTAAGTAAAGAATTTGATCGAAAATCGTACCCTTCTCTTGGGGTACGCGCCTTTTGCTTATCTTTCGTACTCGCAGAGGAGTGGGACGGGTCCTTTACTCGTTTCTATTCATCTTTTAAATTTGGAACCATGAAAAGAATTGATGTCCAGTCTCAATTTTTCGCATAACTTTTTTAGACTTTGCCAAGTTTGACTGCTTAAAGAAATCCCCTCTAACAAAAGTTTTTGTTCGGTTCGATACTCGATTTCTCCTGGGATCATGACACTTGCATAACCAGGCGCGGGTGGAGAGGATCTAAGTTTAAGAACAACACTATCAACTGTAGCCTTAAAATCTTGAATCGGAATGAAAGCATTAACGTTTATGGCAAGAAAGAATTGCCCTGCATTACATTCACGTTCTTCAGGATAGAGGGAACATACATCCTTACCGCACACGGCGCCAGCCAAAGCACCAGAGATTATGTCCACGATGAAAGAAAGACCATATCCCTTCGGTCCACCAAAGGGTAATAGGGCTCCCCTTAATGCAGCGGAGGGATCCGTCGTTGGTTCACCGTTTTCATTAACCGCCCAACCTTCTGGAATCGACTTTCCTTCCTTTGCAGCGCGCTCAATTTTTCCACGGGCAACAGCGCTAGTAGCCATATCAAGAATTATTGGGATATCTTGCCCAGATGGTATAGCGACGCACATCGGGTTAGTGCCGAGCATAGGAACCCGCCCACCCCAAGGAACAACCCAGGGGGTAGTGTTACAGGTGACAACACCGATCATGTGGTTTTGGAGGGCGATCATGGCATAGTATGCGGCTATGCCAAAGTGGTTGGTATCGAAAACGCTCACGGCTCCAATACCCGTTTCACAAGCCTTTTCCACAGCAAGCTTCATCGCCTTAACACCAATCACTTGTCCAAATCCGAATCCTCCGCTCACTAGGGCGGTGGATGGGGTCTCACGAATTATTGTGAAAGGCGCTTCTGGTATGATGGTTTTGTATTCGACTCTGTTGACGTAGGCACTTAGGCGGAAAACCCCGTGAGAGTCGATGCCTCGAAGGTTAGCCTTAACGAGACTATCTGCAACAATTTCTGCCTCATCCTCCGGAGCTCCAACCGCCTCTAAAATGGCGATGCAAAGCCGTTTAAGCTGATTTGCACTCAAAATTTTCATTCTAAGCCTCCAAAGTGCTTACACCTTATTTTCAGCCTTCTGCTATTACATTTTTCTTGTGTCTAATACGCTTTGTGTTCAATCGTAGTTTTTCCAGATTGAGCCATAGCTCTTTTCTACGGCTTTTGCATTTCGCTTTTTTACGGCTAATTACGGTGATGCTTTATCTAGCATTTTCAGAGCGATTTCCAAACCATCTTTAAATGACTTTCTCCACTAAGAGTGGTTTTTCGAGTTGCCTTAGCGTTCTTGAATAAAATGGAAACCCGTAGAAGCGCCAAAACGAGTAAGATTCCAGCAGAATAGTTAAATTCAAACTATACGTAAAAGTGGGTTGGTGAGGATGTTGGAACTGGAGAGAATTCGGATGATGAAGGGTGCGATGAAGCTTGTGGAGGTATGTGCTGGTGTGAAAAAGGGGGAAAACGTGTTAATAGTCACTGACACGAAAACGGTTCGCATAGCCGAAGTTCTTGCAGCAGCCGCATACAACAAGGGGGCTGAGGCGACGATTATGGTAATGACCCCGCGTAAGGTGCATAGTGAAGAACCGCCGAAAACTGTTGCAGCGGCAATGAAAGAAGCTGACGTAATCTTTTCCCCCACAACCTATTCAATAAGCCGTACCAGAGCGACAGTTGAGGCTTTAAAATCTGGAGCAAGGATGATAACGATGCCGGATTACACTGAGGATATGCTAATAGAAGGGGGGATCGAGGCCGATTTCATGGCTTTAAAGGAGTTGGCTGAAAGAATTGTGAAAGTCTACTTTGGTGAAACTATTAAGGTGACAGGCCCAGCGGGGACAAACCTCACCGCAGTCATTAAAGGAAGAAAGCCAAACATGGAAACAGGCATCTGTCACAAACCGGGGGACTTCGGGCCTCCTCCCGACGTTGAGGTTAATGTACCTCCGGTTGAGGGAACCGCTGAGGGCATTTTGATAGTTGACGCAGCAGCCAGCGGCATGGGGCTTGTAAACGAACCGGTGAGAGTGATAATAAAGGGCGGATTTATAACCTCAATCGAAGGGGGAGAGGAGGCGGAAAAGCTTAGAAAGATGCTTGAGGCGGCGAGGGATCCAAATGTATACAACATAGCCGAGGTCGGACTTGGATTAAACCCTAAGGCTAGGGTTATAGGAAGGTTGCTGGAGGATGAAGGGGCGCTTGGAACCGCGCATATCGGTGTGGGAAGCAGCTTGCCCCTCGGAGGCAAGATTCAGGCCCCTCTTCACATAGACTTAATATTCCGAGATCCGACAATAGAAATAGACGGCAGAAAAATAGTTGAGAATGGGGAGCTAAAAATCCAATAATCATTCTTTTAGCGCGTAATAGTAAGACGAAGACAAAGTAAACGAAGCTTAGTTTCCTTACGGCTACTCATGATATCGCGTACGATTACACTTATTAGCTTACATCGCGACAAAAAATGGGGGTTAGGCCTCTTCCTTTGGTTTTATCGTTACCGCTTTAGCTGGGCAGATGCTTACGCATAGTCCGCAGGCCTCACATTTCTCTTCATCAATCTTGGCGTACTCCTCAACCTTCATAGCGTCGTGGAAGCAAGTCCTCTCACACCAACCGCAGGAGTATGTCCTAAGGTGCTTCTCGCATGCCTCCTTGTCCAAAACAGCGACTTTGCTGGACTTCCCGCCGACCATGACCGGGATCTCCCTCTCTATTTCGTCGGCTGGAATGAAGTTTTTGAGGGCTTTGCCTTGGATCTCGTTGATGCTGTTGTATCCCTTTTGCTCCATCCATTCGGTAATCTTGTTAATCCATTTAGTCATTTCCTCGTAACCCTTGCACATAACAGCCGTGCATGTCTGAATCGTGTCTGCCCCGACCATGATGCAACTTATAACATCGTCCCAGTCCCATATGCCGTTTGTCGCGCTTAGGGGAACTTTGATGCCCTCCTCCCTCATCTTCGCGATCCATCTCAAAGTCAAAGGAAGCATGAACGGTCCACCAAAACCAGAGTAAGAGCCCCACTCAATGGGCCGCGCGTTCTCGATGTCTATCATTACACCCATCAACCTATTTATCGCCGTGATACCATCAGCGCCAGCCTCTTCACATCTCTTAGCCACAGGAATTAAGTCTCCCACCTGAGCGGTTAGTTTTGGAATTATAGGTATGCTTAGACGCTTTCTACATATTCTTGTAATCTCCTCCGCAGCTGATGGGACTGCTCCAACAGTGGCACCAAGCTCCTTCTCCACCTCCATGGCGTGAGGGCATGAATAATTCAGTTCAACAGCGTCGGCTTTAGACCCGTTTACGATCTCGCATTGATCCTCCCACCCCTCAATGGTGCCACCCATTATGCTCGCTATCACTATACAGTCCTCTCCAACCTGTTTCTTGGTCTCGTTTACGTAATTCTCGTACTTACTATATTCGAACACGGCTGCTTGCTCAATTGAGTATAAGGTGAAGAGTTTCGGCTCTTTGACGATTAGCTTCTCGCTTGGGCGTAGGAGACCAAGCTTCGGCGTAGGCAGTATAGGATCCCAGTATAAAAGCTTGAACCTGGGACGCGCAAAGAGATATGTCGGAGATATCCTGTCGGTTATCCACTTAAGGGCATGCTTTTTCTCGCGCTCCTCGGGATACAGAGTTTTCAAAACTACTCCAGCGGCATTTGCCTTTGCAGCCTTAGCGCATCGCTCCGGGTCATGTGTCGGGGTTGCAGACGCCGCTATGATAGGGTTCTTGAAGGTCACGTTTCCCATTCTAACAGACAAATCCATCATGTAAACACCGCTTTGAAGTGATCTATTGCTAGTATAGTAGGATATAAATTTTGTTTAGGCAAGGTTATCATATGCGTGCGGTTTATAATTTGAGGAAGACTCGCCACGCACACTCCTTTAATCCGGTCCAACTCACAGCGCGCAAGTATCTTGTTAAAATTTCGTCAGCCATCTCCCTTTTCTATCTGTTTAATAGCGTCACCTAGTGCCTCAACAGCAGTGTTCACATGTTCCGTTGTTACTATCAGCGGGGGCAACATTCGGATCGTTGAGTCGCCACTTAAAGTGACTAGCACTCCCCTCTCCCGCATCATATCCTGAATTGATGCGGCCTCTTTGGCTGCTGGAGTCTTCGTTTTTTCATCCTTAACCAGCTCTATGCCAACCATGAGACCCTTACCCCTAACGTCTCCTAGGAGCGGATGCCTCTCCTTGAGCTCATTTAGGCGTTTGATAAAATAGTTGCCTACCCTAGAGGCGTTCTCTGCAAGGCCGTCTCTCTGAATTATTTCAATGGTCTTTAGACCAGCAGTGCATGAAACGGGGTTTCCTCCAAACGTGGTGTAATGATCTCCCGGCTCAAATGCCTTCGCTATCTGCTCGGTGGTTATGAAGACACCCAGAGGAAGACCTCCTCCGATGCCCTTTGCGAGGGTGATTATGTCTGGACACACGTTCCAATGTTCGATCGCAAACATCTTACCCGTCCTACCGAGACCCGCTTGAATCTCATCGTCGATGAGGAGCATGCCATGTTCGGTGCATACCCCCTTAACCCTAGAAAAGTATCCATCTGGAGGTACGATCACTCCTCCTTCACCCATAATGGGCTCAAATATTAAGGCGGCGACATCACCTGAACTTCCATACTCTATCGCCTCCCTGAGTAACTCCGCGCAAGCAAGATCGCAGTCCGGAATTGTGAGCCTTAGGCTGCAACGATAGCAGTATGGAGGTGGGATGTGCACGACGCCAGGGATGTAAGGACCCATGCCTCTTTTGTATTTCATCTGAGCAGTTAGGCTTAATGAGCCTAATGTTCGTCCATGGAAGGACCTGTAGAATGCGATAAACTCGTATTTTCTTGTATACTTGCGCGCCAGCTTCATAGCCCCTTCCACGGCTTCAGCGCCACTATTGCAGAAGAAACTTCTGCATAGCGGGGATGGAACTATCTCAGCCAGCTTCTCAGCCAAATTTGCCATAGGGATAGAGTAAAACATGTAAGAGCTATGATGCCAAACCTTGTTCAACTGCCCGATAACGGCATCTTTCACTTCGGAGTTACAATGACCTAAGGGAAGAACCCCAAAGCCTGTGGCAAAGTCAAGGTATTCTTTGCCTTCTAGGTCCTTTAAGAAAACGCCGCTACCCTCAGCTACGGTTATCGGTACGATCCGCTTAAGACATGAAACGATGACGTACTCATGGTATTTATTAATCGTTTCAGGGTCCGAAGCTTTCATCAAAATCACCTAAGATATAATTTCTCGCTTAGATTTCGGCTTAGACAGTTTTCCTAGTCTCTCCAGTTCATCAGCTACTTCTTTAAGTCCTAGTTCCTCCAGCTTCTCCCGTGTAGGCATACCCGTTATCACATCCCACCCTCTAAGCTTGTAGTAATCATCTAGCATAGGCTCTAAGTTGCACACGTGACCCTTAGAGGGGCCTGAGGGCATCGGTTCCTTAGTGAAACGCTCTGGCAAGTTGTCATCCTTTCTTGTAATCCCTTCCCTCACATTAAACGCCCTCTCAACATTGACGATGCGTTCTCCTATGAGAAGGGCATCCTCAGCCTTCAATTCAAGGCCCGTTACTGCACTCAAGACCTGCGCTTGAACCTCTGGCCAGATGAGGCCAGTTCGTGTAATGAACTTACATGCCTCTATGGAATCCGTGAAAGCTCGAACTTCCTCGAACCACTTAACCATGCGTCCCTTTCCTTCGGTTGCGAATCTGTCCGCGGCTTTTGAGGTTCCGAACAACTCTTTAGCCCTCTCCGGAGATATGGTGTACTCAAATGCTGGTAGGGCTCTTAGGTGGTCTGCGCCCCTCGATGCTACAGCAAAACCTAGTCCCCATGCTTGTATTCCTCTTGGGTCACACTCTATGTGTTCCAACCCTTTGGTGTGAATAGCGTATTTCTCTGCACCTTTCCCTATCTTTTGAGCGGCGATGCGGGAGCCCTCAGCCAAGATGTTACCTATTCCCTCTCTGTGGGCAATTTTGTGTATCGTCTCTAGAACTACCTCTCCATTTCCCCACTCGAGCTTTAGCCCTCCAGTGTCCTTGTCGGTGAGAATCCCCTTTTCATAGCATTCCATGGCAAATCCTATAATCGCACCTGTCGATATGGTGTCGAGGCCATACCTCTGGAGTAGATCTATAGCTTTAAGCCCTATCTCCAAATTCCCAATGCCTACCCTAGTTGTGTAGTTAATCACTATGCCGAATTCGATCTTTGGGGCTCTCACGCCGGAGAATGGGCCGTCGGTCATCATCCAGAAGCTTGCACAGTGGAGTGGGCAAGAGAAGCATCCCCTCGGTTTGACCTCATACTTCCCCGTGTAGTGCTCTCCTAGTAATCCCTCTATCGGGTTGAATTGCCCTTCCTGATAGTTTTTGGTGACTAAGGCTCCCAGATCTTGGTAGATCCTCACCAAACACATAGAACCCTGCTCTGAAAATAGCCTTGAGAACCAATCAGAGTACAATATTTCAATATCCTTAAGAGTTATTTCTAGAAGTTTGTCTGGGTCAGCCACCTTTACTCCCTTGGTTCCACGTACAGCGATAGCTTTGAGGTTCTTCGAGGCCATGACAGCCCCTAACCCAGTTCTGCCAGCACTCCTATACGCGTCGCTCAGGATGTTAGCAATTTTAACTAGGTTTTCCCCAGCTAAGCCGACCTCAACCGTGTGTATTTCTGGATCTTCTATTTCCTCTATTATTGACCGATGCGTTTCGTAGGTATCTTTACCCCAAAGGTGCTTCGCGTTTCGAATCTCCACGTAATCGTCATCAATCCATATGTATACGGGCTCGCTAGCGCGCCCACGTATTACGATCTGATCATACCCAGCATACTTCAGCTCTGGTGCCCAGAAACCTCCACAGTTAGAGTCTGCCAGAATTCCGGTTAACGGGGACTTAGCCGAAACATTAAACCTTCCGGAGCCCACGGGCGAGAGCGAGCCCGTTAGGGGGCCTGTCCCAAAAATTAAGACATTGTCTGGACTTAGAGGGTCAACTTTTGGCTTTAGCTCCCTATACAGGGTTATTACGTTCAGGCCCCTACCTCCAAGGTACATTCTCATATCCACCGGGTCTAATGGGAGCGTTGCAGCTTTTCTCCTTGTCAAGTCAATATGAAGAACCCTTCCAACCCACCCATAAGGCATTACTATCTCCCCCCAGCCGGCAGCAGTTCACGGGATTTGAGCAGTGGTCCCACGAATTTTTCCAGGGCGTGTTTGCGTCTGATTTTCATGGCGATGTCAGCTCTAACGAACTGGATGGCCTCGGTGACACAATATTTCACGCACAAAGGATCGCCACCACATAAGTCACACTTTATCAGCTCACGGCGTTCTATATCGAAGGTGATGGCGCCATATGGACAGACCATCACGCAGGCATTGCACCCAACACAGATTGTGGGTTCCAAAATTATCGCTCCAGTTTTTGGGTCCCTTTGCAGAGTTCCTACTGGGCAAACAGATCTGCAAGGCGCATCTTCGCAATGTTGGCAAACTATTGGGAGATCCACGCCCTCATGAGGTATGGACAGAACTCTTATGCGGGCCTTCTGAGGATTGCACTCTCGAGTTTTTGTGAGCGAGCAGACCAACTCGCATGTTCGGCAACCAGTACACCTCTCCGGATCAACAAGGATTACCTTCATCGCATTCACGACCAGAAGACCTTTATATCTACTCAGATTTCTTATAAACATTGTGAGTTAGGTGATAAGGGTAAAGTTATACTCAATTTTTAGGGACGTAATTGGAGAAGACGAATTGACATTAGATTTAAACGAAGTAACCGTGAAGGGACTTCTCGACCTGCTATTCAAGAGATACTCAAAGGGGTTTGAGGAAAGAAAGTATGTCGGGTTGAATAGTTACCCATCAAATATTGCAATCTGCATTCACGGAAAGATGTTTAACTTGAGTGACGCTCTCAACGTGCGCTTGGAGGACGGCGATGAGGTACATCTTCTCGAGATCGTTGGTGGAGGGTAGGAAGAATACCCATGGCTGAACCTAGCAGTTCGGGGTAATATGCAAGCTTTACCTTTAGCTGACGATTTTTATGGAGTGCTAAGCGAAATTGAAGGTAACAGGCCGGGCATAACACGCACAAACAATTAGCTTCAGCCTTATCTACATCTCGCAGTCTCTCTGCAGCCTCATCAATCGAAAGGTCTCTATCAATCGGTGAGAGAGGATACCCGCAGCACTTCAATCCGTCCGGATAATCAGCCACATCCGCTCCAAGAATTTTTACAAGCTGCCTAAGGGCTTTAGGGTCTTTAGTATTATCGTATAGTTTCAGTTCCTCCATCATGTGACATCCGTAGTGGATGGCCACTCTAAAGTCAACGAGAGGCTTCTTTACGAATGTCTTCAATTTTTTAGGCCCTATGTCTTCATACAGAAATCTCCAAAGACTTTTGACCTCTACGCTTCCTTTGAAGTCTCTTCCAACCCTTCCAAGAATCGCGTTCATATCTCGCCTTAGATCGCTATTCACCTTGATATCCTCATTTGCTTTGAGGAGGGTCATGAGGCAACCATTGCAAAGAGTGAGTATATTGCACTTACCTTCCTCGGCGATCGAAATATTTCTTGCAGCCAAGGCGTACCACGCTTTCTCACTTAACATGCGTATCATGGTTGGCTCCGGGCAACAAGACCAATCTTTTAATGTCATTACTTCCACCTCCATTTTTCTAAGAGTGCTAAGGGTGAGGGCTTCGATGAACGGGAGCTTAGTCGATATCATACATCCTGAGAACAGCGTGTATGTCTTCACTTTTCCCTCCCCATGATCTTGAGGAGTTCGGTGGCCGAGGTTATTTTCTTCACCTCATCTTGATTGAAAATTAGTGAGGGCAGTCCTAGTTCCTTTCTCATCCTCTTTGTTGAGTTTGTGACAACAGCCAAACTTCCGTTCTCCATCAACATTTCTGCAAGTGTCTTCGAATGTTCGAACAACTTCACATAATCACTTTCTTGAAGAGCCAGTAACCTCCTATAGATTTCCACAGAAGTGGGAAAACTCAACTCCGCAGTTTCATGGAAAATTTTGAGTATAAGCTTGGTTCTTCTTCTACGCAGAAGCTCCGGTAGGTTAACCCGACTAATGGTAGAGGCAGGTTTTGACAAGGCTGACCACATCGGAAGGCCTGTTGACTATCTTAACTCCTGCCCTTCTCAGAACATCTATTTTGCTTTGAGCTGTACCTCTTCCGCGTAATATTATTGCGCCCGCATGGCCCATTCTCTCCCCTGGAGGCGCCACTCGACCTGCTATATACGCGACGACCGGCTTTGTCATCTTCCCAATGAATTTAGCGGCTTCCTCCTCCTGAACTCCCCCTATTTCACCCACTATCGCTACAAGTTTTGTATGCTCGTCTTCTTCAAACAACTTCAATATATCCATCATGTCAGTTCCAACCATCGGATCAGCGCCGATTCCCAAACAGGCGCTCTGCCCGATGCCGGCCAACGTGAGATTGCCTGCGATCTCGTATAGCAACGTTCCACTCCTGGAAATTATTCCAACA